>Ga0209991_10000091_pt1 | contig 38672 bp, 35 predicted proteins | sample ChitaG_FD_183167 | JGI IMG/M metagenome (GOLD analysis project Ga0209991, IMG submission 183167) | Deep subsurface microbial communities from South Pacific Ocean to uncover new lineages of life (NeLLi) - Chile_00310 metaG (SPAdes)... | ecosystem: Environmental > Aquatic > Marine > Oceanic >... | reverse complement strand
AGTCAGCGCGCCCACGGCAGCGCCCGCGGCCCCGGCACCCGCAGCAACCCCGGCTAGCGTCCCGGCACCCGCGGCAACCCCGGCTAGCGTCCCGGCTGCCGCCGCAACCCCGGCTAGCGTCCCGGCTGCCGCCGCACCACCCGCGACTCTCGTCGCTCCCGCTGCCGTCTCGCCAGTCGCTCCCGCTGCCGTCTCGCCAGTCGCTCCCGCTGCCGTCTCGCCAACTGAACCGCTGGGATTAACTGGCTGAGCCGCTGCGACTAAAGGGCGGCTAGGGCACCCTTCCCAGCTCAGGGCCAGGAGCCCGGGGCCGAGGCGATCTACGCCGCGTATTCTGTGGCGCATGCTGGTCGCCGCGGTGTTGTGCCTGTGTGCGGCCGTCGCCACCATCGCACAAGGCCTGTGGTCTCTGGTGCGTCGGCCATCGGACGACTATGTGCGCCGGGTGTTGCGCGGAGTGGCGCCGATCCAGCTGGCAGCCGCCGTCATCCTGGGGGCTGGCGGATTGGCAGCGCTATTGGCAAGCCCGCCGATGTCGGCAGTGGTGCTCATCGTGTCTATCGCCGGCGCCGTCAGCACGGTAGCCGCGGGGTGCTGGCAGAGCGCCAAGGCGGTTCTCCGCGAGGAACAGCGCAACCGATCGACCGCCGGGGCACCTGCGGGTTGCGGCCAGGCATGCGCAACCTGCACGCTGTCCTGCGGATCAGTTGCGGCTGACGTCGATCGGATGGGTGGCTAGCAGCGACAGCGGCATCGGCTGGCGCCGCAGGACCCTCGACCAAAGGTCGACGCGAGGTTCAACCAGCACGTCAGCGGGCATCGCCGACAGCACGATCCAATCGTCGCGCTCGATTTCACCTTCGAGCTGGCCGATCGTCCAGCCGGAATAACCGGCGAAAATCCGCACCCCTTCGACCATCGGCGCGATCGCGTCGGCGTCGGCGTCGAGGTCAACCATCGCGATGCGGCCCTGCACGTGCCGCAGACCAGGCGCGCCGTCGGGATCCACCCCGACACGCAGCGTCGCCAAGCACAGTGCGGAATCTCGCTTAACCGGACCGCCAATGAACATTGTCTTCGGCTTGGTCGCCAGCTTGGCCCAAGGCGGCAGCACGTTGTAGACCGCGGTCTCACTCGCCCGGTTCAGCACAACGCCCAACGTGCCCCCGTCATTGTGCTCAACGACGTAGATGACGCTGCGCCTGAACGTCGGCTCCATCAGGTCAGTATTTGCCAGCAAAAGTGTTCCTGCACGCACCCCGTGCGCCGCGGGTGCGACTCCCTCTCTGAAATCATCGGGATCATCTGGCTGGGCCACTCGACCATCATGTCATCACCATTGCTCGATGGCGGCGAACAAGAACAGCCGGCGCCGGAAATTTGTACTGTGGGTCGGGTGCGTGTGCCCGTCGATGTGCGCTTGCGCGAAGAGTGCAGAATCTGGCGCCCCAACTCTCCAACAGGACGTGAACCCGTGGCCGACACCCACGCACCCGTGGCCCTGTGGCACTCGGTGCGAGCGTTACCTGACTTCTGTCGGCTCCTGGAAGTGCGCGCGGTCAGCCAGTTCGGCGATGGTCTGTTCCAGGCCGGTCTGGCTGGTGCGATCCTTTTCAACCCAGAACGCGCCGCCGATCCATGGGCGATCGCCGGTGCATTTGCAGTGCTCTTCCTGCCGTATTCGCTACTGGGTCCGTTCGCGGGTGCGCTACTGGACCGCTGGGATCGGCGACTGGTGCTGATCGGCGCCAATAGCGGGCGGCTTGCTCTGGTGGTCGGTGTTGGCGCCCTGCTGGCCGCCGGCGTGGCTGATCTGCCAATCCTGTTAGGCGCGTTGATCGTCAACGGCTTTACCCGGTTCGTCTCCTCGGGGCTGTCTGCGGCGCTGCCGCATGTGGTGCCGCGGGCGCAGGTGGTAGCGATGAACTCGGTCGCGACGGCCGTCGGTGCTGCGTCCGCATTCTTCGGCGCTAATTTCATGCTGCTGCCACGTTGGCTGTTCGGGGCGGGCGACTCCGGTGCTGCTGCAATCATTTTCATCGTCGTGGCGCCGGTAACGCTGGCACTGTGGCTATCGATGCGCTTCCCACCGGGCATGCTCGGGCCCGATCCCAGCGCGGGCGCGGTCCACGGCTCCGTCGTCTACGCCGTGGCCACCGGTTGGCTGCACGGCGCAAACACGGTGTTCGCCGTGCCCACCGTTGCCGCCACCCTTGCCGGGTTGACCGCGCATCGCATGGTGTTCGGCATCAACACGCTGCTGGTGCTGGTGATCGTGCGCCACAGTGACATCGCGGCGGTCGCCGGTCTGGGCACCGCGGTGCTGTTTGTCGCGGCCACCGGCACCGGCTCCTTCCTCGCCACCGTCGTGACACCTGCGGCGGTCAAGAAGTGGGGCCGCTATGTAGCGCCTAACGGCGCACTGGCATTCGCAGCCGTCGTACAACTCTTCGGCGCAAGCTTGCTGCTGCCTGTGATGGTCGCCTGCGGATTCCTGTTGGGCGCGGCCGGCCAGGTAGTGAAGCTGTGCGCCGACACCGCGATGCAGGTCGACGTCGACGATGCGCGACGCGGGCACGTCTTCACAGTTCAGGATTCTCTGTTCTGGATGGCATTCATCACCGCGATCGCGGGAGCCGCCCTGATCGTTCCGAAGGACGGTCACGCCCCAGCGCTAGCAGCCGCGGGCGCCGGTATCTACCTGCTGGGGCTGGCAGTCCACGCGACAGTGGGGCGCCGATGAGCGCTTGCGCGAAGAGCAAACGGTTCCGATGGGCGCTACCGTCCCGCCCGCCACGATAGGGTGCTCGGCATGGCCGGAGCAGCCCCGATGATCGCCGATCTGCGTGCCGAAAGCGACGACCTGGACGCGCTGGTAAGCGATCTAGACCCCGCGCGTTGGGCGACCGATACCCCCGCCTCCGGCTGGACGATCGCCCATCAGATCGCGCACCTGCTCTGGACCGATCTGGTCGCGCTGGCCGCAGTCACCGATGAGCCCGGTTTCGCCGAGCTTCTCGACCAGGCCGCGCAGAACCCAACCGGATTCGTTGACGTCGGAGCCGAGGAATTCGCCGCGCTGGCTCCCGCACAGCTGCTGGCCGCCTGGCGAGCGGCCCGGGCCGCGCTGCACGACGCGTTGTTGAACGTGGCCGAGCACCGCAAGTTGGTGTGGTTCGGGCCACCGATGAGCGCGGCATCAATGGCCACTGCGCGCCTGATGGAGACGTGGGCACACGGCCTGGACGTCGCCGATTCACTCGGGGTGACCCGTGCCCCGTCCATGCGACTGCGCTCGATCGCACATCTGGGGGTGCGCACCCGCGACTTTGCCTACTCGGTAAACGGGCTGGCCCCGCCGTCTGAACCGTTCCACGTGAAACTTTCCGCGCCCGACGGGTCCGTGTGGACGTGGGGACCTCAGGACGCCGCCCAGCAGGTCAGCGGATCAGCCGAAGACTTCTGCATGCTCGTCACGCAACGCCGTCCACGCTCAGAATTGTACTTGGTCGCGGTCGGTCCCGACGCCGAGCACTGGCTGGGCATCGCGCAAGCGTTCGCCGGGCCGCCGGGACCGGGTCGCGACTGAGTTTCCGGTAGCCCTCGGCGCGCACAAGTGTGCGGGAACTGCGGCGATTTCGGCTCCGTGCCATACGAGGCCGTGCGCTCACAGTGCGAACGAGCTAGAGGGGCCCCGCGCTGTCGGCCCTGCCATCGCCGTCGCCGTCTCCGAGCCGCACATCCCAGCGCCCGTCGCCGTCTGTGTCCACCCATGCCAACCCGATGCCGAAGGCCCGGTCGGCGAGCCCGTCGCCGTCGGAATCGGCCAACCGCTCGGCGGCCTCGCCGTCTCCATCGAGGTCGACGGCGACCCCGGGCCCGATGCCCGGCTGCTCGATCCCATCGAGCCCGAACCAGCGCACACCACCGCCCCGGTCCACGCTGACCGCCCAGGTACCCGTTCCGTCGTCGGTGAAGTAGTCGTCCGGCCGGCCATCCCCATCGGCATCGACTACCGCGTGATCGGCCACCCCGTCAACATCGAGGTCGGCGAGCACATCGTCGATCAGACCGTCGTGGTCGATGTCGATTCCAACGGACTCCAGCCGACCGTCACCGTCCAAATCGGTGTCCGCAGCGACGGTCCACATGGTGGCCGACCCGTCGGGTTCACCCAGGCAGTACTCCATACCTGATCAGACGTGCGGAGGACCGTTTTCGTTCCACCACTTAAGCAACTCCTCCACAGCTTCCTCGTGGCTCAGCGGGCCACGATCCAGCCTGAGCTCCTTGAGGTGACTCCAGGCTCGGCCGACCTGCGGGCCCGCCGGGATATCCAGGATGCGCATGATTTCGTTGCCGTCGAGGTCCGGGCGGACACGGGCGAGATCCTCCTTGGCCGCCAGGGCCTCGATTCGCTGTTCCAAGTCGTCATAGTTGGCCTGCAGCCGCGCCGCGCGGCGCTTGTTACGTGTTGTGCAGTCCGCGCGGACCAACTTGTGCAGGCGGTTCACCAGCGGGCCGGCATCGGTGACATAGCGCCGCACGGCGGAGTCGGTCCACCGTCCGTCTCCATACCCGTGGAATCGCAGATGCAGATAGACCAGCTGGGAGACGTCGTCGACCATCTGTTTGGAGTACTTCAGTGCCCGCATCCGACTGCGCGTCATCTTCGCGCCGACCACCTCGTGGTGGTGAAAGCTCACCCCGCCATCGGGCTCGTACCTGCGCGTCGCGGGCTTGCCGATGTCGTGCAGCAGAGCCGCCCAGCGCAGCACCAGGTCCGGGGGGCTCGAGCGGTCCTCGAGCTCAATGGCCTGCCGAAGCACCGTCAGCGAATGCTGGTAGACATCCTTGTGCTGGTGATGTTCATCGATCGCCATCCGCATATCCCCCACCTCTGGCAGCACCACCTCACCCAGGCCGGTGTGCACCATGAGGTCAATCCCGGCAACCGGGTGTGTGCCCAGCACGAGCTTGTCCAGTTCGGCCGCCACCCGTTCGGCGGTGATCCGCCCCAGCTGCGGCGCCATCTCCTCAAGGGCGCGGCGGACGCGCGGCGCCACGGTGAAGCCGAGCTGGGACACAAACCTGGCCGCACGCAGCATTCGCAGGGGATCGTCGCCGAACGACACCTCGGGCGCCTCCGGCGTATCAAGCAGACCTGCGCGCAAGGCGGCCAACCCGCCTAGCGGATCGAGGAACTCCGCCGGCCCCGCCGGGCCGACCCGCACGGCCATGGCGTTGACGGTGAAATCTCGGCGCGTCAGGTCGCCGGCCAGGTTGTCGCCGAAGCGGACGCTCGGGTTGCGGGACAGCTGGTCATAGCTGTCAGCGCGGAAGGTGGTCAGCTCCAACCGGTCTGCACCCTTGCCGACGCCGATCGTGCCGAACTCGATACCGGTGTCCCACATCGCATCGGCCCAGCCGCGCAGGAAGCGCTGCATCTGCTCGGGACGGGCGTCGGTGGTGAAGTCGAGGTCGGAGCCCAGCCGGTCCAGCATCGCGTCGCGGACGCTACCGCCCACAAGGTAAAGCTGGTGCCCGTTGTCGGCGAACAGCCGGCCCAGGGCGCTCAGTACATCGCCGTGCCGATTCAACGACACCTGCGCAGCGGCCAGTAGTTCGGCTGCGTCTTCGGCGGATGAAGGGTCGGACACGTCCGATGAGCCTACTGGTCACAGCCGTGTCACCGTCCGGCGAGTGCGTCCAGGGCTGCCGTTGATGCCAACTACTATCGGCTGGGTGTCGGACGGCGAGCAGCACAAACCCCGACGGCGCCGCGGTCGGCGCCGCGGTCGACGGGCGGTCGGCCCCCCCGAGGCGGGAGCCGACCAGTCCGGCGGGCACCGCCAACAGACTCCGTCCAACTCCGGTGGAGACCTCTCTCCCGCCGTGCCCAAGCCGCAGAAGGCGCGGCCCCAGCGACCACCTGACCGGCTTCGAACCGTGCACGAGACGTCGGCGGGCGGCCTGGTCATCGACGGTATCGACGGTCCCAGGGACAGCCAGTTCGCGGCGCTGATCGGTCGCGTCGACCGGCGCGGACGGATGTTGTGGTCGCTGCCCAAAGGCCACATCGAGAAGGGTGAGACCGCCGAACAAACCGCGATCCGCGAAGTCGCCGAGGAGACCGGCATCCAGGGCAGTGTGCTGGCAGCCCTGGGCAGCATCGACTACTGGTTCGTCACCGAAAGCAGGCGCGTGCACAAGACCGTGCACCATTACTTGATGCGGTTCCTCGGCGGCGAGCTCTCCGACGAGGATGTCGAGGTCACCGAGGTGGCCTGGGTACCGCTGGCCGAACTACCGTCACGACTTGCCTACGCCGATGAGCGGCGCCTTGCCGGGGTCGCCGACGAATTGATCGACATGCTGCAGTCCGACGGGCCCGCGGCGCTGCCCCCGCTCCCCCAAACGACGCCGCGGCGGCGGGGACAAACGCACTCGCGTACCCGCAACCACAGACTTGACCCCCCCGCTCAACCACAGCCTGGCCGGCGGACGAACGGCTGCGGATCGGAGCCGTGAGCCGGCCGCCGGCACGGCTACTCGGCGCGGCCGTCACGCTGCTGTTGGCCCTGCTGCCCCTCGCCGGCTCCGGAGTGTCGGCCGCTCAGCCGGGAACCGCCCCGTTCCTACATGTGCTGCTCGACAGCGTCACCCCTGAGATCGTCACCACTACCAGCGAGCCGCTGGTTACCGTGACCGGCAGGATCCGCAACGTCGGCGACCGTGCGGTCCGTGATGTGGTGGTGCGCCTCGAACACGCCCCGGCTGTCTCGGCCTCGAGCGCGCTGCGCACCGACCTCGCCGGCGATGTCGACCAGTACCAACCGGTCGCCGACTTCATCACCGTCGCACCCGAATTAGTTCGCGGACAGGATGTTCCGTTCCGACTGGCATATCCGTTGCGCTCGGCTGACCGTCCCTCGCTGAACATCGAGAATCCCGGCGTCTACCCCCTTATGGTCAATGTCAACGGCACCCCCGACTACGGCGCACCTGCCCGGCTCGACGACGCGCGCTTCCTGCTACCAATACTGGGGGTACCACCGGATGACGCATCTCCGGCCGATGAAAGCGATGTGCTGAACTCAGCTGTGCCGCCCGACACCACCCGCCCGGTCGGGTTGACGATGTTCTGGCCACTGGCCGACCGGCCGAGATTGGCCGCCGGAGCCCCAGGCGGCACGGCTCCAGTTCGGCTGATCGACGACGACCTTGCTACGTCGCTGGCCACCGGTGGACGACTCGAAACCCTTCTGACCGCAGTTGAATTCGCGACCAGCCCTGGGGCCAATCCCGACGGAGAGATCGTCCCCGCGTTGTGTCTGGCCATCGACCCCGACCTGCTTGTCACGGTCAACGCAATGACAGGCGGCTACGTCGTCAACGACGCCCCCGACGCAGGCCCGGGCACCCCCACGCATCCTGGTAACGGCCAGCAGGCTGCCGTCGACTGGCTCAACAGAGTCAGGGCGCTGGCCCAACGCATGTGTGTGGCACCGACCACCTATGCCCAGGCCGACCTCGACGCACTTCAGCGCGTCGAGAACCCAGGCCTATCGGCGATCGCCACCAAAGGGGCCGCCAACATCGTCGACCAGATCCTGGACATCACCTCCACACCAGGCGTGAGCCTCATCGGCGATGGGCCACTGACCGGGCGGGCCGTGAAGTTGCTGTCCGAGCAGGGGCCGATGGTGGCCATCGGTGCTGCTCAGCTGACCGCGGGGGACGTCTCTGAAGGCGGCGCACCCGAAAACGCCGACACTGCCCCGGTGCGCTACACCCCCACCGTCGTGGCGGCACCTTTCGACCCGGCGGTGGGGGCGGCCCTCGCCGGTCTGGGCAGGACTCCAGTGTCGCCTTCCTACCTCGAGCCGTCTTTGCACATTGCGCTCAAACAGGACACCGCGGTGGCGCGGCGCCAGGACGCGCTCGCCTCGCTCCTGTGGCGAGGACTGCACCCCCAGACCGTGCCAAGAACCCAGATCCTGATGCCACCCTTGCTGTGGAACCTCACCGCGCATGACGCGCAGGCAATCCTGACCGCGGTGGCCACCAGCATCCGGGCAGGACTGGCGGAGCCACGCCCTTTGACCGCGCTGATCGAAGGGGCCAACGCGGTGACCGAGTCCGCTCCGCTGCCCTCGGGACCGCTAGGCAACCCGCGGGGACGTTTCGACGACGGGGTGGTGTCTGGCATCGCGACGGTCACAGGCAGACTCGAGGGCCTGACCGCCGCACTGGTCACCGATGATCGCACCGGGCAAACCGGCAGCCAGTACACGGCCCCGTTGCGAGAGGATCTGCTTCGTGCGCTGAGTCTTTCGGTGCCGCCCGACGCCCGCAACGGGTTGGCCCAGCAACGGCTCACGACCGTGGGCCGCACGGTGGAGGATCTGTTCAAGGCCGTCTCCATCGTGAACCCGGGGGGCTCATACACGTTGGCGAGCGAACGCAGCCCGCTGCCCCTTGCCCTTCGAAATGACCTGCCCGTGCCGATCCGGGTGCAGCTGGATATCGAAGCGCCCCGGGGCATGATTGTCACCGACCTGGGCGAAATCGTGCTGCCGCCGGGCTTCCTACCGCTGAAGGTTCCAATAGAGGTGCATTTCACTCAGCGGGTGGCCGTGGACGTTTCGCTGCGGACCACCGAAGGACTCCCCCTGGGTGAGCCGGTTCGGCTGTCCGTGCACTCCAACGCCTACGGCCAGCTGCTCTTCTTCATCACGCTGTCCGCAGGCGCAGTTCTGGTCTTGCTGGCGGGCCGGCGGCTGTGGCACCGGTTCCGCGGCCAGCCCGACCGCGCTGATCTGGACCGCTCAGATCCGATCGAGGTGGCACTGGCCTACCGCGATGACGAAGTCGGCCACCGCCATCAGTCCCCCCGCACATCCGGGCGCCGGGCCAAGACCGTTCCCGGCAATAACCGTGAGTAACACCGGAAGTCCGGGCCCGGGGCCAACCGAGCCGGTGCCGAGCCGGTCGGCCCCGCGCGCCGAGTTGTCGGACTCGGCGGTCGTATCTCGGTCGTGGGGTATGGCCGCGGCCACGCTTGTCAGCAGGTTGACTGGTTTCGCCCGGATCGTGTTGCTCGCAGCCATCCTCGGCGCCGCATTGTCCAGCGCGTTCACGGTGGCAAACCAGCTACCCAACCTCATAGCTGCACTGGTCCTCGAGGCGACGTTCACGGCGATCTTCGTTCCCGTGCTCGCCCGAGCCGAGCGCGACGATCCCGACGGTGGCACCGCTTTCATCCGGCGACTGCTCACCCTGGCGACCACGCTGCTGCTGGTGGTGACCATCGCCTCGACGCTGGCCGCGCCGCTGCTCGTCGATCTGATGCTGGGTTCGGACCCGCTGGTGAACCGACCCCTTACCACCGCGTTCGCCTACCTCCTGCTACCGCAGATCATCTTCTACGGGTTGTCGTCGGTTTTCATGGCGATACTGAACACCCGCAACATCTTTGGGCCACCGGCGTGGGCGCCGGTCGTCAACAACGTCGTAGCAATCCTCACCCTTGGGCTGTACCTCGTGGTACCCGGCGAACTCTCGATCAACCCCGTCGAGATGGGCAACGCCAAACTGCTGGTGCTCGGCGTGGGAACCACCCTGGGCGTCGTCGCCCAGGCCGCGGTGTTGTTCTCCGCGATTCGCGCCCAGCGGGTGAGCTTGCGGCCCTTGTGGGGTATCGATGCCCGCCTCAAGAGGTTCGGAATGATGGCGCTGGCGATGGTGCTCTACGTACTCATCAGCCAGGTGGGCTTGATAGTCGGCAACCAGATCGCCAGTGCCGCAGCGGCATCCGGTCCCGCCATCTACAACTACACGTGGTTGGTGCTGATGCTGCCGTTCGGCATCATCGGCGTCACGGTGCTGACAGTCGTGATGCCGCGCCTGTCGCGCAATGCGGCCGCCGACAACGGCCCTGCGGTGCTGGCCGACCTGTCGCTGGCGACCCGGTTGACCATGGTGACGCTGATCCCGATCGTGGCGATGATGACCGTCGGCGGCCCGGCGATCGGCAGCGCGCTATTCGCCTACGGCAACTTCGGTGAGGTCGATGCCGGTTTCCTCGGTATGGCGATCACCCTCTCGGCGTTCACCCTCATCCCCTACGCCCTGGTCCTGCTGCAGCTGCGCGTGTTCTACGCGCGGGAGGAGCCTTGGACGCCGATCGTGCTGATCATCGTGATCACGGCGGTGAAGATCGCTGCCTCGCTGGCGGCTCCGCACGTCACGGACAACCCCGATCTGGTAGCCGGATACCTCGGCCTGGCCAATGGGCTGGGGTTCCTGGCCGGCGCGACAGTTGGCTACTTCCTGCTGCGCGCCCGCCTCAACCCGCCGGGCGGGCGGCTGATCAGCTTCGACGTGGTCCGCACCATCCTGGTGACGATCACAGCTTCGCTGGTCGCCGGCCTGACCGCGCATATCTTCGACCTGCTAATCGGGCTGGAGGACCTGACCAGCAGATGGGGAGGTGTGGGCTCGCTTCTCCGGTTGGCGGTGCTCGGCGCGGTGATGGTGCCGATCATCGTCTGGGTGTTGCTCGCCGCGCGCGTGCCCGACGCGCTCGCCGCGCTCACCGCAGTGCAGCGGCGTCTTCGAGCCCGCCAGCCGGTGGCCCCGAACCCGTCACCGCAGACCCCCGTCCGCCCACGCAGCGAGGGCACTCTCCCGTACCCTGATCGGAGGAATTCGTCGGCTGAGGTTGCCGACGGCTGGACGCGGAAAGGATCTGCGGTGAGCGACAAACCCGCCGGCGGGTCCCCTCCGGGCTCGGACCCCACCGGCGTATCCCCGACCACCCGTATCGAGCGCCCCCCCGGGACCGCTGCCCCGGCCCGGCCGTCGGCTGACGACTTTCAGCCCGATGTACCAGAAGCTTTCGGTGCGCACGCAAAGCCGTCCGGCCCGGGCCCGGGGAACCCGCCGCCGGCGTTCGAGCCACCTCGGGAATCGCCCATCGATGCCGCCATCGACGCCGAGGACCTCCAGCTGATTCCCGGCGCCATGATCGCCGACAAGCGCTACCGGCTCTTGGTCTTCCACGGCGGCCCGCCCCACCTCCAGTTCTGGCAGGCGCTCGACACCGCGCTGAATCGGCAAGTGGCGCTGACGTTCGTCGACCCCGACGGGCAGGTCCAGGAGATCCTGGCGCGTACCCAGCGGCTGAGCCGTATCGACCTACCCGGGGTGGCGCGCGTACTCGACGTCGTCAGCACCGGTTCTGGCGGCCTGGTGGTCTCTGAATGGATCCGCGGCGGCTCCTTGACCGAGGTTGCCGACACTTCTCCGTCTCCGATCGGCGGCGCCCGGGCGATCCAGTCGCTGGCAGCGGCCGCCGATGCCGCGCACCGTAGCGGGGTGACGTTGTCAGTTGACCATCCCAGCAGGATCCGGGTCAGCATCGAGGGCGAGGTGGCGCTCGCATTCCCGGCGACGATGCCCGACGCCACGCCCGATGAAGACATCCGCGGAATCGGTGCGGCCCTATATGCGCTGCTGGTAGCTCGTTGGCCGCTGCCGGAGTTCGGTGAACCCAGTGGGCTTGCGCCCGCTGATCACGACGCTGCGGGACAGCCCCTCGAACCCCGGGCTATCGATCGCGACATCCCGTTCCAGATCTCAGCCGCCGCGTCGCACGCAGTCCAAGAGGGCGGCGGCATTCGCAGCGCTCCCACCCTGCTAAACCTGCTGCAGCAGGCCACCGCGATAGCAGACCGTACAGAGCACATCAAGCGGGCCGAGGTCGCCGCACCCAAGACCCGCTACGAGGGGTTGCTCGGGTCGGCATCTCAGCCCGAGTCGGGGCTGCGCCAGCGCAGAGGCCTCATGATCGGACTCGGGGTGGCGGCCGCGGTCGTCATCGTGGCGGTGATCGTGCTGGCGTCGGTGCTGGGCCGAATTTTTGGCGATGTCGGCGACGGACTCGGCGGCGACGAACTCGGCCTGAACGCACCCTCCTCGGCGGAAGGCGCCGCGCCTGGTTCGGTCCTTAAACCCGTTCGTGCAACGGTCTTTTCACCCGGAGGCGACGCCGATGCCCCGGCGTTGGCTGGGCTCGCGATCGACGGCGACCCGACAACGGTCTGGCCCACCGACACCTATTCGGACGCGGCACCGTTCCCTGCGTTCAAGAACGGCGTCGGCTTGATCCTGCAGCTTTCGAAACCGGCAGCTATCGGGTCGGTCACCATCGACGTCAACAGCACTGGAACCGCCGTGCAGATCCGGTCCTCACCCACAGCGACGCCGTCGAAGCTGGGCGACACGACCGCACTCACCAAGCCGACATCGTTGAAACCGGGGACTAACACCATCGAGGTGGACGACGCCTCCCCAACATCGAACGTACTTGTGTGGATCTCAACTCTCGGATCGGTGGATGGCGAGAGCCGCTCCGACGTCGCGGAAATCACCCTCAAAGCGGCGTCCTGAGTTAGTTCCCAGCAGTCTTCCAGTTCGGCGCATCTAGGAATACCAGAAGAAATTCGTGTCCGAACCCACCCTGGGCGCGGTTTAGTCTTCGCCTGTGGGAATCTTCGAAGGCATGCGAGAACCACCCGAGCCGCTTCGCACCGATGCGCAGTTGCTCACTGCACATGTGGGCGGTGACAGATACGCGTTCGAGGAGCTGTTCTACCGGCACCACCGTCAGCTCTACCGGCTTGCCCTGCTCACCAGCCGCAATCGCGACGACGCCGCCGATGCGTTGCAGGACGCGTTACTGGCCGCACACCGCGCGGCTCACAGATTTCGCCACGACTCGGCGGTGAGCAGCTGGCTGTACCGCATCGTCGTCAATGCCTGCCTGGACCGGTTGCGGCGCAATAAGTCCCATGCGTGTGAGGTACTCGACGAGCAGCTTCAGCTGTGCGGGGATGCCGACCCGACTAGGCGGGTAGACACCGCGATCGTGGTGGAGCGAGCCTTGATGTGCCTTCCCGTCGATCAGCGCGCTGCAGTCGTCGCCGTCGATATGCGGGGATACTCAGTTGCCGAGACCGCCCGCATCCTCGGGGTGGCCGAAGGCACGGTGAAGAGCAGGTGCTCGCGGGCCCGGAGCAAGCTGGCCGGTTCGCTGGGCTGTGTCTCCGTGGGCGCCGACATGGCGAAGTGAGCCCGCTCCGATAATCTCGGAGCCAGCGATCAGGGGCGGGGGCAGCGATGGGCAGTGGCGGGGGCCCCGGCCCTGACTCCAGTCCCGATCCAGATCCAGTGCCCACCACGCTTGAGCTGCTCGCCGACCTACAGGCCGGGTTGCTCGACAACGCCACCGCTGCGCGGGTCCGCAGCCGCGCGCGCTCGGATCCTGAGTCGGCACGCATGCTGGCCCGGCTCGACTCGGTCCGGCGCGAGCTGGCTGACCTGGGCGCTGACGAGCAGACCGCGCCCGACGTACCGGAGATTGTTACCGCCCGGGTGGGCGCCGCACTACGCGCCGCACGTCCCGGTTCACCGTCGGCCGGCGGGCACGCCGTGTCGCGTCCGCAGCTCACCCGAGGGCAGCGGGCTTGGCTGGTCGCCGGGATATGCGCGGCGGCGGCCACCGTCGTTCTCGGCGCGCTCATCTTGACCCGCGATCCCGGTCCCGCGTTTCCGTCGGGCCCCACTGCCGGCCAAATCACCGTTGAGAGACCCGCGCCCGCCGGCTTCCCCGTGTCCGACGCGGAGCTCCGGGTGGCGCTTTCCCAGCCTTATGACCTCGGTCCCCTCGCCGACCCACAGCGGTATGCGTCCTGCCTCACCGGTCTCGGCTACTCCCCCACGATGACGGTGCTCGGCGGCCGCCCGCTCGAAGTATTCGGCCGGTCCGCGGTATTACTCCTGTTTCCCACCGGCACGCCGGACCAGATCAGGGCGGTGGTGGTCGAGCCGACCTGTACCGCCGCGCACTCCGGCCTGCTGGCCGACACGGTGCTTCCCTCCTAGAGAACCCTGCGAGACCGCCGCTGCAGCGTTGTCCTGGCGGGAGTGCTCCATCAACGGCCGCTATGGTGCGATGAGCAAGGTTGGAAGCAACATTTCGCAGAACAGGCCCCGATGACACGCTCCGCCCCTCAACGGGGCCCTCTCACGGGACTCGATGGCGTTGAGGTAATGCTTGACGCGGTCATCGATCGCGGGGTCATGCAGCTCGATCCGACGGGCAAGGTTGTCCACTGGAGTGCGGGAGCGCAAGCCTTGTTGGGCTACTCGGATGCTGAGGTGCTCGGGCGGCCTGCCTCGATGTTCTTCACCGATGACGAGCAAGCCGGCGGAATGCTCGAGAATGAGTTGGCCGCCGCCCAGGACTCTGATCATTGTGAGTTCGAGGGCTGGCGAATGCGTAAGGGCGGAAACCGTTTCCGGGTTGGCGTGGTCGTCCGCGCCATCCGTGATCCGGCTGGCTCAGTCACTGGCTTCGTCACCGTGATCCGGGATTTGGCCTCCGAGCAGCAGCGGGCGCATTCGCTGTTTCATGACCTGTTGGAGGCGGCTCCTGACGCCATGGTGATCGTGGGGCCGGATGGACGGATCGCGCTTGCCAACGCCCAAACCGACCGGATGTTCGGTTATCCGCGGGAAGATCTGGTCGGTTGTGAGGTCGAGATACTTCTTCCGCCGCGCTTCCGCGGGAAGCACTTTCGACACCGCGCGGACTTCTTCGCTGCGCCAGTGCCGCGAAAAATGGGGGCAGTCTGGTTTTGTGGGGATTGCATCTCGATGGAACGGAGTTCCCGGTCGATATCAGCCTGAGCCCGCTGCGCATCGAACAGCGCCCGTATGTCTCGGCGTCGATTCGCGATGTCACTGAGCGTCGCGCGTACGAACAGCGGTTACTCCGCGAGCACCAGGAGTTGGTCGAAACACAGCGGGAACTCGAGCATTTGGCGCGCATCGACACCCTCACCGGTCTGGTGAACCACGCCGAAACGATCGCTCGTCTCGAAACCGCACTTCAGGACCGGCGCGTTCCCGGAGAGCACCTGGGTGTTGTTCTGCGATGTCGATCACTTCAAGGCCATCAACGACACCTGGGGACACACCGTGGGTGACGTCGTGCTTTCCACCGTCGCGAGCCGGATCCGCGACTGCGTCCGCGGCGGCGACACTGTCGGCCGGACAGGTGGCGACGAAATGCTGGTTCTGCTACCCGGCATCGACAGCACTGACCAGGTGCAGGCCGTCGCCGAGAAGATCCGGTGTCGGGTCGCCGAGCCTATCCACCACCTCGGGCGGACGCTGAACGCAACAGTGAGCATCGGCGCCACCCTGGCCGTTCCCGGTGAGTCGGTTTCGGCGATGACTGACCGCGCCGACTCGGCGATGTACCAGGCGAAACAAGCCGGGCGCAACACCACCACCACGATCTGATTGAAGCTCGTGTGTCGGTGGTGTTAGAGGTTTTAGGGGTGGTGGGCGGCCAGCATGCTCGCGGCGACCCTGCCCATCTACACCGCACTGACCGACGCCACGGAGCGGAACGCTCCGGGGGCCGCGGCCGTCCACATCTACAAGATTGTCGTGTTCGCGCTATAGAATGTCCTAATGCGTGGTTTCCGCCACGGTCGTCGCTGCCTACCGTGGTGGACTATGAACAAAGATCATCTCGAATTACTCGTCACCGATTACTGGCGTGAGAAGCTGCGTGACGTCATCATGCCCAACGCCCTCAACGGAATCCCTTTGGGCGATGACGTGCTCGAAATTGGTTCGGGGCCAGGTATGACGACTGACCTTCTCCGCATCGACGTTGCCCACCTCACCGCCGTGGAACTCGACGCCGGCTTGGCCACGCAACTGGCGAGCCGGTCGGCTGGAACCAACGTCGAGGTCGTCCATGCCGATGCCACCGCCATGCCCTTTCAGGGCGGCCGGTTCACCAGTGTGGTGTCGTTCACGATGCTCCATCACATCCCAACCGTGCACCTGCAGGACCGCGCTTTTGCCGAAGTTGCCCGCGTGCTGCGACCCGGCGGGTTATTCGTTGCTGCGGACAGCTGCGCGAGTGAGGAACTCGCCGCGCTGCATATGGATGACATCTACAACCCGGTAGAACCGGCCAGCGTGGCCGACCGGCTAGCAACGGCCGGCTTCGCAGAGGCTCGGGTGCAGATCCACGAAGACCACTGGACCGTCCTCGCGCGCAAGCCTTAGCAGCACCGGCGGAACTAATGTTTCAAAGCAACGGCGATGACGGTGCCAACGTGGTCCGAGAGCTACTCCTGGGCCCCGGGGGCACTGTCGGCGCACACAGTCACTCCCTGACACAAGTTGTCGCACCGCGCACCGGGCTTCTAGCGGTCACAACCCCGGCAGCAACGTGGATGATCGCCGGCCCTTCCCGGGCGATCATCATTCCTGCAGCAGTGGAGCATTCCCACCGCGCACACGTGCGTTGTGAGGTGACAACCCTGCTGCTCGGCACTGAATCCCCCGCCGCATCCCCCGCCGCCCCGGATTGCCCTGATCAACCCACTGCCGTGATGTTGACTCCACTCGCACAGAACATCCTGCGGGCATTAGACGACAACAGCCGCCACCGCGAACAGCGACAAGCGCTGGAATGCGCTCTACAGCACGAGATTTTCGACCTCCAATGGCGTCGACAGGGCGGGCCGGCACTACCCACGCCAAAAGATCCCCGGTTACTGACGATGTTTGATCTCATGATTCGCTCCCCTGAGCATCGGCACGACCTTGGCGCGCTTGCCCGCCGGGTAGGGGCCACCGAGCGCACCCTGCAACGGTTGATCTCCTCCGAACTAGCCGTCACGTTCACCCAATGGCGGACTTTAATCCGCGTGATCGTGTCACTAGGTTTTCTCGCCGACGGCAAGTCGGTGACTGCCACCGCACACCGGAGCGGTTTCACCTCGACAAGCGCCTACATCGCAGCGTTCCGACGAATCATGCACCAAACTCCCGGGACCTATGCCGCTGCAAAACCTCCACGCTGAACCCCCTGGGACGCGCCGAAGAGGTCGGTGGGAACACGTCGGCATACCCTGGTGTTTACGTAGCCGCGGTTGTTTACGCAACCGCGGTTGTTCGAACTCTCGCCGCAGGCAGAAAGGCACTCATGACCTCACCCATCGTCCATGACGTCATCGTCATCGGTTCCGGTCCGGCCGGCTACACGGCGGCCGTGTACGCAGCCCGCGCCCAGCTCAAACCACTGGTGTTCGAGGGCACCCAGTTCGGTGGTGCGCTGATGACCACGACCGAGGTCGAGAACTATCCCGGCTTCCGCGACGGCATCACCGGCCCCGAGTTGATGGACCAGATGCGAGAGCAAGCGCTGCGCTTCGGCGCAGACCTTCGCATGGAGGACGTCGACGCCGTAGACCTGGCCGGACCGATCAAGAACGTCACCGTCGACGGTGAGACGTACCGGGCACGCGCGGTGATTCTGGCCATGGGCGCGGCGGCGCGGCAGTTGGGTGTCCCCGGTGAGGCGGCCCTGCTCGGCATGGGCGTGAGCACGTGCGCCACCTGCGACGGCTTCTTTTTCCGGGACGAGGACATCGCCGTGGTCGGTGGCGGCGACTCCGCGATGGAGGAAGCCACCTTCTTGACCCGGTTTGCCCGCAGCGTGACGCTGATCCACCGGCGTGACGAGTTCCGCGCGTCCAAGATCATGCTCGAGCGAGCGCAGAGCAACGAGAAGATCCGATTCCTGACCAACACCGAGGTGAGCTCCATCGAGGGCGACCCCAAGGTGACCGGAATCCGGCTGCGCAACACAGACACCGGCGCGGAGTCCATGCTGGCTGTGACGGGGGTTTTCGTTGCCGTCGGTCACGACCCTCGATCCGAGCTGGTGCGCGACCAGGTGGATTTGGACGATGCGGGCTACGTAAGAGTGCGCGGCCGCACCACGTTCACCTCGATCGAGGGCGTGTTCGCCGCGGGCGACCTCGTCGACCACACTTATCGGCAGGCCATCACGGCTGCTGGAAGTGGTTGTGCCGCATCGATCGACGCGGAGCGCTGGCTCGCCGAAACCTCCAATTCGTCAACCGATGACAGCGATCTGATAGGAGCACAGCAATGAGCGATACGGGCGTTGGTTCGACGGTAGCGGTGACCGATGATTCCTTCTCCGAAGATGTGCTTGCGAGCACAACGCCTGTGCTGGTGGATTTCTGGGCAACGTGGTGCGGCCCGTGCAAGATGGTTGCCCCAGTACTCGAGGAGCTCGCCGCCGAGAAGGCCGGGTCACTGACTGTCGCCAAAATCGACGTCGATGAGAATCCGGCAACTGCCCGCGATTTCCAAGTGGTGTCGATCCCGACGATGATCCTGTTCAAGGATGGTGCCCCCGTCACGCGGATCGTTGGCGCCAAGGGAAAGGCCGCACTGCTGCGGGAACTCAGCGGACTGGTCTAGCACCGGACCACCTGCTGATCTGACGCTGCAATTCAGCGCCTGTGAGATTGCCTGGGGTTTTACCGAATCCCCAGTTGGTCTGAGACAATGGCGCCTATGTCGAGTCTGCGCCGCGGTGACCGCGGGGGTGCGGTCACCGAGATTCGGGCCGCCCTATCCGCCCTGGGCTTGATCGACAATCCAGACGAGGACCTGACCACCGGCAAGCGGGTTGCGTTGGATATGTTCGACGCGGAGCTTGACCATGCCGTGCGAGCGTTCCAGCAGCATCGGGGCCTGCTGGTGGACGGTGTCGTCGGCGAGGCGACCTATCGCTCTCTCAAGGAAGCCTCCTACCGACTCGGCGCGCGCACCCTCAACCACCAGTTTGGCGCGCCGATGTACGGCGACGATGTGGCCACGCTGCAAGCGCGGCTTCAAGATCTGGGTTTCTACACAAACTTGGTCGACGGACATTTCGGTCTGCTGACCCACAATGCGCTGATGTCCTACCAGCGGGAGTGCGGACTGTATCCGGACGGCATCTGTGGACCGGAAACGTTGCGCTCCTTATACTTTCTGAGTTCCCGAGTGACCGGCGGGTCTCCGCACGCAATCCGCGAGGAAGAGCTCGTCCGTAGTTCTGGGCCTCACCTTTCCGGCAAACGGATCATCATCGATCCCGGACGAGGCGGTGACGATCCCGGGCTGAACATGAACAGCCCCGAGGGTCCGGTCAGCGAAGCAGACATCCTGTGGGACTTGGCGCGTCGCCTCGAAGCCCGGATGGCCGCGATCGGTATGGACACGTTTCTATCCCGCCCCACCAACCGGGCGCCGTCGGACGCCGAGCGCGCGGACACCGCCAATTCTGTCGGAGCCGACCTGATGATCAGCCTGCGCTGCGCGGCACAGGCCACACCGTCGGCAAACGGCGTCGCCTCCTTCCATTTTGGGAATTCGCACGGTTCGGTGTCCACCATCGGGCGCAACCTGGCCGACTTCATCCAACGAGAAGTGGTCGCGCGCACGGGATTACGTGATAGCCGCGTTCACGGCCGAACGTGGGACCTACTTCGCCTGACTCGGATGCCGACCGTTCAGGTAGATATCGGCTATGCCACCAACCCAGGAGACCGCGCCACGCTGGTGCTGCCGGAATCGCGCGATTCAATCGCCGAAGGCATGCTCGCCGCCGTCAAGAGACTGTATCTGCTCGGCAAGAACGACCGGCCCACCGGTACTTTCACCTTCGCCGAGCTACTCGCCCACGAGCACTCAGTCGAACAAGCTCGCCAGGCTTAGCTGCCGGGATTGGCCCCCGCGCCGACCGGCTGCTGCAGCTGCGCGCTCCGAAGCAACCGCTCCAACGCTGCCTCGACGTCAGCCTTCCAACCGAGACCCGACTCTAGTTCCAGCCGCAGCCGCGGAAAATACGTGTGGTGCGACACCACCACGAAACCAACATCCAACAGCAGATCTGTGTCCAGCACGCACTGGTAGACCGAACAGTCACCGAGCGTTGCCATAACGGGCATGGCGTCGGCCGTCACCCGGGTCGGATCGGACAACTCGGCCGCCTCGGGCGATCGACCGAACGCTTCCAGCGCGCGTACACCACGACGAACCAAGTCACCGACCACCGCGGCAAGCAGCGTCCTTGGCAGAACCTCAGTACCCTGGCCTGGCTCGACGCCGAGCGAGGTAAGCAGAACGGCGTCCGCACTAACTGGCCCTGTCGGGAAGCGCGCAGCCCGGGGCACTGTCCGCGGCGGCGCGTAGAAGGCGTATCCGAGGCAACGTTCATCGGTCGGTTCTTGCGGCGGGCCTCCGCCCTCGGACCCGTCGCCGTGTTCGATCGCTATCTGCCCGCAGGTTCCCCACTCGAGCATGACCATGGACAGCCACGCTTCTTTCTCGAACTCTGGGTCTGCCAGCTGGTCGCCGCTGCCCAACGTCGGGGGGTCGACCTCCCAGTACACACAACGCCGGGCGTGCTTCGGCAACTGCTCGAATGCTTCGAGCCGCAGAGGCGTGATTCGCGTGGCCACTACACTCCTGGGGTTTCACGCCGCACAACAATGTACGGCAGCCCTTCCAGGATAGAAGCCGCGGCCGGGAGCAGCCCGTTCTGGCCGTAAATAATCCGTTGCCCCCGGGCTGGGTACGAATTCGCCTGTGGCACAGCGCACTTCCGCTGATGGATGCGTCGGGCAGCCAGGCCCGCAGCGACAGTGTCACAGTGACGTAATTCGCCGGTATGCCCGTTCACGGAGATGGCGTGTTCATGAGCTCCACAATCCGCTGTAAATCATCCACCGACCCGAACTCCACCACGATCTTGCCCTTCCGCTTGCCGAGGCTCACACTGACCCGGGTATCAAGGGCGGTGGACAGCTGCTCGGCGACATCCTGCAGACCGGGCATCTGGATCGGCTTTCGGCGCGGCCCAGCAGGGGCCCCGCCTTGGTCTCGGTTGCCCAAAGTCACGGCCTCTTCTGTGGCGCGCACGGACAGCCCCTCGGCCACGATCCGTGCCGCAAGTTCCTCCTGCAGTTCTGGCCCACCGTCGAGGGCTAACAGAGCCCGCGCGTGACCGGCCGACAGGACCCCCGCCGCGACCCGCCGCTGCACGGCGATCGGCAGCCGGAGCAGCCGGATCATATTGGTTATCACGGGCCGTGAACGGCCGATCCGCGTCGCGAGCTCGTCATGGGTGACGTCGAACTCCTCCAGCAACTGCTGATAGGCCGCCGCCTCTTCCAGGGGATTTAGCTGCGCGCGGTGAATGTTCTCCAACAGCGCGTCGCGCAGCATGTTGTCGTCGGCGGTCTCGCGAACGATCGCGGGGATCGTGTCCACGCCGGCCTGCTGGGCGGCGCGCCACCGCCGCTCCCCCATGACCAGTTGGTAGCGCGGGGAGTCGTCGGCCTCGCTGCCGGACATCGCCCGCACCACGATCGGCTGCATCAAGCCGAACTCGCGGATGGAGTGCACAAGCTCGGCGAGTGCCTCTTCGTCGAACACCTGGCGGGGCTGACGCGGGTTCGGATCGATCTCCGAAGGCGCGATCTCCCGGTACACCGCGCCGACCGAATCTGCTCCCGAATCTGCTCCCGGCGCTGAGGGTGATCCGCCGATCACGACATCGGCGGCCGCAGTGCCCATCCGCGGGCCCAGGGTCGCTGGCCCGTCCCCATCCGCCGGACCCGTCGGAATGAGCGAAGCGAGGCCACGGCCAAGCCCGCTGCGCTTACGTGCCGCGCTACTCATCGACTCCCCCTTCTTGTCACATCAGTTTTCATCGGGCACACATTCATCGGGATTTTCCCTCCACGCCTCGCTGAGCCAACTCCCGGCTGGCGTCCAAGTAACTCATCGCTCCTCGGGAGCCGGGGTCGTAGTCGATGATCGTCATTCCGTAGCCCGGGGCCTCGGAGACCTTCACGCTTCGCGGGATGACAGTGCGCAACACTTTATCGCCAAAGTGGTCCCGCACATCGGTCGCCACTTGATCGGCGAGCTTCGTCCGTCCGTCGTACATGGTCAGAACGACTGTCGTCACATCCAGCTCCGGATTGAGGTGGGCCTTCACCATCTCGATGTTGCGCAGCAACTGACCCACACCCTCGAGCGCGTAGTACTCACACTGAATCGGAATGAGCACCTCCGGCGCGGCGACCAATGCGTTGATCGTCAGCAATCCCAAGGACGGCGGGCAATCGATGAAGACGTAGTCGAAGTCGTGGTGTTTGAGTTGCGCCAACGCACTCCGCAGCCGGCCCTCCCGGGCGACCATGCTGACCAGTTCGATTTCGGCTCCGGCAAGATCGATCGTCGCCGGGATGCAGAACAGGCGTTCGTTGTGCGGACTGCGCTGCAACGCGGTCTCGACGGGGACATCTCCGATCAGTACCTCGTACGAAGATGGGGTGCCGGGCCGGTGCTCGATTCCCAGAGCAGTGCTCGCGTTCCCCTGCGGGTCCAGGTCGATCACGAGCGTAGGCAATCCTTGCAGCGCCAAGGCGGCCGCGATGTTGACCGCAGTCGTGGTCTTCCCCACGCCGCCCTTCTGATTAGCAATAGTGAAGACCCGTTGGCGCGCCGGCCGGGGCAGCTGCCCCTGCGTCGCCGCCTGCATGAGCCGCACCGCTCGTTCGGCCTCCGCCCCAATCGGCGTGTCCGCGTCATTGGAGTCCCACGTTTCACGTGAAACATCGGGCGGAATCGCTTGCGATCCCCCACTCTCGGGAGCGACCATTATTTGCGTTTCCTTCCCCGGAACCGTTCTTCCCACGGCGACTCCTGAAACCCTACGACCACCGTTACCGGTGGATCCACGAACCGCCCGCCACATTTCATCACCTTCACCTCGGTCACGCCCAGCCTCCTCAGGGCGCGGCGATGCTCGCGTATCTCCTCCTCGGCTCGCTCCCCCTTGATCGCCAGCATCCGGCCCCCCGGGTGTAGCAAGGGTGCACTCCACTTCGTGAGCTTGTCCAACGAAGCCACCGCCCGAGATACCACCGCATCCACCTCCCCAACCTCGTCGCGCACCGCTCGGTCCTCGGCGCGTCCACGCACGACTCGGCAATCAAGGCCGAGTTCGTCGATCACCTCACGAAGAAAGTCGCTGCGCCGGAGCAGCGGCTCGATGAGCGTCACGCGGATGTCCGGCCGCGCCAACACCAACGGTATGCCGGGCAGTCCGGCCCCACTGCCAATGTCGGCGACATGTTCGTTCGCGGTGAGCAGTTCCGATACCACCGCACTATTCAGCACATGCCGGTCCCATACCCGGTCGACTTCGCGCGGCCCCAGGAGTCCCCTTTCGACACCTGCTCCCGCCAGGATCTGCGCGAACCGGTATGCGCTGTCGGCAGCCTCGCCGAAGATCGTTCCGGCCGCGGCGGGAGGCGCCGGTACCTTCGCGTGTTTCACGTGAAACATCCTCCGAACATCGCGGCTGCAACACCACGCCCATCGAACTACACCCTTGTAACTCGGGGTCAGTCGGTGAGAACCACAACGCGGCGCGACGGTTCCACGCCCTCGCTCTCGCTGTGAACGCCGCGCACGGCCGTCACCGCGTCGTGGACGATCTTGCGCTCGAAGGGCGTCATTGGCGCCAACTCCTCGCGCTCACCGGTCTCCAGCACCCGATGTGCCACTTTGGATCCCAGCGCCGACAGCTCGTCGCGGCGACCCTTGCGCCACTGGGCAACGTCGAGCATGAGCCGGCTGCGCTCGCCCGTCTTCTGGTGCACGGCCAGCCGGGTCAACTCCTGGAGCGCGTCGAGTACCTCGCCCTTTCGGCCGACCAATTTTGTGAGGTCCCCGCCACCGTCGATGCTCACCACGGCGCGGTCCCCCTCCACGTCGAGGTCGATGTCGCCGTCGAAGTCCAGCAGGTCTAACAGCTCTTCCAGGTAGTCGCCCGCGATTTCGCCTTCGGCGACCAACCTGTCCTCCCCTCCGCGTCCAGCCGTGGCCGCGCCATTGGCGTCGCCCTCAACTTGGTCAGCGTCGTCGCTGCGCTCCGCGGTGTCGGCGGCGGCAGCTTCTGTGTTGGTCATATAAACACCTCTCCCTCGTTCGCGGTCGCCCGCGGGTCAACGTTTCCGTTTTTTCGGCCGGGCGCCGGGTTTCGGGGTTCGGTTCGCCGCTGCGTTCCGCGCCGCAGGCGTGGTCGCCCGCTGCGCCGCACCCGGCGACCCGGGCCGTGAGACGGCGCCGTCCTTGGACTTCGCTTCCCGGGCACCGTCCGGCGTCGAGTCGTCCTCAGGGGTGCTCTCGCCCGAGTCGGCGCCGCGGTCTGCAGCCGCCTTCTTCTTCTTGGGCTTGGCTCCCGGGGCCGGCGCATTGGCGGCGCGGCGATCCAGGGCCTCCTTCTTTGCTTGCTCTTCTTCTTGCTCGATCTTGCCGAACACATAGTGCTGCTGGCCGAACGTCCAGATGTTGTTGGAGAACCAATAGAGAATGATGGCCAGCGGCAGAAACGGGCCGCCGGCTACAACACCGAGTGGGAAGACATAGAGGGCGAGCTTGTTCATGATCGCGGTCTGCGGATTGGCCGCCGCCTCAGGACTCTGCCGGGCCACCGATGCCCTGCTGTTGAAATAGGTCGCAACGCCGGCAGCGATCATCACCGGCACACTGACCACGATCAACGCCGGTCGACTAAAGGCGCCGAACTGAGTGAACGCCTCGAGTCCGCTCTGCTGGGTCATGAACGCACCCAGCGGTGCGCCGAAGAAGTTCGCGTCCAGGAAGTTACCCACGTCTGCGGCACTGAACACGTAATTGCCCAGCCTCCGGTTCTCCTCCACCGACAGGCTCAGATGTCCGATGCCGAACCCGGCCGTTCGGTTGAACGAGCGCAGGACATGAAACAGACCGATGAAAACCGGAATCTGCGCGAGCATCGGCAGACACCCTAGGATCGGGTTGAACCCGTGCTCACGCTGTAGTTTTTGCATCTCCAGCGCCATGCGCTGGCGGTCCTTGCCGTACTTTTTCTGCAGCGCCTTGATCTGCGGTTGGAGTTCCTGCATCTGGCGCGTCGTACGGATCTGCCGAACGAACGGCTTATAGAGGATCGCGCGCAGCGTGAAGACCAAGAACACCACCGACAACGCCCACGCGAAAAAGTTCGCCGGGCCCAGCAAGAACGCAAAGACCTCGTACCACACCCACATGATCGCCGACACCGGGTAGTAGATGATGTCGAGACTGAACCAACTAAACACGCGTCCGACTCTCCCCTTGCTGCACCGTATTGGTCAGGTCATCGATGACGCCGCGGCCGGCCTCGGCTGCGTCGCCTTGATACTCCGCAGGGTCGGCCACTCGATCCGGTATCGGATCCCATCCCCCGCCATGCCATGGGCCGCACTTCAGTAAGCGCACCACCGCCAGCCAGCCGCCACGTATCACGCCGAACTCGGTGAGGGCATCGACGGCATACTGACTACAGGTCGGTGTGAACCTGCAGGATGGCAGCCGCAGCGGAGAAATCGTGTGCCGATACAGCTGGATCACGAAGAGCACCGCCCGTAGCGGGAACCGGCGTGGCCTCACCTAAATCCCCCGGAGCGCACCCTGATGCGTTGTAACGCTGTCCGTAGTTGCTGTTCTAAGCGCGGCGATATCGCGTGGCGACTACTTGGCAGGGCCCGGATAACTACTCGGTCTGCAGGACCGAGATCATCGAGCGCGCGCAATGCTGCGTGCCGAAGGCGCCGGGCCACCCGATGCCGCTGCACCGAGTTCCCCACTGCCTTCGACACGACCAGGCCGATTCTCGGTCCCGGATCGCCAGTCTGATCCGACCGTGTATATACGACGAGGTCCGGCTGTGCGGCTCGCGTTCCTTGATTCACCGTGACACCGAATTCGGTCGACCGTGTCATCCGGTACTGCGCCGGAAGCACCGCCTCAGGCCCTGTGCCGCGTCACGCAGTCAATGAACGACGGCCCTTGCGGCGCCGGTCCGCCACGATGGCCCGCCCCGCGCGGGTGCGCATCCGCAGCCGGAACCCATGCACCCGCGCCCGGCGGCGGTTATTGGGCTGGAAGGTCCGCTTGCCCTTGGCCACGGCTGTCACTCCTCGTCATGTCTGGCCCCCACGGTCCCGCTTGCGTGGAAGTTCATGGCAGGCGGGCCACAGTCGGCCGTTGGGTAAGCTCGTCGGTCTCGCGTTACTAACCGGCGCGGCCCCCGGCAGAGCCGGATCGCAGCCGTATCGCCACGTGCGGGCGACTGTTCGAGGGTACTGACGAGGATTCCCTGGGTCAAACCTGCGTGCCCTACCTTCGGCGGTCCCCTCCCCTAGCCGCTATCACACCAACCACAGCCGTCACTCTCAACAGGAACTTGTTGGGAGGCCCCGAATTCGGATCGTGCCAATGTTGCCGAACTGTTGGCACTCGGGAAGAAAACTGTTAGCTTCTGCCAATGCCGATTCCACGTCGGGACGGCGCGAGACAACCGAGCGCGGATTCCCACTCCGCCGCGGGCCCACGGAATGCAACAACACCGTGACGAGCTCCGGCCAACGACATCCACGCCGGTAGACAACGCGGCGGCGGCGAACGCACCTATTCCACAACCTGTGGATAGCTTTGTGGACAGTTCGTTGTCGCCCTATTGGCCGACCCTGGGCCGGCCGCTAAGGGGTGTGGCTCGTTGACTGCGGACCCTGATCCCCCGTTTGTCGCTATTTGGAACGCGGTCGTTGCAGAGCTCAATGGTGAAACCGGCACTGGATCCTTGACTCCCCAACAGCGTGCCTGGCTCAAGTTGGTGCGGCCGTTGGTCATCACCGAGGGCTTCGCGCTGCTGTCAGTACCTACTCCGTTCGTCCAGAACGAGATCGAGCGTCACCTGCGCGAACCGATCATCACCGCACTGAGCAAACAACTCGGCCAACGCGTCGAGTTGGGTGTCCGTATCGATGATCCGGACTCTGCCGAAGCCGACGAGCCCCATCACGATTTTCGCGAAGCTTCCGCTTCCGCTTCCCCCGACGCCGAAGACGAAGACGAAGACGAAGACGAAGACGAAGCTGCTCGCGCTAGCGCAGAAGAGAGCTGGCCGACCTACTTCTCCCGCCAACCCAACGGTTCGGGAACTGACGACAACGTCTCGATCAACTTGAATCGCCGCTACACCTTCGACACCTTCGTCATCGGTTCTTCCAACCGATTCGCCCACGCGGCTTCCCTTGCTATCGCCGAAGCCCCCGCACGCGCATACAACCCCCTGTTCATTTGGGGTGAATCCGGGCTGGGCAAGACCCACCTGCTGCACGCCGCCGGGAATTACGCCCAACGGCTATTCCCAGGCATGCGCGTCAAGTACGTCTCTACTGAGGAATTCACCAACGACTTCATCAACTCGCTTCGCGACGACAGGCGTGCATCGTTCAAGCGCACCTACCGAGATATCGACGTACTGCTCGTGGACGACATTCAGTTCATCGAAGGCAAAGACGGCATCCAGGAAGAATTCTTCCACACCTTCAACACCCTGCACAATGCGAACAAACAGATCGTGATCTCCTCCGATCGGCCTCCCAAACAGCTGGCCACTCTCGAAGACCGGTTACGGACCAGGTTCGAGTGGGGTCTGATCACCGACGTCCAACCACCGGAACTGGAAACGCGGATCGCAATTCTGCGCAAGAAGGCTCAGATGGATCGCTTGGACGTTCCCGACGATGTACTGGAGTTGATCGCCAGCCGCATCGAACGCAACATCCGCGAACTCGAGGGCGCACTCATCCGCGTCACCGCTTTCGCATCTCTGAACAAGACCGCAATCGACAAGGCCCTGGCCGAAGTCGTGCTGCGTGACCTGATGTCGGACGCCTCCACGATGCAGATCAGCGCCGCGGCCATCATGGCGGCCACCGCAGAGTATTTCGAGACCAGCATCGAAGAGCTCCGCGGCCCTAGCAAGACCCGCGCCCTGGCGCAGTCACGTCAGATAGCGATGTATCTGTGCCGCGAACTCACCGATCTCTCTTTGCCCAAGATCGGCCAGACATTCGGCCGCGACCACACGACAGTCATGTATGCCGAAAAGAAGATTCGCGCAGAGATGGCCGAACGCCACGAGATCTTCGATCACGTCAAAGAACTCACTACTCGCATCCGTCAACGCGCCAAGCGCTGAGGTTCCGCGCTTTACTCCCGAACTCACGGGAAAATCGCCGAAAAACTTTGGTCCCAGACGTCCCATTCGTTACATCTCGCGCCTGTGTACCGACGTGTGCACAAGCTGCGTGTATCTCCGCCGCGCAACCCGCTTCCTCCCCCAGCGTCGCCGCCATCCCCAAACACTTCGACCGTCGCCCCCGGATATCCACAATGTGCCAACATCCCTTGTAGCCCGTTATTCAGCGCAGAAGCTCAGCTATCCACAATCTCCACAGGACCTATTACTGTTGCTATTAAATCTTTATCGATCATCTCTAAAAGAAGCTCCTTGGGGAGACCCGGCCTGTCCTGCGCTGACACGCGTTTCCTTCGCAGATGTCAGCCCAGCCGATTAGCTTTCAAGTTGGGCCTGAAAGCTCTACGGTGGTTCATCGACAGCCGTTTCGGTCGTTGTAGCGCGTCTTGGCGCCGCTGTGTACGACGCGGGGAACCGCTGATTTTGCTTTTGTCGAGGTGTGCATCGAAGGGACGCTATGAACGTGGCGACAGCAGGTCTGACGGATTTGAAGTTTCGGCTGACCCGCGAGGACTTCGCCGAAGCGGTCGCATGGGTTGCGCGCAATCTTCCGTCTCGACCAGCGGTGCCCGTGCTGGCCGGTGTACTGCTGACAGGATCCGATGAGGGGCTGACGGTCTCGGGGTTTGACTACGAAGTCTCCGCTGAAGTTAAGATACCGGCCGAAATCGCCAGTCCTGGAAGCGTTTTGGTATCTGGCCGGCTGCTATCCGATATTGTCCGTTCACTGCCGGCCAAGCCCGTCGATGTCAGCATGGAAGGTACCCGAGTCTCGTTGACCTGCGGTAACGCCCGCTTTTCGTTGCCGACGATGGCTGTCGAAGATTACCCGACTCTGCCCACGCTGCCCGATGAGACCGGGGTGGTGTCCTCGGACCTCTTTGCCGAGGCCATCGGACAGGTGGCTGTGGCCGCTGGTCGCGATGACACCCTGCCCATGCTGACTGGTATACGAGTCGAGATTTCCGGGGAGAAGGTGGTTTTGGCAGCCACCGATCGGTTTCGACTGGCCGTACGAGAGCTCATCTGGTCGACGACCTCCACCGGGGTGGAAGCTGCAGTCTTGGTACCGGCTAAAACGCTGGCAGAGGCCGCTAAGGCCGGTACTGACGGCGAAGAAGTGCACCTCTCGCTGGGAGCAGGGTCCGCGGTCGGCACGGAGGGTTTGCTGGGAATCCGCAGCAGAGGCAAAAGCGGCACGACCCGACTATTGGACGCGGAGTTCCCAAAGTTCCGCCAGCTCCTTCCCGCGGAACACACAGCTGTGGCAACGATCGGTGTGGCCGAATTGACTGAGGCGATCAAGCGGGTAGCGCTGGTGGCCGACAGGGGGGCGCAGGTCCGTATGGAGTTCGCCGACGACCTGTTGAGGTTGTCCGCGGGCGCTGACGACGTAGGCCGGGCCGAGGAAGACCTTCCAGTGAACTTTTCCGGGGATCCATTGACGATCGCGTTCAATCCCACCTATCTCACCGATGGGCTCGGCTCGCTGCATTCAGACCGGGTGACGTTTGGCTTCACCACACCCAGTCGGCCAGCAGTGTTGCGGCCGGCGGGCGAGGAAGATGGAGCAGCTGGCGGTAGCGGACCTTTCCCGGCGGCGCAGACGGACTACGTCTATTTGTTGATGCCGGTGCGCCTACCGGGATGACCCGCGGCACCGACCGAAGAGGGGATGCTTCATGCAACTGGGTCTTATCGGCCTTGGCAAGATGGGTTTCAATATGCGTGCCCGTTTGCGTGAAGGGGGGCACGACGTCGTTGGATATGACCCGCGGCCTGAAGTCTCCGACGTTGGATCGCTGACCGAACTCGCCGCGGCGTTGGTCTCGCCCCGGGTCGTATGGGTAATGGTTCCGTCTGGCACAGTCACCGAACAAACCATCTCTGCCTTGACAGCGGTGCTGGGCCCGGGTGATTTGGTGATAGACGGTGGCAATTCCCGCTATACAGAGGATGCTCCGCACGCAAAGACACTCCAGGAAAAGGGAATTGGTTTCGTTGACGCCGGGGTGTCGGGCGGTGTCTGGGGTCTCACCGAAGGCTATGGGCTGATGGTGGGCGGAAGTGACGTTGACATCGCACGGGTGATGCCGATTTTCGACTCGTTACGGCCTCCGGGACCTGTCGAGGATGGATTCGTCCACGTAGGGCCCGTCGGAGCCGGACATTTCGCGAAAATGGTGCACAACGGTGTCGAGTACGCCCTGATGACTGCCTACGCCGAAGGTTACGAGATGTTGGCTGCGGAGAATTTGGTGAAGGATCCCCAAGGGGTCTATCAGGCCTGGACTAACGGCACGGTGGTGCGATCTTGGCTGCAGCAGCTACTGGCCAAAGCCCTCAAGGAAGATCCAGCGCTGGATGAAATCAGTGGGTATACAGAGGATTCCGGGGAGGGGCGGTGGACGGTAGAAGAGGCGATCCGGCTGCGCGTCCCTGTACCCAGCATCGCGGCGGCATTGTTCGCCCGGTTCCTTTCCCGCCAGGATGACTCGCCGACAATGAAGGCGGTGGCCGCGCTGCGCAACCAATTCGGCGGCCACGCGGTCAAGCGTGTAAGCGAGTCAGGGTGACCGGGGCATATCGGTGTACGTACGCCACCTTGCGCTGACCGACTTCCGGTCATGGGAGCGTCTCGAGCTTGAGCTCGAACCTGGCCGCACGGTGTTCGTCGGACCCAACGGGTTCGGTAAGACCAATCTCTTTGAGGCACTGTGGTACTCCTCGACACTTGGCTCCCATCGGGTTTCTTCTGACGCGCCGTTGATCCGCGCTGGCGCCGATCGCGCGGTGGTATCCACCATCGTCGCTAACGACGGGCGTGAGCTCGCTGTCGATCTCGATATCAGTTCGGGGCGCGCGAACAAAGCGCGGCTGAATCGGTCCCCGGTGAGATCCGCCCGCGAGATTCTCGGCGCCCTACGAGCGGTGCTGTTCGCCCCGGAGGATCTCTCCCTGGTGCGTGGTGACCCGAACGAACGGCGGCGTTACCTCGACGAGCTCGCGACCACTCGACGGCCACGAATCGCCGGCGTCCGTGCGGATTACGACAAAGTAGTGCGGCAGCGGACCGCGTTTCTCAAGAATGCCGCCGGTGCTCGTTATCGGGGCGACAGCGGCGCCCTGGAGACCCTGGACGTGTGGGACGGATATCTGGCCGCCCACGGCGCGCAGTTGATCTCCGCGCGGGTAGAGCTGGTGACCGAACTCGCTCCGGAAGTGGAGAAGGCCTACCAGCTGCTGGCTCCGGGATCTCGCCCTGCGGCGATCCGTTACCGCAGCGGCGTGGAGGAGGTCGAAAGCGAAGCGGCGGTAGGGGTCGGCAAGCCCGAGGTCTTCGAGACCGCGTTATTGAATGCACTCGAGCGTCGTCGTGACGCGGAGCTGGAACGCGGCGTCTGCCTAGTCGGACCGCACCGCGACGACCTGGAGTTGCGCCTCGGCGATCATGTGGCGAAAGGATTTGCCAGCCACGGAGAATCATGGTCGGTGGCCTTGGCGCTACGGTTGGCCGCCTACGAATTATTACGTGCAGAAGGCGGGGACCCGGTGCTGTTGCTCGACGACGTCTTCGCCGAGCTAGACACTGCCCGTCGAGCCGCGCTGGCACAAGTTGCGGCTTCGGCCGAACAGGTCCTGGTGACCGCCGCGGTACATGATGACATCCCGAAGCACTGGGATGCGCGTCGGATCGACATCACGATGAACGATGGTGACCAGGGCCGCATCTCGGCGGTGCAGTCATGACAGGCGGTGCCGGTGAGGACGGGACTCCCCCACCCGAACCCCCGGGCGACCTCGCCAGACTCAAGGGCATGGACTTAGTTCGACGGACCCTTGAGGAAGCGCGGGGTGTGGCGCGTGGCAAGGGTAAGGACATCGGGCGCGGGCGCAACTCCCCTGGGTCACGGCGGGTGGCAGGCAACAGCAGGCGACGGTGGTCGGGCCCAAATCCTGACGGCCGAGACCCGCAGCTCTTCGGGGCAGCCACCAGTGACGTGGCCCGCAGCCGCGGATGGTCGGGCCGAGTCGCCGAGGGCACGGTGTTCGGGCGATGGCGCGCGGTAGTCGGTGATCAGATCGCCGCGCACGCGACGCCGACGGCGCTTCATGACGGGGTGCTGACCGTTTCGGCGGAGTCAACCGCGTGGGCGACCCAGCTGCGCATGGTGCAGGCCCAACTCATCGCCAAGATCGCTGCCGCCGTCGGCGACGGGGTGGTGACCTCGATGAAGATCGTCGGCCCAGCGGGTCCGACGTGGCGAAAGGGGGCCTACCGGGTGCCCGGCCGCGGACCCCGGGACACCTACGGATAGGGCCGCTCAGTACCACGGGCTGAGAGCGCCGACAGGGATTGATCCACAACTCTCAAGCGTCGGGACGCATCGATATTCGAGATATTCCGCAGGGGACGTGAATAGGTGCGCGGAAACGCCGCCTCTAGGTCAGTGCTGACGGTGCCTGACGGTAGACTCGGCAGGAGATCCGCGAGGGGCCGCCGTCCCTTGCATGCAAACCCCAAGGAGACGCGTCCAACGTGGCTGCCCAGAAGAAGAGTGCTTCAAAAGCGTATGGCGCATCGGCCATCACCATCCTGGAGGGCTTGGAGGCTGTTCGGAAACGTCCGGGCATGTACATCGGTTCCACCGGTGAGCGCGGCCTGCATCACCTGGTTTGGGAGGTTGTCGACAACGCAATCGACGAGGCCATGGCCGGCCACGCGAGCAGAGTTGACGTCGCTATCCTCGACGACGGCAGTGTCGAGGTCACCGACGATGGCCGCGGTATCCCCGTCGAGAAACACTCCAGTGGTCCCCCGACGATCGACGTTGTCATGACCCAACTGCATGCCGGGGGCAAGTTCGGTGGTGAGGAAAGTGGATACAACGTCAGTGGTGGTCTGCACGGCGTCGGTGTGTCGGTGGTAAACGCGCTGTCCACCCGACTTGAGGCCACGGTCCTGCGGGACGGCTACGAATGGTTCCAGCACTACGACCGCTCCGTTCCCGGCACGCTCAAGAAGGGCGGTCCGTCCAAGAAGACCGGTACGACGATCCGGTTCTGGGCGGACCCGGGAATTTTCGAGACCACCGAGTACGACTTCGAGACTGTCGCGCGTCGGCTTCAGGAGATGGCCTTCCTCAACAAGGGGCTGACCATCGACCTCACCGACCAGCGGGTCACCGCCGAACAAATCGTCGACGATGTCGTGAGCGACACCGCCGAGGCGCCGAAGTCAGCCGACGAGAAGGCGGCCGAAGCGGCGGGCCCGCACAAGGTCAAGCACCGCACCTTCCACTACCCGGGCGGTCTGGTCGACTACGTCAAGCACATCAACCGCACCAAAACCGCCATCCAGCAAAGCATCATCGCTTTCGATGGCAGGGGTCCCGGTCACGAGGTCGAGATAGCCATGCAGTGGAACGCCGGTTACTCCGAATCCGTGCATACGTTCGCGAACACCATCAATACTCACGAAGGCGGCACCCACGAAGAGGGCTTCCGCACCGCGCTCACCACGGTCGTGAACAAGTACGCTAAGGACAAGAAGCTCCTCAAGGATAAAGATCCCAACCTCAGCGGTGACGACATTCGTGAGGGACTGGCCGCAGTGATCTCGGTCAAGGTTGGTGATCCGCAGTTCGAGGGCCAGACGAAGACCAAACTCGGCAACACCGAGGTGAAGTCTTTTGTGCAGAAGATCTGTAACGAGCAGCTGTCACACTGGTTCGAGGCCAACCCTGCTGAGGCCAAGACCGTTGTCAACAAAGCAGTTTCATCAGCGCAGGCCCGTTTGGCTGCGCGCAAGGCACGTGAGCTGGTGCGCCGCAAGAGTGCGACCGACCTTGGAGGACTGCCGGGCAAGCTTGCAGACTGCCGGTCGACAGATCCGAGTAAATCGGAACTGTATGTGGTGGAGGGCGATTCGGCGGGCGGTTCGGCCAAGAGTGGCCGGGACTCGATGTTCCAGGCAATTCTTCCGTTGCGCGGCAAGATCATCAATGTCGAGAAAGCGCGTATCGACCGCGTTCTCAAGAACACCGAAGTGCAAGCCATCATCACCGCGCTGGGCACCGGTATTCACGACGAGTTCGACCTCGCGAAGCTGCGCTACCACAAGATCGTGCTGATGGCCGATGCCGACGTCGATGGACAGCACATCTCGACGCTGCTGCTGACGCTGTTATTCCGATTCATGAAGCCACTCATCGAGAATGGGCACGTTTTCCTCGCACAGCCGCCGCTGTACAAGCTGAAGTGGCAGCGCTCCGAACCGGAGTTCGCGTACTCCGACCGCGAGCGCGATGGTCTGCTAGAAACCGGCCGGGCGGCGGGAAGGAGAATCAACACCGAAGATGGTATCCAGCGTTACAAGGGTCTGGGTGAGATGGATGCCAAGGAGTTGTGGGAGACCACCATGGACCCGTCGGTCCGGGTGCTACGTCAGATCACGCTCGATGACGCGGCCGCCGCCGACGAGCTCTTCTCCGTTCTGATGGGTGAGGACGTCGGAGCCCGCCGCAGTTTCATTACGCGAAATGCCAAAGACGTCCGCTTCCTGGATGTTTAACCGAATTTCACTGGTACCTCTAGCAACCCGAGGAACACATGACTGACATCACGCTGCCCCCCGGCGACGAAGCCGGTGACCGCATCGAACCTGTCGACATCCAGCAGGAGATGCAACGCAGCTACATCGACTACGCCATGAGCGTGATTGTGGGCCGCGCGCTGCCGGAGGTGCGCGACGGACTCAAGCCCGTGCATCGGCGGGTGCTCTACGCGATGTTCGACTCGGGTTTCCGGCCTGACCGCGGCCACGCGAAGTCGGCGCGCTCGGTTGCCGAAACGATGGGTAACTATCACCCGCACGGTGATTCGTCGATCTACGACACCCTGGTCCGCATGGCGCAACCGTGGTCTTTGCGCTACCCGCTGGTCGACGGGCAGGGGAACTTTGGCTCGCCGGGTAACGATCCCCCGGCCGCGATGAGGTATACCGAGGCACGCCTCACTCCGTTGGCGATGGAGATGTTGCGTGAAATCGATGAGGAAACAGTCGGTTTCATCCCTAACTACGATGGTCGGGTCCAGGAGCCCACGGTCCTGCCGAGCCGGTTCCCCAACCTGCTGGCCAATGGTTCCGGTGGTATCGCCGTCGGTATGGCCACCAACATCCCGCCGCACAACCTCGTCGAGCTTACCGAGGCGGTCTATTGGTGCCTGGACAATCATGAAGCAGACGAGGAAGCCACCCTGATCGCGGTCTGCGAGCGCGTCAAGGGACCGGACTTTCCCACGCGCGGATTGATCGTTGGCTCACAGGGTATTTCGGACGCCTACACTACCGGGCGCGGGTCTATCCGGATGCGCGGCGTGGTGGAGATCGAAGAGGACTCGCGGGGCCGAACATCGATCGTCATCACCGAGTTGCCCTACCAGGTCAACCACGACAACTTCATCACCTCAATCGCCGAGCAGGTCCGTGACGGCAAGATGGTTGGCATCTCGAACATCGAGGACCAGAGCAGCGATCGCGTAGGTCTGCGAATTGTGGTCGAGATCAAGCGGGACGCCGTGGCGAAGGTTGTGTTGAACAACCTTTACAAGCACACCCAGCTGCAGACCAGCTTCGGGGCCAACATGCTATCGATCGTCGACGGGGTGCCGCGCACGCTGCGACTTGACCAAATGATCCGCTACTACGTCGCCCACCAACTCGACGTGATTGTCCGCCGCACCACCTACCGGCTACGCAAAGCCAACGAACGGGCCCACATCCTGCGCGGCCTGGTCAAGGCGCTCGATGCGCTCGATGAGGTCATCGCGTTGATCCGGGCGTCGCAGACCGTTGACATTGCGCGGTCCGGCTTGATCGAGCTGCTGGACATCGACGAGATCCAGGCGCAGGCGATCCTCGATATGCAGTTGCGGCGCCTCGCGGCCCTCGAGCGGCAGCGGATCGTCGACGACCTGGCCAAGATCGAAGCCGAGATCGCCGACCTCGAGGACATCCTGGCCAAGCCGGAGCGCCAGCGCGACATCGTGCACGACGAGCTCAAAGAGCTCGCCGACAAGTATGGCGACGATCGGCGTACCCAGATCATCCCGGCCGACGGGGATGTCGCAGACGAAGACCTGATCGCGCGCGAAGAGGTCGTCGTCACGATTACCGAGACCGGCTACGCCAAACGAACCAAGTCTGATCTTTACCGCAGCCAGAAGCGCGGCGGCAAGGGTGTGCAGGGCGCCGGACTCAAACAGGACGACATCGTCAACCACTTCTTCGTGGGTTCAACCCACGACTGGATCCTGTTCTTCACGACCCAAGGGCGCGTGTACCGGGCGAAGGCCTACGAGCTGCCCGAGGCATCCCGAACGGCGCGCGGTCAACACGTGGCCAACCTGCTGGCGTTCCAGCCCGAGGAGCGCATCGCTCAGGTCATCCAGATCAAGACCTACGAGGACGCGCCGTACTTGGTGCTCGCCACCCGCAACGGCTTGGTGAAGAAATCTAGGCTGGTCGACTTCGATTCCAACCGGTCCGGCGGCATTGTGGCGGTCAATTTGCGCGACGGCGACGAGCTGGTGGGCGCGGTGCTGTGCTCGGCCGACGAGGACCTGCTCCTAGTGTCGTGCAAGGGCCAGTCGATCCGCTTCTCGGCAACCGATGAGGCACTGCGGCCGATGGGCCGCGCCACCTCGGGTGTGCAGGGCATGCGTTTCAACGAAGAAGATGTGCTGTTGTCACTGAACGTAGTGCGGGAGGGGACATATTTGCTGGTCGCGACCTCGGGCGGGTACGCGAAGCGGACCGCGATCGAAGAGTATTCGGCTCAGGGCCGAGGTGGCAAAGGCATCCTCACGATCCAGTACGACAAGCGGCGTGGCACTCTGGTCGGGGCGCTGATCGTCGACGATGAGACTGAGCTGTACGCCATCACCTCCGGAGGTGGTGTCATCCGTACCGTGGCACGTCAGGTGCGTAGGGCCGGACGACAAACTAAGGGGGTTCGCTTGATGAACCTCGGTGGGGGCGACACACTTGTTGCCGTTGCACGCAACGCCGAAGAGGATGCCGACGATGACGAAGCAGACGGGTCGGACAACTCGTAATGTGACACCGACCACCATCGGCAGTAGGCACTGAGCAAAGGAGCCCCAGGTGAGCTCATCGAATGAGCCCGGAAACCCGCGGTCGGGTGAGGAGTCAGGCGCGACCGACGGTTCCGTCGACTCCGCAGGTTCCGGCCGTGAGGGGGGCGGACTCGGGAACTCGGCGGCGCGTGACGGGTCAGCACCGTCGGCTCCGAAGCCGGCACACGATGCTCAAACTGGGGACGATGTACCGCCGTGGCAACGCGGCCCGGCAGCGCGAGCCGAGGCGCGTCAGCGGCCAGCCGAGCCTCCGCCGCAGGCCGCAGGGCCCAGAGATTCCGCGGCGGGTCTGGATGCCCGGCTGAACCGCTTCATCGCCGGAGCTCCGGCTGCACCTGCTACACCTGCGCCGCCGGCTACACCGGATGCTGGTCCGCCTACCCATAATGAGCGCACTCAAGCCGACCGCCCCGACGGCAGTTCCGCGGCCTACGGCAGTGAGCTGCCGGATTTGTCCGGCGGGCACCCCCGGTCTCAGCAGCAACGCAAACAAGCGGACCGGCCGGTAGCCGAGCCGCCGGCGAAGTTGCCTGCGGAGGCCACGACTCCCGATAAGGCTGTGCAGCTCGCGGTCCGTCAGCACCAGGGCCCGGTGCGGGCAAGCATGCAGATCCGCCGCGTCGATCCCTGGAGTGCACTGAAGGTGTCTCTCGTGCTGTCGGTGGCGATGTTCTTCGTGTGGATGATCGCGGTCGCCTTTCTCTATTTGGTACTGGGCGGCATGGGTGTGTGGAGCAAGCTCAATAGCAATGTCGGTGACTTGCTGACGAGCGCCAGCGGCAGCGTTGGCGGCGAACTCGTCTCCAGCGGCACCATCTTCGGCGGGGCCGCGTTGATTGGTCTGGTGAATATCGTGCTGCTGACCGCCGGGGCGACCATCGGAGCATTCATCTACAACTTGACTACGGACCTGGTCGGTGGCGTCGAAGTGACCCTGGCCGACCGCGACTGACCTCGCCGGCTTCGGGTTTGGGCAGCGGCTGACGCGTGCGGTAATCTCGTCGCTCGGCCCCGCAGGCGGGTCCCCCAATGCGGTGAACGGGGCTATAGCTCAGGTGGTTAGAGCGCTTCGCTGATAACGAAGAGGTCGGAGGTTCGAGTCCTCCTAGCCCCACGGGAAGGTGCACATCGATGAAGCTGCTGCTCATGCTGGCCGTCGCAGTTGCCGTGGCCGCCGCACTAACTGTGTGGCGGACCCAGCACGGCGCCGAGGTATGGCATACAGTCGCCGACGCGCCCTCCTGATCGGGACCGGGGGCCTTAGCTCAGTTGGTAGAGCGCTGCCTTTGCAAGGCAGAAGTCAGGGGTTCGATTCCCCTAGGCTCCACAAGTAAATAAGCAGGCCAGGCCGAGGAGAGTCAACAACAGCCTCCGGCGGCTCTTGTATTCCACTGGGTAT
>Ga0209991_10000090_pt1 | contig 38707 bp, 34 predicted proteins | sample ChitaG_FD_183167 | JGI IMG/M metagenome (GOLD analysis project Ga0209991, IMG submission 183167) | Deep subsurface microbial communities from South Pacific Ocean to uncover new lineages of life (NeLLi) - Chile_00310 metaG (SPAdes)... | ecosystem: Environmental > Aquatic > Marine > Oceanic >... | reverse complement strand
TTGGTCCATAACATCCGTCTCTCGCCAGGGCATGTGATTCCCTCCTCTTTAAGAGAATAACATACCCCCAACTGTAGCGGATGTCCCGGTACATTCTGCTCTGCATGTACTGGTACAATACACCCGTGTGGTCGCCCTGGACACTGTAGCCCATTTTCCTCCAATACCCGCGATTATCGCACAGACTATAAAAGCAGCTTCTTGATCTCCTCGGTGTCCGGAACTTTGCCCACAACTTTGACCTCACCATCCACGGCCAATGCGGGAGTCATAATTATTCCGGCGGCGGTGATGCGGTTGATGTCGGTTACCTTCTCCAACTCATATTCGATCCCCAATTCTCCCGCCGCCTGTTCGGTCAATTCCGCCAGCTTCTTGCACCTGGGGCATCCGGTACCATAGACCTGAAGTTTTCTCATCATCGAATCTCCGATTTGTGAGGGGCGACTACTTCGAGTCAAAAAGCGAGTCTCCTTTTTGGCTAGAATTACCATTTGCCTTACTCGATTTTCACATCGCCATAGCGCCAAAAATCAGCCCGCTGACTGTCGCCATTACGATCACTAGAAAAATAAACACGAGCGTTTTCTCCGTTCCCATCACGCTGCGGATGACCAACATATTGGGCAAAGACAGCGCCGGCCCGGCCAAAAGCAATGCCAAAGCCGGACCCTTACCCATCCCGCTGCCGATGAGTCCTTGCAGGATGGGGACTTCGGTGAGCGTGGCGAAATACATGAACGCACCGGCCACCGCGGCAAACAGATTTGACCAAAGCGAATTGCCGCCCACCGCACCGCTGATCAAACCCGACGGGATCAAACCCTCGTGGCCGGGCCGCCCCAAAAGGGCCCCCGCAATGAGCACGCCACAAAACAATAAGGGCAACATCTGCTTGGCATAACCCCATGATGAACCAAACCACTCCCGGGTTTCGTCCCCGCCGGTCGAGGTAATAACTGATAGGCCGACAACTCCTGCCGTAAAGCTGATCAATGGCTGATCGGGAAAAACAAGCGCCAGAATAACAGCTGGCGTTCCCGCAACAACGAGCCGTAACCACCCCAAACCGAACCACAAGATAAGCATCAAGCCGAAAAGAATCGCGACAATGCCGGTGATCATCCATTTTGCCGTATACACGGCATGCCAGAATCCGGCGGCCGCTTCCGGCTTGCCCCAGTTGGCGAAGACCAATATGGCAATCATTGCCGCAAAATACGCGGCGTTCTGCCAAAGTGGCCGCCTGACCTCCGGTTCGGGCAGCACCGCCTGAGCGTCGGCTTTAGCAATCTCCTCCTTGCGGAAAATCACATGCATCAAAAGGCCAATTATTACGCTGAAGACGATTGCACCTACTCCGCGCGCAATACCCAATTCCATCCCCAAAATGCGAGCGGTCAGGATGATCGCCAGGACATTGATTGCCGGGCCGGAATAGAGAAACGTTGTCGCTGGGCCAAGCCCTGCGCCCATGCGGTAGATGCCGGCAAACAGTGGCAATACCGTGCACGAGCATACGGCCAGTACCGTTCCGGAAACCGAGGCAACTCCATAGGCAACTAACTTTTTCGCTCGTGCGCCGAGGTACTTAATGACCGAGGCCTGGCCGATAAAGGCCGCAATCGCCCCGGCGATGAAAAAAGCCGGGATCAGGCATAAGAGTACATGCTCCCGCGCATACGATTTAACCAGGTGCAACGCTTCGGAGATCGCATTGTCGAAGCGCACCGTTCCTACCGGGAGGTAAAAGCAAGCCAAAAATATTGCCGCAAGGAGCAAAAGCGGCTTGTATTCTTTTTTCCAATCCACGGCAATACCGCCGCTATTCGGCCAGCTTCAACTGCTCACGAGCGGTGGTCTTGATGACCGATTCCACGCAATCGAAAAAATTCAGCACGCAAGGCACCCGCAGTTTGTAGTAGACCTGCGCGCCGCGTTTTTCATCGCTGAGGATCCCTGCGCTTTTGAGCACCCCGAGGTGCCGGGATACCGTCGATATATCCGCCCCGATCATCTCGGTGAGTTCCTGCACGCACTTCTCCTTCCGCGAGAGCACATCAACGATAAAAAGCCGAGTGGGGTGCGCCATTGCCTTGATAATGCGGGCCCGGGCCTCGTAGCGGGCTTGTGTTTTTGTATTCATGTCGTTGACTCCGATGCGTCCATCAAAACACGCCAAAGATATATGTTAAGGTGAAATACACTCCCACCCCGATGAAAATTATCCCGGTGATCCGACGCGCCCACCGTTCAAACTGGGTAATCCTTTCAAATGCCTTTCCTACTGACCGAGCACCCAGAGCAATGAAAATCGCGAAGGCAAAAACCGGTAGTCCGGTACCGATTCCACAGACGGACGGCAGCAGCACAACGGAATTGTATTTTACGGCTAAGGGGATAAGACTCCCAAAAAACAATGCCGCGGAAGTGGGACAAAAAGAAAGCGCGAAAAGAATCCCTAACAAGCCTGCACCCCATACACCTCTCGCTCCAAGCCACCGCTGCATATTCTCACTGATCCCGATGCCGGAGGTGCTCAACTGAATCAACCCCAGCAGAACCATGCCCACGAGAATCAAGATGGGCCCCAGAAGTTTGTTCATGTATTTCTGCAGCCAATAGGATACGTACGGGGCGGAGATTAGGCTGGAAACCAGGAGGGCGCCCAAAACCAGATAGGTCAATGCCCGCCCCAGAGTATACAACAGGCCGGCTGAAAAAACCTGCCGCGGATTTTCCACCCGCCGGCTGATAAAGGAGATTGCCGCGATGTTTGTGGCCAGCGGGCAGGGACTGATCGAGGTCAGAATTCCCAGCCAGAAGGCCGTCGCCATCGCCAGAAGAACTTCACCCATCATCCATCCCCCGCCAGAAAGAGGCGCGTTTCTTCCTGGACATAGTTGAGAAACGCCGTTTTGTCTCCCACCAAATCCCATACCCGGTCCAGGTTTTTCCAGGCGCTTTGTTTTCCGTCTCGAAAATCAACAATAACTAACGAGCGAGTTATCAGTTCATACTCTTCAACGAAGTGTTTATTCGCCGGTTCTTCGATATTGACCACGCGCCACTCCAGGGTTCCCGCTTTCAGTTCCTCGGGAAAGCCCATTTCTATTGCCTCACGAGCGTAGGCCTCGATCTTTCGGCACGTCCGGCACCGCATGTTCCCGTGGAAGTAATAAGCGATCACTTTATGCTGCGGCGCGCCGCCGCCTTCTTCACCGACGTTCTGTGATACATTCACCTGCTGAGTGGATTCATCGATGATGAGGTAGACTACGCTCACCAGAACAAACAAAAGAAAAAACGCGGTAATGATGCCCTTGACCTTCATCTTCAGTACTTTCCTTTCAACTCAGATTCAAATTATTCACCGGTATGGATGGTCAGAGGGACACCAACATCAAAAACTCCTGGTGACTCCAAAAAGCCCCTCTTACCAGCCAACCGGCATCGCCCTGGTCATTTTAACGGTGCCCGAACTGGTTTATTTGGCAAAATTACCAATTCAGCAAACATTGTCAAGCCCGGACTGACGATTCGTGGGCGGCTCGCCTGTGGCGAGTCCTCATCTGCCCCAAAACTCCACACCACTCCCTTGTCATTCCCGCGCAGGCGGGAATCAAGCCAAATCCGCGAAGGGGATTAACATGAATAGCCGTGGGTGAAACCCACGGGAATCGTCTAAGGCAACGCGGCTAAGGCAACGCGGCAAAGCGCCGGGGTCACCAAATCAAACCTGAGGCATCCCCGCGAAAGAAAATAGGTCCAAACCCCCGTCCTCCTTACTCAGCCGAAATTTTGCTTCGAACCAAGTCCGCCCTGGGTTTTTTCCATGTCGTGGCAGAATAATCCTTGCTTCCAACTGAATCGCATTGCTAATTGTTACGACTGTGAAGCAGTCTTATTCGGAGGACCGCGGAAGCTAGGATACATTGAAAATCCGATAGGTTTGACTAATTCTAGGTGAAAGTTGACGCAATATATTCTGAAGGAACAATATGCAAGTAGAAAACACAGCGGCTGTTTTGATCAGCGGAATGGCCCTTTTGCTCTCGATAGTTGCAACGGTGATTTCCATACACCGCAAAAAGCGTGAAAGCCAGCGTATTATCAGAAGCCAGCTCACCGACGTACTGAGCCGCATAGTCTCCACAAACCTTGAGAGCATCAAACTTCAGCATCGTAAGGCCCGCAAAAACCCCGAATACTATAACGCTATTGTGGGAATTCTAAGTCAGCAGAGCGCCTCTCTTCTTCAGCAAGCGTTGTACTTGATAGAACAAATCCCCGGCTTAGTCGCATCCATCGAATACGGAACAATCGCAACTGCCAATTTGAACGCGGGGGACATAATTCAGGCAGAGAACTACTACCAGAAAGCAATCCAAGTCGCCTCGAATGAGTACTATAGGTCGCTTGCCATTAGAAATTACGGGCTTTTTCTTTTCCAACATCATAGATTTGAAGAGGCTCGGGATCAATACAGAAAGTCCATCTCCTGCCTTAAGGGCAGTGACAATTTGATCCGATATACGAATGGAACTACCTACAAATTCTGGGCCATAAACGAACTGAACTTTGCCAAGGCACCCAAACGCGCCGAAGAGCTTTTCGAGAGTGCAAGGACAGAGTTCAATGCGATCGATCATGAAGTGACTCGTAGTAATTTCTTGCAATTATTGGAAAGTGATGAGAAACAATACCTTTCTCTGAATGGATCATAATGGTATGAATAAGTACGCGCGGAAGCGTTGGACGTAGAACATCGTTTAAGGGTAATTTCTCCTCAGGCAACAGCGATTTGCATCATCCGAATGATTGCCGCAACTAACAAAGCCGCAGTAACATCAGCGTAAGACAAACCAGAAATCGGTGCCAACTCCACGACATCCGCCCCGACGATTTTCTTTTTATCGAACACATGCCGCAGGAAATCCAGCGTCTCATACCACCCCATACCCCCCGGCTCCGGCGTGCCGACCGCCGGCATGATCGAGGGATCCAACCCATCCAGATCAAAGGTAAGATATACTTCATCGGAAAGATGGCCCAAGCAGCGGTCATACCAATCAACCCGACCAAGGATATCCTTGGCCCAAAAGACAGGCACGCCTTCGGCATCAATGAATTGTTTCTCCTCGGCAGAACAATTGCGTACTCCGACTGCGACATGTGGGCATACCTCCCGCACCCGCCGCATCACCGAGGCGTGCGAGTATGGCGACCCCTGGTACGAATCGCGCAGGTCCAGATGAGCATCGATTTGCAGTACGGAAAGACGGGGATACCGCTTTTTGTACGCGCGCACCGCGCCGGTGGTGATCGAATGCTCGCCACCCAGCATTACCGCTGTCCGCCCCTGCTCGAGCTCGGCAGCGATAACCTCCTCCACGCGGTTGACCATTTGTTCCGGTCCCGTCGTTACCGTTTCGACCTCCGGGAGCGTGTATATCCCGACCTCAGCCAGATCGATTCCACTTTCGGGATCGAAGGTTTCCACTTCCCGCGAGGCGGCGGTAATCGCGGCCGGGCCGTTTTTTGTCCCCCGGCCATAGGTCACTGTACCCTCATAAGCCACAGGGACGATTGCATACCGGGCCGTATCCACCGAACACTCCCGGGTGGACAAACCCAGAAAGTTGAGCCCAACCGACAAATCTGACACCTTATGGCAGGTTAACCAATTACTCCGCAGAACAAGTGAACGTCATCTGGCCGGGGCGGTTAACAGGGAATCCGGGAGGTCTTTTTGGCGGATCATTTGCCGCATTGTCTCGTTATCTAGCGGCGGGCACTTCCAGCCCGCCACGGTATGACCCTCAAACTCGAACTCCGGAACGTTCCTAAACGCTGGCTTATGCCGGTCCCTGGCCAGGGCTTTCCCCGCGGCAGCTATCGCTGTCGCCAAAAACGGAAGAGCAATAGTCGCGTCTGAGCGCACACTGGTCATCCGGGCTCGGGGATGGATCTTACCCCACGATTTGGCTTCGGAAAACGTGCACCCTGACAGCCCACCCCAGTGGGCGGCATCGGTCGTAATCTGAATCGCGTACTTGTGGCCTTTGTATTCTGCGCGGTCCACCACCACCGCCGACTGCTGAATGAAATTTTTCGGCGTGCCGCCGCCAATGTAAATGACCCCGGTCTCCGGCGAATATTCAAAAATCATCGCCGTCTCTTCCACATCGCGAATCAAATTAAACTGGAATGGGGGCAGCTTCTTCTCCTGACGCCCGGCTAATGCAATGCCAAACGACGAGTCGGCGATCGCCGGGCAGTAAACCGGGATGCCGGCTTCATATGCCGAAGTCAGAATACCATCCTCGCGCCCAGTCTTAGACAGCGTACAGCCGAGTTCATAGAGAAACTCCCGGCTGGTGTACGGCCGGTTTTCCAGCCTGGTGTATACCCAATCCATCAGCCAGCGATCGATCACGCGGAAAACATCTTCATCAAGGTAGGTGTCGTAAACCCGATCGAGATGTTGATCCCGCAGCTTAACATCATCCTCCTGCGGATCACCCAGGAAGTGAGGTGTGCCCAGGCACTCGTAAATATCGTGGAATAAGTTCGCCCCCGTGGAGACCAACACGTCGATGAGCCGGTGTTTAATCAAATAGCTGACGATCTTGCGCATCCCGCCCGCGGTCATCGCCCCGGAAAGGCCCAGCCAGATCGTACAATCATCAGCCAGCATCTGTTGCCAGATATCAAAGGCTTCGCCCAACGACCGCCCCTGGAAAGAAATCTTCTGCATTCTGGTCAACACATCGGCGACCGAATCGTCGGGATTGATGACAAAGGGTTCGGTCGGGGGGTACGGTCTTTTATCGGTCATCATGCCTCGCTGTGGTACGGGAAGAGATGCGCCTTTGGGTGCCGGGCCTTACGCCGAACAAAAAGGAAGGTGATCGCCGCCTCAATCAGCAATCAGGATTGCCGCCGCCACCGCGGTCGTCCATAGTCCGTTAATATCGCCCCTGGCCGACTGGGTCACACTGCGGGTGCGGTAGATCTTTCCCGAAATCTTCCATTCCTCTTTTTTTTCGTTCCAGGATTTGTCAAGATCGATTTCCAGTCCCAGCGAGGTGGCCAGCATGGTGGCAGCGAGGTCCTCCACATAATCGCCGACATACTTCTCGGTCTTGCCGAAATCGTGATGCTCGGTTAGATACCCCACCTGCTCCGGGTCCGCGGGAACCGCCACCCCGACGGAGGCGGCAATCAGGCGGTTGGGTTCCCGGGTCTCATTGCGACTCATCACCGTAAAGGCCACCTGGCCCTTTTTCATTTTATCAAGACCCACCGCGCGCGAAACCAGCTTGCAGTGCGGAGGGAAAATCGACGACACGGAAACCAGATTGAAATGCGCGATCCCGGCGTTGCGCAGCGCCAGCTCAAAACTGGAGAGCCGCTCCCGGTGGCGCCCCACCCCCTTGGTCAGAAAAATCTCTTTCGCGATGATCATCTTCCCGGGTCGTCTCCCGCCGTTTTCGGCCATTGATCATGAGCAAAGATTATAGCTCCTCCCCGCTGGGAAATCAACTGGATTAACGTGTCCGCGTGGGTGCCCCACAGCTTGCTGCGGGGATGGTGCCAAACCGGGTCACCGTTAATCAGCCACACCTTTCTTTTGCGGACGGCGGGGAGACCAAACAAGGACGCAGTACACACCCAAAAGCACCAAAACGCCGCCAAGAATCGTCTCAATACCCAGGCTTTCCCCCAGCACAATCCACCCCAGAATCACCGCCACAACCGGGGTAACAAACGCAATCAGCGACAACCTGGTGGCCTCCACGGTCTTGAGCAGATGCAAGTACGTCACGAAAGTAAACACCGAGCCAAAAACCGCCAAAAACACGGCGGCACCAATCGAGTTAACCGTCCAGCGGAAATCAGACAGACTTTCCAACGCAAACCCCATGGGCAAGAGAAAGACCACCCCAACAGCCATCTGCCAGAAGGTAGCCGAAAAACTATCCACCTTTGTTAGGTACTTTTTCAGCCAGACCGAGGCCACTGCCGCAGCGAGCGGGGATAGCAGGGCAATGATCATCGACGGCATGACCCGGGGATCAGGCACCGAAAGCCCGTCATGAAAAATCACTACGATCCCCAGAAATCCCCCGAATAGTCCGAGCCATTTTACTACGTTGAGCCGCTCGCCGGGCAGGTAAAAATGCGCCAGGACCGCCACGAAAAAGGGAAAAGTGGCAAACAATACCGCGTTCAGAGCCGCGGGAATGTGCTGCGAGGCATAGTACACCGCGGCATAGGGAATGAAATACATAAAAATCCCCGGAAACAGCACCCGCCACCACATCAGCCTCCCGCGAGGGTGGGGTTTTTTCTTTGCCAAGACAATCGCGCCCAGCACCACCAGCGCGATGACGAAGCGCAACCCAGCGGAGAGAAACGGGGGAGAATCCTCCAGGCCCATCTTGATTACCACCCAGGTGGTCCCCCACACCAGGCACAACATGGCAACCAACAGGTTCGTAATCATAAGCCCAATCCGCGGTACGACATTGCCCGCCAATCTATCGCCGCAGCTTACCGAACGCAAAGGGATGTTTCTTGGTTGCTGAAAATGAACCCGCAGGTGGTGCTGCGTAAACTGCAGTCCGGGGAGATTCCCGGGTACAAGCTGGGCAAAGACTGGCGCATCGAGGCCGGCCAATTGCGACAGTGGCTGGAATCAAAATCCAATCAGCGCCCGCGGTCCGAGCGCGCGAAAGTCTTGAAAAGTTTCTTCATCAATGGACGGCTGACCCACCTGCCCGCGGCGCGAAAGAAAAAGAGGCACATCCTGGAGGAATTCCTCCGGCGTTTCGCTCGCGGCCGGATGTATACAGAAAAAGAAGTCAACGACGTCATTGCCCAATCGTATGAAGACTTCTGCACCATCCGCCGTGAGTTTATCGCCGAGAAAATGATGACCCGTAAAGCCGGCAAATACCGCGTGTCAACTGCTTACCGTTACCTGGACTGATTCTCGCCGCGACCCAACCGCTTGTGTTACGCCACGCCCTTCCCCGGGCGTGGCTCGTCCGCCGCAAGCCCACCGACGCCCAAGAAGTTTCTCAACTGCCTTTGACGACCTCGTATTGCTTATCATCAGCCCGCAACCAGCCGCCGCCGCCTTCCAGCAGACCAAGAAATGTCTCACCCCTCCGGGGTTGTTTTTCCAGGTGTTTCATCAAGTACAGCAAATCAATCGAGCGCAGCAGAAGAATATTCAAATTGCGTGCATGCGTGACTTGCTCGGTGTCGATCGTCGCCTTCAGCCGCTCGGTAATTCCGTCAGCTTTCATCGCATTGTTGATAATCAACAGGCCGGGAACCTGGGAGGACAGTTCCCGGTATTCACGGCGGGTATCAATTTGATTAATATTTTCTCTTTTCAGCCGGTCACGTATGCCCACAGTCTCGCAAAAAGCAATGACCTTTCCCCCTGCGGACAAAATCTTGAAATTCTCCTTGGTCTTGTCAGCCGCATCGATCTTCAACCCAAAGTAGTCTTTGAATATTTCGACGGTGAGATTCTTCAACGTGGCGGACCCGGTGGTGAGCACCGCTTTATACTTTTTCAGGGTCAGCAGTTGACCTTCCAGCGGGGCCAATTCCTCACGCAATGACCCCACCCTTTCTTGCAGGCTTTTTTCTTTGGCCAACGCAAAACCGTCGGCCCACGGGGGAACATCGAGTAAAGTATCCCGCCGGTAATGCGTGATTGCCTCGACGACTGATTCTGCGGCCTGGGTGATTGTCTTTACGGTTATATTCACCCGATGAAACGGCAAATAGAAATCTGACCGGTCAAACTCCAGACCCACCACGGCACCCTCTTCCGCGGCGGCCAGCGTACTGAACTTCTCCGGTTCAAACTTGGGCAATTTAGGAAAAGTAAAGTGGGTACGGGCCGCGCCAAAGGCGTTGATATAGCCGCGGAATTCCTCGCGGATGGCCGAACTCTCACCAGTGCCGCCAATTCCCTTAAACGGCGCCCGCGTCACTCCCCGGCGGTTGAGCATGCGCTTGCACAGGTCGGTGTCCTCGTAACTGCGTCGCAGCCCGTGGTCAATAATCAACCGCACCAGAAAAGCAACCCACCCGCCGTGCTCCAGGACGTTCTTGATCTTCTTCTCACACTCCAGGATTCTGCCGGAGTCCGGGGTGATCTGGACGTCTCGCCCGTAACGCGCCGATTTGTAACTGAGCTGTTCGAAAATCCCCTGGAAAGTCACGATCCCGGTAACGCCGGTCTCATCGAAGGTGTCCTCATAGTTCACATACGAAATACCGTTACTCGCCAGCGGAGTCGTCTGTTCTTTCTCCTGCACATTGAGCAGACAATCATACCCGTATACAACTACGCGATCTTTAACCGTCATCCACGTAACCCCTCACTACGGCGTTGCCCAACAAATTCCCGATTCCGCCCACCGATGATGGGCGTGTTATGTCCCCCATTAAAAGAATTCGTCAAACGGGAGTGCGAGACTTAGACATTTCTGCGGCTGCAACGATCAATCCGGACTCGCTGCCCCCGTAAGCCATACCCCGTATTCAGTTGGCGCCAAGCCCGCGACAGGGCAATTTGTCATCACCTGTGCAAATGCTGCACAAAGGAGACAATGATGAGCTACGCCGAACCGGGAAAGTGACGATATGTCGCTGTGAATACCAGGAAAACCAGGGAGTGGCACTCAGTGACAACCTCCCCTTTTTGTACCATGATTTAGCCGAACGCGTCAACCTCCCCGCGGTTCGGCCAATCCCAGGATCACCAGCCTGTTCTTGATGGTTTCTTGTTCCCTCGTCAGTTGACATCACTGCATGCTTATCAGTTCTGGCTTACGACGTGTTTGTTATCGGTCCAGCTCCAGGGCCAAACGACACGAGGCCGAGGAATTCGGCAGCACAACATGTTGTGTTCGCCAAAGATGCACGCGTTGTCATGCCCCTTTCCCGGCGACGGCGACCTACTGTAAATAAAACTCCGTCACGTGCCCGGTGCTGTCGAAGACAAAAACCAGCGCGTGACCAAAAGAAAACAGCTTACCGGCCTTGCCCACGTCGTAATGCATGCGGAAGAGTTCGCCGTCCGGCTGTCCCAGGCGTCCAGGCAAATCACTGGAAGGTCGACCCGTCCAGCGGTGATGGCTTAAGAGGTTTTTGACCATCTTTCCCCGCCCGGCGGCTGTGGCAGCCTGCCATTTTTCCTCGTCGAACTCCTCATCAAATTTCTTGGCCGCCAGCGAATCCGGACGCCGGTCGAGCAGGACTTCGGCAATCTCGTTTTGCATGTCGGCGCGGAAGCAAATAATAAACTGTGCCGAGTCGCCCACCGGCGTGCGCGCCGAACGCTTGTGCGGCGGGTCGGTCGGCCCCAGGTGGTACCAGTACAGGCGTTCGTCGAAGTCCGGCAGACCGAGGTAAGCCATCACCCGGCCCCGGCTGAAACCGCTAAAGTCGTTGTTTTCCAGCAGGTTCTTGACCATCCGACCGCGCGTCCTGCGATCCGACTCCTGCCAGAGTTTGTCGTTAAACGGTAGCAGCTTGATGGTATTGTAAAACAGAACCGCGGCGACGAGCACAAACCCCGCGCAAATAATAGTGAGCCACCGTAGATACCGAGTATCATCCATCGCTAATTACACCCCAACCGGATCAACCTTCACCCCAGGAACGATACCCCGCGGCCGATCGTTTACGCGCCAAATAAAAACCGGCCGCAAGCGGCCGGCAAGGAATAACGATTTCACGTCTGCAGTTTACTGCCGCCTTACCAGCTCGTTTCGTACCCCCCAGACGAGACAGGCCACTCCCCACACACTTACCAGTACACCGTTTACGGCGTGGCCTGAATACGTCATAAACGCCAAATCGATAAACCCCAGAACAATGAGTATTATCCCGAGAACATAAAACAGCCACGGATTACCCATAAACGACCTCCTTGTCAATCGTCCAATAATAGGTAAAAACTACGGTTGCCGCAAGCCTTCCGCAAGCGTTAATCTGCAGCGCGGGCCGGGCCGCCGGCGCGTTGCTCCGTGGGTGCTGAAGGATGCGCCGAGGCACAGGTGAAGAACATGCGGTATTGTGACTCCCCGATCCTCCGCTCGAGCGTTACCTGATCTCCCGTTTGTTTCTTGGGTTTGATCCTGGCTGGCGAATTATTCGAGAATGGTTTTTGCGGCATGGGCGGTTTGGCCCCGGTTGGGGAAGCATTGCCGATTCGGTTCATGGAGTTGCCTTTCCCGCTTGAGTGGCCTTCGGTTTTGTCGAGCGGGTAGCTGAATTGCGCGACTTACCTGCTGTGGCCGCGGGCACCGCTCGACCTCCATGTTTGCGACTCCTCCAAGACGTGGCAGGTTTTGCCTTTCCTTTCCGGTTTTGCCCAGCGGCCTGGCGACGGCGTGCGGTCTCTGCGGTCAATTTTTGAATATCATGGATTCGGCTGTTGCCGGTTTTCCTTCTCCTGGCCGCCGGCGATTCGCCTTGAGATGAATCGTCTACCGGCGATACTTGCGAGGTGGGCCGCCGGCTTCCCGTCGCCCGGGCAGCAATACCTTTTTCACCCGCACTTGGCGCCGGCGGTCCCAGCCGACGCATTCGCTCACGCCGCCTTTTTTCCGCCTCGACCGCCTCTTGCCGACGAGGATGTTGATCCTTATTCTCAATCCCGCCTGCTGGTGGCCGTTGTCTCAGGGCAGAAACCATGCCACTGCCCGCAGTTGCCTCAACACTCATCATCCATCCCTTCTACTTAAGCATCCTGCATATTCCCGGATCGCAAGGTCGTTAACTGATCATCAATAATGATGCCAGGCGGCCGGGCACTCTGTTAAATCGATAATATCCTGCCGGAGAAAGGAATAGCGGGAGGCCGGGGCGGCAGCCCGAAGCACTTCTCCTCTTCAGGACCGTGAGAACTATGGGATTTCCGCCATATTCTTTGGATCAAGACCGTGATGGATCGCCTCGTACCCCAACCCCCCCAAAGCCGGTCTTGGCGCCTGCCACATGAGGTTCAACGAATTATGACTCTCAGACCACCCGGCATGTAAGTTGCACCATCAAGGCAACAGGTGCAAAACAGGGGGTGTACGATGCTGAACGATTCTTCACTAAATTTGTTTTCCATTGGCCTGGCCAACAATCAAAGCTCCGCTCTAAACGCGGCATCCGTTTTTTCCAAAGGTGACCCAGCTTCATCGATTAGAAAAGTCACCGGGCTCCGCAGCCCCATCACTTCGGCGACGGAATCATCCACCGCGTCTCAAAGCACTAAACTATACGTCGCTGGGGAGAACGTCGCTCCCGCGCGAACCCTCTCCCCACAGAAAACAAAGGCCGCGCGGCTGGCCCAGTTATCCGATGAGATTGTCACGACCACCGCCAAATACAACGAGGCCCGGACGGGAATCGATAGCCTGCAACAAGGTCTCGATGCCCTGGCCGGTCTGGCCGGTTCGGTTGCCCAGAACGAAAACATTGACCATGCCCAAAAACAAACCCTCCAGGCCGCCTTCGACACCGCGGTCACCGAATTCAACAGCCAGATCGACCGCACCGAATTCAACGGACAAAAACTCATCGACGGGTCAGAAGGTTCCCTGGCAACCGTGGAGAAACTAACCGGTCTTGACCTGTCCACCGCAAGCAGCGCGCAGGATGCAGAACAACAGATTCAAGCGGCCTCAGATTCTCTTTTGGCTGCGGCCGAAAAGATCCAGGTGGACTCCGCGTCGGAACTCTCCACATTGCGTACGCAGTTGACCGGAATGTTTTCCGGGCAGTTGAGTGACTCGCTGGCCAACGCCATCCGCCCCGAGGAGCAGGGGCACGGGATAAATGCCGAGTCGATCAGCGACTTGATTGAACGACAATCAGCAAGACTCTCACTGGCCCATCACACGATAGGCTCCGCCGATGTGCTGGCGTTGATCTCCGACTAGCTCACGGCGCGATGTAGCTTAATTGTGGAGTCAGGCCAATCTTTCTGCGTCAAAATCTCCCCGCGATCCCTTCCGGTGGCTTGTTTGCGCCCACCGTTAGGTTAGATTTGACGGTATGTCCATTCGCGCAAGCGACCGTTCACTGACCGGCATGATCTGGGCGTTATCCTGGCCGATTGCCGGGGCCAACTTTCTCTTGCGCGGCGTGGGAATCATCGACACCGCGCTGGTCGGCCGGCTGGGCGGCACGGCCCTGGCCGCAGTCGGCGTATCCCAAATCATCGTTTTTGTAGCCCTGACCGCCATTCGGGGATTGGCCGTCGGCGGACAGGTCATGGTCGCCTTTCATACCGGGGCGAAAGACCCCGAACGGGCGCGCGCCGCCGCAGGAGCGGCGCTGTCCTCCGGGATCGTTCTCTCGCTTCTGGCAATGCTGGTCATGCCCTCGGTGACTTCAACTCTGGCTTCGTTGATGGGCGCGTCCTCCCCGGTCATCGCCCAGGCGGTGGCCTACCTCAACTGGGTATGGATTTTCATCGCCTTCCGCTCACTGCTGATCATCACCACCCAGGTTTTCCAGGGCTACGGGGATACCCGCACGCCTTTGTGGGTCACCGCCGGCGTCACCATAGTGCACATAATCATCGCCTTCCCCTTAATCTTTGGTATCTGGGGCTTCGAGCAATGGGGGGTTGCCGGCGCTTCGTTTGCCACCGGGGTATCCGAATGCGCCGGCGTAATCGTTTTGTGGGTCATCGGCATACGGCGCAAGATCATCGACCCGCGTGTGTGGCGTTTTACCCGCCAGGATTTGGCCGAGGTTTGGAAGACCGGCTATCCCACCACCGGGGAACGGTTTTTCATGACCTCCATGCAGTTTGCCTTCGCCCGCATTCTCAACGGGATTTCCGAGTCGGCCTTTGCCGCATTCCGTGTGGGTGTTGATATCCAGGCCTTTTCCTTCCTGGTGGGTCTTGGCTTTGCCAATGCCGCCACCACCCTGGTCGGCCAGAAACTCGGGGCAAAAGACCAGGCCGGGGCCAAAAAATCTGCGCTGGTTACTCTCTGGATGACTTCCTCCTACATGTTCGTCATGGGGCTGACCTACATTTTTCTCAGCGAATTCTGGTACCGTCTGTTTACCACCGATCCTGATGTGCTGGGGCACGGCATGGTGTTTATGAAGTTCGCCGGAGCCCAGCAAATCCCCCTCGCCGTGGCGATGGTTCTTTCTGGCGCGTTACGCGGGGCTGGCGAAAACCGCTGGGTAATGTATGCCGCGATGATTTTCGGCTGGGGCATGCGGGTACCCCTGGCTTTTCTGGCTACTGACATCCTCGGCGGTGGCGCGGAATGGGCGTGGTTTACCATTGTCCTCGATTGGAGTCTGCGTGCAGTCTGGATGTATGTACGTTTTCGATCGGATAACTGGCGGCTGTCCCCCCGCCCAAAGGTCCCGGTCAGACCACTGGATGCCATGCCCCCCCGCGAGGTCTCCACATAAGCCCGCGTTTCTGCCGGCAACGGAATCTCAACAATCGCGAACCCCAGTAGGTCAGGACCCCCGAGCACTGAGCAAAGGCGAAGGGTGTGGTCCTGACACGGGCCGCAGGCCCGACCTTGTGCGCGGCAGATGTCCAGAGGCTGTGACAAAAGTTGTCCGAGGTGACGGTCAGCCCTTGGGCTGACGGATGGCCGTTAACGGCCATATTGCCTAACTTGATGTGTGGTGGCAGCGTCGAAACCACGCCTTTTGTTCTGCGAAAGGTTCAGGGGTTCCGGGCTACGCGATCTCAAGCTTATGGCACAGCCTCTCCTCATCTGTCCGGCTACCGCTTTGTCATCCCCTCGCCCCTGACTCCAGCCTGCACCGAGACATACAATCAATATTGTAATATGGGCTTGATCGATCAGGTATCATCGGTGGAAAACCTGACTGACCAGGCAAGACAGATCGCCGATGATTTCGCGAAAAAAGACAGTGCGGCTTTCCGGAGTATCAAGCAGCTCCTGCGCCGACCGGTAGCCGAACAAATGATCAGGACAGAAAAAGATTCCGTCCACGAGTTCGCCGATATCTGGTATGCTGAAACAACATGGAAAAACCTTCAAGAAATAAAGATCCATTCCTAGTAACCCATTGGCATGTCATTCCCGCGAAACGGGCCTGGCCAAAACCCCGAGGATCGCCCGGCCGTGAGGCAGCCTCGCGATATCTGCGGCCCACAAAAGGAGAACCGGAAACCGTCGGACCGGTAAAACATCATCGAGCACGTAATAACAGCCGTCGCGCGGCACCGAGTAAAGCGGCACGAGACCGATGAGCGTTTATTATCCGATTATCTTTGGCTCGGCGGTCATTTTGACCTTCGGACTTATCGAAATCGCCCTGATGCGCTTTCTCCATCGGGACTGGTGGCACAGGCGTCCGCTTAAGTACGCAGCAATCGGCCTGCCTCTGGCCGGTGTGGCGTGTATCGTCCTCTGGTCGGTCGGCGCGGTACGTGATATCCGCTGGGTTTTTGCCGTGGGGGCGACGGGGATGTCGCTGGCCTTTGTGTTGGAAGTAGCCCTGATGTGCTCGCTTCCTTTTTCCGGTGCCCTGGGGCTTTTCGGGCGTTTTCTGGATTGGCTGCGCAAGAGAAAAACCGCCGGCACGGGGCGGCCGGTCGACGAAAACCGGCGCGTGTTCTTAAAAGCCGCCGCGGCGGCGCTTCCCGCCCTTTCGCTGGGCACCGGGGCAATGGGCATCGCGCGGGGATTCGGCCCGATCCGCACGCCGGTAATCGAGATGGCCTTTCCCCATCTGCCGCCGGGATTGGACGGGCTGAAAATCCTGCATCTGTCCGATTTGCACCTGGGAATGTACCAGCGTTTGGCCGATCTGGAGGAGGCTCTCGTTTCCGCAGAGAGACACGCTCCCGATTTAATCCTGGTCACCGGCGATGTTTCCGACCGGCTGAAAATATTGCCCGAGGCGCTGGACATGATTGCCCAGTTGGACGCGCCCTACGGGAATTTCGCCAGCCTGGGGAATCACGAGTACTATCGTGGAATCCAGGCGGTACGGCGAATCTTTGACGCCGGACCGATCCCGCTTCTGGTCAATAAGCATGCTGTCATTTCGGTCAACGGACAGTCTTTGACTGTTGCGGGAGCGGATGATCCCCGGGTGCTGGGTAAAGATGACACCAGTTTTCTCAAAGCGACCACCGATGTTGCCATAGATGGCGCACCCTCTAATAGCTTTACAATCCTGATGAGCCACCGCCCGGAGGGTTTTGATGCCGCCGCCGCAGTCGGTATTCCGCTTACTCTCTCCGGGCATACCCACGGCGGGCAGCTTGGCCTGTTTGGCCATAGCTTCTTCGAGCCCTTTATGCCTGAGCGTTACCTCTGGGGGAAATACCGCAAAGACAAATCGCAACTGTACACCACTGCCGGAGTGGGGCACTGGTTCCCATTTAGGTTGGGCTGCCCACCCGAGGCACCGATTATCATCCTCAAGGCAGCGTGAGGCACCCCATATCATCTGGTTCTCGCACAGGACTCTGTAGGGGCGGGTTTGAAACCCGCCCTCAAAATCTCCCGCCTACAAGAATAGTCATGCCTGTTTTTCGTGGCCGGCACATCTGCAGTTACCTACATTGAGCGTTGACACAAACTGACCGGAGGAAGTCATGGATCGCCAGAGTGCCTGGGAGCTTTTGAATGAATACACCAAAAACCCGAACTTGATCAAGCATGCGCTGGCGGTGGAGGCGGCCATGCGGGCGTATGCCGAAAAGTTCGGCGAGGATATCGAGACCTGGGGTGTAGTCGGGCTGTTGCACGATTTTGATTATGAGAAATACCCGACCGCCGAGGACCATCCGTTTCGCGGCGCGGAGATACTACGCGACAAAGGGCTCGATGAAAGCCTGATTAAAACTATGATGTCGCACGCCGATTACACCGGGATCCCTCGTGATACCCGGATGGCCAAGACACTATTCGCCGTGGATGAACTTACCGGCTTTATTATCGCGGTGGCCTTGGTGCGGCCGGATAAAAAAATTGCCACCGTCAAACCCAGTTCGGTCAAGAAGAAGTTCAAGGCAAAGGCCTTCGCTGCCCAGGTCTCGCGGGAAGACATGATCAAGGGCGCCGAAGAGCTGGGGGTGGAGCTAACCGAGCATATCGAGGTTGTCCTCGAGGCAATGAAAAACATCGCCGCTGAATTGGATCTGTGAATACTATCGAATTGGAGACTGTCTCTGCCAATAGACCAGACAGCAAGGTGCTCCCCGAGAAGTCGGCCCGCTCCTGGCCGGCAGGACTCGATGATTAATCGACACGATGGGCCTTGCTGTTTCTTGCCCGGTGAGGACAACACCAAATAGGCAACATGGCTGAAAAGGACGTGCACGAAAACGATCATCGATCATTGACGGTGGATGATGACTCCGCCGGTCTACGAGTCGATGTCTTTGCCGCCGCACAAGTTGATGGATATTCACGCTCCCAGATTGCGCGCTATATTAAAGAAGGGCACCTGACCGTCAATGGTCACCCGGTTAAAGCCAACTACCGCCTCCGGGTGGGCGAGGTGGTCGAAGTTGCCCTTCAGCCCCCGCCAGAAACTGCGGTGGAGCCGGAAGACATTCCGCTGGATGTGGTTTATGAAGACGATGACCTGATTGTGGTCAACAAACCCGCGGGGATGGTCTGCCACCCGGGATTGGGGAATAGAACGGGGACACTGGTCAACGCCCTCTTGCACCACTGCCGAAAACCCTCCCTGCCGGGCGCGCCCGAACGGGCGGGGATCGTCCATCGCCTGGACAAGGGTACCAGCGGCCTTTTGCTCGCGGCCAAAAACGAGCCAGCGCACCGGGCCCTGGCCGCACAATTGAAGGATAAAACAGTCTTTCGCGAATACTTGGCCTTCACCTGGGGTCACCTGAAAGAACCTTCAGGCACCTGGGACCTGCCCATCGGGCGGTCGATTTCGGATCCCACGCGGATGCGAGTTGACCACGGCACCGGCCGCGAGGCGATTACTGAATATAAGGTTATCGAGCGTTACGAAATCTGTGACATGCTCCGGCTGCGCCTGAAGACCGGACGCACCCATCAGATCCGGGTGCACCTTTCCCACTACAATCATCCGGTCTTCGGCGATCCCGATTATTCGGGCCGCGAAAGCCAGGTCAAAGGCATCGCCCCCGAACTGCGGCAGACCGCCCGCCGGTTGTTGGCCCTGATCGACCGTCCGGCCCTGCATGCCGCCCGGTTGGGCTTCACCCATCCCCGCAGCCAAAAATCGCTGGAGTTCGCCGTCGACCCACCGGAAGACATGCAGAAGTTAGAGCAGGCTTTGGGCGAGGAATTGCCGGGTTGATACATCACGCCAATTATGCAATCCCGCCATTGCTTTATGGGTGGCGGGTGGCCCACCCTTCAAGGTGGATAGATCGCGTAGGTCGAAGCCCCTGAGCCCCGCGCAGCAAGCGCGGGGTGTGGTTTCGACAATGGGGCTAATGACAAAAAACATTGCTTGATCGCCGGCCAGGGCAGCCTCCGCCACAATTCGCTTGACTTTGCGCGGCGAAAACGATAGTTACGCGATTTCACTGCCCGGTAAGATCGGGCGTTGACGGTCGGTTGCCGCAGGAGCGTGGTTGGTGTCTGAATTTACAGCCGTGGCCGTTTTCTTGCTGGTCGGCACGGGCATCGTGCTTTTCACCTTCGGGTTGGCCAAGGTCATCCGGCCTTCCGCCCCTCATCCCGTTAAGCTCGAAACGTACGAATGCGGCGAAACGCCGCTCGGCACCGCTGAGATCCAGTATAACGTCCGCTTTTACATTTATGCCCTGCTGTTTGTCATCTTTGACGTCGAGGTGGTTTTCTTGTTCCCCTGGGCGCTGGTCTACCGCAGCCTGGGGTTTTTCGCCTTCGTCGAGATGCTGATTTTCATTGCTATTTTAGTCTTTGGCCTGTTTTACGCCTGGAAAAAGGGCGTACTGAAGTGGTTTTAGGTTAGGTAATCTGATTCTGCCGGCACCGCGATGCTCGAACTCCGGGGACTCATTGATGCAATCTGGGGCCTTATCTCCGGCCTGTTGTCCGGCCTCGGATTTTCCCCGAATTTGATTTCGTTGATCGGGTACGCGATTATCGCGGCGGTGCTCTTCGGGGTTGTCGCGCTGATTGTGCTGTTTTTAGTCTGGTGGGAGCGGAAAGTGTCGGCCCACATGCAGGATCGTCTCGGCCCGATGCGCGTGGGCTGGCACGGGGTTATCCAGACGATCGCCGATGCGCTCAAGCTCTTGCAGAAAGAAGACATCACGCCCAAAGCCATCGATTTCCCCATTCACTTCTGGGCGCCGGTAATCACGTTTGTTGCGGCTTTTATGGTATATGTCACCGTTCCCTTCGGCAAAGGGCTGATCGTCTCGGACTTAAGTGTGGGCATTCTCTACATTATCGCCATCACCACCTTTACGGTCATCGGGCTTCTGATGGCCGGTTGGGGTTCGAATAATAAGTATTCGCTCTTGGGAGGGTTCCGCTCGGCGGCGCAGGTCATTTCCTATGAAGTGCCGCTGACCCTGGCACTTCTCGGGGTGATCATGATCGCGCAAACCCTGTCGCTGGGCGCGATCGTCACCCAGCAGGACACAATCTTCAAGTGGTACGTGTGGCGGCAGCCTTTAGGGTTTGCCATTTTCTGGATCGCCGCCACCGCCGAATGCAACCGGACCCCGTTCGACCTGCCGGAGGCCGACTCCGAGTTGGTGGCGGGGTTTGTCACCGAATATTCCGGGATGAAGTTCGCCATGTTCTTCTTGGCGGAGTTTGTCAACATGTTCACCGCCTCGGTCATCGCGGTCACCCTGTTTTTCGGGGGCTGGATGTCTCCCTTCGGGCCGGACTTCGGGCCCTCCTGGTTGTGGTTTTTGGGCAAGACATTGTTTTTTGTTTTCGTCCTGATGTGGTTTCGCTGGACCTACCCGCGGCTGCGGGTGGACCAGCTGATGGGATTTGCCTGGAAGGTGCTGTTGCCGCTGGCATTTTTGAACATCTTGCTTACGGGCATCGGCATTTACATTTTTGACTGATGGCATGAACGGATTTTAGCGAAGCAAGGCAGCGTACGGGAAAAAATATGTCTGACGCGTTCTTGACCAACCTGACCTTTTACGTGCTCTCGTTTTGTGTCATTGCCGGCGGGATCTTCGTGGTCAGTTCGCGGAATTTGTTTCATTCGGCGGTCTTTCTGGTGTTTACGCTTTTTTCGGTGGCGGGCATCTTCGTGATGCAACACGCTTACTTCCTGGCCGCCATTCAGGTTCTCATTTACGTGGGCGCGGTGGCCATGCTGATGATTTTCGGCGTCATGCTGACCACCCAGCTGACCAACGTGCGGCTGCGTCACGTTAACGAACAGGCCTGGCCCGCGTTCGCCGTATGCCTGTTTTTCCTGGGCTTTTTAGTCTACGGGCTGTGGGATACCCCGTTCAAGATTTCCCAGGCGGCCGCGCCCGCCGAGGTCACGCGTGCGATCGGGACGCTTTTGATGACGGAGTACGTGCTGCCCTTTGAAGTAGTCTCTGTACTTTTGCTCGTGGCTTTAATCGGTGCGGTGGTCATCGCCAAGAAGGAATAAAACCAATGGCCGAGGCGACAATCAGCCTTAATCATTACCTGATGCTCTCCGGGATTCTGTTCACCATCGGGGTCTTTGGCGTTTTGACCCGGCGCAACGCAATTGCGATTTTGATGTCGGTCGAATTGATGTTCAACGCGGTGAATATCACCCTGGTCGCATTTTCCGATTTTGTGACCCCGGCGGCGCTGACCGGCCAGATTATCGCCCTGTTCACGATCGTGGTGGCCGCAGCCGAGGCCGCCGTCGCGCTGGCCGTTGTGCTGTTGATCTACCGGAGTTTCAAGGGGATCAATGTTGACCGCATCAATTTTATGAAATGGTAAGAACGAACTGAGCATGTGATGTTACAAAATGCCTGGATCATACCCGCCCTGCCGCTTTTGGCCTTCGTGCTGATCGTCTTTTTCACCCATCGCCACCGGGCCCTGTCGGCCGGCCTGTCGATCGGCGCTATTGTAGCGGGCTTTATCTTCTCGGTAACAATCTTGTTTAAGGTCCTCGGCGACCCCGGCCCGCACGAGTTCTACTTCAAGTGGCTGGACTTCGGCACATGGGATCTGCAAATGGGCCTGCTAATTGACCCGCTGACCGCAATCATGCTGTTGGTGGTAACCATTGTCTCTTCCTGCGTGCAGATATACTCGGTCGGTTATATGCAAGGGGACAAGCTGTTTTCCCGGTACTTCGCCTATATCTCGCTTTTCTCGTTTTCGATGCTAGGCTTGGTGCTGGCCAATAACTTCGCCGAGATTTTCATTTTCTGGGAGCTGGTCGGATTAACGTCGTACCTCTTGATCGGTTTCTGGTTCGAAAAGAAATCGGCCGCCGACGCAGGGAAAAAAGCATTTATCACGACGCGCGCCGGCGATTTAGGGTTCATCGTCGGTATTTTGATTATCTTCTTTGCCTGTGGGACACTGAACTTCCAAGAGGTCTTTGCGAAGATTGAGACGGGCGCCTTCGCCGGGGGGTTGGTCACCGCGGCGGCGATCTTTGTTTTCGCCGGGGCAGTGGGGAAATCGGCGCAGTTTCCCCTGCACGTCTGGCTGCCCGACGCGATGGAGGGCCCCACTCCGGTCTCGGCGTTGATTCACGCGGCAACGATGGTTGCCGCGGGGGTATACCTGGTTGCGCGGACGATGACTATTTTTGCCGCCTCGGAAACTGCGGGGTTGGTCGTGGCGATTATCGGGATTACCACGTCGTTTATGGCCGCCTCCATCGCCCTGGTCCAAAACGACATCAAGCGGGTCCTGGCCTATTCCACGGTGAGTCAGCTCGGTTACATGATCATGGCCCTGGGCCTGGGGGCGCTCACCGCCGGCACGTTTCATCTGTTGACCCACGCGTTTTTCAAGGCGCTTCTCTTTTTGGCCGCCGGTTCGGTGATCCATGCCGTGCACACCAATGACATACAGGAGATGGGGGGGTTGGGGAATAAAATGAGGATCACGGCTACCACGATGTTTATCGCCTCGTTCTCCATCGCCGGCATCTTCCCCCTCTCCGGGTTCTGGTCCAAAGACGAGATCGTTGCCGCCACCGTCGGCCATCCCATCTTTCTGGTTTTGACTTTGGCCGTGGCATTCATGACCGCGTTTTACATGTTTCGCCTGTGTTTTTTGACCTTTACCGGCACGCCGCGTGACCGGAAGAAGTTCGACCACGCGCAGGAGTCGCCGAAGTCGATGACCGTGCCATTGATCATCCTCGCCTTCCTGTCTGTCTTTGCCGGGTGGGTGGGGATTCCCTGGCTGGAACATGGTTACTCCTCGTTTGTCTACCACCATCACCCGCACCACGCCGAACCCAGTATTCTATTAATGATAATCTCGCTTTCCATCGGGCTTTCGGGGATCGGCCTGGCGTACCTGATATATTATAAGAAATCAATATCGGCTGACGCGATCGCCGAGCGGTTCAAGCCGCTGTATACACTGTTGTATAATAAGTACTATTTTGATGAGATCTACGATGCGATCATCGTGCAGCCCTGCTACGCCATCTGTGATTTCTGGTTCTGGTTCGATCAGAGAATCGTCGATGGCGCGGTCAATGGCTCCGCCACCCTGACCATCTGGTGGTCAATTGCCAAACGCTGGTTTGATGACCATATCGTTGACGGCGCGGTCAACGGACTGGGGTACACCGTCCGGGGGGCCGGCGGCATCCTGCGCTTTGCCCAGACCGGCCGGCTCCAGAACTACGCCTTGGTTATTTTTGCCGGTGTCATCTTAATCTGGTTTTTGCGGTAGGAAAATCTCGATTGCCAGGATAAAAAACGGAGCAGACAATGAGCGGCATACTTTCTTTGATGATATTTATTCCCCTACTCGGCGGGGTGGTCATCCTGTTTTTCAAGCAGGAGCAGAAGTCCTTAATCCGGGCGACGGCAACGGTGGCCTCGGCGATCCCGCTGGTCTTGTCATTTATCATGCTGGCGCAGTATGACCCGTCCACCGCGGTAATGCAGTTTGTCGAGAAAGCGCCGTGGATCCCCGCGCTCAACGTCAACTATCACCTCGGTGCGGACGGGATTTCCGTGCCCATGCTCTTTTTGACCGCGCTTTTGTCGTTTGTTTCAATTATCGCCTCCTTCGGGATTGAAAAACGCGTCAAGGAATATTTTGCCTTTTTCCTGCTTCTGCAGACCGGGATGATGGGCGTTTTTGCCGCTTTGGATTTCTTTTTGTTTTACGTTTTCTGGGAAATCATGCTGGTGCCGATGTATTTTCTAATCGGCGTCTGGGGCGGCCCGCGCAAGGAATATGCGGCGATTAAGTTTTTCCTGTATACCCTGTTCGGCTCGATCTTCATGCTGGTCGGGATTTTGCTTTTGTATTTCAGCACCACGCCGCATACCCTGTCGTTCCTCGAGCTGATCGAAAACGGGCCGCATCTCCCCCAGGGGCTGCAGATTCTGGTGTTCGTGTTTTTCTTCATCGCCTTCTCGATAAAAATTCCGATCTTCCCGTTTCATACCTGGCTGCCTGACGCACATGTGGAAGCCCCGACTGCCGTGTCGGTCGTCCTGGCCGGCGTATTGCTGAAAATGGGAACTTACGGCCTGTTGCGGATTTCTTTCCCCATGCTCCCTTACGGCACGAACTACTTCATCTGGCCGATGGCGATCATCGGGGTGATCGGGATCATCTATGGCGCGCTGGTCTGCATGGCCCAGACCGATCTGAAAAGGCTGATCGCCTATTCCTCGGTTTCGCACATGGGTTTTTGCCTGTTGGGTATGGCGGCGGTCGGCTCGGTGGCGGGGATCCAGGGCTGCCTGTTTCAAATGTTCTCGCACGGGCTGATCACCGGGGCGCTTTTCTTGTTGGTCGGCGTTTTATACGATCGCGCGCACACCCGGCAGATCGACGCGTTCGGCGGCCTGTGGTTGAAATTGCCGGTTTATTCCGGGGTGATGGTGCTTTTTGTGCTGGGCTCTTTGGGTTTGCCGGGGTTGTCGGGATTTATCTCGGAGTTCATGGTCTTTATCGGCTCGTTCCCCACTTTTACCTGGCTGACCGGATTGGGCATCTTTGGCGTGCTCCTGACCGCGGCGTACTTTCTGCGTATGGTGCAGCGGATATTCTTGGGTGAATTCAACACGAAATGGGAGGGCAAGCTGCCCGAAATGACCTTCCGCGAAATTTTCACCGTCACCCCGCTGGCTGTTTTGATGATCGCCATCGGCTTTTACCCGAGGATACTCTCGATGTGGATGCAGCCCACGGTTGAAAACTTAGTCCGGCTGATTGCGCGTTAAGTGAGCCATGGAACGATAATGGATATCTCGTTGGCGGAAATATACGGGAATTTGAATTTAGTCATTCCCGAAGTCGTCTTGTTCCTGTTCGCCTGTTTGATTTTCACCCTGGCGGTCACCGGCAAAAGGTCTGCCGGAATGCTGGCCGGGTGGTCGTTTTTCGCGCTGGCCGTAACGATGGTTTTGGTGTTGGTCATCGGCCGGGGTACGGCGTTTGGGGTGATGTTTTTGGCCGACGGGTTCGCGCTCATCTTCAAGATAATCATTCTTGTCTCGGCGATGTTCGCTGTCGGCTCGTCGGTCGGTACCGTCGGGCGCCTTCCGGCGCATCGCGGCGAGTATTTCGGTATCATCCTGTTATCCGCGGTGGGCATGATGTTTATGGTCTCGGCGGGCGAGTTGTTGTCGATGTTCGTTGCCCTCGAGCTTTCCACCGTTTCCCTTTTTGTTCTTGCCGCTTACGATAAGCGGAACACAAAATCAGCCGAAGCCGGGCTGAAATTCGTCATTCTCGGCGCGGTCTCGTCCGCCGTGCTGTTATACGGCATCGCTCTGCTGTACGGCCTGACCGGGACCACCCAAATCGCCGCGATAAAGAAGGGCTTGCAGGAGTTGTATTTCTTAACCGGCGGATTCCCTCGCGGTTTGTTCGTCGCGGTTATTCTTTTGGCGGCCGGCTTCGGGTTTAAGCTGGCCCTGGTGCCCTTTCACATGTGGGCCCCGGACGTGTACGAAGGCGCGCCCACCCCGATTACCGCCTACTTGTCGGTCGCCTCGAAAGCGGCGGCGCTGGCGGTTTTCCTGCGGGTGTTTTTCGGCGGGTTGATCAACGCCCAGGAGGTCTGGCTCCCCGTCATCGCCGTGCTGGCGGCGCTGGCCATGATTGTCGGCAACATCACCGCGGTTGTGCAGAAAAACATCAAGCGCATGCTGGCCTATTCCTCGATTGCGCACATCGGCTATATCCTGATCGCCGTGGTGGCGACTAACGTGCGCGGCGTCTCGTCAATGATGATGTACGTGATGGTGTATTTGTTCGCCAACATGGGGGCCTTTATTTGCGCGATCGCCTTTTCGCAGAAGACCGGCTCCGACCAGATTGCCGATTACGCCGGGCTATCGCGGCGCTCCCCGGGTTTAGCCGCCTTCCTCTCGATCTTTTTACTCTCGCTGGCCGGCATCCCGCCGCTGGCCGGGTTTGTTGGCAAGTATTACGTGTTCCTGGTGGCAATCGAGCAGGGCTACCTGTGGCTGGTAATGATCGGCGTTTTGACCTCGGTCGTGGCGTTGTTCTATTATGCCTATGTCATCTGGTGCATGTACTTCCCCAAAGAGGGTGATTATCCAACCGACACGGTACCCGTATCCCCGTTATTGCGCCTCGTCCTCTCCGTGGCGGTAGTCGGCGTCTTTATTATGGGCATCTATCCCCGCCCATTTTTAGACTTCGCCATCAACGCCGCCCGCACTTTTTTGCCGTAAGAGCGATTCCTCTTGTAATTGGGGCTGTATCAAAAGGTCTTTGTGGTGCCTGTCGCCCTTGGGCTGACGGATGGCTGTTTACGGCGATGCCCCTTAACTTGATGTCTATCTCCGTTGTCGAAACCACACCTTTCGCTCTGCTAAAGGCTCAGGGGTTTCAACCTACTCAATCTGGGACTTTTGATACAGCCCCGTACCCGATGCAATTAGTGCCTAAAAGTTCAAGCTTGAACGCCACTTCTTAATAGATGGCTCAAGGTAATCGCCGCAGGCCAAACAGTATTTACCTTCACTTCACAATATGACTGAGGAGGGCGAATGTCCTTTTCGATTAAATGCTCGAGTTGCGAACCGAGAATTGGGTCGCGAAAAGGCCTGATCTCATCAAGGTGAATTGCAAAAACCGAACTCGAACCGGTGCAATAGGCAAGGAAGCTTTCCCTGTCGCAACCAACGCTTTCGCGATATTCATCCCAGATTTCTTCCGGGCTCTTTTTTACAACTTTCCCGATTTTCAGTTCACCTACGAACGCTGCTTGGGGGCGACTAGAGTATAACATTGCAATTGAACCTTGCCACTTATTTGAAAACCTCCTGCGAATCTCAACACGCTTACGGCCACTCATGACCTCCCGGGCATAAGCCGGCTTCATGCTGAGCACTAGGTTGCAACGACTTGCAGTAGAGGATGTTGAAAGAGATTCTCCAATTGAGGGAAGAATCCTTACAACGGAACGCCAGAAGTCCTCGAATGGGGCACCGCAGGATATCTCCTGGTCAAAAAGCCGATATTGGGTACCCGCAGGACCCGCAAAGTTAAAACCCAGCTTCCTGAAGAATTGCTCCTTCTCTTCCCAAAGCTGCGATGGAGCCGTAAAATGGACATGCTCAGCTTGCCCGCGAAGCTCAATTGCCGCTACGGCAAACAACAACTCGCCCAAGTCTTGCCCTTGCTGGTCGGGAACGATACGTAAGCTGCAAATTTTGGCATCTTTCCCTCTGCGGACAATTGTCGCCCCCACCGGTACGGAACCGAGTTTGATCAGATAAGCCAGTCGATCCTTGCTCCTGAAGTCCGGTAGGACTTTCATTTTGAACCAAAGGGCAATACCTGGATACAAGTCATCGCACTGCTCAATGAGAGTGCGTAACTGAGATTCGAATTCATGCGAAGGGGAATCTTTGCCACCGAACTTGATTAATCTAATTTTTTCCATGATCAGACTCCCGCCCCCCGCTGGTAAATTACCAAGAAGCAAAGTATTTCGAAAGTGCCAATTCTTGATCTTCGTAATCCCCTTTCTTAATTTTATTGCACGGTTGAGACATCTTGTAAAACAAGATCTTTGCCAATGCCTCACTGTCACGCAGAAATGTTCTCACATTGTGAACCCTTACTTCAAAGATGAGCGGTGTTCCCCTGCCATCTTTGCGCTTCGAACCAAAGCCCGGGTGAACGAAGCCAGCATAATGTATGCGAAGTTCCCCCAACGTCTCTGATACCGCTTGGCCGAACACAGCAACATGGTTGGGCAATTTGAATCTTTCCTTTGAACGAAATATGTAGAATCTCTCCGGCTCAATTAACACCTCTTTCTCCTTTGCCGTAATGCGTTCCCAATAATCCCCTGGGCGAATGGATTCAGACTTTGTAGTAAGGTCAATAGCTTTTTCACCAACATCTTCCCTTGCGACAAAAGCAGAAGTCTGCTCACCGCCTATGTCCTCTGGCGTCAAGTCCAGAGTTAGATGGTAATAATCGTCGGCTATTTTGATTGGCTCTCCTTTTTCGTTGAAAAGCAGGTGTGGATAATAGGGGAACTCCTCCCTTTTCAGTTGAGATAATTTTGGCTCGCCCCTGAAAAATCGCATGTGGCTCAAGGCCACGCCGGAACTCACCTGTATAGGAAAGGTTATCGGCGTAACCTCTAAATATAAACGTCCGGAGTAATCTTGAGGGACTTCATCATACGTGTCGGAATGATCAGCAATTAGCCTCGTTAAGATGTCCAGTCTTCCGATAGAACTTCTTCCCGTGGCAAACGCAAAGATTCCTGACTCCTTTGGAACGTGCAACTCCTCTCTCAACTGAAAAACATACGTGCTCCCTGGCAACAGTATCACTTTTTTAACTTCAAGTCTATCAAGAGGTTCTGCGTATGTATTGGCGATCAAAACGTCAGAGTACGCCCTGTCTTTCAGGCCCTTTATTCCTCCCTTCATTCTCCAACACTGTGAACCCAGGTGTAAGTCCAGTGACGAATATCCAGGGTCGCTTGCATTTTCGATGGTTTTTTGACGGATGAGTTCTTCGATTTGTTCCTGTCCTAACACCCCTGGTCTAAATCCGGATATCTCATCTTTCATGTCTCGGCCCTTTCGCTAAGGTGTACAGTTTCAACTTGTTGACTACTACAAACTTGTAGTCCAGAATTCCCCCCAAGTCAAGTAGTTTTTTTTGGAACTCCCGTCAAGTTACTCTATCAGGTAAACGTCAGTAAAGCCGTGAAATGTTTTGTTGCGTCCGTATTCTAGGCGGCCGGTGCCGCACCCAACGGGTGCGCTTGAGTTTCCTGCCTGAGCCGTGGGTCATTGACTCGAATGTATCTGCGATGCACCCGCCGGGTGGCCCACCCCTCTTGGGTATTTTGGCACAACCTCTCCATGTCTGCCCCAGCATCGCCTGAAGTAAAGCTCGGATTCATCTCGATCCAAGTCCTGTTACATAAACCATTTTTTCGTATGGTGCACGGCGTCGCCGAAGTTTCGCATGAACTCTCTGTCTTCCTCATTAAGGGGACCATCCCGGAGGGCCGCGAGATTTTCCTTTAGCTGTTTCAGATTGCTCGGCGCACTCAGGCAGACGTCCACGTGCGGGTTGGACAGGACAAAGCGGTAGCATTCACCGGCGGTGGGAATACGCCCGTCCTGGGGCCAGCCGCGCGGTCGTCTCAGCAGATAACGCCAGCGGGTGGCGGTATAGCTGATCACGGCGAGATTATGTCGATCTAAATGCGGGAAAATATCCTGCTCCGCGCCCCGGTGCGCGGCGTTGTAACGAACCATGAAGGCATTGAATATCCCCTCCGCGGCGAGCTGGCCGGCGAATTTTCGATTGTGCGTCGAAAGGCCAATACAACGCACCTTACCCTCCTCGCGAAACCGGCAGAACTCTTCTTTGACATATTCGGTGAGATGCTTCTCTTTTGTCACACCTAAAAAGAGAAACACGTCGATGTAATCGGTGCGCAATTGCCGCAGCCTTTTTTCCAATGTGCGGCGGAGATTGAGGTGACCCCAAAGCAGGTTATATGCCCCGGTGGCCACAACATAGTTTTCTCTTTTGCTTTTCAGCACCTCCCGCAATACGCCGGTCATCTGCGTGTCAAAGCCATAGCAGAAGAAAAAATTTACCCCTTCGTCCAGGGCTTCATGGATAGCTCTCTTACCGGGGCGGTAGGTGGCCGACAGGCCCAGCCGGTGCACCGTAATACCGGTACTTCCCAGTGTTGTGTGGCTAAAATCCTGATTCATTATTGTCCCCGATCACCGACCTAACGATCCCTCCGGACCGACCGGAGGGAATTCATGTCGCACCAATGATATGTTCTGCACAGGTCCGTGTTTCCTCTGAATGTAACGCGGACTACCCCCGTTTTGCCGATAAATTGACAAGAAATGTCGTGATGGCACTTCATAACATGGGCCTGATGCCGCATATTGCGTCAATGAAGCAGGCCAAAAGACGATTGTTAGCTGTTCTCCTCACGCTGGCCGCCGTTGTCGTCCTCATCGGCGGGCCGGGGCAGGCTGTTGCCCAATCCGCCACAGATTCAGCCCCATCCGAAGCCGCAGGGAATACCGCAGATACTGCCGGCACACCCACCGCCACCCAGGCCGAGAAACCAAAAGTGCGATCGAGTCCCGGCCTTTTGGATTTCCTGCTTACCTGGAAGCATTTTTGGTTTTTGGTGTTGATGCTTGCCGGACTTTTGCTCCTGCTGCTCAAGAAAGTCAACCGCTGGGTACGCGTTGCCATGTTGGCGGTCGCCTTTGTCCTGTTCGGGCTGGATTGGCTTTTCCCGCTGCATCCCAGCCCGATGTGCGCGATTACCAAACTGTTTATGTTCAAGTTTACCTGGGGCAAGTTCTTCCCGGCGTTTCTGGCGTTGGTGCTGGCAATGCTTATCCCCAGCCTGATCGGGCGCAAGCTGTTTTGCGGCTGGGTGTGCCCGCTGGGCGCCTTGCAGGAGCTCATCAACAAGATCCCGTTCAAACCCCGCTGGAAACAGTTCAATTTCACGGCGTTCAATTCGGTCAGGATGGCGCTTTTGGCCATGTTCGGGCTTACCTTTTTCGCGGTCAAAGACCACGTCGCTTACCTGGCCGACGGTGTGGAGGCCGATATCGGGGGCGGGCTCTGGACGGCTTTTTCTGCTTATAGTGTTTATCAGCCGATAAACTTCTTCGAGCTTCTGCACTGGCAGATTGACACCCTGTTCGTCATCATGTTTGCCGTTTTGATCATCGCCAGCCTGATCCTGTATCGGCCATTTTGCTATGCCATTTGTCCGATCGGCGCGATAAGTTGGCTGTTCGAGAAAATCGCCCCCGGACGGATCAGGGTCGATCTCGAAACGTGCGACGACTGTGACACCTGTATCGAAGAAAGCCCGTGTCCGACGATCGCCAAGCTGAAAGATCAAAACACCCGGGCCGCACCCGACTGTACCTCCTGCGGGGAATGCATCAGCGTCTGTCCCACCCAGTCCATTCGCTTTAGTTTTACCCGCTGATCAAACCGGCCAGGAGGCGCTGCTCGGCAACCTCTGCCCTCTGCTCGGAGCCCCGGAAACACCAACTCCCTTGTGGGAGGTTTCTGCCTGTGGGCCAAGAACTTGCCGCACATGGAAAACCCATCGGCAGGCAAATGAAGAAGCCCCTGCCGGTGCCGATAAAGTAAATACGGCAATCCTGTGCTCTCCCACAGGATGGCAGGGAAAAACGTGTGCGCAACATCCAGCCGGGGCAGTAGCCGCTGCAACCAGACAGAATTGGTTGACTCACCGTCAACTGGAATTCGGCGGGACACAACAAGAATCACCAAGCCCAAACAGCGGTGAACACACGTGAAAACCGAAAACAAGATACTTGCTCTTTCGATCATCCTTGGAGTGCTCGCGTGGGTGGCCGACAGCGCCCTGGACTACTTCTTTGTTGGCCAACGGTCATTTTGGGAGCTACTACTGCGTGATACGTCCCCTCACGAAATTTACGTGCGATTAGCTTTGTCTGTCAGCTTTTTCATCTTTGGAATCGTTACCTCACGGTTGTTTGCCGCGCACCGCCGGACAAAAGAATATCTGGCCACTACGCTGCACAGTATCGGCGACGCCGTCATCGCCGTCGACACCGCCGGTATAGTTACCTTCCTCAACCCCACGGCGCACCAGCTCACTGGCTGGACACCGAAAGAGGCTGCGGGAGAGCTGTTGGGTGACGTTTTCCATATCGTCAATGAAAAGACCGGCGAACGATTACAGTACCCTGTGCACCGAGTCTTACAGGAAGGTATCGTGGTTGGACTGCCTGACCCTATCGTGTTGATCGCCAGGGACGGCACCCGGCGGCCTATTGATGATAGCGCGGCGCCAATCAAAAACGAAGACGGCAATGTCGTTGGTGCGGTGTTAATCTTCCGCGATATCATGGAACACAGAAAAGCAGTCGAGGCCTTGCGCGAAGAAAAAGACACCGCCCAGCGGTACCTCAACATCGCCGCCGTCATCATCATCGCCCTGGATGCCCAAGGAAATGTCACCCTGATCAACCGGAAGGGATGCCAGGTCCTCGGCTATACCGAAGACGAGATCATCGGCCAAAACTGGTTTAACAATTTCATCCCGGAACGGATGCGCCGGGAGGTAACGGACGCCTTCTCCAAACTGATGGCCGGGGAAATAGAGCCGGTCGAATACTTTGAAAACCCGGTGATAACCAAAACCGGTGAGGAACGGATCATCGCCTGGCACAATAAGGTGCTCGCGGACAAGGAAGCGGCTATCATCGGCACGTTGAGTTCGGGGGAAGACGTTACCGAACGCCAGTGGGCCACCGCGGCGCTGCAGGAAAGTGAGGAAAACCTCCGCACCATCTTTACCACCGCCGAGGATTGCATCTTCATTAAGGACCGCGAATTGAGATTCACCCGCGTCAATCCGAGTGTGGAGAGGTTGCTCGGTCTCCCCGCCTCCCAACTGATCGGGTGCACCGAAGAAGACGTCTTCGGTGTCGAAGGCGGTGGTCACATCCGCGACGTGGATGCCCGCGTGCTGGCCGGCGAGACCATTGAAGAGGAAGTCACCCGGCCGGTCAATGGCGTCCTGACTACACTTCACGTGATCAAGATGCCGATGCGCGATAGGTCGGGTACAATTACCGGACTGTACGGAATTGCGCGTAACATCACCCACCGCAAACGCTCCGAAGACGCCCTCCGCGAAAGCGAAGTGCGCTTGCAGCGGCAAAACGCGGCCCTGGCCCAGGTGGATATGCGCAAGATCTTGGTCCGCGGCGACCTGAACACCGCCGTGCGGCGAATCACCGAAGCCGCCGCCGAGACTCTGGAAGTCGAGCGGGCCAGTGTGTGGCTGTACAACGATGATTGTTCAGCAATCCGCTGTATCGATCTATATAAGCGCAGCAAGGAATATCATTCGGACGGGATCGAACTGGAAAAAGAGAAATATCCGGCGTATTTCGCCGCACTGGAAGATGAGCGCACCATCGCCGCCCATGATGCCCGCGTCGATCCCCGGACCAGGGAATTTTTGGATTCTTACCTCGCTCCGCTGGGCATTACCTCTATGCTGGATGCCCCAATCAGGCTGGGGGATCAGATTGCCGGGGTTATTTGCCACGAGCATGTCGGACCTGCCCGCCGCTGGACATTGGATGAGCAAAACTTCGCCACCTCGATGGCCGATTCCGTCGCCCTCGCCCTGGAGATCTCCGAGCGCAAGCGTACCGAGGAGGAATTGAGAGAGTCCGAAAAGAGGTTCCAGGGTGTTGCATTAAGTTCCGTGGACTGGATTTGGGAAGTTGATAAAAACGGGACGTACACGTTTGCTTCGGGAAAGGTAAAGCACATCCTTGGATATGATCCTGGAGAAATCATCGGGAAGACTCCGTTCGATCTAATGCCGAGAGAGGAGGCAAAGCGTATTCGCGAGGTCTTCAAGAGGATTGCCTCTGAAAAGAAGCCCATCGTGGACTTGGAGAACTGGAACTTGACCAAAAAGGGAGAGAAAGTCTGCCTCCTGACCAATGGCGTCCCCATCCTCGACGAGCACGGAAATCTCAAAGGCTACCGCGGAGTGGATAAAGACATCACCGAACGCAAGCGGGCCGAAGAGATTATACGGGAGAGCGAAAATCTGTTGCGGACGATCGTAAATACAACCCAAGAAGCAATGATATCTATCGGGCAGGATGGTTTGATCACCCTGTTCAATCCGGCGGCGGAAAAGATGTTTGGGCGCAAAAAAGAGGAAATGATGAGTCAGCCGCTCGACTGCCTGATGCCCGAGAAATACAGGCAACGGCATCAGGAATATATGAAGAGCTATTTTACCACGGGCAAACCTGACGGCGCAATTGGCAAGATGCTCGAGTTGCCCGGGGTACGAAGTGATGGAAGCATATTCCCGATGGAGATCTCGCTTTCGGCGGGCAGACGCGGCAAGGAACAGTTTGTTATTGCCGTCGCCCGCGATATCACCGAGCGTAAGCGCACCGAAGCAGCACTGCGCCGCCAACGGGATATGATTCCCAATATCCTGGATGCCATGGAAAACGGTGTTTATATCATCAGTGAAAACTATGAGATCGAGTACGCAAATCCGGCGCTCATCAGCCAATTCGGCCCCTGCGAGGGGCAAAAGTGCCACGAGTATTTTGACAACCGGAAAGATATTTGCCCGTGGTGCAAGAACGAGAAGATACGGGCGGGGAAAACATTGCGCTGGGAATGGCATTGTTCCAAGAGCGGGATGACCTACGACGTCCTTAATACTCCCATAAGAAACCCCGATGGCAGTCTTTCCACACTCGTTGTCCTCCATGATATCACCGAGCGCAAGCGGTCCGAAAGGGCGGCGCGCCAGGCCGAGCGCGTACTCCAGCAGATCTTCCGCGAGTCACTCGATGTCATCATGATCATCGATGAAGACGGAGAGGTCCTCAAGGTGAGTGAAGTCGCCCGCGACGTCTTGGGTTACGCCACAGATGATCTCGTCGGGAAGAATTGCTCGATTCTTTTCCCACCACAGCCCGAACAATCAAAAGAGGAATTTCTGGCAAGACTCCGTGTGTACGGTGGAATCTTTGAGGAACAGCGGATCTTACGCGCCGACGGCTCGGTGTGCGTCATGGATTTGACGGCGACGGTGATTCCGTGGGAAAAGGGCAAGGCCATCCTGGCCACCTTCCGCGATGTCACCGAGCGCAGACACGCAGGGGAAACCCTAAGGAGGAAACGAGAAAAAATACCGCTTCAGACTTGACGCCGAATGTGGATCGGTCGTGCCCGCTTCATCTAAGGGCCCTGTCAGACAGCAAACCTGATCGCGCACATGAAGCAGGTCGTGGAGTTCTGATCCGCGCTGAGGGGAAGAAATATGCATGTTTCTTGGAGGGTCCTGTCCCTCCGTATTCGCCAATGCTTTCTGACATGTAGCGTATTGTTGTACGCCCTGGCTGCGGGAGCTACAACTCAAGACGTTCCCGAGCCCGTCCGCATCGGCGTGCTGGCCAAGCGCGGAGTTAACCGGTGTTTTCAGAAGTGGGGGCGGACAGCCGAGTATCTAACGAGGGAAATCCCCGGTTACTCCTTCACGATTGTTCCGCTCGGCCATGACGCAATACATCCGGCGGTGGGGCAGGAAGAGGTAAACTTCATCCTGGCCAATCCCTCTTTCTACGTGGGACTGGAATTGCTCCATGGGGCGAGCCGGATGGTGACCTTGAAAAACCTGCACCTGGGCAAAGCCTACACGGTCTACGGCGGGGTGATCTTTTGCCGGGCGGCCCGCGAGGATATCAAACACCTGGGCGACCTCAAAGGCAGGAGTTTCATGGCCGTCGAGGAAACGTCGTTCGGCGGATGGCAGATGGCCTGGCGGGAACTCAAAGAGCACGGGATTGACCCGCATCGTGACTTCGCCGATTTGAGCTTCGGCGGGACGCATGACGCGGTGGTTTACGCGGTGCGTGAGCGCAAGGTCGACGCTGGGTGTGTGCGGACCGATGCGCTCGAACGAATGGCGATAGAAGGCAAAATCCGTCTGGAGGAGTTTCAGGTGCTTCACGAGCATAGTGGTGAGGAGCCGCTCCTGCCTATCCTGCACTCCACGCGCCTATACCCGGAATGGCCGCTGGCTAAACTCCAGCAGACCTCCGACGAACTCGCCGAACAGGTCGCCGCCGCTCTGTTGAAAATGTCTCCGGAGAGCCCGGCGGCCCGGGCGGCCAGATGCGCCGGCTGGACAATCCCGCACAACTACCAGCCGGTGCATGAGTGCCTGAAATATCTCCGCGTCGGCCCGTACAAGGACTACGGCAAAGTAACTCTCCGAGATGTCATTCGGCAGTACCTGGCCTGGCTGCTGGGCACTTTTGCTGGCCTGGTTTTAATTGTTCTGTTTACCGTGATACGGCTCAACCGCAGGCTTCGGCTGGCCGTGGTGGGAAAGAAAAAAGAACTGATCGAGCGCAAGCGGGCCGAAGAGGCCATGCGGCAGAGCGAAGAAAAATACCGCACCCTGTATTCCTCGATGAACGAGGGAGTGGCCCTGAATGAAATTATCTATGATCAGTCCGGGAAAGCAGTCGATTACATAATCCTGGATGTGAACCCCGCGTATGAAGATATGCTCGGCCTGACGGACAAAAAAGTTATCGGCAGCAAGGCGTCGGAATTGTACGGAACCGGCAAACCGCCGTTTTTGGAAATATTCGCCGTGGTCGCCGCCTCGGGCGAGCCGACCACCTTCGAAGCATCATTTGAACCCCTGAACAAGACTTTCCGGATTTCCGCCTTCACCCCGGCCCCGGGAAGATTTGCCACAATCTTCGATGACATTACCCAGAGCAAGCAGTTCGAAGACCAGATACGCCTCCTGGCCAAGTTCCCCGAGCAAAACCCCAGCCCGATTCTGCGCGTTGGCAATGACGGTCTAATCTCCTATGCCAACAAGTACAGCCAGCCCCTGTTGGAGGTCTGGGATACCGCGGTCGGCGGCTTTTTGCCGGAGGAGTGGCGCCGGACCGTGTCGGAAGCTTTAGAATCCGGTCAGCAAAACGAGATCGAGTTTGCCTGCCGGGATTCGACGTATCTGTTGTTTATCCGGCCGGTCGTGGACGCGGGGTACGTCAACATCTACGGGCTGGACATCACCGAGCGCAAACAGGCAGAAGATGCGTTGCGTGAAAGCGAAGAGCAACTGCAGCAATCGCAAAAGATGGAAGCGATCGGCCGGCTGGCCGGTGGTGTGACCCATGATTTCAACAACTTCCTTTCAGTCATCACCGGCCGCAGCGAACTCCTGTTGAACTCTCTGGAGCCGGAAAGTCCGCTGCGTCACAACGTCCAGGAGATCATGGACGCCGGCGAACGGGCCGCGGGCCTGACCCGTCAGCTTCTGGCCTTCAGCCGCAAGCAGGTCCTTGAACCGAAGGTGCTGGATTTAAACACCGTGGTAGCCGGGATGGAAAAAATGCTGTTGCGGCTGATCGGTGAGGACGTCGAGCTGCTTACGGTGACCGATCCCGCACTCGGTGCGGTCAAGGCCGATCCCGGACAGATGGAACAGATTCTCTTGAACCTGGCGATCAACGCGCGCGACGCCATGCCTCAGGGCGGCAAGCTCACCATCGGAACCGGGAACGTCGACCTCGACGGGGACTTTGCCGTCGAGCATCCCGGGGCGCTGCCCGGTCCCTACGTTCTGCTGGCCGTCGGTGACACCGGGTGCGGGATGGATGAAGAAACCCAGGCCCGCATCTTCGAACCCTTTTTCACCACGAAGGAACAGGGTAAAGGAACGGGGCTGGGGCTGTCTACCGTTTATGGTATCGTCAAGCAGAGTGGCGGCCATGTTGTCGTGTACAGCATACTGGGGCTGGGTACAACGTTTAACGTTTTCCTGCCGCGGGTCGATGAGGCTATCCGTCGGCCTGAACTGGTCTCCGGCGGCCAGCTTGCCGCCGGGGGAGTAGAGACGATCCTGCTGGCGGAGGACGAACAGGGAGTGCGCGACCTGGTCCGCACAACCCTCAAGGCACGTGGGTATACCGTGCTGGTGGCAAAGGATGGCGTGGAAGCCCTGGAGCTCGGCAAAAGGCATCCCGCGCCGATTCACCTGCTGTTGTCCGACGTGGTGATGCCCCGCATGAGCGGCCTTGACCTTGCCGAACGCCTCACCCTGCTGCGCCCGGAAATGAAAGTGATTTACATGTCGGGATACACGGATAGTGCCCTCATGCCGGGCGATGCGGCCGGCCAGAGCGCCGCGTTTTTGCAAAAGCCGTTCGCCTTGGACCGTCTCTGCCGCATGGTACGCGAGGCCCTCGGTCAGCCGGCACCCAGAACCCCCAGCCCAACTCCGCAATAATAATAGAGGCGCAGACGTGGACACCTGCCGCCCACGATAATCGTCCATTTTATCTTTTATTGGTAGGGGCGGGTTTCAAACCTGCCTCTGTAGCTCGTAGGGTGAGCGTTGCCCACAAATGACAAATGCCGCGAAGCCACCCGGCACTGGTGCCCCACCC
>Ga0209991_10000089_pt1 | contig 38859 bp, 39 predicted proteins | sample ChitaG_FD_183167 | JGI IMG/M metagenome (GOLD analysis project Ga0209991, IMG submission 183167) | Deep subsurface microbial communities from South Pacific Ocean to uncover new lineages of life (NeLLi) - Chile_00310 metaG (SPAdes)... | ecosystem: Environmental > Aquatic > Marine > Oceanic >... | reverse complement strand
GCTGGTGTGCATATCAAAGCCGTCGCCGACCTGCTTGGACACAGCAGTATTGCCGTTACGGGCGATATTTACGGCCACTCAACCGATTCGACGGCTCGCGCTGCTATCGACGGCCTGACCAGCGAGTTAGGACTGTAGTTTGCTGGCCGACCGTTGCGAAAGTCTGGTTTGGGTACTGCGTTTGGGTACGGCCCCAAATTGGCCCCCAATCTGGAACCTAAAACATGCTCTGAACTGCGTCGAGCTGACAGGATTTGAACCTGCGACCACTTGAGTTTCAGCCTGCGGGTCGCACTGGCGCAGCGCGACCGGGAGCTCGCCAGCTCCGAAGTCAACTGCGATGCGTTGCAATGGGTTCGGGCAGGTACCGGTAGGCACTCGGGTGTTCTTGTGTTCGATGATCGCGGGCTCGTCAGACCGGGCGGTCTGATGCGAGGAGCGAACGTCCGTGTCCAAAGACTATCGCTGGCTGAGCCTTCAGGGGCGCAGATCTCTTCGTGGTGTTGGCGGTGGCGGTGGCATGGGCGAGGTGCATCTCGATGGACTCTCGTTGCAGACGTTCGGTCGCACGCCGAGGCGGGACGGTACCCACAAAAGCTGTATGCAGGCGCAAGCCTGATACGGGTACCGTCCCGCCTCGGTCGTCGATTTCGCTTACTGCTGGACGGTGGCGGCGACCTTCTTGGCCGGCGCCTTCGTTGGGGCGGCAGCCTTGCGGGCCGGGGCCGCCTTCGTGCTACTGACAGCCTTCTTGGCCGGCGCCGCCTTCTTGGTCTGGCCACGGCGTTTCTTGAGCACGGTCTCGCCGCGCTCCACCAGGCTCTTGTACTGATCAGTGGCGGATCCGCGGTAGCGGCGCAGTTCCTCAGTGGTCAGTCGGGCACGTAGTTCCGTGCGGCGCTGCGGAAGATCTTTCTGCAGCTTGGTCAACAGCTCGCGGGTCTCATCGACCCTGCTGCGAGCGTCGCTGCGAGCCTCCACGGCGCGCTCACGCACGGCGCTAACGGTCTCGGTGACTTGCTCCAGGGTCAGATCGGCCACACCGACGGCAGCGAGAAGTGGAACCTTCAGGTCATCGACGGTGATCGTGTTGTTCTGGGCCATTTGGTGATTCCTTTCAATTTGAGAAATACGTCGGGTTGATGGATGAGCACGGTCTAGCGCGGTGTGCGGCTGTCGGTTTTCCCACCCACCACAATCGGTCTCGGCGGGTATCAGCCCGGTCGCCACCACCGTACGAACGTGCGCTAGCTGTGGCAAGCGATTAGCTAGCAGTGTGATTCGATTGTCCAGCGGGCGGCGATTGTGAGCCCCACCACTGCTTACATCCTGGGTCACCCTCTGGCCGTTGAGTCCGACACTCAGGAGGGGTGCGGATCGTCCCGGGTGTGCCCTCGACATTCATGGGTAGAACGTGTTCTAGTTTCAGATGTGACTGCCAATGCTTTCACCCGAGACGAGCTTGCCGTGGCGTTCGCTGAGTTCGAGAAAACTGTTGACCGCGCGGCGCAGACGCGTGACTGGGATCCGTGGGTTGAGCAGTACACCGACGATGTCACCTACATCGAGCACGTCGCCGGCACGATGCACGGCCGCGAGGAGGTACGGCCCTGGATCTGGAAGACGATGGAGACTTTCCCGGGTAGCCACATGACGGCGTTCCCATCGCGTTGGCGGGTCTATGACGAGGCGACCGCGCGCGTCCTGTGTGAACTCGACAACCCGATGCGCGATCCCGGGGACGGCACGATCATCAGCGCCACCAACATCTCGATAATCACCTACGCCGGTGACGGGAAGTGGTTTCGGCAGGAGGACGTCTACAACCCGCTGCGGTTCGTCGCGGCGACCGTGAAGTGGTGCAAGAAGGCCGAAGAACTCGGCACGCTGCCCGATGTCGCGGCCAAGTGGATGGCCGAGTTCGGGCGACGCGGGTGACTGCTACGCGGATGCCTCCCGTGGGTGTCTCCGTTTCCTTGCTTGGTGAAGGCCGGTGAGTGCCAGGATCAGCAGCGCCAGCAGTGGAGCGATGATGGTCACGCTCAGTGTCGCGGCGTCGGGCACTTCCTGTCCGCGCGCATGCGCGAGCACCCCAATCAGCGGTTGGAAGATCAACCCGCCGATGCCCACGATCAGCATGTTGGTCAGGCCCATCGCCACGCCGGAAAGGTGCGCCGGCGCCTTGTCCTTCACCATGGTGAAGGACAAGGCGTAAAACGAATTGAAGACTCCCAGAACGAACATCGCCGCGGACAGAGCCACGTGGCCATGGACGACGAACAGGATGAGCCCCATCATCACTGCCGTCCCGGCGGCCCCCAGAGCAAGCAGCGGCGCAGGTATGCGGTATCTGGAGCACAGCCAGGCGGAACCGAGCATGCCGGGCAGGCACCCCCAGAAATAGAAGGACGCGATCACCGAAGCTGCCGACAGGCTCAGGTGGTGATAGGTCTGGAAGAAGGAGACGCCCCACAGCCACGCGAACGCCACCCCGGCCGACGCCACCAAACCGCCCGCCACGGCGGGGGAGAGTATCGGCAATGAAATCAGCAGCCGAGCTATCGCGGCGGGTCGGGGCCAATCCTCAGGGCCGATTCCGGAGACCGTTCGGTTCCTGACGAACGCGACGATGAGAAGAAGAAGTACCGCCGAGAACACCCCGCAGGTGATCATCGCGACGCGCCATCCTGCGTGCTCGACGATGAAGCCCAGCGTCTCCTGGCCCAGCGCCGCGCCGACCATGCCGAACACCTCGGTCGACGCCGCCAAGATGGGGAAAAGGCGTCTGGGAAACCATTGCGCGGCGAGCGCCATCGCGCACACCACTGTCGGCGCAGCGCCAAAGCCCATGAGGATGCGGGTCAATTCGGCAGCATTCGCTGTATGCGACATCGCGAATAGAAACGACGCAACCGTACAGAGGAGCGCTCCGCCGATGAGCACCGACCGTGCGCCGAAGCGCGACACCAGGATTCCTGCCGGGATCTGCAGAAGGATGTAGGGGTAGTAGAAGCTGGAGGACAGGCCGCCGAAGCCCGCTTCGTTCAGCGAGAGATCGACGACCAAACCTTCCCGCATGACACTCGGGAACGTTTGCAACACCATCTGGAAGAAGACGAACAAAGCCGCCGCGCCGAAGATCAGGCTGCTGCGCCACGGCGACCAGCCCGGCCAGGCAGCGTCCCCCGGCGCACTGCTCTGCGTGCTCGCCATGCCATCAGCGTAAATGCTCAGCGTTGACGCGGATCAGAAAACGGAACGCCGCAAGCCTGCACGCTGGTATTGATTAGCCTATTGAACAGTCGAAGGCCTGCCACCATGCGTCGGGTGTCTACCCGACCGTCTGTCAGCCGTCCGGTCACCGGTCACGTGTTGGACTGGTATGACGGTCTACCAACCGCTAGCCGCCTTCAGCGTGGCGCTTGAGCCGCTCCAGTGTGAGCTTGATGTGCTTGGTGTTCGCCCCGTTTCGATCGCTGACGCCGGTGCTCATTGCGGCGGGCTTGAGTATCCACCGGGGGCGGCGGTCCCATGTCTTTTCAGTGACGATGCAGCCGCCGTCGGTCGGCTCGATGTCATAGCGCCAGTGCGCGATTGGGACGATTCCGGCAGTGTGAACGTCGAACGCGAACGCCCGGCCCGGGTCAGCTTCTGTCACAGTACATTTGGTGGTCCAGGTGTGGGAGCCATTGCGGTTGTGCCCCTTGAACACAGCTCCTGGCGCGGCGGTGTTCCCTTTGCTCCATCGCATCTCTCCGGCCTCTTCGGCCAGTGATCCAAGCGTGGCCAGGTCAGTGATCAGTGCGTACACCGCGGCGGAGTCGGCGGCGATCGAGACGGATCCGTGCGCGTCGGGGGCTGCTGGTTGGGACATGCGGCGATGGTATCGGTAGGCGTTCCAAGCGAGGGTGGAGTTCAATGATGTGATGAGCGAACGACCTGTACCTGCGCCCCACGAACCTCGCGAGCCCCCGGCGGCACACCCCATCACGATCGAACCGACCGGCGCCCGCGTCACCGTCGGAATCAACGCAGAGGTGGTCGCCCAGACAGACTTCGCGCTGACGCTGCGCGAGGCCAGCTATCCGGCGGTGCAGTACATCCCGCTCGGCGATGTAACCGCCGCGCTGACCCGAAGCGACACCGTCACCTACTGCCCGTACAAGGGAGACGCCGGCTACTACCACCTGCGCACCGACCACGGTGAGACCGTCGAAGACGCGGTGTGGAGCTATGAGCAACCCATTGATGCGGCGTCGGCCATTGCAGGTCATGTGGCTTTCGACCCGAGAAAGGCCGATGTCAGGCTCGAAGCCTAGGCTGGCGTCGTGCGCAGCTCGGCCAGCGTGGTTTTCGCTGGACCCGCCAGTCCAGGTTTGACCCTGTCGCCCCTGCGGCGTGGCAAGGGAGACCCTTGCTATCACGAAGGCGCCGGTGGGGCCATCTGGCGCACCACCCTGCTGCGCAGTGGGCCGGTCACCGCCCGCATCTGCCAGGGTGCGCCGGACACCGTCGACTGTGAAGCTTGGGGGTCCGGCGCGGCGGAGTTTGCCGAGACGCTTCCGGCGCTGCTGGGTGCCGATGACGACGCAACCGGGTTTCGGCCCGCGGAGCCGACCATCGCCGCAGCCCAACGTGGCGTCCCACACTTGCGGCTCGGCCGCACCGGCGGGGTCTTGGAGGCGCTGATGCCGGCGGTGCTCGAACAGCGCGTCTACGGCCTCGATGCGCATCGGGCGTGGCACAGGCTTGTCACCAGCTACGGCGCCCCGGCACCGGGCCCAGCGCCGGCTCGCATGCGGGTGCCGCCGTCAGCGGACGCCTGGCGGCGGATTCCGTCGTGGGAGTTTCAACGTGCCAATGTCGATCCGGGCCGGGCCGGGCCGGGCCGGGCCCGGACCATGGTGGGGTGCGCGCAGCGCGTCGGCTCGCTGGAAAAGTTGATCAGCCGCTCGGCCGACGCGGCCCGCGCTGCGTTGATGTCGATGCCGGGAGTGGGGGAGTGGACGGCCGCCGAGACGGTGCAGCGGGCGTTCGGCGACGCCGATGCACTGTCGGTGGGTGACTTCCACCTGGCCAAGATGGTGGGCTGGAGCCTGCTCGGGCACCCTATCGATGACCCGCACATGGTGGAGCTGCTTGAGCCGATGCGTCCGCACCGTCATCGGGCGGTCCGGCTGCTCGAGGTCAGCGGTCTCGCGTTCAATCCGCATTTTGGACCGCGCGCGCCGATACCAAATCTGGCCGATATGTGACGCGACCACGAGAAATGTGACGCGACCACGAGAAATGTGACGCGACCACGAGAAGATGTTCGCGCTGCACGTGGCCGGCTCAGCCCGCGGGGGGGTGGCTGCGGCTGCACTTCGGGCGCCGACCTGCTGGTGAACGTCGTAATGCTGGGCTAGATTGGCATGTCAGGGGCCTTTTGTCATATCGTTTTCACCACTCGTGGTGATTGGGAAAAGGGCCGTCGTTCGGTGCTGCACGAAGGGACCCCCATCGCCAGACCGGCGAACGCTTTCGTCGGCGGTTGCCGCCCGTAAAATTCCGCGGCGGCGTGTGCAAAAAAGGTAGGTGGGAATGGCGCCCAGTAGCCAGGGGCTGTACGACCCCGCGTTCGAGCACGATGCTTGCGGCGTCGCGATGGTGGCGGACATGCATGGTCGCCGCAGCCGCGACATCGTCGACAAGGCCATTACTGCGCTGCTCAACCTTGAACACCGGGGTGCCCAAGGTGCAGAGCCGAATACTGGCGACGGTGCTGGCATCCTGCTGCAGGTGCCCGACGACTTCCTGCGAGCGGTTGTCGATTTCGAGTTACCCGAGCCGGGCAGTTATGCCACCGGCATGGCGTTCTTGCCGCAGTCGTCCAGGGACGCAGCCAGTGCGTGCGAAGCGTTGGAGCAGATCGCCGAGACCGAGGGCCTGAACGTGCTCGGGTGGCGGGATGTGCCCACCGATGACTCGTCTCTGGGCGCCCTGGCCCGCGACGCGATGCCGACCTTCCGCCAGGTGTTCATTGCCGGCGCGTCAGGGATGGACTTGGAACGCCGCGCCTACGTGGTGCGAAAGCGTGCCGAACACGAGCTCGGCACAAAAGGGCCAGGTCAAGATGGGCCCGGCCGCGAAACCGTTTATTTCCCAAGCCTTTCCGGTCAGACTTTTGTATACAAGGGGATGCTGACGACACCCCAACTCCGCACGTTCTATCTTGATCTGCAGGACGAGCGGCTCACCAGCGCGCTGGGTATCGTGCACTCGCGGTTCTCCACCAACACCTTCCCGTCCTGGCCGTTGGCGCACCCCTTCCGTCGGGTCGCGCACAACGGTGAGATCAACACCGTCACTGGCAACGAGAACTGGATGCGGGCCCGGGAAGCGTTGATCAAGACAGACGTCTTCGGCGGCGAAGGTCTCGATAAAATCGTCCCCGTCTGCACACCGGGGGCCTCCGACACCGCCCGCTTCGACGAGGTCCTCGAGCTGCTCCATCTCGGCGGCCGCAGCCTGCCGCACGCCGTGTTGATGATGATCCCGGAGGCCTGGGAGCGTCACGAGTCGATGGACCCGGCCCGCCGGGCGTTCTACGAATACCACGCGACGTTGATGGAGCCCTGGGACGGTCCGGCGTCGGTGTGCTTCACCGACGGAACGGTCATCGGCGCGGTACTCGACCGCAATGGCCTTCGTCCGTCGCGGATCTGGGTAACCAGTGATGGTCTGGTGGTGATGGCCTCGGAGGCCGGCGTGCTCGACCTCGATCCCGCCACCGTCATCAAGAAGATGCGGCTGCAGCCCGGCCGCATGTTCCTCGTCGACACCGCTCAGGGGCGGATCGTTGCGGACGAGGAGATCAAGGCCGACCTGGCCGCCGAGCAGCCATACCGCGCGTGGCTCGATGCGGGACTGTTCCACGTCAACGAGCTGCCACCGGGTGACTATGTGCGGATGCCGCATCACCGCGTGGTGCTGCGGCAGCGGGCCTTCGGCTACACGTACGAGGAGCTGAATCTGCTGGTCTTGCCGATGGCGCGCACTGGTGTCGAAGCGCTGGGGTCGATGGGTACTGACACCCCAGTCGCGGTGCTGTCCGAGCGCCCGCGAATGTTCTACGACTACTTCCAGCAGTTGTTCGCCCAGGTGACCAACCCGCCCTTGGACGCTATCCGGGAAGAGGTCGTCACCAGTGTGTCGGGCACTGTTGGCCCCGAGGGTGATCTACTGAACCCCGGCCCGGCTTCGTGCCGGCAGATCGTGCTGCCGCAACCAATCTTGCGCAATGCAGAGTTGTCGAAGCTGATCTGTGTCGACCCCGACCATGAGATCCGTGGCAACAAGCACGGATTGCGGGCCGCGGTCGTGCGGTGCCTGTACCCGGTCAACCGTGGCGGACAGGGGCTGCAGGAGGCGCTGGAAGATGTCCGAGCGAAGGTATCAACGGCAATCCGGGAGGGCGCGCGGCTCATCGTGCTGTCCGACCGCGAGTCCGACGAGCAGCTCGCTCCGATCCCCTCGCTGCTGAGCTTGTCGGCCGTGCACCATCACCTGGTGAGGGAACGCACTCGCACCCAGGTGGGTTTGGTTGTCGAATCCGGCGACGCGCGCGAGGTGCATCACATGGCGTGCCTAGTCGGCTTCGGCGCCGCGGCGATCAACCCTTATATGGCGTTCGAGTCCATCGAAGACATGATTGAACGCGGACTGATCACCGGCATTTCCAGCGACCAGGCCAAGGCCAACTACGTCAAGGCGGCGGGCAAGGGCGTGCTCAAGGTGATGTCCAAGATGGGCATCTCGACGTTGGCGTCCTACACCGGTGCCCAGTTATTCCAGGCCATCGGTATCAGCCAGTTGGTGCTCGACGAGTACTTCACCGGGCTGGCATGTCCGGTCGGTGGCATCGATTTGGATGATATTGCCAACGACGTTGCCGCCCGGCACGCGCTTGCCTATCTAGATCGGCCGGACGAGTGGGCCCACCGCGAGCTTGAAGTCGGTGGTGAGTACCAGTGGCGTCGCGAGGGTGAGTATCACCTGTTCAATCCGGACACAGTGTTCAAGCTGCAGCACTCGACCCGCACGGGCCAGTACTCGGTCTTCAAGGAATACACCGGGTTGGTTGACGACCAGAGTGAGCGGATGGCCTCCCTGCGCGGGCTTCTCAAGTTCCGCGACGGTCTGCGTCCAGCGGTACCGTTAGACGAGGTTGAACCCGCCAGCGAAATCGTCAAGCGGTTCTCCACGGGTGCGATGAGCTACGGATCGATCTCCGCCGAAGCCCATGAGACGCTGGCTATCGCAATGAATCGCCTCGGCGGACGGTCCAACTCCGGTGAAGGTGGGGAGTCCCCCTCGCGATTCGACCTTGATGAAAACGGTGACTGGCGGCGTAGCGCCATCAAGCAGGTGGCGTCCGGGCGGTTCGGTGTGACCAGCCACTACCTGTCGAACTGCACCGATATCCAGATAAAGATGGCTCAGGGTGCCAAACCCGGTGAAGGGGGCCAGCTTCCGGGAAACAAAGTCTATCCATGGGTGGCCGAGGTGCGTCATTCCACGCCCGGGGTCGGTCTGATCTCGCCGCCGCCGCACCACGACATCTACTCGATCGAGGATCTCGCTCAGTTGATCCACGATCTGAAGAACGCGAACCCGCAGGCGCGGGTACATGTGAAGCTGGTGAGCGAGAACGGTGTCGGCACGGTCGCTGCGGGGGTGTCCAAGGCGCACGCCGATGTGGTGCTGATCTCTGGCCACGACGGCGGCACCGGCGCCACCCCGCTCACGTCGCAGAAGCATGCCGGTGCGCCGTGGGAGCTCGGTCTCGCCGAGACGCAGCAGACATTGCTGCTCAACGGACTTCGTGATCGGATCGTGGTCCAGGTGGACGGCCAGCTCAAGACCGGACGCGACGTTGTGGTGGCTGCACTGCTGGGTGCCGAGGAGTTCGGTTTCGCCACCGCGCCACTGGTAGTAGCTGGCTGCGTCATGATGAGGGTCTGCCACCTCGACACCTGCCCGGTCGGTGTGGCCACCCAGAACCCGGTGTTGCGCCAGCGGTTTAACGCCAAGCCGGAATTCGTCGAGAACTTCTTCATGTTCATCGCCGACGAAGTCCGGGAGCTGATGGCGCAGTTGGGCTTCCGCACTCTCAACGAGATGGTTGGCCAGGTCGCAACGCTCGACACGACTCAGGCCGCCGAACACTGGAAGGCCCACAAGCTGGACCTGGCCCCTGTGCTGCACGAGCCTGAATCGGCGTTCATGAACCAGGACCTCTACTGCAGCTCGCGCCAGGACCACGGCTTGGACAAGGCCCTTGATCAGCAGCTGATCTCGCAATGCCGAGAGGCCATCGATAGCGGCGCGCAGGTGCGGTTTTCCACAACCATCGCCAACGTCAATCGTACGGTGGGCACGATGCTCGGCCACGAGGTGACAAAGGTCTACGGGGGTCAAGGGCTTCCGGATGGCACCATCGACATCACTTTCGACGGCTCGGCGGGGAACAGCTTCGGAGCGTTCGTACCCAACGGCATCACCCTGCGCGTGTACGGCGACGCCAACGACTACGTCGGAAAGGGTCTGTCCGGGGGTCGGGTCATCGTCCGGCCGCCCGACGGCGCTCCTGAAAGTTTCGTGGCGCAGGACAACATCATTGCCGGCAACGTGATCCTCTTCGGAGCCACCAGTGGCCATATGTTCCTGCGCGGCCAGGTTGGTGAACGTTTCGCAGTGCGGAACTCGGGCGCGTACGCCGTTGTGGAAGGCGTCGGTGATCACGGCTGTGAGTACATGACCGGCGGTAGGGTAGTCATCCTCGGTCCGACCGGCAGAAACTTCGCGGCGGGCATGTCGGGCGGCATCGGCTATGTGTACGACCCCGATGATCTACTTGCCGACAACCTCAATACCGGGATGGTGGACATCGAAGCGCTCGATGGCGCCGAGTCCGAAGATACGCTGTGGCTGCGCTATATGATTCAGGCGCACTCCGATGCCACGGATTCAGTAGTAGCACAACGAATTCTGGCTGATTGGGACGGTGAATCGGTGCATTTCAAGAAGGTGATGCCGCGCGACTACAAGCGGGTGTTACATGCGATCGCCGAGGCCGAACGTAGCGGGCAGAATGTCGACGAGGCGATCATGGCGGCCGCAGGTGGTTGATTCGCGCGGCTTTCTGAAACACACACACGCTGAGACCCCGACACGACGGCCGGTCGACCTGCGCCTTCGCGATTGGAAAGAGGTCTACGAGGACTTCGCCCACGAGACCCTCCAGGTGCAGGCGAGTCGTTGCATGGACTGCGGTATTCCGTTCTGTCACAACGGTTGCCCGCTGGGAAACCTGATTCCGGAGTGGAACGACCAGGTGCGGACGGGGCGTTGGAACGCCGCTATCGAGCGCCTGCACGCGACGAACAATTTCCCGGAGTTCACCGGGCGGCTGTGTCCGGCGCCGTGCGAAGGATCCTGTGTCCTGGGCATCAACCAGGATCCGGTGACCATCAAACAGGTCGAGGTGGAGATCATCGACAATGCCTTCGAGCAAGGCTGGGTCGTTCCGCTGCCTCCAGATCGGCTGACCGACAAGACCGTCGCGGTCATCGGGTCGGGGCCCGCGGGGCTGGCCGCGGCTCAGCAGCTGACACGAGCCGGGCACACCGTGACGGTGTTCGAGCGTGCCGACCGTATCGGCGGCCTGCTGCGGTACGGCATCCCAGAGTTCAAGATGGAGAAGCGCCACATCGACCGGCGCCTCGAACAAATGCGCGCTGAAGGCACCGAGTTCCGTACCGGCGTCAATGTCGGGGTGGACATCACCGCTGCGCAGCTGCGATCCGGCTTCGACGCCGTGGTGCTGGCGGGCGGTGCTACCGCACGCCGGGATCTGCCGATCCCCGGCCGCGAGCTCGAAGGTATCCACCAAGCAATGGAGTATCTGCCTTGGGCGAACCGAGCTCAGCTGGGTGACCCGATCGCCGACGAGGACGGGCAACCGCCGATCACGGCCAAGGGCAAGAAGGTCATCATCATCGGCGGCGGCGACACGGGGGCGGACTGCCTGGGCACCGCACACCGCCAGGGCGCCCAAAGCGTGCACCAGTTCGAGATCATGCCGCGGCCTCCGGATACACGTGCCGATTCGACGCCGTGGCCGACCTATCCGCTGATGTTCCGGGTTGCCTCCGCGCATGAGGAGGGTGGCGAGCGGGTCTATTCGGTGAACACCGAGAAGTTCCTCGGCCAGGGCGGGCGTGTCACGGGCCTACGCGGTCATGAGGTGCAGATGAGGGCTGGCAAGTTCGAGAAGATTGCCAACACTGACTTCGAGTTGGACGCCGATCTCGTGCTGCTGGCCATGGGCTTCACCGGCCCCGAGCCTGAAGGTCTGCTGGCCGACCTGAGCGTTGAGCTTGACCAGCGCGGCAATGTAGCCCGCGATGCCGCATTCACGACGTCGGTGCCCGGTGTGTTCGTGGCCGGTGACATGGGACGAGGTCAGTCTTTGATCGTGTGGGCGATCGCCGAGGGTCGCGCCGCGGCCGCCGGCGTGGACCGCTACTTGATGGGAGAGACGGCGCTGCCGTCGCCGATCAAGCCCACTGCGGTGCCGCAGCGCTAGTACCACCAGACCCTTTAATCACTTTAATAACATCTGATCATTGATCGGCGTGCCTCCGGCAGTTTGCCAGCACCGAGGTATCTAATGACTTGGTGAGGGCGCTGCGGTAAAGTAGCTCCCCGATCAAGCTGTTGGAACGCCGCAGGAGAATTACCGTGTATATGAACCCGATTTCCCGGTACCGGGCAGGGCGAATGGCCTGGTTACTGTTCTGGCACCCAGTCAAGAGCCGCGAGTTCCCAGCGAAGGCCGAACGGTTGATCACCGCAGACGAGCTCCTTCGCTACGGCGTCTAGCCGACACCCGCGTGGAGTTTTATCCGGCTTCGCCGCCCCGGGACTCCATCTTTGCTTGACCGCGATCGACCCGAGATCGTGATTGGGCTTTGGTGCCGGGCATCGGCGACGCAGCTATCGTGTGGGCCAACGGCGCCAGGCGGCGGGATTACCGCCGATCCCACGCCGGCTTCCTGAGGCACACTTGACCCATGGACCCAGTGATCGCGCTGCGTCGGATCGCCTACTACAAAGACCGCGCCCGCGAGGACTCCCGCCGGGTTATGGCATACCGCAACGCCGCCGACGTCATTGAGGCCCTTACCGATACCCAGCGGGAACGCCACGGCACAGCCAACAGCTGGCGGATGCTTCCGAAGATCGGCCCGAAGACCGCGAAAGTCATCGAGCAGGCGTGGGCGGGCTATGAGCCCGACGTCCTGGTCACACTCAGGGAAGCCGCCGAGGATATGGGCGGTGGGGACATCCGCACAGCGTTGCGCGGCGATCTGCACGTCCACTCGAATTGGTCCGACGGATCGGCGCCGATCGAGGAAATGATGTTGGCAGCCCGTGAGCTCGGCCATGAGTACTGTGCGCTGACTGATCACTCCCCACGCCTGCGCATCGCCAACGGGCTGACCCCTGATCGACTTCGCAGGCAGCTCGACGTTATTGACGAGATCCGCGAAAAGGTGGCACCCATGCGTATTCTCACCGGGATCGAGGTCGACATACTCGAAGACGGGTCGCTCGATCAGGAGCCCGAGCTGCTTGAGCGGCTCGACATCGTCGTCTCCAGCGTCCACTCCAAACTTGGGATGGATGCGCCCGCGATGACGCGGCGCATGCTCAAGGCCATTGCCAACCCGCACACTGATGTGCTCGGACATTGCACCGGCCGGCTGGTCGGCGGTGGCCGCGGAGTGCGTCCCGAGTCGAACTTCGACGCCGAGGAGGTCTTCATCACCTGCCGCGACAGCGGTACCGCCGTCGAGATCAACTCCCGCCCGGAACGACGAGACCCGCCGACGCGCCTGCTGGAGCTGGCGATGGACATCGGCTGCCTATTCTCGATTGACACCGACGCACACGCGCCCGGCCAGCTGGAGTTCCTCGGCTATGGCGCCCAGCGTGCACTCGATGCCGGCCTGCCCGCCTCCCGGATCGTCAATACCTGGCCCGTCGACAAGCTCAAGGCGTGGACCAGCACTTGAATCAGTAGGGCAGCATCGGCACCTCTAGGTCGGGGCCGCGCCCGAGGAGCACGCCGGGAAGCACCGCGGCATTGCCGTAGCGCTCCCGAACCAGGTCCACAGCGCGGTCCAGACTGGATGTGTCGCAACGCTCGTTGAAGGGCAACTCCATCTGCTGTGCGCCGTCTCGGTCGAGGTTGCACACAGCGAAGCCGACCAGCGTCAGTCCCCGCTCGGCGATCAAGGGTCCCGCGGCGGCGACGAGTGCGCGCGCGGTACCGAGGATGGCATCAGTGGATGCGGTGGCCCGTGGCAGTGTGTGCGAGCGGGTCGCCCGGGCGTAGTCGGTGAACCGCAGCCGTAACGCCACGGTGCGCCCCGTGCGACCGGCCCGGCGCATGCGCCGGGTGATCCGGTCGACCAGGTTGACAACCACCGCGTCGATCTCGGGAGAGGTCATCCTTGCGCCGTCGGTGCCCAGCGCGCGTTGCGCACCGACTGATCGTCTGCGGTGGCTGGTGACCACCCGGCGGCGATCGACGTTGTGCGACAAGGCGAACAACTGGCGGCCCATCGCCCCGCCCACCATGAGGGCCAGAGTTGTCTCTCCGAGCTCGGCCACATCGGCAACGGTTTCGATCCCATGAGTGTGAAGTTTGTCGGCGGTTTTAGCCCCGACTCCCCACAACCGCCGCACCGGCAGCGGATGCAGGAACGCCAACTCACGGTCCGGTGGAACCAGTAGCAGCCCATTGGGTTTGGCTTCCCGGCCTGCGACCTTGGCGAGGAACTTGGTGCGGGCGATACCGACGGTGATGGGAAGCCCGACGCGTTCCCGTACATGCTCTCGCAACCGGGCGCCGATCTGCACCGGCGTGCCCGACACGCGGCGCAAACCCGATACATCGAGAAAGGCCTCGTCGACCGACAACGGTTCGACGGTCGGGGTGGTATCCCGAAAGACTTCGAATACCGCGCTGCTGGCCTGCGAGTATGCCGCCATCCGAGGTGGGAGGACAACGGCCTGCGGGCACAACGCCCGGGCCTGCGCCCCTCCCATTGCGGTGCGGATGCCGTACGCCTTGGCCTCATAGCTCGCCGCGAGGACGACGCCACTGCCGACAATCACCGGGCGCCCGCGAAGCGTTGGGTCGTCGCGCTGCTCAACCGAAGCGTAGAACGAGTCGAGATCAGCGTGCAGGATGCTCGCGGTCGGAACGGACACGAACATAGGTTCGCATTGGATGCCGACAGATCAGAGTGTGTCGCCGTAGATGCTTGTCGTCCAGATGTGCGCCAGGTTGTCCAGCACGCGATGATCGGGGATAGCCGGCTGATGACCTGCGAAGGCTGCTGCCATCACCGCCTCGTTCATCAGGTTCAGGGCGGTCGACAACTCTACGGCTGGAACGGTGACTGGCGCCGCGCCATCGGCCCGTTCAGCTTCGATGACCTCGGCGATGTGATCGATCCAGCGCTGCATCGACCTGGCCCACAGCTCGCGGGCCTCGGAGTTGGCGGACTTGGCCGCGACCGTCGCGGCGCACACCGCACGATGTGCGCCGAAGGTCTGAAAGAACACGTTGATGCCATGGCGCCAGATCTCGTGATGGTCGGCCGGCCGCTCGGATATCAACTGCTGCAATGCACCGTCGGCCTCGGTGATAACTCTCTCGAGCAATGTCAGCAGCACTGCGTCTTTCGATGCGAAATAGAAGTAGAAAGTCGGCCGCGAGATGCCGGCACCCCTGGCGAGGTCGTCGACCGAGATCTCGGAAAGTGAACGGCCTTCGAGTAGGCGCTCGGCAGTCTCCAGGATGGCCAGCTCACGGTCGTCGCCGGAGGGGCGGGCGGCGCGTCTGCCCCGGGCGGGCCGGGCCTGGCTGGCAGCAGTCACAACGGTGACGAATTGGCGGTGGTCACGAATCAGACTTTACAGCATGTTGATATTTTCGACATAGTGTTGACTAGCTCGACAATGCGTTGATAGCTTTACGCCATGCCCGAATTTGTCGACGTTGTCATCGTGGGAGCCGGCATCTCCGGCATCAGCGCCGCTTGGCATCTACAGGACCGCTGCCCATCCAAGAGCTATGCGATCCTCGAACGCCGGGACAACCTCGGGGGCACTTGGGACCTGTTCAAATACCCCGGTATCCGCTCGGACTCCGACATGTTCACGCTGGGATTCCGGTTCAAGCCCTGGACCGCGGAGAAGGCAATCGCCGATGGTCCCGACATCGTGGCCTACTTGAAGGAAACCGTCGCCGAATACGGGATCGACAGGCACATCCGCTATGGCCACCATGTCAAGTCCGCCGACTGGTCCGACGCCGACGGTCGCTGGACGGTGATCGTCGAACGTGATGGAGAGCAGGTCGAGATCTCCAGCCAATACCTGATGGCCTGCAGCGGCTACTACAACTACGACCAGGGGTTCTCGCCTGAGTTCACGGGCTCCGAGGATTTCGAGGGCACCATCATCCATCCGCAGCACTGGCCCGAGGACCTCGATTACGTGGGCAAGCCAATCGTGGTGATCGGCAGCGGTGCCACCGCCGTCACCCTGATCCCAGCACTTGCGAATTCGGGAGCAGGGCAGCTGACGATGCTGCAGCGATCACCGACGTTCATCGCTGCGCTACCCGACGTCGACCCGTTCACGGTCCAGACCAACAAACGCCTGCCCAAGAAGACCGCCTACGTGCTGAACCGATGGAAGAGCATTCTGCTGCAATCCGTCCAGTACCGGATCGCCCGCCGCTTCCCGGACACGTTCCGAAAGCAACTGCTGACGATGGCCCGCCACCGCCTGCCCGAAAATTTCGACGTCGACAAGCACTTCAATCCGCGTTACAACCCATGGGACGAACGAGTCTGCTTGGCGCCCAACGGAGATCTGTTCAAAACCATCCGCGCCGGCAAGGCCGAGGTCGTCACCGACACAATCGACCGCTTCACCAAAACCGGGATCAAACTGACGTCGGGGAAACAGCTTGACGCCGACATCATCGTCACTGCAACGGGTCTGAACCTTCAGCTGTTCGGCGGGGCTGCAGTATCGCGTAACGGCGAGGTGATCGAACTCAACAAGACGATGGCCTACAAGGTCATGATGCTCACTGACATGCCGAACCTGGCCTTCACGATCGGATACACCAACGCGTCGTGGACCCTGAAGGCCGACCTGGTGTCCGAATACTTCTGCCGGGTGATCAACCACATGGATGCCAACGGCCTCGACACCGTCGAGGCCCGACACCCTGGTGACATCGTCGACGCGTATCCGCTGATGGACTTCACCCCCGGTTACGTGCTGCGGGCGCTTGACTATTTACCCAAGGCGGGTTCTCGGGCTCCCTGGCGGCTCAAGCAGAATTACCTGCTCGACCTGCAGCTGATCCGCCGTGGCAAGGTCGACGACGCAGCGCTGACATTCTCCAGACACCGGGTGCCAGCCGTCACGTCGGCGTAGCCGACGGGGTTGGCTGCCCGGCTGCGACCACGACTATTCCGTCGTCGTCGCTGTAGACAACCTGCCCTGGTACAAACATCACGCCGCCTAACTCGACAGCCGCATCACGCACGCCGGCACCGGTTTTCGCGCTCTTGCGCGGGTTCGTGCCCAGTGCCTTGATGCCGATATCGAGCGTCCGCAGGATCGCCGAGTCGCGCACAGCGCCGTTGATGATCAGACCCGACCACCCGTTGGACTGGCCGAGCCCGGCGATGACATCACCGACCAAGGCGGCATGTACCGATCCCTCCCCGTCGATCACCAATACCCCGCCATCGCTGGGTTCGCAGAGCACCGCCTTGAGCAACGCGTTGTCCTCGAAGCACCGCACCGTGGTGATCCGTCCCGCGAACTGCGACTGGCCACCGTATTGGCCGAGCTGCAGATCACAGCTGCGGACATCTGAGCCGATCTCATCGACCAGGTCAGCGGTAGGGCGCGGCGTAATGGTCACCGCGCCAGTATCTCAGGCCTACTGACCGCCGCGCCGGGCCAGGTAAAGCACCGCCAGAATTGTCAGTAGCCCCGCGATTACCGCGGCAACGACCGGAAGACGAGACGAATCGCTGTCGTTGCGCTGGGCCGGCGGCCCACTGGAAACAGTGTTACTCGCCGCCGCCACGGTTGATTTCGCTTGTGCTGCTGTCTCTTTCGCGGCCGAGGTCAAACTGCCATTCAACTCCGCGCGCGGTGCAGGCGCAGTTGGAGCTGTGTTGGGGGCTGCCTTCTTGGCGGGGGCGGCGTTGCCGGCCGGCGCCTTCTTAGCCGGCGCTTTCTTAGCGGGACTGGCTTTCTTGGCCGGCGACTTCTTGGCGGGACTGGCCTTCTTGCTGGGACTAGCCTTTTTCGCGGGTGCGGCCTTCTTCGCGGCGGGGGCCTGATTGGCCGGCGGTGTCGACGGCTCTTGCGGGGGTGTGCCATCGGCGTCTTCGTTGGGCCGGTCCGGCTGGTCTGTCATGTCGCTGCTCCTTATTGAGTGATCTGCACCCGGCAGTCCTCAACATCATGCCAGGGGCCGGGTACCGGATGGTTTTCGGTGCCAAACGGTGTCAAGCGGTAACTGCCAGCGTGGCCGCCGCCGCCAGCACCACGGCCATCAATGCAAGTTCGCTGTACGCGCGTGATCTTGAGACTACGGCGGTGGTTCGGTGGGCTCGGGCGGCAGGGAGCCAGTTCCCCCGATTGCGCCAGGCCAGGACCATGAGCGCCGCAGTGAGCAGGAGCTTGGCAGACAGCACCCTGCCGTAGCCGGTTGCGTACAGATCGCTAGGCGAGCTGATAACCACCGACGCACCGAGGACGCCTGCGGCGAGCAGCACCGAGACACACAGCAGCGACAGCTGGGAGAACCGGGGCAGTACCCGGGCCCATTGACCACGGTGTTCGACAGTGAGGACCAATGCTGCCAGCACGCCGCACCACAAGGCTGCTGCCAGGGCGTGCACCGTGATAGAGGCTCCCCCCCAAGGGCTATTCGACAGGTGCCCGGTGAGCGGGTGCCCCACGATTCCGACGCCCGTGAGGCCGACGGCCACGACGCGCGCGGTACCTGAGCGCGCTGCTACGGTTGCGAGCACACATACCGCCGCGGCTGTGGTGAGCGAAATCAGGCCGGCGCGCCCCGGCGGCGTATGCAGCGCGAACTCGACTGCGGTGGGTATCCCCAGCCCAGTGACGCTGGTCCCGGCCGTCTCCGCGCCCGCGAGTACGAGCCGGACGAGTTCGGCGATCAGCCAGACTGCTGATGCGGTCACCAACGGCGCCGTTGCGCGCCGGATGAACTCCTCGCGGCGCCGGCCGGTGTCTAGTGCGGGCACTGCGGCCAGACCCAGCGTGAGGACGGCTGCGCCGTCGGCGACCGCCCTGGCCAACGCCGGGGCGAGTGACGCGGCCGGATACGCCAGTGCCCACGCCATCACGCAGGCTGACGCGGAGACGAGCACTGCACCCGTGACCGCGCGACGGTGGGTCACCGCTGGCGCCGAACCGCCAAAATCGCTCCGGCCGCCACCATCCCCGAGGCCGCCGCCACGAACGGCCACACCGGCAGCCCGTCGGCGGTGGTGTCCGCCGTCGGCGGTGGGGGTGTGGCGGGAAGCGGTGCCGACGTGGTCGGCGGCCCGTGTCTTACAGGCGCGGTGGAGATGAGGCGGTAGGACCAGGAGCCAGACACGACGTGTCCGTCGGCAGATGTCGCCCGGTAGTTCACCGTGTAATCCCCGTTAGGGCCGCCGGGCCTCACCGCAATGCTGATCACCGCGCCGTCAACCCCCGGTGGGCCGTCAGACCAATCGGTGCCATCAGGTCCGATCACAGTCATCGCCGCGAATTGAGCCCGCATGGGCTCGCTGAATGTCGCGCTCACCCGGGGCGGTCGTTCGGTCAGCACGGCGTTCTCGGCGGGATCGCTTGCGATACGTGCGGCGTGGGCCCACGCCGCACCCGCGTACGCCAGTGCGCCTCCGAGGAGGGCCGCCGTCAAGGACGCCACGGCGATCAAGTGGGCCACCAGCAGCGGCCTGAAACACGTTGTCTTCATGCGATACTGGCTTTCTCGATCGTCAGGCAGTCAGCCCGCGTGCCGCAATCTGGGGGCCGCAGCACAGACGACGGGTCAGACCACGCCCAAGCGGGCCATGAGGTCGGCGTCGATCCCGTCGAGTTGCTCATCGATCGCCGCGTGCGCAGCCCGCCGGCGTTCTGGCGGCATGTTCTCAGCGGCGGTGACCGCGGCCGCGAGATCGCTGAGCCGCTCGGTAATGGCTGCGACAAACTGCTTGGTCTCGGAATCCTTGGCCGCCTTCGGCTTCTTTTCCGACAGCTGGCGCAGTGACTGTTCGGCGCCGGCGATCCGTGCCGAAAAACGGGCGCCGTGCCCAGAGAAGTGCCCGAGCTGGCTCAGTGGAATACCCAGCTTATCGGCACGGCGCTCATCGATCAGTCCGCGCGCGGCGATAGACGCGCGGTAGACCAGAGGCACTACCACCGGGGCTAGCAAACGCGAGACAGTAAGTGTTCTACGAACCCGCGTGGGCGATAACAACTTACCCTCGCGGGCCGTCTTCAGCCCCGTTTCAGCAACCTTGATGGCTGCCCTGTCGCTATCGTGCTGCGCCTTGAGTTGGGACTTGAGGGCGCGCGCCTGCGCCTTCTGTTCCGACTTGAAACGGCGGACCTCGTTCTTGGCCGACAGTTTCGCTTCGAGTTTGGCCCTCGTCTTGATTGCCCGAGCCTCGGCCCGTCGGACAGCGCGGGCCTCGGCCCTTCGGGCAGCGCGGGATTTGCGTTGCTTGAACAGACTCATCCCTGCTGCCTCTCTGATCTTCTCGTCGACACATCCCGCCGGGCATCCAGCGGCAGCGCTGATCAAACCCTAGCGTTCGGCGTTGTCGGGGGTCGCTGCGACCCAACAACCAAGGTGTTCGAGTTTCTCAGCAAACTATGGGAGGCGGTTGTGCAAGAATTGACTTATTCGTCGCTGCTCACCCTGCCGGCGTGAGCAGCAGATAGTGAACAGTAACGAGAGGAGGTCCGATGCCCGCGAGTCGCCAGGTCACTGGAGCGGTTAGTGAGGTACTCGATCTCGCACCGAAGCACAGTGAAGTTACGCTGGCTCGACTGGTAGCGGCGGTAGGGGAGAGCCGCGGCAGACCGATTGAAATTTCGACCGCCGACCTTCCGCCGGGCGTGTGCGGCCAGTGGCGCCAGTACTCGGAACGCGACGAGTTTCTGGTACAGGAAGGCCTTCCCACCTGGGATCGCACCCTTGCTCACGAACTCGGCCACCTCGTACTCGGCCACGAGGGCACACCGGTCGTGCAAGCGGCCAGGGACAGCACCGAGGCGGCTACTTTCGAGCTGATCGGCTACATGCTCAACCAGCGCACCGGTTGCATGGGTCCCAGCGGCGAGGAACAGGAGCAGGAAGCCGAGGACTTCGCGGCGTTGCTCATCTACCGGCTGGGTCGGCTTCCTTCAGACCGCGCTTCCATCGTCCAGATCCGCCTCGGAGAGGCGTTTGGTTGATCGTTTGGGTGATTGCCGGCCTCCTCGGCTTGGCTACCGGCCTGCGCATCGGGTGGTCGTTGGTCAACAAGCAATCGCTAGTCAGTACTGCGATGATTCTGGCCCTCGGCAGCCTAGGCGTCGTCGCGGCGCTCAATTGGCGGCCACTGACATTGCTGATCGACTCCTTGCTGCGGTGGCCCAACATCTCGATCGGGCTGAGCCAGGTGGCGCTGATCGGCTGCGCGGCCGGCAGTTGCGTCATGATCACCACGGTCTCGTCGAGTCGGGCGCCGGCGGCCGCTAGGAAGATCGCCATTGCGCAGTACAGCGTGGCAGCGTTGATCGCGACGGCCAGCCTGGTCGTGTTTTTCTCCGAAGGGCGACAGGCCGAGATGGCGCCCAAGGAGTACCTAAAGCACAACCTCAGTTCGGGCGGCGCTTCGCTGTCCTGGCTGCTTCCGCTGCTGTATGCATTGTTGGCGCTCAGCCTGGTGGCGTGGGCAGGGCTTCGGCACTCCAACCGCACCCGCCGTGGTCGGGCGCTGTTCGTATTCACGATAGGGATCGTCCTGATCGTGCTTGCGCTGGCGTTCGTCCTGCTGCGCGCCGTCGGGACGAGCGGTCTGGTAGGGATAGGCACCGCTGCGACACTGCTGGGTTGTGCGATGTTCATCGTCGCGGCCGGGTCGCTGCTGCCCAGCGTGGAAGACTGGATTGGGGCGCGGCGCGAGCTGCGTACCATCCAACCGCTCCTCGACGAGCTCGGCCGCCGACAACCTGACGTCGGAATCGGCGTTCGTCCTCGGGGTCCATTGGCATTCCGGGTAGCTGAGCGGATGTCCCTGATCTCCGATGCGTTGTTTCTAGAGGCGTCGGCCGCTGACAGCGAGCTGCGCCATATTTTGGAGGCGACTGCCGACGACAGCGAGCTACGCCACATTCTGGAGGGGACTCGCGACGACAGCGAGCTACGCCACATTCTGGAGGCGGCTCCCGACGACAGCGAACTAAGCCACGTCGACTCAGGCGCAACGGTGCTTGCGTTCAAGGGTAGGAACGTTGATCATTCCGGCGACCCAAGTGGCGATGCAGACGGCAGTGAACTCGGCGATGCTGACGCCAGCGAATGCAGCGATATGGACGGCAGTGAACTCGGCGATACCGACGCCAGCGAACTCGGCGATGCAGACGCCAGCGATCAGAGTGAACCTCCGGGTAGCCCGCTGAGCGACGTGGGAAGCCTTGCAAACCTGACCGCACCGGAGGTACCGCCGAGCGATCAGGCGGCGGCCGTCGCCCGCTGGATCCATCAGGGGAGCGAAGGCGCGGCTGATGGCGACCGCGTGGAGTTCCCCGGCCTTGCGTGGTTACGCCAACCCGCTGATTACTCAGACCGCGAATGGATACTCGAGATTGCCCGTCAATACCTACGGCTTACGCGCTGCGCAGACAGCATCGACGCAGCGCTCTAGCGCGGGACTATGAATTAGCCGACTTCCGGCCAGGCCCCGCGAGTGGGCTAACTGTCCAGGTTCTCGCGTCGGCGCAGTTCGTCCACCTTCGACGAGACATCCTGCCTGGCTTCCGGGGAAAGTCCGACAGTGCGCGCCGCAATCCGGCGAACACCCTCGTCACGCATTCCGGCCAGCCACGTGAGCTCCCTGTCGAGCTTCTCGTAGTACTCGTCGTCGGTGAAGTACGCAGGCTTAATCCGGAAGAAGTTGGCAAGTGCCGCCATAGTTGCCACAGACGGGTTCGTTCGGTTGCCGGACCGCAGCTGTGACAGGTAAGGAGCCGACATTGTGACCCCTTCGGCCTTTAGCGCGGAGATCACTTCGGCCGAGGCATGAGGGCCCCGTCCGGGCGGATACACCACGTCGAACAGGCGGTTTAGGCGAGCGGAGAACGTATTGCTCATTGGATTGACCTCCAGATGCGACCAAGTGGGTTTAAGGGTGGCGTATTTGCTGATAATCGTAGCGATAGTTAGGTCTACAACCAAGTGCAAACCGAAGAAATAGTAACCTGGTTCGCGGTTCGGGGCTATCGCTTTGGCGATGAACGGTTGTATTGGGACCTCGGAACCCGCCCCCAGCGCGGTGCGTTCAAGCAAAGAAGCACGGCACCGCGGCGATGACCGGCCAGACCTGCACGGCCGCCCCTCGCAGCACAAGGCGAGCCACCTGCCGTGGGCAACTCCAGGGTTTTCGGCGCTTCCGGGTCGGTGCGTTTGCTGGGTAGCCCGGCCAGGGTCGGGCGAAGACGGGCTGGGTACAGGTGGGTCAAGCGTCGGTAGCAGTGGCATGCTTTGGGGTGTCCAGCGACAGTTCCTCGACCACAGGTGGTGCTGCCTGGTCACGGTTTCGACACCACGCCACCGTGGCGACGGCGGTGGCGAGAGTCGCCACGGTGCCGGTGACCGCGACAGCCACCCACGGCAGCCCCAGGCCTCCGTCGAAGAACAGGAACAGACCGAAGAGTAGGAACAGCAGGCCCGCCAGTCCGTGCAGGAAGCGCGCTGGCAGCCGTTTGTGCATGAGTGATCCGACGGCGATGGCGACCCCGTTGGCCAGCACCATCCCGATCGTTGCGCCAATCCACACGCCGGCCCAGTTCTGATCGCTGGCCAGCGCGACGGTAGCCAGCATGGTCTTGTCACCGAGTTCGGCAAGTACAAACGAGGAGACGATCGGGAATAGGGCGAACCTCGGCTCGATGACGCGCACCACTCCCTCGTCGTTCTCGGCGCCAGCACACCACGTCCACACCGCGAACAGCACGAAGGCGATGGCCGCCGCGAATGCAATGGGGCGTTGCGGGAGTGTCATGCCTAGAAAATGGCCGATAGCGACCGACAGGCCGTGTACCAGCAGCGAGGCGATTCCGACCCCGGAAAGCACCACCCACCAGCGGTGGCGTAATGCGTAGGTCATGGTGATCAGTTGAGACTTGTCGCCGAGTTCAGCGACGAACACCACTGCAAGACTGACGAGGATCGCAGTGAACACCGGACAGACCTTTCGACGCTCCGCCGACAGGTCGATTCGCACGACCGGTCAGGCTTTGGCCGAAGGTCTCGCCCACCACATCCTCTGCCGAAGTGTGGTTCGCCGGCCGGGCTCACGCCAGTATGTCGACTCGACGATTGGGGGCTACTCCCCTTCGCTAACTCAACCGACGTTAGTCACCGATCCGCGAAACCGCCACCAGGGAGCAGGATTTCGGACATCCGAAACGAGCGTTGAGGGGTTCGGATATCAGAGTTAGACAGTCCTTACGCGGCAAGGAGCATAGCCAGGATGGCGGTGTCGGGGTGACTGATCGGGTCAACGCCAACGCGGCTGACCATCGACGTCACAGTACCGTCCAATTCAGCCTCCACCCATGCTGCGCGGTGTTCCAGCCCAAGGTGCGGCAGTCCGGGCAGCAGCACGCATCCTGAAGCTGCTCCGCTGCATTCGGGAAGTGACGGTGTGGTCTCCGAAGGAGGGTGCAGCATCAGCAGCGCTGGGGGTTGGCGGTCCGCGAAATGGCCAGGGGCCATGGCAGATTCACCGACTACGGTGCCCTCGGCAACTACAATTCCGACAGTGCCCGGTTCTGGTTCCTCGGGCAGTTCCTCCCGCGCCCCGAAAATCGTTGTGGTGGAGAGCAGTCCCGGCAGCGACGCAACGCGAACCGCGACCATGAGGAGCTGCGCCCACTCCTTGGTCGAATCCGGCCAGCGGCCCGAAACCACGAAACCCTTGAGAGAACCACGAGAATGAAACGGGGCGATCTCGATCGCCCGGCCGGATCCTGAAGCCATTGCGCCTCCTGGCATCTTTGAAGCAAATGCCTGACTCGACTGTGGGTCGATGCACTCAGAATGAGCCAGATCCCCCCTGTCACGCAAGGGGACACGAGTGCTAACCGCGAAAAAAGAAACCCGGCTCGGTCTTAGACCGAGCCGGGAAGCGTTTGGTGGCGTGCGCAGGTTACCCGTCAGGCAGGTGGGTAGACCCCCATGCCCTTGGCCTTTTCGGTCTGCCAGAAGATGTCGGAGATTTCGTCGATGGTCTTCAAGAGCTTCTCCGCGACAGCTACATCGAGAGACTTCTTGACGTCGCCCGCGCCATGGACGCCGTCCCAGAACAGCTGGTGCAGATTGGGGAACTGCTCGAAGTGTTCCTTGGTGAAGAAGTCGGCCCACAACACCATCAAGTGGTGTTTCACCTCTTCGGCGCGCTGCTCCTTGATCAGAATCGCGCGGATCTTAAAGTGTTCGTCTTCCGACTCGTGGTACTTCTTGAGCGTCTTGAGGCACGAGAGCGCCTCGATCTTGGCCTGCGCCGGGTCGTAGACGCCGCAGTACAAATCGCAGTGGGCATGGGTGGGTGTGGCATTGGAGAACAGTCGATGCAGCATGTCTCTTAACCTACCCTTTGGACATGCGCCGAAACCATCGACTGCGCCTTGCGTTCGGTCGCTGGCGGATACGGCGTTTTGTGGTCGTGGAGGATTCCATGCGTCCGACGCTCGAGCCCGGTGACGGACTGCTGACGGTGCGCGGTGGCAGACCGCGGGAGGGTGAGCTGCGGGTGTTTCCCGACCCTAGGTCTTCGTTGTACCTGGTCAAGCGCGTGGGCGCGGTGCGCCGGTCCGCGTCGGGAACCGAGTTCGAAGCGCGGTCGGACAATGCGGGCGCGCCAGGTGCTACCGACTCACGCGAGTTCGGATGGGTGTCGGCAGCGGAGTCCTACCGAGTGATGTGGAAGGTTCGAGCGCCTGCGGAGCGTTAGGGTCAGAGCAGGACGATCAGCGCGAGGGTACCCAGCAACACGAGGGCTATGAGCCCCGCCCGCAGGAGCGCCATTGTCTGGCTGCGTTCGTAAGCCTCTGGGCGGGACTGCCACCGTGACGGCGGCAAGGCGGACCCTGAGTCCGTCGGTGATGCCATCAGCTACTCCTCGCCCGCACGCGAACACTTTATCCATTGAGTTCGGTCACAGGGTGACCATAGTGATGGTGATCATACCGTCTCTTTTTCGTTACTGAGAAATCGAGCACACGTTGCTGTGGGCTGGATCGGCTGCCTGACGGCCTGAGTGTTTAGCTGTACGAGCTATTTCGCTCTGGTGGCTTGCCCCCTGTTGATCGCCGCGGCGTGGCGGCCACACGTTGTCCACAGCGCGGCGCTGAATCGCATCGACTTAGCGGCTCACGGCTGGTAGCGGGTCTCGAGAGCCTGTGGATGAAGCTGTGGAAACTGTGGATAGCCCGCGGATTGCTACAGGTACTGCCGGTCCCGTCCTGTGTGCCGGTACCGCCGGTCCCCTCGGGTGTGCCGGCCGTGTCACCATGAGTTCATGGATGACACGGCTGTGCCGGAAGTGGCGATCAACGACCTGCCGACGAGTTTCGGCCCAGCGGTAGTGCTGCTCGACGTGCGCGAGGATGACGAGTGGCGGCGTGGCCATGCGCCGGGCGCGCAGCACATTCCCATGGGTGACGTCCCGGCCCGGATGGCTGAGATCGACGCCGACGCCGAACTGTTTGTGATCTGCCTCGCCGGCGGTCGGTCGCAGCGGGTCGCGCAGTACCTGGCCCGCAACGGCTACGAGGCTGCCAACATTACCGGTGGCATGTTGGCGTGGGCCCGGTCTGGACGCCCCGTCGTGACCGAGGAGGGCGGCGTGGGCACGCTCTGAACTGGTCGCGTTCGGAGCCTCCTGGAGATACCCCATTAGGCTGATCGGATGATCCAGGTGTGTTCCCAGTGCGGGACGCGGTGGAATGTGCGCAACCGGCAGCGGTCCTGGTGCCCGCGATGCAATGGTGCACTGCTCCCGCCCTCGGGCTCCGTCGGCCAGGCGCAGTGGGGGCGGCAGCCGCAACAGCAACCGCAACCGAGACAGCGGCGTCTGGGCCCTATGCTCCCGTCCGGGTACCGGTGGGTCGCGGTGCGGCCGGGCGCCCCGCCTCCACCCCGCCGCCAGCCGCGCGCACTCGGCCCGACGCCCCGCTATCTGACCATCCCTCGGTGGGGTCTGGTGGAGCACTTCAGTGCACCTACCGAGCAGAAGCAGTTACGCGGCGGCCCGTCGACAACCGCGGTACGGATGACATTGGTAGCAACGATGGCGGTTCTCGGCGCGGCAGCCTTCATCCACTTGGTGCGCTATGTGCTGCTGATCGTTAACCGCACGGTATTGCTCAACCCGTGGGTTGCGGGCGCGGCGACGTGGTTTGGTGTCGCAGTGAGCGTCGTGGCGATGTTCATGGTCGTGGCGAGCGCGCTGCTCCTCACGAACTGGCTGATCGCGAGACGGTCGGCTGCGTTCGGTCACCTCGGTCGTCGGGAGCCAAGACCGATCTGGGCGCTGCGCGCGGGTTGTCTGGTGCCGGTAGTGAACCTGGCATGGGCACCCGTGTACGTCATCGAGTTGGCCGAAGCCGAGGCGCGCCTGAAATGGCTTCGCCGGCCAATCGTGGTGTGGTGGGTGGTCTGGGTGTTCAGCACCGCGGTGTCGATCTTCTCGATCGCCACCAGCTTCACCACCGATTCCCAGGGTATTGCCGACAACACTGTGACCACGATCGTGGCGTACTTGCTGGCGCTGGCAGCCCTGTTGCTGGCGCTGCAGGTCGTCCTCGGTTTCGAGCGTCAGCCAGTGGAGCGGCCGTCGAGGCGTTGGGTGATGGTCGCAGACGCTTCGGCGGCCGCAGATCCGGCCGAACCAGCGTCTACGGTTGAGCATGAAGGGCGGAACCCGGCAGCATAGCCCTATGAGCTCTGGCGAGACCTTCGGAGGCCACCCATTCGTGGTGGCGCACCGCGGCGCCTCAGCGGACCGTCCAGAGCACACCGTGGCCGCCTACCTGCGGGCCCTCGAAGAGGGCGCGGAGGGGGTCGAATGTGATGTTCGGCTCACCCGTGACGGCCACCTGGTCTGCCTGCACGACCGCAGCCTGGACCGCACTTCCACCGGAACGGGTCTCGTCAGCGAGATGACGCTCGCCCAACTACGCGACCTGGACTACGGCGAGTGGCATCCCAGCTGGCGCGCCGACGGCAGTCACGGCGACACCGGGTTGTTGACCCTTGAGGACCTTGTCAGGTTGGTGCTGGACTGGAATCGGCCGATTAAAATCTTCATCGAGACCAAGCACCCGGTGCGCTACGGCGCTTTGGTGGAGAGCAAGTTGCTGGCCTTGCTGCATCGTCACGGCATCGCCTCGCCGGCCTCGGCGGACCTGTCGCGGGCCGTGGTGATGTCGTTCTCTGCCGCGGCGGTGTGGCGAATCCGACGGGCCGCACCGATGCTGCCGACGGTGCTGCTCGGTGAGACATCCCGCTATCTGGGGGGCAGCGCCGCGACCACTGTCGGGGCGACCGCGGTCGGCCCCTCCATCGCAACTTTGCGCGAGCACCCGGAGTTGGTGGACCGCGCGGCCGCGCAGGGGCGTGCGCTGTACTGCTGGACGGTCGATCACTACGAGGACGTGCAGTACTGCCGGGACCTGGGCGTGGCCTGGATCGCGACGAACCATCCGGGTCGCACCAAGATCTGGCTGCAGAACGGACTCACTGGCGCCGGCCGAGATTGAGGCGCACCAATAGAGATTGAGACGCACCAATATTGGCGCCCATCAGGGGTTAGCAGCCTCCAGGAGGTCTGGGGGTATCGGCGAATCGGAGTTCAGGGCCGAGAACAGGCGCTGCGCGGCTTCGCTGTCCCACACCACGACAGAGCCCGATGTGTTCTCGGTGAGCTCGCCGATCGGCACTGTCACCGTCGTGATGTGGCCGCGCAACGTCCACGCCAGGGTCACTAGATCCCAGATGTGATCGTCCTCGTCCACGGTGACGGTGTTGGCGGCTGCGTGTGCCATCGGGTACCACCGCAGCGGGTTGAGTAGCACTTCGGGGCTGATGGCTCGGTGCATGAGCGCTGACATGAATTCGCGTTGGTTGGCCATGCGGTCCAGGTCCGCGCGCGGGGTGGCGCGGCTGCGCACGAAGCCCAACGCGGTGCGGCCGTCGAGCTTCTGGCATCCTGCCGACAGCTCGATGCCGGCGAGCGGATCGCTGATGGGTTCGGAGGGGCACATCGTTACGCCGCCGACCGCATCGACCAGGCGCGCGAAACCGCCGAAGCCGATCTCGGTGTAGTGGTCGATGCGTACCCTGGTGGCCTGCTCGACGGTCTGCACGAGCAGGGCTGGGCCCCCGACCGTGAACGCGGTGTTGACCTTGTCGCTGCCGTAGTCGGGAATGGGCAGGTACGAATCTCGCGGGATCGACACCAATGTCGCCGGTGTGCCGGAGCCGATCCGTGGGATGTGCACCATCATGATGGTGTCGGTATGGCTGCTACCGAGGTCTCCGCCGGTGCTTAGGTCGGCCTGCTGTTCGGGAGTCAGACCCTCACGGCCGTCGGAGCCGACAATGAGCCATGTGCTGCCGGCGCCCTGAGCTGGCCGGTCCGGATAGTTGCTCAGTGCCGGTATCCGGGTGAGCGACGAATCCACCCACGCACCCACGGCGACGGCAGTGACAGTAAACGCGAGTAGACACACCAGCAGGAGCCGGCCATACCGGCGCATTCGTCGGGGCTTGCGCGCGGTTGGCGTGGGGGGCGCAGGTGGCGTCCTGGCGGGCGGAGGTGCGCGGCGAGGCGGTGGTGCTGGCCGGTGTGGGGGTGGCGGCGGTGCAGCTTTGGTTGGAGGTGGCGGTGGTGCCGGCGGCGGCGGTGTCTGTGGGCTCGGCGGCCGGGCGGGCTGGTAATTGGGGTCGCGGCGAAGGACCTGTGGCGGTTCGCGGCGGCCTGGTGCTCCTCCCGGAGGAGAGGGAGGAGTCGGCCCCGGAAAAGGGGGCCGCTTGTCGGTCACAGCAAGAATGTACGTGCCCACCTGGCCCGAGCGGCGCACCGTGGCCAGTGATCAGCTCAACCAATCGAGGTGACCGGCCAGCAGGGAGTATCCGACGAAAGCGACGGCGTCGATCAGCGTGTGCGCAATGATCAGCGGCCACAGCCTTCCGGTGCGCTGCCAGGCATACCCGAAGACCACCCCCATCGCGACGTTGCCCAGACCCGCCCCGAACCCCTGGTACAGGTGGTAGATCCCCCGCAGCAGGCTCGAGATCGCCAGGGCCAGCCAGGGGTTGATTCTCAGCTGCTGCAGCCGGGTAAGTAGGAATCCCACCACGATCACTTCCTCGGCCCACCCGTTACCGAAGGCCAACAGCAGCAGCATCGGGATTCGCCACCAAGTGTCGTAGAGCTCGGCGGGTTCCACAGAAGCGTTCACACCGAGCATCCGCGCGATCTGGTACAGCGCCAGGCCGGGAACGCCGATGAGGACGGCGAGCCCTACTCCGCCAACAACGTCTGGGCAAGGGCGGATTCGACCCAGTCCGATCTGCGCGGGGCTGAAACCGCTGCGCCACAACAGATATACAGCCAGCGCGCCCCACGCCAGTAGCTGGAATAGGCTGGCTAAGTTCAGGCCGAGGTCAATGAGCGCGTACGGCGAGCGGCTCGGGTTGAGCGCCACGGTCTGGCCCGAGAGGCCGAGCAACACGCCTTCGATCAGGTGCAGTGCCGCGATGTAGGCGCTCAGGGCGAACGACACTGCCAACACGACAGCGATCTCGATGCGCACCACACGCCGCTGCGCATCGGTGAGGTCATCCTCGGGCCCGGTCACCGCAGCCACGCTAGCGCGACGGCGACGACGCCGTGGTGCTCAGGCGCCGCGGGCGCGCAACCCATTGAGGAACGGGCACCCCATCAGTACCCGGATCGCCTTGTTCAATCCGGTGACATCGTCCACCGGCCTGGCGAATGGCAGCCGGACGTCGTGGTCGCCGTCGTCACCCTCAACCCGTAGCTGCAACCCGTACCGGTCCAGGCCCAGCGGCCGCACGCATCCGCGGCGCAAGGACGTGGGAAGCCTGCTGGCGAGCCGTTCAACGACGTCGCGATGTGCGGATTCCATGTGCTGGAGCCAGCACGATTCCATGGCGCAGAAAGGGTCCGGGCGCGCCCCCAGCAGTACGTTCGGTGCCACGGACTCGGCGCCGGTTGCATCGGCAACCACCACGGATTCGATCACGAGGCGCATGAGCGCATAGCGGACGGCATCTGACTCTGCGCCGGTGGCAGAGCAGCTGACCTCTGTACGGACCTGCAGCAGAGCAGGATTGGGGTCGGAGGTTGCAACCAGATCGAGCAGCTCGGGCACGTCGCCTGTCGGGATGTCTCGCAGCCTGCCTCGAATCCACACCAGCGCCCTCACCGGCTCGCGCAGCGGAAGCGGTGCGTAGTCGGTCATTTCGAGCATCGCGTGCGCGCCGGGGTTGCCGGCAGCGACGACCATCGCAGCTGCATCGCTGTGGACCGGCACGGTTACCGCGAACGACCCGTCGTCGAGCAAGTGATGCACGGGCGTGGGGGCCGGGTCGGCGGCTTCGACGACAAGCATCGCGCCTGTCCTCCGCGCGCACGCGCTACGGATCCGTTCCGCCGCGGTCGGTGCCGGAGATGCCATCGAGCCATCCTTTGATAGTGAAGTGAGCCTAACCTAACTAAGCAGCGGCTTCCACGCAAGAGTCCCGGTGCGGTGGGCACGCTGAGCCGGCCCCAATTCCTGTTGCTGGTTAGCTGAATGACCCTGATAAACAACCCTGTTCGCCCGATCATCCGCGAGGCAACCGGCCCGATGGGCCGACGGCGCACCGCAGCAGGGACACTGAACTACGCTGACTGGCACCTGGTTGGCGGAGAGGACCATGCGATGCGCTTCAACCCACCACCGAACTGGCCGCCGCCGCAAGAGGGGTGGGTTCCGAGCCCGGGTTGGACCCCGGATTCCTCATGGCCACCTCCCCCGCCCGGGTGGCAGCTGTGGATCGACGACGAAGCGTCAGGACGCCCGCCGGGAGGTCGCACCCCCCGCAAGGTCGTCATCGGCCTGTGCGTAGCCGCGGCAGTCATCGTGGGAATCGGAGTGACAACGATAATCGTCGCGTTTCAACGGTCCGATCCACCGATCTCGGATGAAGACCAGATACGCGAAACTCTGAACTCATTGGCCGAGGCATACAACAATGCGGACCACGACTCCTATGTGAACTACTTCTGCCCGGCGGAACGGTCCGGTCTCAGCGACGAGGCAGAACTGCGCCAAGATCGCGCCGAAACCGGCCGCATCGACTTCGACGTCGTCGCCATCGAAGTCACCGGTGACACCGCGAAAGTAACAGCGACGGCATCCGTCGAGAACGAGGATGAGCCAGACACCGACACGTTGGACTTCGTGAAGCAGGATGGGCGTTGGATGGTGCTGCTATTCGGCGACGAGTGCTCCGCTTGACGACTGCGCTAGTTAACCCCAAGGAGAGTGGAAATGCCGCAAGTCGCGCTCAGCCAAGCAACAATCGAATACCGGGTACTCGGACCAGAGGACTCGCCGCATCCCCCCCGTGTTGTTCATCCACGGCATCCTGGTCGACCAACGTCTGTGGACTGAGGTCGCAGAAGGATTGGCGCGAAAGGGATTTCGTTGCATACTGCCCACCTGGCCCCTGGGCTCCCACTCCATCCCGATCGACGAGAATGCCGAGCTGTCGCCCATCTGGGTTGCGAAGCTCATCGGCGACTTCATCACCGAGCTCGACCTAGCGGATGTGACTCTCGTCGGGAGTGACACCAGCGGCGGCCTGTGCCAGCTCGTCATCGACGCCTATCCCGAAAAGGTCCGCCGCCTAGTTCTCACCAATTGCGACGCCTTTGATGTCTTCCCGCCCTTCCCCTTTACTGCCATTTTCGCCGTGCTGCGCGGCCCCAAGTCCATCGGATTGATGCTCGGACAAATGCGATCGAAAGCGGTGCGTCACTCGCCGCTCGGCTACGGCCTGCTCGCCGCTGACCCCGACCCGGCCCTGACAGCCTCTTGGCTCGAACCCTGCCGCACGGACGTTCGCATACGCAGCAATCTCGCGAAACTGATAGGGCATGTCAGGGCCACCGATCTCACTGATGTGTCGACCCGCTTCCCGCAATTCACCAAACCCGTCGTATTGGTGTGGGGAATGGCCGACCGTTGCTTCACTCCGTCCCCGGCGAAGAGGATGGATGCGCTGTTCCCAAACTCGACCCTTATCGAAGTACCGGGGGCAAAGACCTTCGTATCCCTCGACGCCCCCGGGCCTGTCATCGACGCAGTCGCCGGCGTGGGCGCCAAGTGAGCAGTCTCCCACCGACCTCAGTGTCGGGCCTGCCCGTGCTCCTAGGTGGTGCACCGCAATGGGATTACCAAAGCGAACCGATACGCTAGGGCGGTGCCCGGCATCGCCTATCTCGGCCCCGAAGGAACGTTCACCGAGGCTGCGCTGCGTGTCATCGCCGGCAATGGCCTGATACCACCGACGGGTGCCGCTGGATCTGTGGCCGACGCGCCCGTCACACCGATCGCTTTGGAGAGCACTGCGGCCGCGTTGGCGGCCGTCCGTTCCGGCGATGCGGAGTTCGCCTGCGTGCCGATCGAGAACTCGATCGACGGGTCCGTGCTGTCGACGCTGGACAATCTGGCCATTGGCACGCCACTGCAGATCTTCGCCGAGTTGACGCTCGATGTGTCCTTCACCATCGCCGTCCGGCCCGGAACCGCTGATTCGGATGTTCGCACCGTCGCTGCTTTCCCGGTCGCCGCCGCCCAAGTGAGGAATTGGCTGGCCGAGTACCTCCCGAAAGGGCAACTGGTTCCGGCTAATTCGAATGCCGCAGCCGCGCAGGACGTGGCCGCCGGAAAGGCGGATGCGGCGGTTACCACTGCTCTGGCCACCGAACGCTACGAGCTGGACTCGCTGGCAGCCGGGGTCGTCGACGAGCCCAACGCTCGTACCCGGTTCGTTCTCGTCGGTGTTCCTGCTCCGCCGCCGATGCGCACCGGGGCCGACCGCACATCGGTGGTGCTGCGGTTGGACAACGCACCGGGCGCCCTGGTTTCGGCCATGACTGAGCTGGCCATTCGCGACATCGATCTCACCCGCATCGAGTCCAGGCCCACCCGCATCGAGCTCGGCACCTACGTGTTCTTCCTGGACTTCGTCGGGCACATCGACGACGACTCGGTGGCCGAGGCGTTGCGCGCGCTACACCGTCGGTGCGCCGATGTGCGTTATCTGGGCTCGTGGCCGACTGGCGACGCCGCGGGGGCGGCGCCCCCACCGATGGGCGAGGCGGAGGCTTGGCTGGCGCGACTGCGCGAAGGTCGGCAGTGAGCGGCCGGTTGGTGCTCCTGCGACATGGGCAGACGCATGGCAACGTCGAACGCCGCCTGGACACTCGACCTCCGGGCGCCGAACTTACCGACCTCGGTCGCGACCAGGCCCGGGCGTTCGCCCGCGCACTTCCGCGACCGCCCGCATTGATCGCGCATTCGGTCGCGACTCGGGCTGTGCAGACGGCCTACGAAATACGCGCAGAGATCGATACCGACGGCCGCATCGGTGCTGCGACTGATTCCGGGGCCACGATCGGCTCACATGAGCTCGAAGGTATTCACGAGGTCCAGGTCGGTGACCTTGAGAACCGCGGCGATGACGCTGCGCACGAAGACTTCAACACGATCTACCGGCGTTGGCACGGCGGGGAGCACGGCCTGCCACTTCCCGGCGGTGAGACTGCGCATCACGTGCTAGACCGCTACCTCCCGGTGCTTAATCGGCTCCGGATGCGTTACTTGGAAGACGACACGTTCCACGGCGACATCGTTGTGGTCAGCCATGGCGCAGCGATCCGCCTAGCCGCGGCCGTGCTGGCCGGCGTCGACGGCCGCTTCGCGGTTGACCACCACCTGGCGAACACTGAGTCGGTGGTGCTGGCCCCGATCACCGAGGGCCGCTGGAGCTGCCCGCGCTGGGGCAGCTTGACCCCACCGTTCGTCCACGGCCCGGTGGTCAACCGCGTGCCAGAGTCGGCGCGCTCAGCCAACCCGATGGGCTGACAAACTGCCTGCTCCGGTCGGATCGCAGGTACAGCCGACCGCGGTGCAGTCCAGGTGCGCAGTGTGTTCAACCTCAGCGGTCATGCACCCGTCCTCGGTGCATTCGGAACGCCGGTAGGCGTGGTGAATGAGGGCCCCGTGGCAGTGCTCCAGGTCGAACCGGCACGCTCGGCATTCGCTGGTCATGACCCGTTCATAGCATTTCACGGCAGTGGCATCGGGTTGCCGCGCTTGGGCGTGGGTCAGGCCCAGCCCAACTCGTGCAGTCGGTCGTCGTCGATGCCGAAGTGGTGGGCGATCTCGTGGATCACGGTGATGGCCACCTCGTCGACAACTTGGTCCTCGCTGTCGCAGACATCCAACAGCGCCTTGCGATAGATCGTGATCGTGTCAGGCAGCGAGCCGCCGTACCACGAATCACGTTCGGTCAAGGCGACGCCTTCATAGAGGCCGAGAAGGTCGGGTTCATCGGCGTTGCGGTCCTGCACAAGGATCACGACGTTGTCGATCGCCGACGCTAGATCAGCCGGTATGAGGTCGAGCGCGTCACCGACCAACTCATCGAACCGCTGCCGGGTCATCCGCACCGCCACGGGCTAAATTCCCGGTGGTGGTGGCAAACCCGGTGGTGGTGGCGGGAGGCCTGGCGGTGGTGGTGGCGGGAGGCCTGGCGGCGGTGGTGGCGGCAGGCCTGGCGGTGGTGGTGGCGGCGGCAGGCCTGGCGGTGGTGGTGGCGGCGGGAGGCCCGGTGCGGGGGCCGGCGGCGGCAGTGGGGGACCGTTGAGGAAGATGTTGCCCTCAGGAGGCGTCTCGGGCTCGGGTGCCGGATCGGGTTCGGGAGCAGAGTGGACGGTCGGCGGCCTAGGCATGTGCTGCGTCTGGTTGTTCTGACTGCCGTTGTAGGTCGACCCGGTCGAGCCGGTCGACTGCGACGGGGGGCTGGCCGGGATGTTGGGCATCGGGATCGACGGCATGTTGAGGCGCTCTTCGGGAATGTCGGGCGGCGGGATCGGTGGCCGGCCGTTGATCAGTAACGGGCCCCTGGCACTGTTCAGTAGCGTCGACCACCCGCCATTGCCCAGCGTCGAGCCGATGCTGCAGGACACCTGATAGCTGCCCGCAGCCCAACTAGGTAGCGAAACGGTGCTGTAGATCAGCGTCAGTGTCGTGTTCCGCAGCTGGATCGGAGCCAGGTAGGCCTCCGTCATCTGTGTGCACGACTCCTTGATGAAAGTGTCCTGTTCAGCCTCGGGCGGAAGTCCGTCCGGGAACTTCTCCGCCAGGTTCACCGCGCCCGTCACCTCCATGGCATGCGGTGCCGTGCAATCGACGGGAATGTCGGTGGGCTGGTTAGTGGCCGAGTCGATTCCCAGGCAGGTGCCAGCCGGCCAGACCTTAGATTGGTCGATCTCGGCCACGCTGCCGGTGAACGCCAACTGTTGGTTGTTGGCGCCCGGCAGCTGCAGCCCACAGAGCATCCTGCGCTCGCCGGAGTGCCGCCAGGCCTTGTCGCCGGACCACAGCATGCTGACGGTGAATCGGCTGTTGGGATCGAAGCGCGCCCCCAGATAGCGCTTCACAGCCGCCGAACACTGCTCTTGGCTGATCTGCTGGATCCGCGTCGCGGTCGGGGGTTGAGCGTCGGGCCCGTACTCGCTGCCGGGGAAGGCGCGCATGTCCACCGACTCGGCGACCTCGAAGCGGTGCTCCTCGGCGCAGTCGACCAGCTCAGCTGCATCTGGTGTGCGGTCGGGCCAGTTGAGGCAGTCGCCGCTCTCGGCGTGATCGAAAGTGTCGTTGCCTCGGGGTCCTAGAGAGATCGCGTTGGCGGTGCGGTTGCCGGTCAGATCCGACTGGGGGAGCGCGGTGAGCAACCCCGCGATCAGCAGACCGCCCAGAGCGGTGAGCGCTAGGGCGCGGCGAGTCGAGTCAGCCTGAAGGCTCCGCCGCCACAGAGTTGTGGTTGGCGTCGAGCCCCCCTCAGAGTGTTCGGGTGCCTGCGACATTCGCTCCATTGTGACAGGCACTTCAGGTGCTGTGACAAGTGATGCAGTTGTGGCGTTACGCGGTTGTGTCGTCACTTTGCGCCACCACGTAGGGTTTTGCGCGTGATCGACCTGAAGTTACTGCGAGAGAACCCTGAGGTGATGCGTGCATCGCAACAGGCCCGCGGTGAGGATCCGGGGCTCGTCGACGCGCTCGCCGAGGCCGACTCCGCGAGGCGGACTGCGATCTCGGCTGCCGACAACCTTCGGGCGGAGCAGAAGGCGGCCAGCAAGCTGATTGGCAAGGCTGCCGCCGACGAACGCGCGGCCCTGCTGGCCGCGGCCAAGGGACTGGCCGAACGGGTCAAGGCCGCCGAGTCGGCCCAGGCCGCCGCTGAGAAATCCTTCGCCGCCGCCCATATGGCGATCTCGAATGTCATCATCGGCGGGGTCCCCGCGGGCGGGGAAGACGATTTCGTTGTGCTGGACACGGTGGGAGAGCCGCCAGCCATCGAGAACCCCAAGGATCACCTTGAGCTGGGCGAGTCGCTGGGGTTGATCGACATGGAACGGGGGGCCAAGGTGGCCGGGTCCCGGTTCTACTTCCTCACCGGTGTCGGGGCGCTGCTGCAACTCGGACTGTTCCAGCTCGCAGTGCGCGTCGCGGTGGACAACGGCTCCACGCTGATCATCCCGCCGGTGCTGGTTCGTCCAGAGGTGATGGCGGGTACCGGTTTCCTGGGTGCCCACTCAGATGAAGTTTATCGGGTGGAGGCCGATGACCTCTACCTCGTTGGAACCTCGGAAGTGCCGTTGGCTGGCTTCCACGCCAACGAGATCCTCGATCTGTCGCAGGGGCCGAAGCATTATGCGGGCTGGTCGTCCTGCTTCAGGCGGGAGGCGGGCACTTACGGTAAGGACACCCGAGGCATCATCCGCGTGCATCAGTTCGACAAGGTCGAAGGATTCGTCTACTGCAAGCCCGAGGAAGCCGAGGCGGAACACGAGCGTCTGTTGAGTTGGCAGCGTGAGATGCTCGCCCACATCGAGGTGCCCTACCGAGTGATCGACATCGCCGCGGGGGACCTCGGGTCGTCGGCCGCCCGCAAGTTTGACTGCGAGGCGTGGGTACCTTCGCAGGGCACTTATCGAGAGTTGACCTCGACTTCGAACTGCACGACGTTCCAGGCTCGTCGGCTCGCGGTGCGGTACCGGGACGAGAACGGCAAGCCACAGACAGCCGCAACGGTGAACGGCACGCTGGCCACGACCCGCTGGTTGGTAGCGATTCTGGAGAATCATCAGCAACCGGACGGGAGTGTGCGCGTACCAAAGTCTTTGGTGCCCTATGTCGGAACCTCGGCGATCGAACCTGTGAGGAAAACATGATCGAACTGGATTTCGACGAGCTACGGACGTGGTTCGGATTCGGTGTTGCCGGTAACTTCGCTGGACATCTGGAGCAGGCCGGGGAGGCCGCCGATTTCGTGAACGTGGCCTCCCAGGGGGCCGCCCCCAAGGGAATTTTCCCTTGGTACGCACCGGGTTACGACAGCTTCCTGGGCGGATTCCCGTTGTCGTGCGACGCAATCAAGCTGCCGAAGAGCCCTGAGACCCTCGATGCCCCATGGAACCTGCAGATCGAGCCCGAGGTCGGGCTGGCCTGTGAGGTCCAGTGGGTGGGTGACACTGTGTCGTCGCTGCAGCCGTTTGCGCTGGGCGCATTCAACGACTGCTCGATCAGGCGTCCGAACGCAGCTAAGATCAGCGACAAGAAGAACTGGGGCCCGGAGTCGAAAGGCGTGGCGCAGAGGTTTTTCGAGATCAGCGATCTCACTCCCGACGGCCCCACCGCCACCCTGCGACTGCTCTGCCATCTGCGCACCGCCGACGGCCAGGAGCACGAGTACGGAGTGGATAGTCCACTGCTGGGCTATTCCTATTACGGAGAGGTCTTGCTGGACTGGATAGTCGAGCGACTGGCCAACCAGAAGGGTTCCGCAGAGACTCCGTTGGAGGATGTCGGTGCTCTGATGGTCGCCAGTGGGCACCCGGCGAAACTGTTGGTCGGTATCGGCGCCACCAGGTACACCCCGCTAGGTGAGTCGACGTACCTGCAGCCCGGCGACCAGGCCGTCGTACGTGTGTATGACACCGACAGCGATGCGCATTCAGAGTTGCGGCAGACGGTCTCGGGTTGGGACCCGGCATGAGCGGGGACCCGGCATGAGTGGATCGGTGGCTCAACTGT
>Ga0209991_10000087_pt1 | contig 38976 bp, 34 predicted proteins | sample ChitaG_FD_183167 | JGI IMG/M metagenome (GOLD analysis project Ga0209991, IMG submission 183167) | Deep subsurface microbial communities from South Pacific Ocean to uncover new lineages of life (NeLLi) - Chile_00310 metaG (SPAdes)... | ecosystem: Environmental > Aquatic > Marine > Oceanic >... | reverse complement strand
GAGGGGCATAAACCAAACTCCAATCACTCGGATACAATCACCTCGATGATAACTTCTCTCGCTTCCCGGTCCTTCTACTTGACGACCTCAACCCCCTCCTACCTGGTAACGATGTATTGACCATGGACATTTTCGGCTCTACGTCATTAGGAAGTCGAGTGGCACGACTTCAAGGGTCTGGGCGGTAGGTTCTACTTCCTGGAGATGACGTTCAAGTCAAGCGGTCACGTCATCTATGAGAACTACGGCAACCGCAAGCCTTCGTATGAAGAAATCAAACCGAAGGTGGAGGGGGTAGTCCTGAGTCCTCCGCAGTTCGATTGATTAAAACTAAGGGTTCCTTGACACTCAATGAGCGAACCATATACTCCTCTGAGATGTCTCAAGGAGGAGATTTATGGCTGAGAAGTTAAAGGTATTTAACCCATACGATAATTCCGTAATCGCCGAGCTGGACCAGGATACCCCTTCCTCGGTTGCCTCAAAACTCGCCCTTGCTCGAAACGGTCTTATCAAGATGCGGGACATCACTCAACAGCGCCGTTCAGAAATCCTCAATCGAGCCGCCGAGATCATCAAAGACCGATCCGAGGAGTTTGCCCGCACCTTAGTTCTCGAAGTAGGCAAGACGTGGAGAGAGGCCTCCGGGGAGGCGGCAAGATGCGTTAATACCCTCCGGCTCTCTGCAATCGAAGCGATGAAACTGGCAGGCGAGGAGGTTCCATTCTCTTCAGCCAATCACCCCAATAAGCAGGGCTTCTACCGCAGGGTCCCGTGCGGGGTGGTGGCAGCGATCACGCCCTTCAACTTTCCCTTAAACCTCGTAGCCCACAAGCTGGGTCCAGCATTGGCCGCCGGATGCAGCGCGCTGCTAAAGCCTGCATCGGTGACCCCTCTCTCCGGCATCAAGCTAGTCGAAGCTCTCCATGAAGCTGGAGTCCCAAAAGAAGCTTTGCAGGTGGTGATCGGCCCAGGCTCAACCGTGGGCAACGCATTAGTCACTTCACCTGTCCCCCGCATGGTGACCTTTACCGGCTCCAAGGCGGTAGGAGAGGAGATCACCCGTCACGTTGGTCTCAAGAAGATCGCGTTGGAGCTAGGCTCAAACTCCGCGGTGGTGATCCTTGAAGATGGTGACCTCGAGCGTGCTGCCAAGCGTATACGCATCGGTGGCTACTCCCTTGCCGGGCAGGTGTGTATCTCAACCCAAAGAGTCTACGTGGAAGAGGGAGTCTACCAGCCATTCCTCGACCTTCTGGTATCCGAGGTTTCCACCTTGAAAACCGGAAATCCCCTTGACGAGGCAACCGAGCTTGGTCCCATGATCGAAGAAAAAGAGGTCGATCGAATCCTTTCATGGATCGATGAGGCCAAATCAGCAGGCTCTGAAGTCGTACTGGAAGGCAAGCGCGAGGGGTCGGTTCTCGGTCCTTGGATACTCGCCAAAGTCCCTGAGGACGCCAAGCTCATCAAGATGGAAGCCTTTGCTCCGGTGGTTGTCGTCAACCCAGTCCGCGACCTCGAGGATGCAATCGAGAGGGTCAACGCCACCTGCTACGGCCTGCAGGGTGCTGTTTTCACCCGCGACCTCAAAAAGGCGTTCCGCGCCTGCGATGGTATAGACGCCGGCGGGGTGCTGGTGAACGAGATCCCTACCTTCCGGGTTGACCTTATGCCCTACGGCGGGATGAAGGGCTCCGGGTTAGGCCGGGAGGGTCCTGCATACGCTATTCGTGAGATGACCGAAGAAAAGCTGTATCTGTTCGATTTGTCGTAAGCACCGCATAAGAAACTTCGCATCTAATTTTCTCCCCCTTGACGGGGTAGAATAAAAGAGGGGGTGTAAGACGACCTCGGACGGCCGTTTGCACAGACTGGGACTTTTCATAACCAACGCATGTAGCGAAGACACTCGTGTCTGGGCGTTTTCTCTAGTCCGTTCAACAATTGCGAACCCTGCGGGTTCGACCTTTTCAGATCACAACAAGCGTCTTGTTGCAGTTTTGCAATGACACGGTCATTGCACTCCATAAATCTGCTTGACAAGCGGCTGAATCCTCGCATAGTTAGTCTATGGCCGTATCTAACCTCGACGCAAAGGAATACAAGCGCCGTTTGCTTGAGCGGGCCGCTGGACTAAAACGCTTCGCCGAATGGGAGACAGAGCATCCCGTGGAAATGTCTCCTGCTCAGGCCCTGGCCGGGATAGGTGCACTATACGAACTCATGCCTGCCGAGTTTCGGGAAAGAAAGGTCGATCCGGAAGGAATCACCGCCATGCGGAAAGCGCTGGCACTCCTCGAATGAGTGACCTTGAACAAACCCTCATAGGTCTTGCCGCGAAGCTAAAAGAGGGTGAGGTTGCTTACATGATTATAGGCGGCATAGCCAACGCGGTGTGGGGCGAGCCGCGCGCTACCCTGGACATAGACGTAACTATCCGGGTTCCAGTATCCCAGGTGCCGCGTATTGTCTCGCTTCTGGGTGACCTCTGCAGTCCTTTGATTTCTGATCCAGCAGATTTTGTTAAAAAGACTTCGGTTTTACCCATGCAGGCCAGAGGCGGCGTACGTATAGACCTTATCTTCGGCAGTCTGCCTTTTGAGAAGGAAGCCATCGAACGCGCGGTGGACGTTGAGATTCATGGTACGCCTGTTAGGTTTGCGAGGCCTGAAGACCTTATTATCACCAAGATAGTATCAGAAAGACAGAGGGATGCAGACGACGTGAGAGCCATTCTTTCAAGGCAAGGATCAAGGCTTGATTTCGACTACCTTGATCCGCGTATAAAGGAGCTTTCCCGGCTTCTGGAACGGCCTGAGATATGGCGTTTTTGGCAGAAATGGAAGAATGAGTCGCTGGATCATCCGCCCCGCCGCTGAATCAGATACCAAGGCCGCAGCCAGACTCTGCGTCCAGGTCAATCCACTCCGAGAGTCTGGGGAGTCCGGATCGGTTGGGTTCTGGGAACGTTTCTTTCTGGGTGCGCTCCACAGCGAAGACGCGGCCTTGATAGTTGCTGAGGCTCGATCTCAAATCATCGGCTTCGCCTATGCCGAGATCGAGCACTCCTCGGACGACTGCGTTAAAGGTCCTTATGCGAGCTTCGACCTTCTGGGCGTTGACCCATTATGGCGGAAGAAAGGGATAGCCAGGGCGCTCATCGATGCCGTCGAGGGCTGGTCACGTTCCAAGGGAATGAGCGTCATCCAGCTTGCGGTGGCTGAATCCAACCTATCCGCATTCAAACTCTACGAATCCCTGGGTTACCGCACGGTGATGCGCAAGATGCAGAGAAAGTTGCAGGAAAGTCCTTGACTTTTCCTTAAGTTCTCATAAAGTACAAGAAACCTTGAAGGAGGCAATATGAGCAAAAAGATTCTTCCCGTAATTACAGTAACTCTCATAGCGACTTTTGCGCTTTCCTGCTGCGCGGCGTTCAACGCACCCAAGAAAACGGTTAAAGCACATCTAGAGGCATGGTCAAATGACGAAGTAGAAGAAGCATACTCCTACTTTGCCGATGAACTTAAAGAATCAATCCCGATGGATGAGTTTGCCGCCCAGATGGACCGGGTTCCCGTCAAGTCTTACAAGATTAGCTCTGTAAGCATATCCGGGACAAAAGGTACTGCCGTAGTCGAAGGGACCGTAACCCTGGAAGGCGGCGACAGGATGGGGCTGCGTTACGAGCTGATACAAAAAGGCGACGAATGGGAGATTTGGGGTTACAAGATTCACCCCGACCTGCTCTTTGAATGAGTACCCCACGACGCTGCGATGCAACGCCGCACCCGACCGGGGCTCATGCGGGGACCCCGAGGAAAGATACTGAGGCCAACCCTAAAGGTTGGTCTCAATCTTATCTTTAAGATCGATCAGTTCGGCATCAAACCCGCAGTTCTCCTTTGAACACGATCACCGCCCTGCCTCCGAGGAATACCCGGTCGCCTGCCAGGCGAACCTTTACTACCCCTCCGCGAGTTGAAGCCTGATAGCCTACCAGCTCGGTTTTACCCATCCGCTCGCCCCAGAAAGGACCAAGGCAGCAGTGGGCCGAGCCGGTTACCGGGTCCTCATCTATCCCTGCGCCAGGGGCAAAGAATCGGGAGATGAAGTCGAACTCCAGAGAACCGGAAGGAGTGGTTACTATCACCCCCAATCCTGGAATCTTGGCAAGCAACGCAAAGTCAGGCTTCATCTTCCGCAACTTTTCTTCCGAATCCACCTGGACCAAGTAGGCGAACCGGTTCTTCCCCACGTATAAAGGTTTAACTCCAAGCGCTTCGACAAGCTCAGGAGAGGCGTCCGCTGACGTCTCGGGCTCGGCAGGAAAATCGAGCTCGATCCATTCCCCCTTTCGTTCTGCCTTTAACAATCCGCTCTTGGTGTAAAACCGCGCCTCCTGGTCTGGCTGAAGGTATCCTTCATCGAATAAAACGTGGGCGCTTGCTAACGTAGCGTGGCCGCATAGATCTACCTCGATCTTGGGGGTGAACCAGCGCAGGCTGAAACCATCCTTATATTTATATAGGAAGGCGGTCTCTGACAGGTTCATCTCTTTGGCAACTGCCTGCATCCAGTGTTCTTCAACAGGCCCAGGAAGGATACATACCGCCGCCGGATTACCTCTGAACGGCTTCTCGGTGAACGCGTCCACCTGAAAGATGGGCACTCCCCTCCTCCTTACTCGATTAGTACTAGACCATAGTAGTTGGGTTCACAGTTCTCGTCTTTTAAGACCTTGATAGGGAACCCATGTGCTTTAACCGTACTGAAGACATCTATACCACACGCCTCCATGGAGGGTCTGGCTTCCTCGGGATACCTGCACAGCCCAGGGCTGTCTACGCACTCCTCACAGAGGGAACAGGGGCCGCCACCCATCCCGAATGCCTTCTCGTATCCGTCCAGGAACATCCGTTTCTCCAATCGCACCACTATCCGGTTCACCGGGGTGTTCTCGTCCCCGTGTATCAGCAAAGCATGTTGGTATGCGTTCACCATCCTCTGGGTTTCTTCCGGCGTAGGGGAGTTGGGCGGGCAGGTCAGGCTCTTGCCGTAGCCCCCGCATCCGAACTGACATTTTGCACGCACCCACTGGGCGGTAACAACCGTGTCCGCGGTAATGAGTTTCACCTCCTTTGCCCCCAGCCGCAGGGCGCGGTTGATGTATTTCTGATATTTACTCGTTTCCATAGTTTCCTCAGATAATATGGCTAGGTTGGTGGGTGTCAAGTCGGAGCTTACCACATATATTCCCCTCCCCCGTCGGGTAGGGGATAAAGGGAAGGGGGGCAAAATTCACCCCGGATTTCCCAATCCACAGACTGTTCCCAGTTGACTTGCGAGCTCCCAGAGGTATACTTTTGGTCAAATATTTTGAATCCTCATATGAAAGGAGGACGTAGTTGGAGAGAGTCCTTTTGACCTCCGAGTCTGTAACTGAGGGGCATCCGGATAAGGTGTGCGATCAGATCTCCGACGCTGTCCTTGATGAGGTGATGCGTCAGGACCCCAAGGGGCGGGTGGCGTGCGAGACGTTCATCACCGTTGGATTAGTTATCGTGGGAGGGGAGATCACTACCACGTGTTACGTTGATCTGCCGGTTCTGGTGCGCGGGCTTTTGGCCGAAATCGGTTACACCAATCATCGCTACGGGTTCGACGGGGCCACCTGTGCGATCCTTAACGCGATCGGGCGTCAGTCGCCTGACATCGCCCAGGGAGTGGACCGCGGAGGTGCGGGTGATCAGGGTCTTATGGTGGGCTATGCTTGTAAGGAGACCCCTGAGTTAATGCCAATGCCCATCATGTTAGCCCACAAGCTTGCGAGGCGGCTGGCCGAGGTGCGCAAGCAGGGGATACTGCCCTACCTGGGGCCGGACGGCAAGTCGCAGGTTACGGTCGAATACGTTGACGGTAAGCCGGTGCGCATCTCGAACGTGGTCATAAGCTCGCAGCATACCCCCGAGATACTCGATTCCACAGGTTCTCAGATCACGGAAGACGCGCGCTCGGAGATCATCGAGAAGGTTGCCAAGGCCGTGCTGCCCAGCAATATGTTAGATAACGAGACGCACTTCTTTGTTAATCCTACTGGCAAGTTTGTGATCGGCGGGCCGCAGTCGGATACCGGCATGACCGGCCGTAAGATTATTGTGGATACCTACGGAGGGATCGCCCCGCACGGCGGAGGGGCGTTCTCAGGCAAGGACCCCACAAAAGTGGATCGTTCGGCCACCTACTTCGCTCGCTGGATCGCCAAGAACGTTGTGGCGGCAGATCTGGCCGATCGCATCCAGGTGAACCTTGCCTACATTATCGGTGAGCCTGACCCGGCTTCTGTATCCCTAGATACATTCGGGACGGGAAAGATCGATGATGATAAGCTCCTTGAGATAATTAACTCCGAGTTTGATTTCCATCCGCGCGCCATAATCGAGCGGCTCGATCTGCTTCGACCTATTTACAGACCGACCGCCGCTTACGGGCACTTCGGCCGCAATGAGGATAGTTTCAGTTGGGAGAAGCTTGACGCGGTTGAAGCGCTCCGCAGCCGCGCCGGGGAATAGGTGAGTATCCGAAGATGGTTAATAAACCACAGATGACACAGATTGAAACTCCCTATGGTCGTTTCCCTTCGGGAGAACTCCTTTCAGCAGTTCTCCTTCGGAACGCAGATGAGAACTCCAGCAGGGTTCTTCTTCGGTGCAATTTGCAATTTGATATTTGCATTTTGAAATGAGCCTCGGTGCCTCTGTGGTTGATTTAAAAGATTGTAACCTTCAATGAAAGGAAATTAATGGCTCACGACGTAAAAGACCTCAAGCTCGCCCCGCAACATGTAGCCTCGCCAGCGAACCTAAAGGTTCGCACTACGTAACTCGCAGGAAGTAAACCTCAAGGAAAGGAAATTGCATGGATTACGATGTTAAAGATCTAGGGTTAGCCCCCAAGGGGAAGCTGCGGATCGAGTGGGCAGGGCGGTTCATGCCCGTACTTAAGCTGATCAGCGAGCGCTTTGCAAAGGAAAAGCCCTTAAAAGGGACGCGGCTTGCCGCGTGTCTGCACGTTACAACCGAGACCGCAAACTTGATGTTTACCCTGAAGGCGGGCGGTGCAAAACTCAGGCTCTGTGCCTCCAATCCCCTTTCCACCCAGGACGACGTGGCAGCATCGTTGGTCAAAGACTACGGAATCGAGGTGTTCGCCATCCGTGGGGTCAACAACCGAGACTACTATCGCCATATCAACTCAGCATTGGATATCAAACCCCACATCACCATGGACGACGGCGCTGATCTGGTCTCAACCCTGCACTCAAAACGCCGCAAGCTGCTTGCCAACGTCAAGGGCGGGACCGAGGAGACCACCACCGGCGTCATCCGGCTACGCGCCATGGCCAAGGACGGTGCGCTGGCGTATCCGGTGATCGCGGTGAACGACTCACAGACCAAGTATCTCTTCGACAACCGCTACGGCACAGGCCAGTCAACACTCGACGGCATCATCCGCGCAACCAACTTCCTCATCGCCGGCTCCACCGTGGTCATCGCCGGCTACGGCTGGTGCGGCAAGGGCGTTTCCATGCGGGCCAAGGGACTGGGCGCCAAGGTGATCGTTACCGAGGTCAATCCCGTTAAGGCGCTTGAGGCGGAGATGGACGGTTTCAGGGTCATGCCTATGATTGAGGCCGCTCCTTTAGGTGATCTCTTCGTTACCCTTACCGGCGACATAGACGTGATCCATAAAAAAATCTTCGAGCGCATGAAGAACGGTGCGATCGTCTGCAACTCCGGCCACTTCGACGTGGAGATCTCAAAGAAAGACCTTGCAGCACTTACCGTAAAGAAGCGCGAGATCCGCAAGGAGGTGGTTGAGCATACCTTAAAGAACGGGAAGAAGGTCTTCTTCCTATCTGAGGGTCGGTTGATCAACCTCTCCGCAGCCGAGGGCCATCCGGCCATGGTTATGGACATGAGCTTTGCAAACCAGTCGCTTGCCGCAGAATATATACTTAAACTGGGTGTCAAGCTCGAGCGCAAGGTTCACCAACTGCCAGCCAAGCTGGATTCCCAAATCGCTTTCCTCAAGCTTAGGTCCATGGGTGTAAAGATCGACAGGCTCGCCCCTGCGCAGCGCCGCTATCTGGCAAGCTGGCAGGAAGGGACTTAATGGCCGAAGTTGCCAAAACCCGTGTGGTTGTTGAACGACTTAAAGGGCTGACTGTTGCCGCTAAGGCAAACTCAGATCATTGGACGGTGATAGACACTAAAGCAAGCGTCGGCGGCAACGAGGGTGCTTCCTCTCCTATGGAGCTTTTGTTGATGTCCCTGGGCGGGTGCACCGCGATGGACGTCCTATCCATCCTTAAAAAGATGGACCAGCCTGTAGAGGACTTCCGCATCGAACTCGAGGGAGAGCGTTCGCCTGAGCACCCAAAGGTCTACACCAGAATCAGAATGATCTGTATTGTCAAGGGTGATGTGGAGCCAGCCAAACTTGAGCGTGCGATTGAGCTTTCACAGGAGCGCTACTGTTCGGTCTCGGCCATGCTTAGGCAAACTGTAGATATCGAAACCAGCTACCGGATCGAGCCCGCCGACATGTGACGATCTCGGTTGAAGATACTGCGGGATGAATCAAGATCGATCCGGATCAAGGTCTTCGGATTGATCTTAGTTCTCCGAATAAAGGTGGCTTGGGAGTTTGGCAGGGTCTAGAGGGCGATTAGTTTGATTGTTGGGGAGTGTTAGTCGCTGGGGTGGTTTTTGTTGTTGTTTCTTACCCTATTGATCTCGCTACGGAATAGCGAAAGGAAGGTGCTCCAGAGGATCTTTAGATCAAGGGGCAGCGAGCGGTTCTGGATATACAGCATGTTGAGACGGAACTTCTCAGGTATGATCTCGTCGATGTACTGTTCGTTGAACTTCGAAGGGTCCATGTGGCTTTCGATGTCCACGTAGTGTATCTGTGCTGGTCCGGTTATCCCTGGCTTGACCGAGAGGATCGCGCGTTGACCCTTGGTGTAGTGAGAGACGTACTGCGGGTCTTCCGGCCTCGGGCCTACCGTACTCATCTGCCCCAGGAATACGTTGATGAGCTGAGGCAGCTCGTCTATCTTAAGGCGGCGAAGGATTGCTCCTATACCAGTGATTCGAGGGTCGTTGCGATAGGTGAGCTTGGGGCCACAGCGATCCGCACCGTCTATCATGGTGCGGAACTTGAAGATCTTGAATAGCTTTCCGTTCCTACCCACCCGGACACCACGGTAGAAAATCGGACCCTTGGAGTCAAGCGTTATGGCAAGCGCTACAAAAGGGGTAATAAGTGCGAGAAGCCAGAGTCCGATAAACGAAACCACGATGTCCAGGAGACGTTTCATGCTTTACCCCTTCCGGGGGAGGGAAAGTTCAGGTGCTCGGGTTGTGCTGCTTCCACAAATGGGATTATAAGGAAGCAAGGGAGTAAGTCAATCATGTAAAGAGTAGAAGGAAGCTCCCCTTTTCTCCTTCGGAGGAAAGATCGGAGTGAATAGTCGGCGAATCTCCATTAATAAATTATGTTTATCACGCTTGTTGGGGGATCCAATCTCTCTTAAGAACCCTCACCATCCTCTGCTCACCCTGGTAACTATCCCTTGGCGCACAGACTCTGTCCAGTTGACAAATCCGCATGAGCGTGTAAAATATGTATCTGGATTAAAGGCAATAGGAGGAGTGTGATGTTTGTTTGGCTTATACTTTTCAGTGCTCCGCTTGACTGCGGAGCGCTTGATGCAATGGCGTTTCGTTCCATAGAAGATCGTCGCGACTACATAGACTCTCTTGCCGAGGCGGATCATGAGGGAACTATCACGCTTATGCGCAAGGCGCTGGGATGTCCTTCCGAGCAGACGCGTATGTTTGCTGCCGAAGCCCTTGGGTATCTGGATGACCCTGGAGCCATACCTGCCCTTATCGCTGCGCTAAAGTCACCCTCTATTGGGGTGCGGTACGAGACTGCATGGGCATTGGGGCTGTTGGGGGACACCTCGGCGCTGACGCCTCTGATTGATGCGCTCTCTGATCGTGCGGTACCGGTACGAACCAACGCCGCCTGGGCTCTGGGGGAGATTGCAGACGCGCGGGCGATTGACGCGTTACTGAAGGCCCTTGAGGATGTCGACCGCCGCGTCCGCGAGAACGCGACCGAGGCTTTGGGTAAGCTCAAATCAAAGGAGGCGGTTCCTATCTTCCTTAAGCGAGTTGCTTCGCTTTCAGGCTCAGAACGCAACAGGACACTCGCTGCACTGGCGAAGATCGCCGACCACAGGGCCACCGGGGTTCTCGCCCAAGCCGCGACTGACCCTGCCGTTCCTGACCGCCACCTCATAGCACAGGCACTCGGTCGAATAGGCGACACAACCGCTGTAGAGACCTTGTTAAAGCTCTTGGATGATTCCCGGTGGGCCGTTCGTGCCAAGGCGGCGTTGTCGTTGGGAATGCTTAAAGATAAACGCGCAGTAAAACCACTCCAGACAAAAGCCACAGACAAGAAATCCGAGGTTAGACAGGCGGCGTCCGAGGCACTCGGCCGTATTGGAGATATTCAGTCTGAGGACGTGCTGATCTCAGGACTTGAGGATGAGAACGATCTTTGCGTGATGGCTGCGGCACACGCCCTTGGGCTTCTGGGAAGCAGGAAGGCGCTAGAGCCTCTGATCGAGTTAATGTCCGACCCGGAACCACCGGTGAGGGAGCAGGTTGCGTTCGCCCTTGGTGCTATCGGCGATCCTACTGCGGCTTCCGCACTGCGCTCGCGACTCAACGACGTCTCATGGGAGGTGCAGCAAGAAGCGGTTACCTCAATCGGATGGCTGCACGATGTCTCATCCATAGATGCTCTGAGAGGCGTACTTGCCCACAAGTTCTGGAGCATTCGGTTGGCCGGGGTGCAGGCATTGGGTCTGATCGGTGTGTCCAAAGCACTCCCTTTGATCCGGCGTCGGTTTGCGGACGCACATCCGGATGTGAGACGCTGGGGTTATGTGGTGGCGGCAAAGCTCGGGGCTGATCCTGAAGCAACTCTTGCTGGACTTAACAAGGAAAACCCTTCCCCTGAGATGCTTGAAGTGGCCCGGATACTTACCGCAAAGAAGGAGTCGCTTTCAGCGTGGAACGGCGATTTGACCCAGGAGCGGTTGCAGCTTCTGGTATTGCTTGGGACCGACGATGCACGCGCGATGCTGGAGTCGTTGCCGCTGCCAAGGGATGAACTTGAGCTCTCGGAGCTGCGGCTGATCGCTTTGCGTAACTGGTAGCGTTACTGTCCCTCTGGAGAGGGACAGTGGGGGAGTTGTGTGCACTTTTACGGGAAGTGCAGGGATTGGCAGAGCCCGTGTGGGTTGGCTTGACAATCTCCGATTTCCGGCCCAAATAGTACCAAACCTCAAAAGGAGGACAGATGAAGAAGATATGTTTTCTCGCGCTGGCTGCCATAGCCCTTGCATTCATGATCGTCGGTTGCAACATAGAAGACAAGGATATAGATGCGATAGAGGAACTGGTGCTATCCGATGAGGTATGGTTCGACGCCGAGACCCCGGAGGACTCCACAAGAGAACAGCCGACCATGCTTATGGCCACAGCCGACTCCATCTTCTGGTGGCGTGGTCCCCAGGCCCCAGATGCTCCCGACATTTTTGTAGATCCGGTTGGTGATTCCGGATACGTCGAGTGGAGTCGTCACAGCACCGGCAATGTGAATATCTTCGCTTTCTTGCCCGACACCGGTTGGGTACACTGGGATAAACCTCTAGGGGAGACCTCAGAGATAAGAGGCATTTTCCGCAGGACCGGTGCAGCGGCGGATTCAAACCGCGGTTGGGTTCTTGAGAAGATATCATGCGCGGTCGGGAAATCGGACAACGGCACCATCACCATAGACAGTATACACATCGAGGCTGTAGATGGAGATCCGGAGGTAACTATCGAGGACCCTCTGAACACCTTCTACGATGTCAAAGATCTGACCGCATTCAACTCCGCTGAATCAGTTACTATAACTATCTATACTAACAGCGGGAATACGGTAGCCTTCCTTCATACCATCGTTGCTATATGGCCGATACGAACACCGTTCGAGAATATGGGGGGCGGCGTACATCAGGGCACATGGAGAGTCCAATTGCTGGAGCACGTTCCCCGTTTCGCCATCTTTGATGTTATGCATGAATCTACCCTTTGGGATGAGGATTACGCCTACGACTACAGCGGAGTACTCTTCCCCTATACTATCAAAAACGAGTAGGATTCTAGTGTAGGCGAAATTAAAAGGCGCTGGGTTCCCAGCGCCTTTCTTTTTATTCCAAGACGATTCAGCCGCTTGCCGAATAATACCCGGCTGGAGCAGGCTTCCAAAGTCTTCGTTTATGTGAAAAATTCGGGGTCCCCGCAAGAGCACGAAGTGATCTTGTGGGGTAAAACATGTGGGACAGGGATGACAGCTCCCTTCGGTCGCTTTCTTTCAGTCGAACCACCAATTAACTGAATAGGGTATATAACTGGGGGACAGGGACTCGAACCCCGATTAACTGATCCAGAGTCAGCCGTCCTGCCATTAGACGATCCCCCAAAAGGTTTAGTTAAGATTATAAGAAACTACCCCCTAATGTCAAGACAACTCATTGCCCCATCGGGGAGAATGCACCCATGAAACAAAGAAACGGAGTTCAGTATATGCAGATAGTGGCAAGTCTCAAGCCTGAAGCGCGTAGCCGAAGGCCGCTTAACTAATTCCCCTCCCCTGGTGGGAGGGGTTAGGGGAAGGGGATTATTTAATCAGGATAACCTTTTGGACTGACACCTCTTTGTCAGTAAGCACAATGAAGTAAACACCAGGGCTGTGATTTTCTCCCCACCTCAAAACCCCGTTTTGAGCCCGGGATTCTATCTCGTCCACTTTCCTGCCCGTTGCGTCGAAGATGGAAGCATGAAAGCCCTGAGGGTAGTTCTCGTAGCTTAATACGATTTGCGGACCGATTGAAGCAACCACCTCGAAACTCAATGGTGGATTAATGACCGTTTCCTCTTTGATTCCCAGATTCCCCAAGGAATCGGTCTTAACAATAAACAAATCTCCGCCCTTTTCACCTACAACTATATAACCGCCATCAGATGTTGGTTCAACATATCTGCCAATACCACCGTATACGCGGTACCAACTGGGCCAAATATCATACCCTTGGCCGTCAAGCTTCAGGAGTGTCCAGGGGTCACCGGCAATTATGTATCCTCCGTCTGCGGTGGGCTTAATACAATATCCATCTTCCCAGGCTGGCGATGATCCATACTCGATAGACCATATATCGTATCCGTAAACCGTATCAACCTCCGCTGCCCGAAGATCAAAATGTTGTACAGAATCTGGAAGTTCCGGTCCCCAGGTAGGTCCGACGAACACGTAACCCTGGTGTCCTTCGTGTAAATAATTGATAAAATTCAGCCGGGGATGGAATTGAGAAGACTGCCAAACGACCTCACCTGTATCGTCGATCTTAGCTAAACATTTACCAGAGTAACCACCTGAAGCTGCAATAATATAACATCCATCACTCGTAGGGCTGGAACAAGCAATAACTGAGGTTCCGAAGTATTCATCGTAGTCTTTTGAATAAATGACCTCACCAGCGCTATCTAGTCTGTAAAATCCGTTTCGACCTATTACCAAATATCCACCATCCGGGGTTTGCTCAGTATAACCTCCTTCACTTAAAACCTGTGTCCACAAGGTATCACCCATACTATCCGTTTTGAGTACCCACGAGCCATCTCCAAAGGATCGAGTTCCTCCAAATATCAGATAACCTTCATCATCGGTTACCTCAAGCCGACTCCCGTGATCCCATGATTCTCCGCCGTAGATCCGCGTCCATGCTGTATCACCATCTATATAGAGCTTGAGCAACCAAAGATCGGTCTCACCGGCACCAAAGGATTTCGTCTCTCCCAATACGACGAAAGAACCGTCGTTTAGTTCTTGTACGTAATAACCCCTATCTGCTTCATCGCCACCGTAGGTGCGCATCCAGCCTGCATGGATTATCTGAGGGATGACGGCAAGCATCGCTGCCGCCAGTAGAACAAACAAAGACTTCCTACCCATGATAGAACTCCTTGTTTTGCCGGACAACCGGCGTTTACTCGCCCAGAGGCTTCCCTACGTGAAGCCTCTGGGATCACGCGAGGGTTTTTATAAGTATAAGTTTTCTTTTCGTTCTTGTCAAGTGGCGAAATCCCTGGTTGACCCTGGCTATCACTTATCCAGGGCTTTTATCTGGGCAAGAAGAGGTTCTATGCCTGCGCACTCTATCCCCGCCGCGCGGCAGGAGGCTTTGCACTCATCCAAATCCTTGCATCCTTGGCATATCCGGGGTATGGTGTGGATGAATTTCCTCCTTTTCGGCGAGTCCATAAGCTCCCAGAAGCCTTTCTCGAAAAGGTTGCCCAGCACCAGCGGCGAGTGGTTGCAGGGACGCAGATTGCCCACCGAGTCCAGGGTGGGATAGCTCATCTCTTCTCCCGCGGAGCAGAAGCCGAACCCCAAGTGGGGAAAACGTTTTGTGTCCACCAGACACATGGGTATGGGTATGGAGCAGCTTATAGGAAAGCGGTAGCGCACGGCGAAATCTTCTGCTACCTGAAGCATATGTAGCACTTCCTGGGGGGTGGGGGATAGCTCGGTAATGTGATCCAGACCACGCCCCCCTGGATTGAACCGGTTGAGCATAACCCCGTGAACGCCTATCTTGTGAACAAGCCTCAACGTTTCTTCCAGTCGAGGTAGGTTCACCTTGGTAGCAACGAACGCGGCCACCATTCGCGCCCTGGTGGAAAGCACCGCTTCGATGCCGGCCAGTGCTCTTTCAAAACTCCCTTTGACCCCTTGCAGGTACTCGTGCTCATCCGGTCTATCGGATAAGAGCTGAATCTCGAACGTATTCACCCCTGCTCGAACCAGCCTTTTTGCCAGTTTCTTATCGAGCGTCTGGCCGTTGGTTATGAGGGTGACCTGTGCCCCGCTCAAGCCGGCCTGGAGAACGATATCCACCAAGTCGGGCCTAAGCAGAGGTTCGCCGCCGCTTATGGTGAAGTTGGAAGGCTTGGCTTCGGAAAGAAGCTTGTCCAGCAATTCCCGTGTCTTCCTCGGTTCCAGATCGTCATGGCGAGTCTCGGGGTGCTTATGCCAGACGTTGTAGCAGAACCGGCAGGTAAGATCGCAGCGCTGGGTGGCCTCGAAGATTACTATCTGCTGGCGTTTTTGGGATTGGTTCACCCCTCAGCTCCGGTTAAGGCAATTAGGATCGGCATGGGGAATAATATCGCCTTAGGTCAGGATTGCAAGACACCGCCTCTCATCTCCCATCGATTTCATCCAATCGCGCCTCTTTTAGGCTAAGGAGCTACTGCGCCTCTGTTACCTCCAGATCGACCTCTTCTTCGCCCCATTCATCGTGATTATTGCTGGCCTTTACATAGACGTACCAGAGGCCTGTGTTCAAATCCCCTACGTAGAGCCGGGTTTCGATTTTCTTTCTTCCTTCTAGATCACTTTCCTGGATACTCATCTCAGTAGTATCGTCATCCAGGATACAAATGGCCTTCTCGATGTAGTATTCTTCGTCTCTTGGGGGATTGGGGATACGCGTGTTAGCTTTGACCGTTACCGAGTCGTTGCCAGCGGTGGGATTAGGGATTACAGAGGCAGATTCAACAACGGGTTGCGTCTCTATCGGTAAGTAACAGGTGATGATGCAGTTAAGCATGCTTGTGGCACTGAGCGCGCTTATCCCTGCAATGAACGCACTGAGAACCGAGACCTTGATCCAGCGGGCCGTTCGGGGCATGACGCCGCGCTCCTCGCATCGGGAGAAGAACCGGAACAGGCCATTCCCCGAGCGCCTCAAAAGCTCGAAGAAGAAATGCCTCGTTTTAGCCATACTACCTCCTTTGCTGTCCAAATATAAGGCATTAATGACAATTTGTCAACCCCTTGAGCCAACTGTTTTCGAGTTGACGTGGAGACAAATAAGCCGTAGAATTTCCTATGAAGCAGTTTTTTTCCGACTGGCGGGTGCTATCAGTGATAGCGATACTGGGCTGGGGGGCGTGGGGGATACTCCTAAAGTTTGCCCTAAAGCAGCTGGACTGGCGGGCGGCGCTGCTTGTGGGCTCAATATCCGCCCTTCCCCTGGCGTTGGCTCTGGGTATCGGCCCTTTCACCTGGCGCTTCGACCGCTACGTGCTCTTCGCGGCCCTTGCCGGGATCGGCGCCTTGGTTGCCGCACTTGCCTTCAACCGGGCGATTCAGAAGGGCGGATCTCTAAACGTCGTCGTCCCCCTCACCTCCCAGTACGTCCTGGTGATTGTCGTATTCTCAATCATCTTCTTCAATGAACCTTTAACCTGGAAGCGCATCGTTGGCATCGCAGCCGCCATTGCAGCGATAGTCTTCCTCTCGCTGTAGTATTGAGGGCGAGGCATGCCTCGCCCCTACATTTTGTTACATATTACTCAGGCACGTCTGCAGCACAGCGGAAACCAACGCAAGAGTAGGTGGCCGAGGGTTTACCCCCGATTCTGGCAAACCTGTTCTGCCATTCCTTTGAATACTTATAACAACCGCCGCGGTGAACCTTCAGCTCGCCTTCCGCAGGCCCTTGGGGATTGATGGTATCAGCGGGATTATAAGGCGCTTGCCAGTCTGCCACCCATTCAAACACGTTGCCCACCATGTTGTAGCAACCATACTCGCTTCTTGCATCGTAATACAGAAAGACAGGAAGTGTGAACTCACTGCCACCACGGTTGTCATATTTTTTATCTCCACTCCAGTTGCAGTTGTCGTCGTGCCACTCATTGCCCCACGGATAAATGGTAGTTCCTCCATTGCTTGCTGCATATTCCCATTCCGCTTCCGTAGGAAGCCGCTTGCCTGCCCATTTTGCATACGCTCGAGCGCCGTACCAGCTTAAATGGCAAACCGGATAATCCTCACGCCTCTTTCTTACGTAGTATTTCCCATTTTCCGATAGGATGTCCGGATAACTGGTTTCATCAAGCCAGTATGAATCTCCCTCCTTCTGGTTGCCCGTCGCATTCAAGAACTCACAGAACTGCTGGTTGGTAACCTCATAGCGGTCAAGGAAGAAACTTTCAAGCTGAACATTCCGTACAGGCGAAGTTGATCTTTTAGAACTATCTCCCATTAAGAATGATCCGCCTGGAATTAAGGTCATATTATCAGGGGTAGCTGCGGCAGGCCAGTAACGAACGATATTCTCCAGGTACTCCTTGCCGATAACCACCATCTCCTTATCTATATCAAGTCCGCTCAGACGGGACAGGAGCTCAATAGCGGCTCTCTGGCTTTTATCCTTCTGTTTTTTGTATTCGGAAAGGAACTCGGCTATTATCTGAGGGGTTCCGGATTTCTCCACCACCTTCGCCCAGAAAAAAGGCGCAATGGCGTAACCACTTATCCCTATTGTTTTCCTCGACATGAAATCCTTAGGCGATCCAGTGTCCCAGGTCCTGAGATCGAAAACCTTATTGGAGTCGGCTGGGGCGACATAGAACCTGAGAAAGTTTGAACCTAACGGGTAAAATTCATTACAGATGATTAAGGATAGGTAATTAGCCAACCCATCACCAATCCAGCGGTTTTTAGGGTCCGCTTTGTATATTCCATAGAAATGCGAAAGGGAACCTTCGACCCACTCGTGCGGCCAAACCTGGTATTTACTACCCATCTCAGGCTCAAACGATGAGCCCCAACCGCCGATCTGGAATGCTTCAGGTTTATCGGTCATTATTATCTTTAACGGCTCCAAATCCATTTTGGTTATGCTGTCTATAATCTTCTGCCCCTCTTTAAGCGCTGCCAATATTTCAGAGGCCTCGGTTTCACTGCCTTCAGGGTAGAGCACTTTAACCATATCCTGTTTCATCATAAGTAAATCCTCACCCGTTTCAAAACCCGAACGTGGGTCAACCAAATCATCGCCGGTAAAACTAATGTGGAATGCAACAGGTTGGTCTGAGAGTACACTGAGTTGATATTTACTTTTTCGCTTGGGAGCTGGAATCCAGAAGATTAACTGGCCGAAATCGTCGGAAACCACTTCTAAGGCTAAGGCTTCTTTTGATTTAACAAACAGATTACACGTTTGCCCCACTACTGGCATTCCCATGGAGTCGTATAATTCCAGACAAAGGGGGATGCTGTCATGGCGAAAACACAGATTCCGCAACGGCAAGGAAAACCCGCCATCACCCATGATATCACTTCGTGGACGCCAAGTATATTTGTAAATCTTGTTAATTATTTTTACACCTTCTGTAATATCTGTGGTGGTTGAATCAGGTGTGAAAAAAAACTGTTCAGAGTGTGTGATTGAGTCGGCCTGCGAAAAGGAAAGAAACACGAGCCAACTTACGATTACTGACACACTGGTTTTACATCTCATCTTTTTTCTCCTTTAAGGTTCGAGTATAGCGAATAGAACTTCGCTGTCAATGCTTTAGAGTAGCTACGACTTAGTCTCTTTCGAGCGGATCACAGTAAAGAACTAACGTTCTAAGTCAGGAGAGAGGAGGCAACCGCCACCTCTCTCTCCTAATCTTCTAAGGGTTGTTACTCAACACGGATTATTAGTCTGTGGCGGCAGGCTTCTTCCTGGTGTTGGCCCCTCCAAGGTTTGTATGCAGGAATGTGTTCTCGCCAAACTTCGATCCAAAGGATTTGGAAGTACTCATGATCGCAAAGATTATCCTTGATGGCATCCTCGTCTGTGGGTGAGATCTCAACCTCCAGAAAACTTTCTTCATCGTAGCCGTAGATTTCTTCAGTGGCATCACAGAGTTCTGCGATTTGGCCTTTAGCGTCTTCATTTATGTATGTAGTCGCTGTTTTCAGGTAGCCTGCTGTAGTAACGCATCCACTCCAATCTCTGTTATCACGCTTAGCGTAGAGGGTGTATTGGGACGAGCAGAGGGTATCTTTGATCTCTCGTCCTCCGACGAAAGGAGCATAAAACTCACCCCTTGACACAGGCCTGATTTTGTGTAATAATTAAATGTTCTAAAGGAGGAAGTGATGAACCAATCGCGGGCAGAGAAGATACACGAGATGCTTGAAAGATTAAGGACGATGGATACGGACATCCAGGGCACTGCAGTAGCCACAAACGAGGGTTTGGTTATCGCTTCTTCGCTTGCCGCCAATCTTGATGAGGAGCGTCTCTCTGCGATATGTGCGGCGGCTGCTACGGTGACCTGCCGCACCGCCGAGGAGTTCGACAAGGGGGAACCTACCGAGGTGCATATCAAGGCACCGAAAGGATACATATTAATCATGCGGTCTGGAGCGTCCTCGCTTCTTGTAGCCATAACCCATCACGGTGCCAATCTTGGATTGATCCTTCTTGATATGCGCAGGGTGGCAAGAGAAATTGCATCTGTCTTGGAGCAATAACTTCTACCACTACCTGCCGACCTACATGCGGAAGTAAACCTTAAGGTCGCTCCAGTCATGCTCGGTTATCTTCGGGGGGATTGTATCTATTGTAGTCTCGCCATCTTCTGTCTCGTGCTCCACAAATAGGGTTTCGCCTGCTACGTCCTTCCAGATTGATATGTACCAGTAGTTCCCACGCTTTAGGATCTCCAACTCTAATCCTCCGCCAAGGGTGTCATACTCCTTCAGAGGCGTAATCAGGAGGTAGTTTGCACACAGGTAGGCGAGGGTGTCTGTGGCTGAGAAGTAGGTCGTGTCTACCTGAAGGAGGAGAGGAGGGATCTGACGTTCGGTTTTGAATTCCTTGAACATGGTGGAGGTCAACGTGTCCTCATCCGCATAGCCCCACGGTTTATAGTGTGTGCCCTGGGTAGTGTCTTTCGGAACGAAGCGGAAGGTGGCTGGGTCCAGGCATAAAAGGAACGCCTCGTAGTCAAGTGTGTTGTGGGCGTTAACTAGATTGCGGAAGACGGCCATGGAGTCTACGGGGTTGAGATCTTCAGCGTACTCTTCGGGATTAAAGAGGTTGCATCCTGCCAGCAAACTAGAAAGAACTGCTGAGAAAGCAAGAAGCCTCAAAAGGCACTTCATAGTTGCTCCTTGTAAATTTTATCCTGCCGTTTAATGAAAGGTAGGGCCATGGACAAGCCGAGATTTCTATCCCTGCAAACCGGCTTTCTTGCCACAACCCCTGGGGTTCGGCAGGTGTTATTTCCATCCTTATCCCTGCAAATCCTGTGATTCTTAACCACTCCCGCTCCCAATATGGTTGCCACCACCATCTGGGTGCCTTCTCTTTGCGTTTCTGGACAAAAGAGATGCTGTAACGTTGCTCAAATACATCCTTAAGACCCCTACGCACCAATGCGCCTGAGATCACTCGCCAGTTTTCGTAACGCTCCCAGCCCAAATTTACACCCGGCTCTAGCGCAGCTTGCGGGAACACGCTCGCAGAGATTTGCTCCTTCCAGGTTCTGTCGGCCCTGTTCAGGGTGGAATCGTTATAGTATCTTGTCCAATCAAAGTAGAGGTTTGCCGAGTTTGATATAGCCAGGTAGCGGGGAACCTCAAGGTTAAGATTCCACGTGGCGTTGCTGGATCTGCGTTCGTTTGAACTCCCGGCATAACTTGTGTTGATTGTGTCCGTGTAGTGTGTGCGCTGGATGTAATGACTCAGAGTAAAGTATGTGGAGAGGTTTTCCCCTGGTCTCAGTGTTGCTGAAAGGCTAAGGCGCTCTTTGAAGTTATCCCGATCAAGGGCGTTGGCCGAGTCGGGTGTAAAGATGCGCTCAAGTGATAAGCTGTGAGAGAAGAGGATTGATCCGGGTGAGATGAAGTTGACAGCCCTGCCCCATATATTCTGCGCTTGCGCTGGGCGTCTGTAGAAGTTGTGCGAGATACTACCGGTGAAGGAATGCTTAAAGGATTCTTCATCGTAGTAGTCGTCAACCTGGTCGTGAAAGCTTTGTTCGTTTCTCAGCTCAATCTGGAGGTTTGTCCGTTTGAATGGGGCATAACTCACGCGTGCGCTCAGGTTGCGCTCCTCCTCGCTGTATGTTAGATCCTCCCACAGGTTGTTTGTAAGCGTATCCAGCATGTAGGAAGCGCCGATAGAGAGCCCTATATGTGGGGTAATTCTCAGCGTATCCTTCACCCAGAACTTAGCCCCAAGTTCCTCGTAGTCTGAGTAGCCTTTGGTGCGGCGGCGGCCGAACTCGGTTCCGCTTAAGAGGTAGCCTTTAAGGAAAGGGATACGTGCGAGCGTTACTTGCAGGGTGTCACCGCCATCTGACCAGGTGGTGTGGCGATTCAGATGATGGTAGATACTCAGGGTACATGGATCTGTACGGATTTTTATGATGGCTGCGTCCTTTTTTATCTCGTCAATAGACCATCCCGCTTCAGGACCTGAGATGGCGGAACGTTCCTTGCCGTATCTTAGTTCGTAATCGGAGTAGAGGAGGTCTGTTGACGTTGTGGTTCTTATGAAACCTTCGGAGGCGTACCGGGTGTAGCCCTGGCTGCCGTCGGCTTCTTCCGTCAGTGAACGAGAGCCGGTGAGTCCGCTTTTGATCCTAAGCCACTGGGCAGGATTGTAGATTACACCTACGGTGTTATACGCGCTGCGACGAAGGTCCTTGGATAGAGAGTCCCAGCTTATTGAATGCCACTCATCCAGGGTTAAGGAGAGTTCTTTTCCCAGTTTACGCTCGAAGTAAACGCTGTTCCATACCCCGCGTTGCAGCATGTTGTTATACCCGGACGAGTAGACGATAACCGTGTCCGAGCCGAACGCGCTAACGAGCAGCGTTAATAAGCTTAACGTAGTCATGTGTAGAAAGCTCCTGTGGGCGCACGGTTGGCGAGTGCCCCAGTTCTTCTAAAAGCTTGTCTGCAGTCGATATACCCATCATCTTCAGGTTGTTGGCAAGCGTCTTGCGGCGATGGGCAAAGCACGAGCGGACGAACCCTGCGAATTCATCCTCAGATACCGGCAATTCAACCTCATCAAGAGGCTCGGTCCTTATAGTAGTTGATTTCACCTTGGGGGGCGGTACGAAGGCTTCGGCAGGGATGTCGAAAAGCTTTTCGGTAGTGATAAAGGTCTGGGCGATAACCGAGAGTGCCGAGTAGTCGTGAGAGCCAACCTCAGCTGCCAGGCGAGCCGCGAACTCGGCCTGGACTGTAAGAACCGCTCGCCGCCAATACTTTCTCTGTCCCAGCAGCCAGAACAGTATCTCGCCTGAGAGATGATAGGGAAGGTTACCGAGGACACCCGTAACACCCTTACCCGTAACACACGCATAATGAGACAGATCCAATTTCCTCACATCGTCTAAAAACAACTCAAGATTGTGGTTGAGATCGGCAAGAACCTGGAGTGTCGGAAAGCAGGTCTCGTCAACCTCAACCGCTACTACCTTACCTGCTTGCTTTATAATAAGTCGAGTCAGCTCACCGGTGCCAGCGCCGACCTCTACCACCGTGTCTTTCTCGGTCACCTCAAGCGCGTCCACTATCCTCTGCGCTATCTCTTTTCTGCGCAGAAAATGTTGCCCTAATCTCTTTTTAGGGTGCACGTGGGTTATCTTAGGCTTCGATATCAAAAAGATTCCTCCCATTGCTTTCCGTTAGCTCGGCGATCTCCTCAACCGATGTCTCCAGGAGGCTGGCTACCGCCTCGGCCACGTATCTCACGTACGCGGGTTCGTTGCGCTCGCGACGATAGGGGACAGGCGCAAGGTAGGGGCAGTCGGTCTCGATAAGCAACCGCTCTTTCGGAACCCGAGGAAGCCAGCTTTTGGTCCTCTTGCTATCATAGGTCAGCGTCCCGTTGATGCCAAGATAGAATCCCAGCCCCACAATCTTCTGTGCCTGCTCCGAGTCTGCAGAAATCGAGTGAAAAACGCCCCGGTAGTAACCTTGCTCGGCAACGATCGGCAGAACCTCATCCATCGCGTCACGACAGTGAATCACTATGGGAAGCTTGAGTTCATCGGCAAGCTCTATCTGCTCTGCGAACACCCGCTTCTGTACATCCCGCGGCGAAAGGTCTCTATAATAGTCCAGCCCAATCTCACCTATCGCCTTGACCTTTTCGTGTTTACTGAACTCTTCAAGCCTTTGTAGATAATTAGATGTGTTACGGGTGTTATTTCCTCGTGATTCAAGCTGATTATGAGAATGCCCCGAAGGGGTACGGGCGTCCTTGGCGTCATGAGGGTGATAGCCCACCGCCACCCACACGCCTTCGTGATCCTCGGCAAACCGGATGGCTTGCTCGCTTGAGCGAACGTCCCAGCTTATCTCAAGCATGTGCGAAACGCCTGCCTTGCGCGCTCGCTCGAACGTTTCCTCTCGATCGGCACGGAACGAACGGTGCGCCAGATGCGTGTGGGTGTCGAACATCCTAAAGGATCTTGGAGCCGGGTTCTGTTTCGGCGTCCATGGTTGCCAGGATCACCCTGCCCTGGCTCATCGCGGCAAGAAGCATCCCCTGCGACTGGACCCCGCGGATTGTGACCGGTTCAAGATTGGCGACCACAATGAGCTGTTTGCCCACAAGCTCCTCGGGTGGGTAGTCCTGGGCGATGCCTGCCACAAGCTGGCGCTCCTCGACCCCGAGCGTTACCTTGAGCTTTAAAAGCTTATCCGTGCCCGGCACACGCTCCGCTGCAAGGATCTTTGCAACCCTGAGATCAATCTTTTTGAAGTCGTCTATGGTTATGGCCAAGTTTCCTCCTTCATGGTTTGTTTTTGCTTATGAGGATACGGATAAGATGGGATGTGTCAATGGCTTCAAGAACTATCCGGTGGAAATGGCCCCATCGGTTCCCCTTCCAATTTCTTAATCTTTTCAAGCGAATCGGCTGTAGCTTGTCTTGCTTTGATTTCTTTTGGAGTGAGATAGATCATGCTTTCGATTTTATCCTTGCTTATCTCAACAATGTGCTGTTTTCCCAAGGAATCTTCAATGCGAAGGATGTATTCGCTTCCGGTTTTGTCTATAAGTTCCGCTTCAATATTTAGAAGCGAATCAGGGTTAGCCGGAAGCGAAGGATAGAGTGGATGCTTTTGGATATAAAGGGTGACATAGTAAGGTTCTCCGCCACCAAATAGGTGGGGAACAGTAGGGTAGACAAGAATTCCGTATAAAAACAGCCAAGCAAGGATTGACGAAATAGCTAAAAGGGGCGCCCAAAAAAGTTTATAAAAAAATTTGTATTTAATTTTGAATACACGTATGACAAATAACCAAGAAATAGAGGTAGTAAAGATAAACCATAATGAAATGAGAATCGGAACAGCTATGTTTTTGTAAGTGAAAGTTAAAATGATTATTATTGGTATAGGGATTCCCAATAGCGCGAGGTGTGCAATAAACCACGAACCTAAAACTAACCATCTAAGGGCACACTTCCGACCGATTTTACTCAGCACGGTGGTTAACATACCTAAGGCAATAAAAATTATTGAAACTATTAAAAGTTTTTTAAAAAATAAATTTCCAGGCCCCTTAAATACTTCTTCTATAGCAAATGATAATCTTACGAAATAGACAAATATAATGAGAGTCAAGCTGAGTATGATTATTACCGTAATCCTATTGAAGAAAAACGGAAAAGCGGGCCTCCTGTTTAATTTATAATGTTTCTCGAGGAGCCTCATTGAAAACCACATAAGTGTCAAGGTTATCAGAGGTAAAAAGGAAGCAGAGAGATATTTCCCACCAGTAGATAAAGAAGGAGGTAGCCCCATTTCATAATAGTAAACTGCTATGATAATAAATCCTGTCACATAGGCTGCGGCGAGCCCAAAAATGGCAAGCTGTGCTAATTTGGAAAAAGGGGTTAGTTTATTCCACCAGGGACTTAAGCCTTTAGGTTTTGCTGTGGAACGTTTTGTGGAACTCTTCGCAGATCGTTTTTTGGTGCTGGTTTTCCTCTCCATAACACAATCCTAACTGATTGTGACTTGATGTCAAGAGCCAATAGAGGCGATATAATCCTCAGTAATCTTCCGATGATCAAACGGTATTTCCTCCGGTAGTTCATCCAATTTGAACACCTTCGCTACTTTGGCGTCACTGCCGCCCCGTAACACACCTTTGCCGTCGGCGGCAAAGACCACTGAGGCGGTATGGAAGCGGGGATCGCGATCGGGGTCGGAGTAGACGCGGAACTGCTTCAGATTCTCCAGTTCAAGCCCGGTCTCCTCGCGTGTCTCCCTTCGCACCGCGTCCTCGACCGTCTCGCCGATCTCGCAGAATCCTCCGGGCAGGGCCCAGCCTTCGGGCGGATGACTACGCTGGATCAGCACAATTCCTTGCTTGTATCTGATGATGCAGTCAACGGTGAGATAGGGTGTCTTAGGCGGCTGCCAGTTCATACTTCAATTATTTAACCACACAGCACACGGAAAGCACTGAGCTTTGCTCGTTGCCGCAACAACATGGTTGTTGCACTCCAAAGCAATCTTCCAATCTTGTAATCTTTGAATCTTGTAATCTTCCAATCTTCAAATCTTCCAATCTTCTAATCTTCCAATCCTAATGCGCCTGCGCCCAGTTATCACCTACCCCTATCTCCACCTCCAGCGGGACGGAAAGCTCCCAGGCCGACTCCATGTCCTTTCGGATGATCTCCTTGGTCTTATCCACCTCGCTTTCTTTCACCTCGAACAACAACTCGTCGTGAATCTGCAGGAGCATCCCGGGTTCGATCCCTGCTTTATTTAAATCCGCCTCTACTGTAATCATCGCCTTTTTTATTATATCCGCAGCCGACCCCTGTATAGGTGCGTTGAGAGCTGCGCGCTCGGCGATGTCGGGGCGGTCTGAGATAACCGGGAGTCGACGGACTCTTCCTGCTATCGTGGATACGTATCCGTTTTCCCTTGCGTCCACCAGAATCCGCTCCCGCCAAGCCGAAACCTGGGGGAATGAAGCGAGGTAGCGTTCGATGAAGAGCGATGCCTCTTCGGTGGTCACGCCCATGCGGCGCGCGAACCCGTAGGGACCCATGCCGTAGATTATCCCGTAGTTGATCGCCTTGGCCATGCGCCGATGGTCGCGGGTGACGTCTTTCTCTTTAACCCCGAAGATACGCATCGAGGTCTCAGTATGCACGTCCCGGCCGTCGTGGAACACCTTGGCAAGTGCTTCATCTTCAGCCACGTGGGCCAAAACCCGGAGCTCGATCTGTGAGTAGTCGGCTGATAAGAGTTTGTATCCCGGGCTTGCGATAAACCCTGCACGTACCTGTGGGCCACGCTCACCGCGGATAGGGATGTTCTGAAGGTTGGGGTCCTTGGTCGATAACCTGCCGGTTGCGGCACCGGTCTGGTCGAAGGTCGTATGTATCCTTGAATCCTTATCCACCAGGGTAACCAGAGGTCTGAGATAGGTCGATAAGAGCTTGGAGAAGGCACGCCACTCGAGCACCTTGGGGATGATGGGGTGCTCGTCCTGCATTTCCTCAAGAACACCTGCGGCGGTGGAGTAGCCGGTCTTGGTCCGTTTGCGGGGGCGCAGGCCAAGGTCTTCAAAAAGTACCTCTGAGAGCTGCTTGGGCGAGCCTATGGTGAACTTTTGCTCTGCTATCGCATGGATTTCTTCCTCTAACTTCTTTAACTCGCCTTCCCAGCCATCGGTTAATTTTCCGAAGTATGAGGTATCCAGCCTGACCCCTCGCTTCTCCATCCTGGTCAATACCGGGATAAGGGGTATCTCTATCGACTCATAAACGTCCCAAGCTCCTACGTTCTCAAGTTCCTTTTGATAATACTCTGCGGCTTCGTGCATCAGGTTCGCGGTGTCAGCAGGGGAGGAGATGGGTCTGCCTGCAGTGTGCACCAAGACACGTTCCAGGGTACGAAGGGAAAGGTCGGAGTTTTCGATAAACGCCATGAGGTGGATGTCGTAAAGCTTGCCCTTGATCTGGAACCCGGCACGCAGCAGTGGCTTTGCCGCCCACAGTATCTTGGGGTAGCTCTCCTCAGAAAATAGTTTACGCGCTTGATCTTCGGTGATCTCCGCCACCGTGAACCCGTCTGAGGCCAGGATTCTCGTCCACCCGTAACACCCCCCGTAACACTCCTCCTCACTTTCGTCGAACATATCGCGCTGTCCGGAGTTCTCCTCGAATATAAAGGATATGGGGTCGCCCTTCTTGGGTTTGAACTCACCCTTGGTGATCTCCAGCTTCGCTGTCTTATCCCTTACCTTCATCCTGGACAACCTTGAGGTAAACCCAAGCTCTTTATACATATCCTGAAGTCCAGCGTCGTTCGGTTCGGCGCGCTTGAGTGAGTCCTCGTCAACTTCAATCGGCACGTCGCGGTGCAGCTGAACAAGCTCGTAGGATAGCTCTGCAACCTCCCGATGCTCGGCAAGCTTTTCTTCCTTTTGGAGTGCGGTTGCCAGATTACCATACTTTTCCAGAAACGCCTTGGCTCTTTTTGGTCCTATGCCCGGAACACCTGGCACCCCGTCTACCGAGTCGCCCATAAGGGCCAAAAGATCGGTGATGCGTTCAGGCCCAACGCCCATCTTTCCCTTCACCTTTTCAGGGTCAAACTCCTCGTCCTTGTAAGGGTCGTACACCACCACCTTGCCGCTCACCAGCTGATAGAGATCCTTGTCTCCTGAAACGATTACCACCTTGGAGAAGTTCTTGGCAAGCTTATCTGTGATGGTGGCCATGATGTCGTCGGCTTCATATCCTTCTTTGAGGAGCACGGGTAATCCCTGCAGTTTTGCTACCCTCGTGATCATGGGCACCTGCCATACCAGATCGTCCGGCATCTGGGGCCTGTCTTTCTTATAATCTTCGAACTTATCGTGGCGGAACACTCGCCTGCCTGCGTCGAAGGTTATGACCATGTGATCTGTCGGATAATGCTCGGCAATCTTATCCATGGCCTGAAGGAAACCGAAGATTGCGGAGGTGTTACGGCCAGACGAATCTCGGAGTGGTTTCTTGATGTAAGCAAAGTATGACCGGTAGGCGATGGAGTGCCCGTCTATAAGGACCAGGATCACGCCCTCCTCCCTCTATTTCTTTTTTTCTTCCAGCCGGGCTTTACGCACAAGCTGGTTTGCACGGTAAAGTGACTCGAAAGTACCGGCGTCACTCCACCAGCCAGGCAGACGAGCCCAGCGCATCTGACCCCAGCGGATGTAGGTGTTGTTCACGTCGGTGATTTCAAGCTCGTTGCGGGCCGACGGCGAAAGGCCCTTGATTATCTCAAACACACGTTTGTCGTAGAAATAGATGCCGGTCACGGCCAGATTCGACTCGGGCTTGGCTGGCTTCTCCGTGATTTTTACTATCCTATCACCTTCCACAGTAGCCGCGCCGAAGCGATGCGCGTCGGCAACCTCTTTGAGAAGGATCATGGCACCGGTACCTTGGGAGTTGTACTTCTTCACGAAAGGTAAAATCGAAGCGTTGAAGATGTTGTCGCCAAGTATTACGAGAATCGGCTTGCTGTCAGCGAAGTCCTCGGCCAGCGAAAGCGCTTCAGCGATGCCTCCGTGCCCCTCCTGGTAGGTGTAGTGGAGTCTTTTTATCCCTAACGATTTCCCGTTGCCCAAGAGTCTCAGGAAATCGCCTGCGAACTCACCGCCGGTGACTAAAAGTATCTCCTCGATACCGGCCTGGACCATCTTCTCGATCGGATAGGTTACCATCGGTCTATCGTAGACAGGCAGGAGGTGCTTGTTCGTAACATGTGTCAGGGGAGCAAGCCTTGTCCCCATGCCACCGGCCAGTATAACGCCTTTGCGAAGCCTCATACCTCATCATACTTAGAATGATCTGGCAGTCAAGATCATGGATTGCGGAGGTTGCAGGGGTGCCTCAGGGTTGCCTAATGCGGATTTCACTACTCTGGGGGGGCGTCCTCGGGCTGGTTGAGGTCTATCTTGGTTTTTACTTTTTCGACGTGCTTTTGGTCTTCCTGGATGTCTTTTTCACAGGTGCGTTGATTTGTTTTTCCTTTATAGCGGCCTGTGCCGCGGCAAGGCGTGCGATGGGAATCCGGTAAGGCGAACACGACACGTAATCCAGACCTAGCTTGTGGCAGAACTCGATTGAGCGCGGATCGCCGCCGTGCTCACCGCAGATGCCGACCTCAAGCCTGGGGTTGGCCCTCAGGCCGAGCTCGATTGCTGTTCTGATGAGCGAACCTACACCTTGCTGATCAATGGTCTGGAACGGATCGTCTGCAAAGATCCCTTTCTCAATATAGTCGCGCAGGAACTTGACCGAGTCGTCGCGGGAGAAGCCCAGGGTGGTCTGGGTCAGGTCGTTGGTACCGAAGCTAAAGAAGTCGGCCTGGGTGGCGATCTCGTCCGCTGTCAGCGCGGCGCGGGGAAGCTCGATCATCGTACCGATCATGTATGGCAGATCCACACCCTGTTCCGCAAGCACCTGTTTGGCTGTGCGTTCTACAACCGCACGCTGGTTACGAAGCTCGGCAACGTTGCCGACCAACGGGATCATCACCTCTGGCATCACCTTCTTGCCTTCCTTAATCACCTGGCAGGCGGCCTCGAATATGGCACGGGTCTGCATCTCGGTGATCTCAGGATAGGTTATCCCAAGCCGGCAGCCGCGATGACCAAGCATGGGGTTGGACTCGTGCAGTTCCTGGACCTTTGTTTTGATCTTCTTTGGCGAAACCCCGAGTTCTAAGGCCAGTTCTTTTATGGTCCTGGCATCGTGCGGCAGGAACTCGTGCAAAGGGGGATCGAGCGTGCGTATGACCACCGGCAGCCCGTCCATCTCGCGGAAGATGCCCACAAAGTCCTCGCGCTGCATGGGTAGAAGCTTTGCTAATCCCTTGCGGCGGTCTTCCTCGTTCTCGGCAAGGATTATCTCCCTGACGGTATTTATCCTTGTTCCCTCAAAGAACATATGCTCGGTACGGCAAAGCCCGATACCCTTTGCCCCGAAGCTACGGGCCACTCGTGCCTGTTCGGGCCTGTCTGCATTGGTATGCACCTGCAGTCTGGCCGCATCGTCCGACCATTCCATGAGCCTGTCAAAACGCGCATATACCTTGGACTTCCCGGGCTTGAGGCTGCCTTCGATGAGCACCTGGATCACCTCTGAAGGGCGTGTTGTTACCTCGCCGGCGATAACCTGGCCTGTGGTGCCGTCAATCGAGAGGAAATCGCCTTCCTTGATGGTTACGCCTGCGACCTTCATCTGCCGCTTGTGGTAGTCTATGGCCAACTCACCGCATCCGGCAACGCATACCTTGCCCATCTGTCTGGCGACTAATGCTGCGTGGGAGGTCATGCCACCGCGCTGGGTGAGGATACCGGCAGCGGCGGCCATGCCGCGGATGTCTTCAGGCGAGGTCTCGATGCGAGCAAGAATGACCTTCTCACCTTTGCGAGCCAATTCTTCAGCGTCCTCGGCATTGAACACCACCCTGCCTGTTGCCGCACCAGGTCCGGCAGGCAGACCTTTGGTCAGTACGCGGCCTTCTTTGACCGCTTTCTTCTCTGCTGCGTGATCGAAGACCGGCTGAAGAAGATGGTTGAGCTGCTCAGGCTCTATGCGCAAAAGTGCCTCTTCCTTTCGGATAAGTCCCTCTTCCACCATGTCCACCGCGATCCTTACCGCGGCGAACCCGGTGCGCTTGCCAATGCGTGTCTGAAGTATCCAGAGCTTGCCGCGCTCGATGGTAAATTCCAGATCCTGCATCTCACGGTAGTGGCGCTCGAGCTTGGACTGGATCTTATCAAGCTTTCTGTAGACCGCAGGCATCTCTTTTGCAAGCTGTGCGATTGGCTTAGGGGTCCTGAGGCCGGCTACGACATCCTCGCCCTGTGCGTTTTCAAGATACTCGCCGTAGAAGCGACGCTCGCCGGTTGCCGGGTTGCGGGTGAACGCTACACCGGTGCCTGAGTCGGCACCCATATTCCCGAAGACCATGGCCTGAACGTTTACCGCGGTGCCCCAGTCATCAGGGATGCGGTTCAGGTTACGGTAGGCGACGGCGCGAGGATTATTCCAGGAACCGAACACAGCCTGGATGGAACCCCACAACTGATCATGCGGATCGTCAGGGAAGCTAACGCCCCTACGCTCCTTGATCATCTCCTTGAAGAGGATAACCAGCTCCTTCCAGTCCTCGGCGCCCAGCTGGGTATCGAGTTTAACCTTGCGGCGCCTCTTAAGCTTATCTATCAGTTCCTCAAATGGATCGTGCTCCTCCTTGGATTGAGGCTTCACACCCATCACAACGTTGCCGTAGGTCTGCATGAAGCGGCGATAGGAGTCGTAGGCGAAGCGCGGATTTTTGGTAAGCTCTGCCAGTCCTTCTACCGTGGTATCGTTCAGACCCAGGTTAAGGACGGTATCCATCATCCCGGGCATTGAAACGCGGGCACCGGAGCGAACAGATACAAGCAAGGGATTTTTGGCATCGCCGAAGCGCTTGCCCACCAGCTTCTCGATATGCCGCAGCCCTTTCTGAACTTCACCTTTCAACCCCTCAGGATACTTGTTCGTCTCCAGGTAGTTCATGCAAAGGGCAGTAGAGATGGTGAATCCTGGCGGAACCGGTATTCCAAGATTGCTCATCTCAGCCAGATTGGCTCCTTTACCCCCCAGTATATTCCTCATCCGGGCTGAGCCGTCCGCTTTCCCAGCACTAAAACGGTAGACAAACTTCACAAAGCCTCCTGATTGTCTCCTTCAGTGACACTTTGATTTTTTGGCTTCGCCTTTACAACCTGTCCGGGATTTGCATTACTCGTCGGATGCCGTTTCGTCTTCATTCGGAGAGGCTGTATCCCCGTCTGCGTTCGCGAGAAAATCTTCGATTACCTTTCGGGCACGCTCGGCGTCCTCTTCCAGTACCAGTATCTCGCCCCATGGGTTCCCTTCAAGCCAGGGGATCTCCCAGGGATTGTGGAACAGCCGCAGCTCCGCGCGTATACCCTCAGATTCCAGTGCCGCAAGTAACGCTCTTCCGGTTACTTCGTCTAAAGCACGGTATACAGCAACAACAGACATCAAGCACTGATTATAGTGGATAATGCGGCCTGCGTCAAGCGTATTAGCGGGTCTTTAGAAACCTAGGGCAGGGGATGGAATCAGGTGGGTTTTAAGGTTTATCCGGATATACAGCTGATTCGTTTAGTTTTTCGGGGTCCCCACGACGTTGCGAAGGAACTTCGTGGGGCTTAAAAATCGGGTTCCCTGGAAAGTCGTGGAGCGACTTTGCAGGGTGTAAAAAAGGCGGCACCCGGACTTGAACCGAGGAATAGCGGTTTTGCAGACCGCCGCCTTACCACTTGGCTATGCCGCCTTAAGCTAAATATATCTAGGAGAACTGGATTGTCAAGTCGAATCACTCCGTCTTGGGGGAGTGGCTTACTGGCCTGACGTGCTTTACCGGACTTCCCAACCTCCGTGGGTAGAAAGTCTCTTTCCTTTTCCTTAGATAAGGAGCAAAAAGGAAACCTAACGATCGCTGCCGCTTTAATGATCCTCTTCATCGCCGTTCCTTCTGTAAACTATTGTAGGTATAGGAGGAGGGTTGTCAAGCCGCCGAGGGGGTGTCAGCCGACTACCTGGTTTCAAGGCTCGTGGCGGAGAAGTAGCATCAGAGTATAACTATCTTCCGCACCATTGGTTTTACTCGTTCTGCCTCAACCCTGATGAAGTAAAGACCGGCCTTCTCGCCCTTACCCCAGGTGATAACGCCGGTTCCGCTCGGCTTATCGAAAGCGGCAAGGACGTTACCCTTCACGTCGACAATCTTGGCTTTGAAGCGGACAGGCCAGGCGCTGTATCTTATGTTGATTTCGCCGCTTGAGGTGGTCGTAACATTCCATGACGCGCCTTCCCATTGGGCTATCAGTCTCTTTTCTCTGACCTGGGTGAGTCTATCGCGGGCGGCCTTGATTCTTTGCTCCCTGTCAGGATGCCGGGGCACCGCCTGCCATGCTTTCAGCGCTATTTCCCATGCCTTTTCGGCTTCTATCCACTTCTCTCTTGCGCCGGCCCAGTTGCCCTGCCCCTCAAGCCTGATTGCATCGTCCTCCAGCCGCCTGGCGTTAGCTTCTCTGGTGTAGCCGGAAACCTCAAACGAATCAAACGGCGGGTCGCCAGGCCAGTAAAGGAATAATCTTCTGTCTTCCTTTATTGCCTCCATCGCCCTCTGTACCCGCGCCACCGCGTTGTTGGCAAAGTTGTTCTCTTTGTAATCTTTGCAATCATAATAAAGACTTGCGGGCCAACAAAGGGCTTCTACAGCAAGCACGAGTATTGCCAACTCCATTATCTCATGCCATAACCCTTTCCTTATTGCGAGGTACTCTTCACGGTTTGCATGCCATCCTGGTAGATAGCCTGGGAGAATATCGAATTCGTACGACACAACAATCACCGGGGTTTGCGGTTCCATGTGCGGTGCTGGTGTCTTAACTTTTGGTGTCTCAAATGATAAAGTTGCAATACCCGCTCTGGGGACATTCGGACTTTGCTTTGTGGGTTTTCTCGTAAAAGACTCAACCTTTTGAATATTGCCTTGCTCATCCTTCACAGCCCATGTTCGTCGAACCTGGAAGTCTGTACGTTCTTCTGGTTGCTCAGGGTTCTTAGTATAGAAGTTTATCAAGTTCAGGGCTTGCTTTACGGTCATCTTGACTGTAACCGAGTAATCATGAAATTCCCAGTTTTCACCTTTAGCAACACCTGTTTCCGAGACATCCAAACTGGTTACATGACTCTTGGAATCTGCGAATCTTCGTTTTCCCTCCTCTTGTTCAGCCAACCTTACTTCTTTCAGGGTTCTTCTAAAGGTAAAGGTGAAGGTGAAAACCTTCTTTACGTTCTCCACAAGCCCATCCACTTGCTTCTTCAGTACTTCGGTTTTGTCCTCGTCAATATCCGGATATTTTAGCGATCCGGAAGAGTCGTTTTGAGTCGGGCACACCTCGACCTCCTTATTTGACTGTTTTTAAATACCCCTTAAATTTCGTTCTCCTCGCAAGTTCCTCTAAGGTGGCACCTTCTAAAAAATTAACCTGTTGTTAGAATAAAGTATCCCTGTAGCTCAACTGCTCTAAGTCTCGGTAAGCATCTGAGATGGGATTTTAACCTGGCTTCCTCCCCTTCAGACGTGCCATCTGGTATCCTAAATATAACCCTTCTCACTCCCCTCATCCTACACAACCAGCGGGTCCATGGTAGATCGTCCTCGAAGTTTTTCCATATAAGTTTCATCTCCAGGACTCTTATATTCCGAAATCTCACAAGTCGGGGGAGTACCTCAGGGATAATATCCACATCACCGTATGCCGAAGAAGAGTAAATATAAACATAGAGCCTGAGGTTTCTCGGCATGGAGTCAAGGCGATCAATGTCATCTACCGAACAAATTCCTCTTGGCAACATCACCAGGTTGGGAAGAAGCTTGTAATTAGTATCATACCTCATTAATGTGAGAACCTCTTCCTTATAAGGGATGTTCTCTATACGAACACCAAACGGGTCAACACCAACCAGCCTGCCGTTGACGTTGAGGTATGAATATGGACGCAAGAGGGTTGTGTCGTAGGAGGGCACATGGAAGGAGTAATTTATTGAATCCTCGCCCTGCCAGGGATAATAATATTCGTCTATCTTAACCACATCCTCGTTTTTCCTCCAGCCTCTTACATTAATTGAGTCCTTGAACTCCCCCTCACAGTAGATTCGCAGCCAATGAGGTTTCTCCTCGCAGCCAAGCGAGCTTATGAGGATAACCCCTACCGCCAAAAGGCTAAATGACAATCTCACCATTTTCATCCTCCTGATGCTACTCCAAATCCTGAAGAGTGCAATAGAAACCTGACGAATTCCCTTAAACTTCCCCGGCCAGTTGTCGTACTCTATTGATAAGCTCTGTTCGGTGTCCGGGGCTATCAAAGGCCCCTTGGCTGCTACAGCAACGCTTGCTTTAGCGCCGTTTACCTTGAACGAAGGGACGGGGATCTCTACCTCGGTTTTCCAATTTGGGAAGAAATTTTTATCTTTGAACATCTCCTGAAGCCCGGGGTCGTTAGCGTAGGCCCATATTGTATGCTTACCCCAGTCCCCAAATCTCTGGTTAGATTCACGTCCCCAGGTGACTTCTACGGTCTGATTGCTGTCGGATACGTTTACATATCCAATCTTGCTTGCACCGTAGGGATGTATGCTGAACCCAAAGCCCTTGCCCTTGGGCCACTTGGTGCCCGACTTGGGCGTAATGGAGATGTAAGGCCCGTTTGTACCAAACTTCACGCACGCGCTCCACTCCAGCTTCTTCGTGATTATTACCTTTTCGGAACGCTCACCGGATACGTTCACTTCTACGTAGTATGTTCCCGGGTCTGCATCCTTGCCCCACTCAACCTTCCCCTCCTTGCTCCCCGGAGTGCCGGACACCTCAGTCACCTTACGTTCCTTGTAATCGAGTATCTTCGCACGGAATCCATGGGGCCAATCGGAGTAGTGTATGGTAATCTTTCCACCGCCCGAGCCTGCAACATTCCAGGAAGGAGCCGGTTTGGTTGCACCTTGTTGTGTCTCTTGCAATGCGGCATCCCTGCGTTCCTTAGCGGTTTCGGCATTCTCCTCGCATTCTTTGGCATTACCTTCCGGATCGGGGTGACAGGAGAACCGTCCTCCCACAAACCCAGGGGCGTCCATACGTTGGTTCTCAACCCTGAATCGCCAGGCATCAGCGGCCAACTTCCAGTACTTCCTCGCTTCTTCCCACTTCTCCGCAGCCGTGTGCCAGTCTAATCTCTCCTTTGACATTGCCCAATCCTGTGCATCTCGCGCATTACCTTCATGCTGCCAGGCCTCTCTTTCACCCTGGCAGCCGGGCGGGTCAGGTTGGTCGGGTAGTTCTATGGTCCAGTGGTAAAACGCCGAAGCATTAACATATTTTATCTGTTTTTCTCTAACTTTCCAGTGTATCTCGTTTTTATTGAAATTTATAGAATCCGTCTTGTATTTCTCGGTCAGGCCATAGTTGTCTTTGAAGTCCTCGTGAAATAAATTCAGGTAAACGAATGCATGCTCCATAAGCTCGTGCCACATCATGCTTCTTAGAACCATTATATCTGCCGGGTTGCTTGACATCCAGTCCCTGCCGGTGTGTCTGTAGACCCTGTAATCATCAGGAACCACGAAAACCAATGTATTCACTTTTGCGAGCCTTTTGTTAATGAAGTCCCACCTAAGGGCTTGAGCGCACTGAACTCCCAGGCCATGGGGATCGGTTACCACCAAAGCATCGTAGTCGTACTTCTTACTGAATTTCTCCCCTCCCTCTTTTTCTTCCGCTTGAGGGATGGCGGCCTTCCATTGCCACTTGATATTTACCCCAAGCCCCTTCAGCGCTTGCAAAGCGCCCCTGGGGCTAAGCGTATACCCTCGTGTGTTTTTCTCGCCTTTGAATAACATCGGCAGCTCCATTGTCAGCCGATCACGGCGAAGAAGCAGATTGAACTGCTCCTCTAAAGCTCGATTATCCATTATCTGTGCTCCATCACATTAACCTTACGCAGGGTGATGAAGAGTGCAATAGAAACCTGACGAATTGACTCCAGACAACGGATGACGTTCAATTCGTCATTATGCCGGTAGTGGTGGAAACATGACAATCAGGAAGGGCCTTCCTGAACCTCTTAACCCCGGCGGGCGTAACAAAAGTCATCGGTATCCATAACGATTCAAGATTTTTAAGTCGCGTAAGATATCTGAGCCCTCCGTCAGAAATATTGGTGCCCCCTAGTTCCAGTTGCCGCAGGTTATGCAGCCGAGAAATCTGCCGCAGTGCGTCGTCGGTAATCCAAGTAGCGCAGAGTTCCAGTTTCCTTAATTCAGTTAAAACGCAGATATGCTTTATTCCTTTGTTGGTAATCCTGGTTACTCCAAGAGCTAAATTTCTCATATTTACAAAACTACTGATATAGGTGAGGCTTTTATCGGTGATTCCAGTTCCAGCAAGCCACAAATGCCTCAGTTTAGTCAAACCTTCAAGTTGGGCGAACCCTGAATCTGTGATCTCAGTAAACGAAAGATCCAGCCATCTCAGATCTCTAAGACCGGCAAGATGTTTGAGACCGGCGTCGGTTATCTGCGTCTTCCAGAGATCCAACTTTCTCAGGTTGGTCAAAGAGGCAAGGTGAACAAGGTCGGAGTCGCATAAATCCGAACCGGACAATTTAACAGCCACGAGGTTAGGGAATCGCTTGAGCAGAGAAAGATGCCTTCTATCCCCAGAAACAGAGAGGATCGTTTCGATATCGGGAATCTCTTCCAGGTCAACATAGCGGAGGTTAGCCTGAACCGCCTTTCCATTCGCCCAAACAAGACCGCCCACGGGTTCCAGATTTATGGAGTCCTCACCCTGCCACGGATACTCACAAGTTCCGTAGCCTATCCAGACGAAATCCTCACCAGGCTCAAGGCCGGTAACATCTATCTTCTCCATATACACACCTTCATAGGTGATAATCAACCAGCGGGGTTCCTGTTGTTCCACCGATTGCTCAAACTCAGGCTCCTGAGGGCTTGGCTCCTCGGCCTCCTTCTTGCAGGATGCAGTCAAGAGGGCTAGACAGAGGGTAATTGTAAATCCAAGGATTTTCTTCATCATCGCTTCCTGTAAACTATTGTAGTAAACAAAACCCCGTTGTCAACCTTTCATAGTCAGCCGATCACGGGCAAGAAGCAGATTGAACTGCTCCTCTAAAGCTTGATTATCCATGAATATCTCTCCTTCACCTCTATAGCCTACTGGCAGCTATGAAGAGTGCAATAGAAACCTGACGAATAAAGGGAAGGAAAGGAAGTTCTGCATCACTTCAAATAAATTTCAAAATCTATAAGTCTCCACACGGCAACTTCTTCAGGTGGCTTAAATTTCCATTTCGAAAACGAGGACAAGATAAGCGAATCCCACTCAGGACTTCCTGTGCGGTCCCAAATACTCATCGAATCCACGTTACCTGCACTGTCTAACAAGAACTTAATCCCTATGGACACAGGTCGCGGTTTATAATCCTCGTAATAAGGAACAGGAACCCTCTTCACCAGATCAGAATAAGAAAGACCTCCACTAATCCAGCCCTCAACAGTGGGGAAACAACGGGGAACCGTATCCAGACGGTGGTAAAAATCTCCTTCAATAATATAAAAGTGATCTTGATAGCACAATTCACCAATATCTATGCTCAGGGAATCCTCAACAACCTGTCTATTCCTGGGGGGGGGGCACCATCCGAGTCTGCCTACCAAAAGCATCGCAAGCCAAAGGAGAGTTATCAGCCAGAAGATTATCTTCATTACCGCCTCGTAAGCTATTGTAGGCGAGGATGATGGTCTGTCAAGAGAACCCAGTTCGTGCGCCAAGAGATGGTTACCAGGTCGGTAAGAGGGTGGGGAGAATATTAGAAAAGGCGGGGATCTCCTTTAGACTTACAAAAAGAGAACTAAGAAAGGAGATCCACCACTTATGCAAGTATCTTACCAGAGGTTACACAAAATGAACCCCATCCAGGCAAGACGTATGATTATAGAGACTTACCCGCGATGTGCAAGCATCTCGGCAACGGCCAGAGAGATGGAAACGTCTAGACAAGTAGTACGCAAGTGGGTTCAGAGATATGAGTTAGAGGGAGAGAAAGGACTTAGCGATCGTTCCCGCTGTCCCCACATCTCGCCTCGCAAAACGCCGTCAAAGATAGAAAGGCTGGTTCGTAAGTTGAGGAAGAAGACAGGATGCGGTCGCCGCAGGCTGGCCTGGATACTCAGAAGAGACTATAACATCTGCATCTCGGAGGATACGGTGAGACACATTCTTCGTAGACTAGGGACAAAGAGTAAGCGCAAGCCTCGTAGACGCTTCTAC
>Ga0209991_10000086_pt1 | contig 39053 bp, 35 predicted proteins | sample ChitaG_FD_183167 | JGI IMG/M metagenome (GOLD analysis project Ga0209991, IMG submission 183167) | Deep subsurface microbial communities from South Pacific Ocean to uncover new lineages of life (NeLLi) - Chile_00310 metaG (SPAdes)... | ecosystem: Environmental > Aquatic > Marine > Oceanic >... | reverse complement strand
AAGCCCAACACCTTGGTTATCGCCGCTGTCAACGTGGTCTTACCGTGATCCACGTGACCTATAGTTCCTACGTTTATGTGCGGCTTCGATCTGTCAAACTTGGCCTTCGCCATTTGCTTTCCTCCTTGCAAGATTACGTTTACAAGCCCACGGCCAGAATTGAACTGGCGACCTCATCCTTACCAAGGATGTGCTCTGCCGACTGAGCTACATGGGCGCTTTGCAAAATCACAAGACGAACTCAAATTATATAGATTCCTTTCCCTTTGTCAACCCTAGCGAATCAGCATTACATGGTCTCTTCGCCCCCAGAAGAGCCTCTGGAACGAAACCTCCTCTCGTATCCCTTGATTTACTCCAGATGTAAAATAATAGTGGATTTAAGGCCCATGTCAAGGCTGTGTTACGGGGTTACGGGGTTACGGGTCAGCGCATTATGATAAACCGTTTGACCTCCTTTGCTTGAGAACCACTTGCACGGATGAAGTAGACACCAACCACGCAGCCCTCACCCCAAGTTATCAAGCCAGACGAACTTGAGGTTTCCAACTCGTCCACTTGCCGACCTGCGACGTCGAAGACAGAGGCTTGGAAACCCTGAGGGTAACCGGAGTATTGCAGGATTATCTCGCGACCGCATGATGTTACAATCTCCCAGTGAGGCGGCAGGTTTATGGGTTGATCTTCAACTACGCCTGACCAAGGTTCTCCGTAGAAGGTTACTGACTTCTCTCGTGTCTGCCAGATAGGTTCTTTCTCCTTGGAGGTGTAGAACCGCGCCGTGTATTGAGCGGAGTCATCGCACATCCACTCTGAGAACTTTATCAAGATCGAGTCACCCGGCTCAACAGAATAGCTTACCCAGTATTTGACATGGTAAGGGGGTGAGAGATACGCGCAAGCCGCCGAATCCCCGGACCAAAGCCATATTTCGCAGTGGCAGTAGAAGTCTTCCGCCGAATGACTACTACAATTCTTGAACCAAGCTGTGGGGGTCATGTAGTCTATTACACTATCCTCCTTAGGCATCTCGATTGTGACTGCTGAAACCTCATACCAGAGGGTATCTCCATTAAGATTGGTCTTAAGAAGCCAGAGATCGCTCCCACCTGCACCAAAGGAGGTAGTGGCTCCGGCAACAACGTAGCAGCTATCAGCGGTCTCGCAAACGCACCTGCCCCAGTCTGGCTCTTCCCCGACGTAGATGCGCGTCCAGAGTGTATCGCCTAAAGAATCCGTCTTGATTAACCAAAGATCATCTATCTCCTCCCAATAGGAAGGTTGTGTATAACCGGCAACAATGTAGCCCCCATCCGAGGTCTGCTGAACACAGCAGCCCACTGAACCTGAACTATCCCAAGGATATAACCACTCCCAGTCAATATGAGTCCACAACGTATCCCCCGAAGAATCTGTTTTACTAAGAATAAGATGATACTTTCCGTCCTCTGTAGCTGCCATATATCCAGTAACGATATAGCCTCCGTCAGAAGTTTGCTGGACGCAGTAACCTTTACCCCACCCCCACAAATAAAGCGAACTACGCGTCCACAGGGTGTCGCCGGCTTCGTCAGTCTTTAAGAGCCACAGGCTGGGTAAGGAGGCTAAATGCCCACTTACGATATATCCGCCATCGGCGGTCTCATGCACACAGTAACCACAATCCAAACCTTCTGCACCATAGGTCCTTGTCCATGTGGTATCGCCTAAAGAATCCGTTTTAGCCAATAAAAGATCCCCGTTACTCTCACCGGTTATAATATAGCCGCCGTCACTTGTTTGCTGCACAAAGTGCCCTACGCCCAGAAGATCCCATCGAGTCCACAAGGTATCGCCTAAAGAATCCGTTTTTACAACCCAAAGATAAGGCCCCAAACTATCGGAACAAACCACAGATTCCTGATCCCCGTAAGGATCTATCAAACCGACAATGATGAAACCACCATCCTTCGTCTGTTGTACACAGCGGCCCTTAGAAGGCCCCGGATAGGTATGCGTCCACAGGGTATCACCATTGACATCGGTCTTAAGCAACCAAAGATAATACGCTCTTCTGCCAACGATGATGTAGCCGCCGTCTGCGGTCTCCTCTATACAAAAGCCTTCATCGTCATCCTCTCCTCCGTAAGTCTTCGTCCATCCATAGCTTGTTAAAGGAATCGTTAAGATTGCTGCGGCGATTATGGCTAACCTTAAAAGTCTCATTCTTCCCTCCTTAAACTTGACTTATACTAACAGGATAGTCCTTCTCCCCGGCTTGTCAAGAGGTGTGTTACGGGACCTTCTCGACCTTCAGCGTCATGCCGTCCATTGCGACGACCTTGACCTTTGTGCCCGTCTTGATCTTGCCGGATGCGGCAACCGCAGTCCAGTACTCGCCGCGGATGTAGACCGAGCCCTCGGGGTCAAGGTCACTTCGCGCATCGCCAACTAACCCTACCATTCCCTTCTGGCCTGTGGTGGGTTTGCGAACGTGCGTGCGCACCGCAAGGAAGATTATGAGTACGAACAACGCAACAACAAGCCCCATAATGGTGATTATCACAGGCCAGGATATCCCGTAAAACGAAGGGGTTGACTGAAACATAAGCAACGTTCCTAAAACCAACGACACTATCCCTCCTATGGTTAGCATCCCATATGATGTGATCTTCACCTCCAGGATGAAAAGTATAAGTGCCACGGCAATAAGCGCAAGCCCTGCGTAATTGATGGGCAGCACCTGAAGTCCGTAGAACGCAAATATCAAAGCGATTATACCGACAACGCCAGGGAGGATAGAACCGGGATTCTGAACCCACGCTATAACCCCGTAGATGCCGATCATTAAAAGGATGTAGATAAGGTTCGGGTTGGCCAGCACCCGCAAGAGCTTCTCGTACCAGCGCAAACCGATCTCGATCTCCTCGGCGTCGGCGGTTTGCAAAACCACCTCGCCATCGGGCATCTTGACCTTATGGCCGTCGAGTTTTTCAAGGAGTTCTTCGAGTGAAGAAGCGATGTAGTCTATAAGACCAAGCTCCAGCGCCTGGTTGGCAGCCGCTGAGATTGACTCGCGCACGGCGCGTTCTGCCCAATCAGGGTCACGGCCCCGCTCATCGGCGATTGAGCGGATGAAGGCCACCGCGTCGTTTTCAATCTTACCCATCATGATCGAGTCGGGTTGCTGGCCTCCCATGGCCACCGGATGAGCCGCACCCATGTTGGTGCCCGGAGCCATGGCCGCCACGTGAACGGAGAGCATGATGAATACCCCTGCCGATGCCGCCCGTCCGCCTATAGGATATACGTAGCCGACCACAGGGATATCCGAGGCCATAATCTTCTTGACGATTGAACGCATGGACTCGTCCAGCCCGCCAGGGGTGTCGAGCTTGAGCAGGATGAAGTCAGCATCAAGCTCTTCGGCTTTATCTATGCCGTTGGAGATGTAGCGATCGGACACCGGGCCTATGGTCCCCTCGAACTCAAGCACCACGTACTTGCTTAAGGCAGGATAGGCCAGAACCGGAAGTAGAAGTAACCACATGCGCTTCATAATGATAGATTAGTCCAAAATCTTAAAGAGTCAAGCAGTCTAAGCCCCTAATTTCTCCTTGACAAACCAGCTGATTTCACTTACAGTGATCCTCAATGTCTGAATCGAAGAATCCACACAGAATCTGCACCTGGGATAAGGAATCCTCCCTTGCAGGAGCTACTACCCACAACACATCCATAACTCTCGCCTGCATCTATCTAACGTTCGTTAAAAGGACTTGATAAGGCCGGAATTTTCACTACAATTACCTAACGTTCGTTAAAGAAGGAAACCAAGTAGGAGCTTGAAAATGGAAACAACAGAAAAGATTGTGGAATCCTATTGTCGATACGTCAAAGGATGGTTTACTATCCCCAATATCAAATGTTCTGGACAACATGAAATCGACATTCTCGCCATTGATACAAAATCTAAGCCCATCAAACGTTACCACATTGAATGTGGTATCTCTATCTCAGGGTCGCACTCAAAGCTAACGGGGAAAGAATTCTCATTGGAAAAACTCAGAAAACGGATTGAACAATCTCCTCAACGGAGAACACTTGGGTTTTACGTTAAACGAAAGTTTAACCTAAAAGAAGTTCTCTCTAAATTAGGTGAATATGGTTTCAAAAATGGCAACTACACAAAAATAATCGTAACTTGGGGTTGCACTGAAGAAGCCCAAAAAAAAGCAAAAAAAGCACACATTTTCCTGTGGGACTTTCGAGAGATATTAAACGAAATCGCTGATAGTTGTCAAGACAAAAAAACCTATTTTAAGGATGACACCCTTAGAACAATTCAACTTTTCCAAAAATCAAGGAAAGAGAATAAAAACGACCGGAAAAAAGTCAGATCATGCATACGAAAAAGTGAGACGCGATGCAAAACAAATTCATAACCCGGAAAGAGTTCGAGGAAAGGCTAATCCAGCTTTTTGCCCAAGGACGCATCTCTGCCTACCCGCGCAAGCGCCGCGACCGGCACATCCTCCTCAAAAGCATCGTAATGACTCTGGCAAACGGAAAGGACTATACCGAAACTGAGATTAACCAGGCAATCACGGCATGGCTTACCGGCATGCACGAGCCTCGCGGCCTTGATCACGTCGCCCTGCGCCGCTATCTGGTGGACGAAGGCTACGTAGATCGCTCCAGGAATGGATCAAGATACTGGGTAATCACCCCCGGCCCCTCGACAAAGTTGTTTGAACCGGATGTGGGCGAGGTTGACGTGTTCAGCTTAGTCGGCGAGGCTAAGGAAACTCACGACAAATCACGCCGCAAGCGGGGCGAGGTCAGACAGAAAATATTGGATGCGGCCACCGAATTGTTCTCTCAAAAAGGTTACGACGGTGTCTCCATACGGGACATCGCCTCCAAGGCAGGCATAACCATACCCAATATCTACTACTACTTTAAGGATAAAAAAGGTCTGTATCAGGCAACGTTGCAAGGAAGTGCGGACAATGTACTTGAGATCCTTGTAAAGATTGACGATCCGAATGCCTCGTTCCGGGACCGTTTCGTTGCTTTAGCTAAGGCCAAGATGAGGCTCGCCAAACAGAAAAACCCGGCCTTTGAACTTTTTCTCAAGGAGTGGGTGGACCGCGGCGGTTCCCCGGAATTCCCTCCCCAGTTAGAAACGGTAATGAGTAAATCTTTCAAATACATGGAAGAAATGATCGCTCAGGCGGTCCAGCGAGGAGAAATACGGCCTATAAATCCCAAACTCGGGGTATGGTACCTGATCGGCCTGATATTCATGCGCAGCGGCAAGTTCCTTTCAAAGTATATGAAAACAAGGGAAGTACTCTCAGATGATGAGGTCGAGGAGTTCGTTGATCTCATCCTCAGGGGATTAGAAAAGAAGTAGTGAATAAAAAGGAGAAGCAATGCCTCTCTTAACCATCCAAGACCTGACCAAGGACTACAAGACCGGCAAGGTCATAACCAAGGCCTTGCGCGGCATAAATCTTGAGATCGCTGAAGGCGAGTTCCTTTCCATCGCCGGTCCTTCAGGTTCAGGCAAAACCACACTATTAAACATCATCGGCTGTCTGGATACCCCTACCTCTGGCACGGTCTCGCTTAACGGCACCGACCTGGCCGATTTGAGCAACAAGGCACGTGCCGAACTGCGTAAGAACTCCATAGGGTTCGTGTTCCAGTCGTTCAATCTGATCCCGGTGCTCACTGCGTTCGAAAACGTGGAGATACCGTTGATCCTTCTCAAATGGAGTAAACGCAAACGCAAGGAGACGGTCGAACAGCTACTGATCGATGTGGGACTCAAGGAATATATCCATCGTCGTCCTCTTGCCATGTCGGGTGGACAGCAGCAGCGCGTGGCTATTGCCCGGGCCTTGATCAAGGAACCCAGGCTGGTTCTTGCTGACGAACCTACCGCTAATCTGGACTCAACCACCGGCATGGAGACCCTGGAACTCATGAAAGAATTAAACAAGAAAAAGAACACCACCTTCGTCTTCTCCACCCACGACAAGATGGTCATGGATTTTGCCCACAGATTAATTCTCCTCAAGGACGGTAAGGTCAGCTCGGATACCCGCACCCGTAACACAACCCGTAACACAAAGTCCGGGAAGTAGTCATGCTGTTCAAGTTAGCGATACGCAACGTGTTCCGTCACACCAGACGAACCTTGATCACCGCAGTGGCCATCGGCGTGGGGCTCATGTTCATGATCATGATAGACTCCTTGTTCGTCGGGGTCGAGAACCAGGTCATGCGCAACATCCTGGAAACCGATAACTCCGAACTGGTGGTATACCCTGCCGGTGTCTTTGAAAACCGGTTCCTTTTCCCCCTTGATACCTTAATTGAGGACGCCTCGGCACTATCTACCAAGCTGGAAGCTGATTATACAGACGTTATTTCCGCCACCCCACGTCTGCGTTTCGCTGTATTCGCCATTGGTCCAGAAGCAGAGCTTTTCGGCTTCGGTATGGGTATTGACCCCGAAAAGGATGCTGAAGTGTTCGAGCTAGAGAAAAACATTTCTGAAGGCAGGTTCCTGGAGGCAGATGGCGATCTGGTGATGGGGTCGTGGTTAGCCAAGGAGTTAAACCTCACTCTGGGTGATTACGTTCTGATCCAAACCAGGTCCAGCCGCGGGGTAATGGACGTCCGCGAGTATGAGATAACCGGAATCCTCAACACCTCCAACCCGGTAATCAACGCCAACGCGGTGTTCATAACCCTTGCAGATGCTCAGGTTATCCTGGAAACCCCTGCCGCGGCATCGGAGATAAACCTGCATATCAAGGGTAAGCCCAAGGATACTGAAAACCTGAACATCCTGGGTGACCAGATAAGCAAAGATATCGGAGGCTCCTACGAGTTCTACACCTGGTACGACTTAAACGCCGGCATATTCGAGATTTCCGGCCAGAAAGCGTCGGTGGGATACTTGATAGCACTCATAGTAATCGTTATCGCACTGGTGGGAATCGTCAACACCATGTTACTCTCCATCTACGAACGTATTCCTGAACTGGGCACCATGCGCGCCATGGGATTCAGTAAAGGAAACATCCGTTGGATGATGCTCATGGAAGGCTCGGTCATCGGCTTCCTGGGCGGCCTGTTTGGAGTAATACTGGGTCTTGGAGTGGTCATACTCATGACCGAAGTGGGCATGGATATGACCAAGCTGATAGGCGACTTCGAGATGCCCTTCCCCCTGGATCTCCATTACCGAGGCGAGTATAACTTCGGCTACATGGCGTTCACCTTCTTCCTGGGTTGGATTGTTTCCACGGTGATTACTTTGATTCCCACACGCAAGGCAACCAAAATAGAACCCTCAGAAGCGCTGCGCAGCGTCTAGGAGGATAAGATGCTTTTGAAACTGGCATTCCGCAACGTTCTGAGAAACAAACGCCGCTCCATCCTGACAGCGGTCGGCATCATCATCGCGGTGATGCTCATCATCTACGCCCAGGGGTTCATTACCGGCATGATTGACAACATGATAGAAAACACTGCCCGGATTAAGTCCGGCCACGTGCGCATAGTAACACCTGAGTACCTGAGACGCGAAAAACTCTCCCCACTGGAGGAATCGGTATTCATCACACCTGAATTAGAGGAGATGGTTGAGACCACTCCTGAGGTAACAGCCTACACCTATCGCATCCCTTTTGGTGTCCTTCTTTCCAAGGGCGAGAACTCAAAACCCGCTTTTGGAACCGCCATTGACGTAGATAAAGAGAAGAACTTCCTGAACCTTTCTGATGATAGATATCTGGTGGAAGGTGCCTACCTCGCTGCGAATGACGAAGCAATCCTAATCGGCAAAGGTCTGGCCGAAGAGCTGGGGTTCTCTGTGGGTGATTCGCTGGTAATCATCACCGCCGATGCCTACGGCTCGCCCTCCGGGATGAATCTCACCGTCAAGGGAATCATCGAGCTCGGACATGCAAATCTCGATGACAACGCCTTCTACATCCCTCTCGCGGCAGCTCAGCAGCTTCTCGATCTCGATGGCAGGGCTGCCGAGGTTCTGGTTCTCCTGGATACCAAGGATAACTCCGAGAAAGTGGCATCCGCATGGCAGGAAGAAGCGGGTGATGCAATGGGCCTTAAGTTCGTGCCATGGCAGCAGGACCCTATCCTGGGTATGTTGACGATGATGACACGTGTATACTGGGTGATATACGCCATTATCCTTCTTATCGCATCGGCCACTATCATCAACACCATGCTCATGGCGGTATTCGAACGCATCAAAGAGATAGGAATCCTCAAGGCAATGGGTATGCGCGGCAACCGCATCTTATGGCTCTTGACTGCCGAGGCCTCGATGATCGGCTTGTTCGGGGCCCTCATCGGCGCGGCGCTTGGAATAGTACTTGTCCTCCTCGCCCCTGAGGTAAACTTCTCGGCCCTTTCCGGGCAGGACATGGGGTCTACTATATACTTCAACCCCGTTATCCCGGTAAGCCTTACCCCAGGTGTAGTATTTGCCTGCTTCCTGTTCGGCTGGTTCATAGCTACGTTGGCTGCACTCTACCCTGCAAGACAGGGAACCAAGGTTCGGCCTGCCGAGGCGCTCAGAAGAGTATGATGGATTTCGATAACGCCATAGAAGGCTATCGAATAACCCCAAACAACGCTAAAATCCTTGTATCTATTGCACATGTAGTGCGAGACTTCAGTCTCGCAGCTACGTATATTAGAAGACGTAAACAGAAAGTGCTTAAGACAGATGGGGTGAAGAAAAGTAGACTGGAAATGAATCTCAATAAGGAGAAATGATGAAAAAACTAATCACTTTGACCGTCATGATCCTGGTGATATCCGGAATATTCACCTCGCTTCAGGCGCTAACCGCATCTGAGATACTGGACAAGGTGGATGCCAACATGGTTGCCTCGTCCATGAAGTTTTCCGCCGAGCTTAAAATCAGCATCTCCGGCTCTGTAAGAACCAAGGAGTTCGAAGGCTACACAAAAGGCGAGGATAAGGCCTACATGGAGTTCACCTCGCCCTCGCGAGACAAGGGCACCCGGTTCCTCAAGCTGGCAGATGAGTTCTGGATGTATCTGCCAAACGTAGGCAAGGCTGTAAAGATTGCCGGACACGCCATGCGTGGTTCACTCATGGGTTCGGATTTCTCGTATGAAGACGCCGTATCCAATGAAGAGCTGACCGATAATTACGATGCAGTACTTTCAGGCGAGGAAATGATCGGCGACAAGAATTGCTACGTGCTCACACTCTCACTCAAGGAAGGTGCAGAAGGCTCATACTTTACTCAGAAACTCTGGGTGGGTAAAGAAAGCTTCATCCCAATCAAATCCGAGTACTACTCCCGCAGTGGAAAACTCATGAAGGACGTGCAAATCCTTGAATGGAAACGAGTATCCGGCAAGAATTACCCAACAAGAATCAAGATGGAGAACAAGCTGAGAAAGAATACCTGGTCGGAGTTTGTTATCACCAACATCCAGATCGGGGTATCAATACCGGCAAACGTCTTCACCAAGGGGTATCTGGAGAGATAAGATCATCCCAACCGAGGAGTTCGTTATCGGTTTGACCTCGGAAGGATCAACGGGAAAAGGCCAACCGTTAAGGCTGACTTCGCTTTTTTCTCCGATCCTTTATCCGAAGGATAAAGGGAGGATTTCCTAGCCCTCTTGACAGATTCCAATTTGAGGATATTATCTTCCGTAGGAGGCTGACTCAAAGAGAAAAGAGAGGAGGACGAATGGCAAATAGATAGATAAGGAGGCAAGCCACAACAAAAATAACTCAAAAACTTTAAACCGCAAGGAGGAGACATGAAAAAGTTCCTGATAGGTGCAACCCTCGCGGTGTCCATGGCACTGGTCCCGCAGGTTCAGGGACAGATATGGGGCACCTTGAGCAACTTCGATGCCCATAATAACACAAGGGATACCGTCGACAATCTGGAGCTGGACTTCTTTGGCGAGATCACCCCTGAAGATGTTATTGGCTTCTATCACGGCTGGGGAACCCCGCCCAGGCTGAACCCGTTCCCGCCTGGGACATTCCCTGGTCTGCCGGGTGGGTTAGAGGTCACCTGGTTTGACCGGATCAACCCTATTGTATACTGTCAGACCAAGCACTTCGGGCTTCGAATAAAACCAGAAGTGCAGCCGCCCGGGGTTCAGGCCTACTGGACCAAGATCAAAAAGGTAAAGCAGATCCCTGTGCCCTGGCAGTTCTGGCAGGTCACGGAATCTGTCGTTACGGACATCATCACGCTCTCTAGTACCTTCGATCAAGGTTCGGTCATCATCAGTCGTGAATTTGCTACACTCCCCATCACGGTGCCACTCGACTTTCTCAACTGGAATTTGGAGGCTCCTTGGATGCCGGTCCGTGGTGATCCAGTAACTCTCGATCCAGGCGACTCGATCCTTCTCGATATTGAAGTGAACCCCAATGATTCAGCGGTTTTGGTCCGCTATACCGTGGCCGTAGCCAAAGACCCTCAAACTATCATCACCCGCTTCACCAACGAAGCGACTCTCTACTGGTCAGCGCTACAACAGCCGGAGATCACAGGCACCTTGAGCAACTTCGACGTCCACAACAACGATGACGAACCCTATGATAATTTGGAACTCGATTTGTTCGGCGAAATCGATACCGCTGATATCTGGGACTGGTATGATGGCTCAAACAGCTGGGGAAACCCACCACGCATTGCCAACTTCCCACCCGGCACCTTCCCTGACCAGCCAGGCGGCGTTGAGGTCACCTGGATAGACCGGATTAATCCCATCAAGCACTGCGAAACCCGTCATTTCGGCTTGAAGATCAATCCTAAGGTGTACCGTCTAAGTGTACAAGCCTACTGGACTCAGATCATCAAACTCAACCAGATCCCGGTACCCTGGCAGTTCTGGCGGGTAGCTGGAAACACTGTAAGGGATATAATCCGACTCTCCAATACCTATCCGAAACCTGTGCGGATTAATCGGCAGTGGGCCTGGACCGCTGACGGTTCAGCCGCTCTCGTTCGCTATACAGTGGCTCCACTAAACTCCAAGTTCCATGCCCCCCAAGACATAGTCACCCGCTTCACCAACGAGGCGGTGCTGGATGAGAGTGGTGCCTGGATTCCACTCGATTCCCTTACATGGGATCTTGAGGCCGATTGGCAGCCAGTACCAGGTGACCCTGTAGACCTCAATCCAGGAGATTCAGCCATTTTCGACGTCCCTCCCTATTCCGGGATCATAGAGAAAGTACCCACTGACATCCCATCAGCCTACGCCTTGGTTCAAAACGAACCCAATCCCTTTGGAACGATGACCAGAATCTCCTACGAGCTACCAGCAGAAGGTTGGGTTAGCATTGAAATCTACACGGTATCCGGTGAGAGGATAAAGAGCCTTGTGGCAGAACATAAAAAAGCAGGCTCATATACTGTTTCTTGGAATGGACTGGACGATAAAGGAATAAAGGTTCCTACAGGCGTCTACTTCTACCGGTTCCAGGCAGGAAGCTACTCAACAACCAAGAAGATGATGCTGATTCGCTAAAGGGTAAGATAGAACCTTAGAGGCCAGCCGCAAGGCTGGCCTTTCCTTTTCTCTGCGATCTTTTATCGCTTCGTGATCACAAGTGTCACTTTATCTTATACCCTACGCCTAATGTAACAACTGGCGCGTAGAAGAACCCTACACCTGCAAATATGCTCCAACGCGACCAAAGATGGCCTGTGATAAATGCGTCAGGCATACAGATAAGTCCTCCCCTTACCCAATCAGGAAAGATATGAAGACGAACTCCCAGGGTAGCGGTTTCATTTCCTCCTATCCCTAAAAGAAAGGTTGGGGTAAATGTTGGCGGGAAGGAAACCTCCACACCAAATGCCGGAGTTACAACTCCCTGTGGAGCCGCCACTTGGATCCCTAAACCAGCTACAGGGAATACGGGTAGTTCATCTCCTCCCATATACACAATTCCAATACGACCATTTATCTGAAAGGATTCCTTAAATCCATGGCGAATTCCGAGCTCTGCTCTGGGAAAGTTGGGGAAGTCACCATACTTGAGGGGACGTACAACATCCGTTGCAATTCCTACATCCAGATGCCCCCCTGGTTCAATCCTCGCTGTGCCGTAGAAAGGTGGTACGCAGCTTATAACCCACACCCCCATCGTTAAAAGGGCAAGACAAAAGACTAGCTTTTTTGACATTACGACCTCCTCGTTAGTGAAATCCTACTCTTTTATTTCACGTTGTCAAGAGGGAAAACGCGCCGAACTTTTGATAAAAAGGAAGGTTATTCTATTGTAAGAAGCCCCCGGTCGCGCAGATCAACGATCACGCGCAACAGATCGCGCTCGGATAGAGCCAACCTGCCCTGAAGTTCTCTAAGGGTAGGAGCATCCCCTACATGAACCACAACCTGCCACTCGACAGACGAAAGTGTTACGGGTTTACCCTGGGGAGCCAACGGTTGAAGCATCAAACGGCGATCAACCCCACCGACCTTACTCATAAGGTCTTCGAACTCGTCCATCTCGGCAGAGAGCCCCAGGATAAACTGCTGGATGGGTAAATTTATTCGCGTCTCATCACCGAGCTCAACCCTCTCCTCGGTATCGAAGACGAACTTGCCCATGCGCCAGCTAAGTATCGTCCTAACCGCCTTCAATCCTGAGAGTTTCCGGGTCTTCCCGTACTTTATGAGGCCATCACCGACGACCACAGTTCCCTCGTCACCGCCCGAGTACAGGTGCAGTATGCCCGAACGGTTCCCCATAAAGATAAGCTGCAGGATATCGGATAAGGGATAATCCTCAAGGGTTCCGTCAAGCCTCATTAATTACTCCTCCGAGTAGCCCTCACAGAACCACATAGATTAACGGATAGTTTTGAACTTACCCACCTTGCGGAACTTCTCGATACGTTTGGCAATCAGTTCTTCGTGAGAAAGCCCCTCAAGTTCCGCAAGGGCCTGGGCGATCTGATCGGCAATAAACTTGGCTGTGTGCTGCCAGTCGCGATGAGCGCCTCCCGGGGGCTCAGGGATAACCCCATCTATAACCCCATGATCAAGGTTATCGCGGCTTGTGAACTTCAAGGCCTCGGCTGCCTGTGGGGCCTTGGCACTGTCACGCCAGAGGATCGAAGCGCAACCCTCAGGCGAGATCGTCGAGTAGAAGGAATACTCAAGCATATAGATGCGGTCGCCAATCCCAATGGCCAGAGCGCCACCCGAGCCTCCCTCACCGGTAACTATCACAAGGATAGGGGTTCTGAGAACCGCTATCTCCTGAAGGTTGCGGGCTATTGCCTCGGACTGGCCGCGTTCCTCAGCACCAACCCCGGGATCAGCACCAGGGGTATCCACGAAGTTGATGATGGGCATACCGAACTTCTCAGCCAGCTTGTAGATGCGCAGCGCCTTGCGGTAACCCTCTGGATGGGGCATCCCGAAGTTACGGCGAATCCTCTCCTTGGTGTCGTGCCCCTTCTGATGCCCGACCAAAGCCAACGAGCGACCACGAAAACGCGCTATACCGGTCACAATCGCCGGATCATCGGCGAATCCACGATCACCGTGAAGCTCTGTAAAATCGGTAAAAAGATAGGGAACCAGATCAAGGGTGTAGGGACGGCGGGGATGACGCGCAAGCTGGACTATCTGCCAACGGGTAAGCCGGGAGTAGACCTTGCGGCGAAGCTTCTCAGCCTGCTTTTGAAGCTTGGCGATCTCACCATCCACCCCTTCAAGACCCTTCAATGCCTCAATGCGCTTCTCAAGCTCTACTATGGGTTTCTCGAAATCAAGCAAAAACTCTGCCATCAATCATCCTCCTTGTTTCTTTCCCCTAAGTAATCCTTTAGAAATTCATATACCCCTCTCTTCTGTGCTTCTGAAGCTGCCTGGACTATCGCATAGACGTTGAGCCATCCTGTTTCATGATCCCAATAGTTCTTTTTGACAACCTGGTGTCTCCCACAAAGTGGTTGCCATTTATTGGGATCATCTGGATCGGTATCAGGATTCAAAGAGTGTGGTTGTTTATGATCAGGCGTTAACCGGACTGTACCGCCCCCTATTGGATCGATATCTCCGTCTCGCAAACCGCATATTTTGTCCCCTTCCTTCCATGCGCATCGGTAATTAGCCGCTTTTAGCACCAATTGCCATGTACGAGCTGTAAGTTTTACCCTTGTTGAAGCCGTCTTTCTCCGCTCGGCAGTTGGCATCATATACTCGCTGATCTTAATGTCACCTCTGTTCCGCCACGAGAGAATAGTGTACCCGTAATCTGTTCTTAATTCTGATAAACGCTGATGCCAATTCTCAGGCTGTCGCCCAGTTTGAGGATCAGTAGCCACCTGGATAATTTGTTCTCTGGTAGCTACTTTACCAATATTATCGAGAAAAAAAGCCTCAATACGCGCCCGAACTGATTTTTGGGTGTACGGTCCTTTAATCACAGCATATTCTTTTTCGGGTTCGTTTTTTTTCGTCATATTTCTTACATCCTATCTTTATTAACAAACAACCTCTTTTTTGTTACCTCTAGCCAGTGTTCGGACTCATCACAAAGAATAACGTTACGTTTCAATTGTTGACAAACCTCTCCGGTTGTTCCAGAACCACACATGGGGTCAAGCACCCAATCGCCCTTCCTGGTTGTCATCAAAATAAGCGGCTCAATAACCTTCAAAGGTTTTTGGGCAGGGTGTCCGGTTTGTTCTTTCTTCCCTACAAACCCTATATTAAGAGGTACCTCAAAAACAGACGGTGGTCCTGGTACAAATCTCAACTTGCCCTGTTTTAGTTTACCATTTTGAATCTCATTCAGGAAGTGTTCAGTATAGAGCTTGGTTCCTTTTCTGGAGATATGTAAACAAGTCATCTGAGCCGAACGCCATCCCCTAACAACCGTCGGACAATTCTTGTAGTACCAGGTCAACCACGCAACCAAGGAGAAACCTTTAGGAAGCTTGTCTAACAGCCGACATACGATTTCAGGAAACCCCCACACGAAGATATGATGTGATATCCTTGCTGTCTCTACCACTACCTTTTTAAGCCATTGATCATAGTCATCTCGGGTTCCTCCGATGCCTTTATTGTACCAAGGATCTAAAATTGTTGTAGTAACTTCTCTATCAATAGAGTTTAAGGTTTCTAACACATCCTGAGGAGGTAAAATCTCTACGATTACATCTTTAACAATGGGAGATCTCACAGCCATCAATCAAATGCAAGGTTGAGGCTGATCCGATGCGTCAGCCCGAGGTCCAGCCGCTCGTAAGGAACAATGGCATAGTCCAGTGAAACCCAGTTGTGCTGTACCCCCAGCCCAAAGGTAAGAAGCTGTGAAGGTGAGAGAAGCTTCAGATCCTCATCCATATACAAGAGCTTGGCTCCGGCACGCAGGGCCAGGATATTGAAAAATTTTGCCTCCAATCCGGTTCGCAGCCCTGGCTCCTTGTCATAAGGACGGTAAAGGAAATCCAGATTGAGGACCGTGGCAAACTCCTCGCTCCATTCGTGAGCGTAGGCACCGCCTACCCGAATGGTCATAGGCGGCTTAAAGCCCTCTGCATCCAGGTGCATATCAAAGCCAAAATCAAGCACCGAGGCCCCCAGATCAAAACCAGATAATGGGGTATAGTTCAGTCCCACGTCGAATCCCCAGGTATGATCCGAGTAATTCCATAGACGTTCATGGTAGTATCGAGCAACAAACCCGATGCGTGTCCCACGAACTACCTCAACACCTACCCCTAAACCCAGGGAGAGATCTGAAAAGTGGTAGCTGCCCAGGGGGTCGGGAGAACTGATGCTGTCGCGTAACTCTATCTCACCGCTACTAAAGTAGATCGCCTCTGCACCGATCGAGAACCGACCCAGCCTGCGCTTGATAAGAAGCGAGCTCTGAGAGGTGCCAAGAAACCAGAGGGTATGATGCATAGAGGCTTCGATGCCAGCTCCTTTGACCATAAGGGCAGGATTCCACCGAAGTGCATCTGCAGATGAGGCTCCGGCCACTCCTGTCTCCCCCATCGCGGCCTCCCGCGCACCCGAAGCGATCTTAAGCGAGGCATAACCCTGCGCCGCAACAAGCATCAAGAAAGCCCCGCTCAATAAAAGGAATAAAATACCGATCTTAAGACCGGCGTTACTAAGCTTCGATAATCTCGACATTGGCGCGCGGCAAACGTATACGTTCTTTTCCTGCAAGCTCCACCTCCAGGATTCTGACCTTTGACTCGGTCTCTATATCCTCAAGGTCAACGGGCAGATTGACTACCGTGCCTATGCTGCCGAAATGCGGCTCCCGGATAATCCTTACCTGCATCCCGACCTTGAGTCCTTCCTCAAGTGAACCCTTGCTTCGCTCTTTCCCTGTGACTTCGCGCGGCACTATGATCTCAGGACGTATCACGCCCGCACGGATCTGAGTGGCACCGTTTATCGAAGCACGCTGCCCGTCAAGCTCAGAAAGAAGCTCAAAGGTTCGCGGAGCCATAGGCATCTTTCCAAAGCCCTCGGTTACGATAACTGAAAGAGAAATCGGTTCAGAACCCGTGATGGCCACGCCTATGTCGTAACCCAGAACCTTCTTGATCGAGGAGTCCTCGATTCCGCCGACCACTAACCCGCGGATGCCAAGCTCTTCTCCGCGCTGAATCGCCTCGGCGGTAACAAGCGAACCGCCTACTACCACGCAGCCCTTCATATCAGGGGTAAGCCCGAACGCGTCAAGCACCTCATCAGGGCTTGCAGCAAGGAGCTTTATCTTACCGCGGCGTTCCCCGCCGAATCCGAAGATGCCCTGGATCAGGCTGCCCGTGGTCTCAACGATCACACCTTCATTTGCGAAAATCTCAACAACCTCGCCGTCCATGTAGGCGTCTACCTCAACCGGCTGAGGCGGCTCGCGCATAATTACCTGCCCGGTTATCGGGGAGATGCTCTCAATCTCGCCTGTGATAGGCGAGACGACCTTAGACTTGAAGATACCGAAGATCCCCCTGGTCTGAGCGATAACTTCTCCCTTCTTGATTGGCTCCCCAGGTTTTTTAATCATAAGTTCCGGGATGTCCGAAGCCAGAACACCAAGAAGTTGACCCACGTTGAGCGTGGCTACGTTACCGGGAAGTGCTGTGCGTGCAACCACCGTATCGCCCGTGACCTTCTGGCCCTTGGCGACCACAACCTCACCCTTCAGTGGAAGCCTGCGCTCCTTTACTATCTTTGTCCTGGCCGTTACCTTAAGACCAGGCGTGTATGCGTGCGCCAACTGTTCCTCCTTGAATTATCCCTGATTATAGGTGCTTAACCCCGCCTGTCAACCGGGTGAGTAGGATAACAAGGGTGTAGATTAAAGACGTCATTGCGAGCCTCGAAGAGGCGTGGCACCGAAGGACGACGCTTGCGGAGTAACTTTGCATTTTGATATTTGCAATTTGACCGAAGGGCGACGGCAACGGAGTTCCGCAGGGCGACGCCTGCGGAGCGAATGCTCGGCGCAGCCGTTATTTGTGGGTGTGGTGGTGATTGAAGGATAAATTGAGGATTTGATTTAATCCTCCAGTGACGGAGGAAAGAACGAAAAAGAACGTAAAATCTCAGAATGAATATCAGCTAGAAAAGGTGCAAGACTCGCATCTCCTGCTCCAGGTATATTCATACGCCTTATAAAACGTATTAACGGGTACACAATCGCCCCACCAGCAAGCAATAATGATGCAACCACTAAAATCTTAATTAAATCAAATGTAGGTTTTATCGAAGTAAAATTTACACCGATTAAAGGAAGTAATAAAAACCCCAGCCATACGACAACTAAACACGCAAAAAACCACACCCTACCTCTCAACATAGGGAAAGGTGGTTTGTAAGCTCCGCTTTTAACGTCTTCTAAAGCTTTTTTAAGTCTCTGTGCCGCAATATTTTCAAAGTTTTTCTCAAGAACTTTGTCAATTTCTTCACAAGCTAAACCAACAAAGCCGCATCTCCAATATGCAACCGAAAGATTTTGTTGAATGGCAATCTTCACGTCTTCATCAAGTAAAAACGAACTTGATTCCCCATCTTCGCATTTTAACATTAACCTCTCGGCTTCCTTTAAGTAATATAAAGCCCGCTTAGGACGGGGGTATTTTCGTCTTAACTCATTAAGCCCTCTTAAGAAAAAAACTACGGCAAATAAACCAATTTTATCACCAGCTAATTTTTTAGGGAAGTCTTTCCTCTTCAGTTGTCTTATAACCCTTTTCAAAATAATATCGATTATGAACCCTTTTGCTTTTTCCTTGTAGTAAACTAAGGAAAACGCTTTATGTAAAGGAACTACTGTCTGATTAAACCATCTAATCAAATACTTGTCAACTTCTAGTGTTTCAGGATCTATTTTGTCTAGCATCCTTGAAAGTTTATTCAAAATACGTGTAGCTTTGTTATACTTATGAACCTTCATTAAAAAAAATACGTAATCAAAATAATATTCCCCATTTTCTTTGGCCAATTTGATCGCAAGGATATAATGATATTTCGCTTCTTTCGGTGCCCCAATATTATTCATTAGCATATCTGCATAATCACAATGTACCGCAGCTAGCAATTTAGGTGGAATATCTAGCTCAAAAAGGGTTTTAAATACACGAACAGCTTCTTCAAACTTCTTATTTGCTCTCATCCATTTTAAAAAAGCCAAGCGTGAATATACATCATCTTCTTTATGCGTATCAATATTAGTAACTACTCTTCCAAAAAGTTCCGGGTTTGCTTTCAACAGCTCATATGCCTTCTTAAAGTCCTCATTGGTTTTAAAACCATAGGCCAGTTGCATAAATCTACTATACCCCATTTTACGCCTCATGTCAAGCCTTAAAATCAACTTCTGCAGCCAAGCTGACGCTTGGCTCTTTTCCTTGACTCCCTCATCCTTTCACCCCAGACGTCGCTGCGCGTCCGCTTCGCTTCATGTCCGCCCGGTGGCCCCTTACCGTTTGCTGTAAGCTGTCCGCTCTTAACTGTCAGCCAATCCATTTTGCAATTTGATATTTGACTTTTGCATTGGCGACGCAGTCGCGCCCTTGACTCTCTCCCCTATTTCATTACAATGACAACTACATGCTTGAAACGGTGCTTATAATACTCATCGCGGGCGCGGTTGCGATTCTTGCGGCAATGCGATTTATCGCCGCCGTAAGAAAGCTGACCAGCCGCGAGCCCGACACCCGTACCCTTGCGGGGCATCTCCATAACTCCATGGGGCTAACGCCCCTTAATCAAGGACATAACACCCGTACCCCTTCGGGGCATTCTCATAATTACTCGGAGCTTGCGCTCCGCTCACAAGGAAATAACACCCGTAACACGCATGCGTCCTCCGAACGCTACGGCACCCGGCGCCAGGACAAGCCGCCGCTGGTGTTCTGGGCCGTAGCCTCGCCCCTGCTTGCCGCCGCCTGCGTAACCGTTATCCTGCTGCTGCTTTAATTTACCCCAGACGTCCGCTTCGCATCCGTCCCATCATTTTAAAATTTGCAATTTGATATTTGATATTTGCATTGCGCGCGCCAGCGCGCTTTTGCCGATAATCTAATCCCCCCTACCCCCCTTATCGAAGGGGGGCTACCTATAACGTCCCACTTTCCAAGGGGGATACAGGGGGATCTGTGTATTTTGATATTTGATATTTGCAATCGCGACGCAGTCGCGCCTTGCCGTCAGCTATCAGCCGTGAGCCGTCAGCTTCCCCTTCCATTTTGCATTTTGATATTTGCATTGCGCGCGTCAGCGCGCTTTTGTCCACCTTTTGACCATCTTTTGACCAGCTTTTGTCCACCTTTTGGGTAGCTTTTTTTTACCGGATTTTAGTGCTTTTGGGCCCAGTGGGATATAAAAAAGGCCGCCCTCGGGCGGCCTAAATTACGTATTAATGAGAGTTAGCGCAGAAGTTCCTTTAGTGGGTCGAAGATCTTGCGACGCGAGGGGTCGCGAAGCCTCTTTAACGCCTTTGCCTCTATCTGACGGATGCGCTCCCGGGTCACGTTGAAGATCTGACCAACCTCCTCAAGTGTGCGCTGAACCCCGTCGTCAACACCGAAGCGCAGCCGCAGCACCGTCTCCTCACGCTTTGAAAGCGTGGCCAAGGCGTCGTCAATACGGGTGTCAAGAACCGATCGCGCCGCATGATAAGTGGGAACAGGGGTTTTGTCATCGGAGATGAAGTCGCCAACGAACGATGATGCATCGTCGTCTATTGCCTTGTCCAGCGAGACGTGATACTGCGCTATGTTGGTGAGGAACTTGACCTTGTCCTCGGTAAAGGTTGGGAGATAGTGCGAGACCTCATGCGGAGCTGGCATGCGGCCGTGTTTCTGAATAAAGCGCCGTGATACGCGGGTTATCTTGTTTATAGCATCTATGATATGCGCCGGCACCCTTACGGTTCTGGATTGATCGGCAATCGCACGGGTAATGGCCTGCTTGATCCACCATGTTGCGTAGGTAGAGAACTTATAGCCCTTCTTGTAGTCAAACTTCTCAACCGCCTTGATAAGTCCGCAGTTGCCTTCGGCGATGAGGTCGATGAACTCCAGCCCCCGGTTGGTGTAGCGCTTGGCGATGGAGATCACGAGACGGACGTTGCCTTCTATCATCCGGTCGCGTGCGCGCAGTATGCTTGCCTCTATCTGCCTCAAGCGAGCAAGGCTTTCTCTTGCCTCCTTTACGGTCCGCCCGAAGTTGCGCTCGGCGCGACGCAGATCCGTGCGAGCTTCGTGGAACTCGGGCCTGGCTGACGCGGATGCGCTCCTGGCATCCTTCGCCTTGAGTTCCTCAACCCGGCTATCCATCTTGATAAGTTCGGAGATCTCCCGTTTGTATCGCTCGGTGTATTCCTTGACAATATCGGGTTGCAGGGAAAGATTCATTACTTTTTTATGGATCTTATCGCGCAGCTTTTCTAAAGCCCTCTCCTCCTCCTTGGTACGATTGCGTCGCCGGGTCGCCTCACGCAGCTGCTCATTTAACTCGGCGAGCTTGTGAGAGTTGCGAATAAAACCCTGTTTCCAGCGCTGGTATAGCCTCTTGTCGATGACCGAGTCGATGTCAGGTTTGGCGATCTGGTCTACGTGCGCCTCCCCATCCTCCACCTCCTGGCATTGCTCAAGAAGCTGAGCAAGCATCCCCCATGTTCCCAATATCTCATGCTGCAGCTGGATGTAACCCTCTTCCATCCGTCTGGAGTAGCGGACCTCATCTTGCTTGGTAAGAAGCCCGAACTTGTTGAGTTCCTTGAAGTATGAACGGGTAGAATCCTTGCGCCCCTTGGCACGAGGAAGCTTGTAGGTCTTCTCCTTTGGTCCCTCATAGATAACCTCACCCTCTGCCACAAGCTTTACCCCCTGCTCTCTAAGCCTCACTATTATCTCGTCTACTTCCTCAGAGGAGACGTAGGTTTCGGGCAGATAGCTCTCAAGTTCCTTATAGGTTATAGTCCGGCGATCCTTAACCTGAGTAAGGATCTTATCCGCAACCTCTCTGCCGCGTAGGGTTATCGCGGCTGCTTGAACGTTTGCTTTCTTATTCATATCTCCTGATAGATTTTGTTGCTTTCCTTATCTAACTCATTCAACTGAACAAGGATGCTGCGTGCGCGCTCAGCATCCCCTGAACGTTCGGCTTGCGTAAGTTCACGACGCAGGGCATCCCGTCTGCGCCTGTAAAGGTAGTGCGCTAACGCGCGTGCGAACTCCTCGCGTGAGTAGTTAACATCTGAAAAGCTCCACCCTGAGACCCTACGCTGCATCTCGGGCGAGAGCAAATCCAGTATCTCGCCGGTGCTAAACTGCCCTTTGCGAGCGGCCACACCATAGAGCTTTTCTAAAAACTCCCGCCTCTCCCCCTCGGGGAACAAAGATAACGGAAGATTCTCGGCAGCCAGACGAACAAACTCAGCCTTCTGAATCATCATCCTCAACAGCCTTTCCTCAGGATCACCCGTACCCGTAACACCCGCACCATCCGCTTCAGAAACAGTACCACCAGACCTGGAAGATTTGGCCAGATCGGCAAGCACTCTTTCGATAACCCTCCTATCAATTCTAAGAAGGTTTGCCGCTTCGTCAAGGTACAGCTCACGGCGCAGGGAATCGGATACACGATTGATAAGGGATAGCATAATCTCCGCGGCCTTCTTACGAGCCCTGGTAGTGGACGGAGAAAGCAGGTTATAGAGGAACCCCATGGGTTCCTGAGCTTGTTCGAGCAAAGAGTTGAACTCCTGTGAGGAGTGGGAGGCGAGGAACGAGTCGGGATCCTCACCTTCGGGAAGCAGGAGAAGCTTCACGTCAAGATCGGCTGCAAGCACCTCGCCCAACGCCCGCTGTGCCGCCTTGCGTCCGGCCTCGTCCCCGTCAAAGACAAGTGTAACACTATCCGTGTACCGGGAAAGAACCTTGGCCTGCCCGCCTGTAAAGGCTGTCCCAAGTGGCGCTACCACATTGTGGAATCCTTCCTGCGCAAGTCTGAGAACATCCGTCTGCCCTTCCACAAGCAAAGCTCCCTCTCGCCTGAGATAAGGCCGTGCCTTGTGAAGTCCGTAAAGAAGCCTGCTCTTCTTGAATAGCCTGGTTTCAGAGGTATTGACGTACTTGGCAGGATTGGGATCATCACCCCACACGCGACCTGAAAAGCCTACAAGCTTGCCTGAGGACCACCGAATGGGAAAAACGATCCGTCCGGCAAGGAAGGGATAAAGCCTGCCTGAGGTGCTGCCCAGGACCCCAGCATCCCTTAAAATCTGGGTGGAGAGCTTGGTTTCTCTGGCTGTCGAAAGAAGAAGCGATGTATCCCGTGGCACAAGACCAAGTTCAAAGGATCTCACCGTCTCCTTTTTAAGACCACGAGAAACAAGGTAGCGCTGGGCCCCTAGGCCTTCGCTAGACCAAAGGGCGTCCTTGTAGATCTTGTGCGCAAGCTCCAGTGCGTCGAGGAGGGGTTTTGTTGGATCGTCTTCCGCGGTATATTGGATCCTAATCCCCAAGCGCTCACCCAACTGCTTAACCGTCTCAGGGAAAGAGAGGTTCTCGTAGTTCATAAGAAAGGTGATGACGTTCCCGCCTGCACCGCATCCGAAGCAGTAGTAAGCCTGGCGATCAGGGCTCACGTTAAAGGACGCTGTCTTTTCCTGATGAAAAGGACAAAGCCCGACAAAGCTTTTGCCTGAACGCTTGAGCTTAATATAGGAACCGATAAGCCCAACGATGTCGGTTTCGGCACGGACTCGTTCGATTACTTCCTGGGGAATCATGAGGCCAGCCTCAACACGGTTACGCCGTCACCGCCCTCAAAAGGCTCGCCTACCCTGAACGAGGCAACCCGCTTATCACGCCTTGCAAAATCCATAATCATATTACGCAGAACACCGGTTCCTTTACCATGGACTATGGCTATCTCACGGATCCCCAGGGCTAAAGCCTCGCTGATGTGTGTCAGGAGACGATCGTATGCCTCGTCGGCGTGCATCCCTCGAAGATGAAGCCTGGGATTAAACTCCGCATCCTGGCCGGACTCCGATTGTGTTTTGACAGATAGCTTGACCTCGGTTAAGGACTCATTGGACCCTTCCTGGACAAAAGAAAGGTCACTCAAAGGCAGGGCCACCTTCAGGGTGCCGAACTCAACCAAGGCCTCGCCGGAGCGCTCATTGATCTCGGCTATCACCCCTTCGCGCTTAAGCTGGCGTGAGTTAACCCTTAGGCCTTCTGCTAATCCTGGGGCTGTCCTGGACTGCTCTGTCTCCTCTTGATCCGCTCTCAGGGCAGAACCCTGAGCGTCCACGAACTCCTTGGCTTTAAGGATGGATTCCCGCGAGGCCCGGGTCTCTTTTATCTCGCGCACCAGGTTCTCTATCTCTCTGCGTGCCTCAGAAAGCAGCATTTCGCGCTCTGCAAGCATCTCGGCATCAAAACGTCTGCGTCGTTCGGCAAGCTCGGCCTCCCCTTGCTCGTAGCGAGCTTGCGAGGCTATTGCCTCTTTGAGTTGGTCTTCAAGCACAATACGCAGTTCTTCGACCTTATGATGCTCTTCTGAAAGTTTGGCGATAAGAAAGGAGGATTCCAGAAACTCAGGGCGGAGGAAGCCGCGCGCCTCATCAAGCACTGCCTTGGGAAAACCAACCTCGTCAGCGACCTCAAGGGCGTTGGAGGCGCCGGGTATACCCATGATTAGCCGGTAGGTGGGGTGATCTGTGAACTCCATGCCAGCGTTCTGCATCGAAGCCTTCTCCTCCACGAAGTATTTGAGAGACTCAAGGTGAGTGGTAGCGATCACCGTGGCACCTTTTCTGGCAAGGGCTGAAAGCACTGCCATACCCAGGGCTCCCCCCTCCTCAGGGGATGTGGATGCGCCAAGTTCGTCAAGAAGAACAAGGGACTCTCCATCCGCCTCCGCAAGTATCTTACGCAGGTTAGCAAGGTGCGCGGTAAAGCTTGATAGATCGTCGTCAATGGACTGCTCGTCACCTATGTCCATGAAAACCTTACGAAAGAAGGGGATTCGAGTGTCACGAGAGGCAGGGACGTGAATTCCGCAGGAAGAAAGCAAAGCCGCAAGCCCAACTGTCTTGAGAACCACGGTCTTGCCGCCCGCGTTGGGGCCGGAGACAAGAAGCACCTTGGTTTCTGGATCAAACTCAAGATCAAGCGGCACCACCTCGCGCTTTAAGGCAAGCAATGGGTGGCGAGCGGCAAGGAGTTCCAGGACCTCGCCCGCCGGATCAACAGCCGCCGCCTTAAAACGCATTGCCCAATCCGCTCTGGCAAAGATGAAGTCAAGCTCGGCTACCACATCAAGGGTGGAGCGGATATCCGCAAGGTTTTCCCTGACAGCGTCGGCAAGCGATATAAGCACCCGTTCAACCTCCTCGCGTTCTTCATCACGAAGACGACGCAATCGGTTGTTCGCGGCAACGGTCTCGAAAGGCTCAACAAAAACGGTGGCTCCGCCGCTTGAGACCCCGTGCACTATACCCTCAAGCTCTGCTTCACGGTCCCTGCGCACGGCAAGCACAAGCCTACCCTCCCGGAAGTGTATGGGAGAGTCCTGAAATATCTCTTTGCCAGAGGCAACCGACGCCTCAAGGGTGCGCAGAGCCTCCTTGCGTCCCGCAGCCATCGCGCGTCTGATTTCTCCCAGACGAGGGGAGGCGGATTCCTTGACACCATCTTCGTCCACCGTTGCCGCTATAGCACTGCGAAGCTCCTCAAAGGTGACAAGCATGTCACCTGCTTCTTTCAAGAGAGGGAATTTCCCGTAGCTAGCCGAAGAAAGCGGGCGCTTGATAACCCTACACCCCTCCAACACCTGGGCCAACTTCAGGAACTCTAAAGGTGATAGGTAGACCTCTTTCTCAAGCTTTGCGAGCAGTTCGTCACCGGGTGCGCATAAGCCGAAGGGTAACGTAGACCTAAAAATCAGAGCCTCCTCGGTTTCTGCAAAAAGCCTTCTTACCTGCTCGACACCCCTGCAAGGAACCAGCGCCTCTGCATGCCGCTTGCCCCGCATCGTTGCACACTTCTCGCTTAGAATAGTGCGGATACGCGCAAAATCGAGACGCTCAAACGTCTCTAAGGCAATCACCCTAGTACTGCTCCTTCTGACGACGGCGCCATGCCCTGCGCCGTGCCTCGATTATCTTGCGCTTGCGTCTCTCGCTAGGTTTCTCATAAAACTGATGACGCTTGTAGTCACGCAACACCGCCGCCCTCTCACAGGCACGGCGGAATCGTCTCATAAAACTCTCATACGACTCGCCTTCGCGGACACTGATACCTGTACCTGCCAATAGATTCACCTCCTTCCTATGGCGTTTAAGGGTTTATGCATCATACAAACTGTAAACGTTAGCCAGGGCAGCTAAAGCTGCGGTCTCGGATCGCAGCCTGCGCAGTCCCAAAGAAAACGGTTTTGCCCCAGCCTTTAGGAGCGCATCAAGCTCATCGAGCGCAAAACCGCCCTCAGGACCTATCACTAATAAAAGACGCCTGACGCGCCTTTTAGTCAATCTTTCTCTTAGCTGGTGACGCGCTTCTTCCCAGGCCACCAAGGCATGGTCATAATTCGGTATTATAGTAAGAAAATCGCGCAAGTCAAGCAAAGGTAGTATCTTCGGTGCTACCGAGCGCAGCGATTGTTTCATGGCGGAAACGATAATCCTCTCGAAGCGCGGCACCTTCTTCTCCTCCTCCCATTCGGGGACGGTGCGTGAGGTAACCAGCGGTTGAAATGCACTGACCCCCATCTCGGTACACTTCTCAAAAAGCACCTCGATCCGCGGGGCCTTTATGATACCGAAGGCAAGGGTAACCTCAAGAAGTGGTTCTTTAGGCTTACGCAAAGTGGAAATAATCTGGCCTTCCACAAGACTGTCCGAGGCCGATGTTATAAGCACCTTATACTCGGAGCCTTCGCCGTCGGTCACCAGTACCTTATCACCATGTCGGTGGCGCTTCACCTTGAAGATGTGGTGCGCCTCCTCTCCCCTGATCATAACCCGTGAGCCGGAGATGGTTCTCGCCGGTGTGTAGAAAAGCTCCTTCATCGCTTTGGTTTACGAGGGTTGGGAACCTTGTAGTCCTTGTCGGCAAGCTCTTGGAGGAGCTTTCGCTGGGCTGCGGAAAGTCGTTTAGGCGTGTGAACGATTATTCGAACCAGCTCGTCGCCCTTGCCGCCGTTGAGATGCTCGATCCCCTGCTTACGTATACGGTAGACAGCTCCAGACTGTGTGCCAGACTGGATCTTGATCTTGCGCTTTCCGTTAAGGGTAGGTACATCCACGTTTCCGCCCAGGGCGGCGGTGGTGAAGGAGATGGGGAACTCGATCATGACATCGTCGCCGATGCGCTTGAACAGGTTGTGGGGCTTTTCAGCAAATTCGATGTTCACATCGCCGCGGCCCCCTGGTCCCCAGTGGCCTTCGCCGCGTAACCTCATGAATTGCCCTTCAGAGACCCCGGCGGGGATGTTCAACTCTATCTTGTGCGATTTCTTTACCCTGCCAGAACCTGCACACTTCTTACAGGTTTCCTTGAAGATCTCGCCCGTTCCAGCGCAGTTGGGACAAACCCTCCTCTCCCTGAACGTTCCAAAGAAGGAACGTGAAACGGTAACCACCTGTCCCCTACCCTGGCAGGTGGAACAGGTTTGGGGATTATGGCCACCCTTTCCCACGCAGGCCTCGCATCGGTCGTAGCGGGAGATCTGAACCCTCTTCCTCGCTCCATTGGCGATCTCTTCTAAAGAGAGCTGAATCTTGATGCGGATATCACCGCCTACCCTTCGACGCGGATCGGCCCCCCTAAATCCTGCACTGCCGAAACCGAAGAGGCTCTCGAACAGGCTGGAGAAGATGTCCCCGAAGACGGAGTCCGTTTCGAACTCGCTCTGGTGCTGGCGGAAGAAGTCGTTCATGTTGAAGCCGGCCGGTCCGTACTGGCGGCTTACGCCCTCGTGGCCGAAGTTATCGTAGAGCTCTTTCTTTTTGGGGTTAGAGAGTACGTCGTAGGCCTCACTTACCTGCTTGAAGCGCTCGCGTGCACCCTCACGGTCCGAAGGGTTGGCGTCAGGGTGATTCTGGCGTGCCAGCTTGCGGTAGGCGCGCTTTATCTCCTCCTCGCTGGCGTTGCGGGATACGCCCAGCACTTCATAATAATCGCGCTTCTCGGCCATTTTCTCCCTCAGAGAGAGAGACAGACCCCAAGGTCAGTCCCCAGTATTTTCGACCATGCTCCGCGGGCGAAGCCCGCCTGCGATCTTTTGTCCTGCAGGGACAAAAGGAGCATTTACTTATCGTCCTCTTCGTCTATTACCTCGTAGTCGGCCTGAACGTCTTCGGCCTCTTTTTGTGCCTCGCCCTGCTCCGGGCCAGGCTGAGGACCAGGTTGAGGTCCTGCCTGCTGCTGTTTATAGAGAATCTCGGAGAGCTTGTAGGAGACCTGCTGAAGTTCTTCCTGGGCCTTGTTGATCGCAGTCACGTCCTCACCCTTCATCTTCTCCTTGAGGGCGGCAATCTTCTCTTCTATGGCCTTGCGGTCGGCCTGTGGAACCTTGTCTCCGGCTTCGCGCAATGATTTCTCTACAGAGTAGATGAAGCCGTCAGCCTTGTTGCGGGCATCAATCACCTCGCGGTGCTTTCTATCCTCTGCCGCATGAGCCTCTGCATCCTTTACCATGCGCTCTTTCTCCTCATCTGAAAGACCGGAAGAGGCGGTGATGCGTATTGACTGCTCCTTGGCGGTGCCTTTATCCTTTGCAGAGACATCCAGGATGCCGTTCTCGTCTATGTCAAAGGTAACCTCAATCTGGGGAACGCCACGCGGCGCTGGAGGAATACCGGTGAGCTCAAACCGACCGAGCGTTCGGTTATCGGCAGCCATGGGACGTTCACCCTGAAGAACGTGTACAGTAACCGCAGGCTGACTGTCCTCAGCCGTGGTAAAGGTCTCGGTCTTATCATGGGGGATGGTGGTATTCCGTGCGATAAGAACAGTCATTACGCCACCCAGGGTTTCTATACCAAGAGAAAGCGGGGTTACATCAAGGAGAAGCAGAGATTTCTCGGCAACTCCTTCAGGCGACGCCGCCAACGCGGCATGGGCAGCACCGACGGCCACCACCTCGTCAGGGTTGATGCCCTTGTGAGGCTCCTTGCCAAAGAACTCCTGCACGCGCTTCTGCACCATGGGCATCCGGGTCTGTCCGCCGACAAGGATGACCTCGCTGATATCGGCAGGTGTTGCCTTTGCATCGGTAAGCGCCTGCTTGACCGGGCCGAAGGTGCTCTCCACCAGATCGCCCACCAGCGACTCAAGCTTGGTGCGGGTTACAGACATCTCAAGATGCAATGGCCCCTTATCAGGATCGGATGCGATGAACGGCTGGCTGATAGTTGTCTCTAAACTGGAAGAAAGCTCGACCTTCGCCTTCTCAGCCGCCTCCTTGATGCGTGCAATGGCGGAACGATCCTTTGAAAGGTCAACTCCCTGCTCGCGCTTGAACTCGGTAATGATATAGTCCATGATCCGCTGGTCGAAGTCGTCACCGCCCAGATGGGTGTTTCCGTTGGTTGAAAGCACCTCGATGGTCTTGGCATCTACGTCAACCTCGATAACCGAGATGTCAAACGTCCCGCCGCCCAGGTCATAGACCGCCACCTTTGCCGACGTCTTTTTATCTAAACCGTAGGCAAGCGCAGCAGCGGTAGGTTCGTTGATTATTCGCAAGACATCCAGCCCTGCAATCTTGCCCGCATCCTTGGTAGCATGACGCTGGGAGTCGTTAAAATAGGCTGGAACCGAGATAACCGCCTGCTTGACAGGCTCTCCCAGGTATGCCTCAGCCGCCTTCCTGAGATACTGAAGTATCATAGCCGAGATCTCGGGCGGCGCCATCTTGCGGCCATCCACCTGAACCCAGGCATCGCCGTTATCTGCAGGAACTACCTTGAAGGAGACCCTCTCGCGCTCATCGGCGACCTCTGAGTAGCGCCTGCCCATGAATCGCTTTATGGAGTAGATGGTCTCATCAGGATGAAGCACCGCCTGGCGCTTGGCCAGGGTGCCGACCAGCCTTTCCTTACCAAATGACACCACCGACGGCGTGGTGCGTCCACCCTCAGGATTGGGTATAACCACCGCCTGTCCCTGCTCAACCACTGCTACACATGAGTTGGTGGTTCCCAGATCGATACCGATAACCTTTGCCATTTTCTCTTAAACCTCCTTGTCTTCACGGGATCGCTGTTTGCCCGTGGTCTCTTCTGAAGCTTCAGCTTCTTTCTTCTCTTCTTTAACCTCTCTGGCCACGATCACCTGCGCAGGACGCAGCAGGTAATCACCCAGCATGAAACCTTTCTTTGGCTCTTCCACAACCTGGCCAGGCTTCGCCTCGGAAGTCTCCATATACCCCAAGGCCTCCGCCTTTGTTGGATCGAACTCCTCGCCCAGACAACTATATTGCATTAACCCATACTTCGCAAGGGCGTCGCGGAACTGCGAGAAGATAAGCTCTACACCCTTGCGATAGGATTCCAAGGTCTTCTCGTTATCCTCGGCATCAACCGCCAGGGCGCGCTCGAAGTTATCCCATATCTCTACTAGATCTCCCAGCACCTCGGCCTGGGCCTGGATTCCAAGCTCTTCACGCTCGCGCTCCCAGCGTTTGCGCGCGTTATCGAACTCCGCCGCGGTCCGAAGCGCCAAGGAACGCACCTGGGCCACTTCTGCATCTTTCGCGCGGAGTTCCTCCTTTAACTTTGACACGGGACCTTTTTTTACCATCTGCTTGTGATTATAAAAAGAAAGCCGCCTGCGTCAAGTTCATCTGCGATCGTGAACGGTTAACTTCTTATCTCTAGGGGGGTTGACAAACCTTCAAAAATCCTTATAATTTTAATAATGATTAGACAAGGAGGTCGCATGGCGAAACGTTTTCTCGTTTCGGCAGCTTTGATTGCAGTGATATTCGTAGCTTTGACAGGTTGTGGCAACCATCCACCCCAAATAACAGGGGTTACAGCACCCAGCCTGGTTGAACCTGGCGATGAAGCCACCATCTCCTGCACAGCTACCGATGCGGATGGTGACCCGTTAACCTACGATTGGGAGTCAGTTGACGAGGTTACCGCTTACACAGGCTCCCAGTTTGACTGGATTGCCCCTGAGGCACTCGGCGACTACGGCTTTCACGTTACCGTTAGCGACGGTCGCGGGGGCGTAGACTCCGCTTCTCTCGTCGTCACCGTGGGTTACGTGGCGATTCCGGCGGTAAAGTTACTACTTCCTCTAGATGTAGGTACCCGCGAAGTAACACTCGCCTGGAATCGCAGTGACTATCCCACCTGGTATGAATACAAGCTCTACCGGTCGGATGAACAGGCAAACGCCAGGGAAAACGGCAAAGTGATCGCCTCCCTGCGTGACACAATTTACGTGGATAAGGGCCTTGACCCGGGAACTGACTACTACTACGTAGTGGCGACGGTTGACTCCAGCGACAATATGGCCTTCTCCAATGAGATTAAGGTTACAACGGAGAGCTTCCACCTCGTCGGGACCCAGTCCCTGGGTGGAGGACACGGCTTGCGTCTCGCTAACAAGGGCAACTACATCTTCTGTGCCACCAGGGATCAAAGTGTTAAGGGCTTCCAGATCGGCAGCGGCGGTATCACGTCCGGCCCTCTCATACCTCATCCTAACGACAACTACAACGCCTACGCATACGACCTGGCGATCTCGGGCAACCTCTTGCATGTGGCCTTTGGTAAAGAGGGCTACATGTGTTATCTTATCACCAACCCCATGACTCCAATCGACACCTTGCAGATAACGGTTGACATTCTCACCGGGAGCCTTACTGCAGAGGCAATATCAATCTATGCAGAAGGCAACGACGTCTTCATCGGATGCACCGACGTGGCCACCTCCACTCACACGCTGACATGGATCCAAGTTGACCTCGTGATAGGACAGGGTATCTTGAAAGCGGTAGACACCCTGCACGATAAACCGACCGATATCCACGTGTACGGTAACTATGTATACGTGGCTGTGCAGGACGCAGGTCTCGAGATCGTGCGCTGGAACCAGGCTGGTGATCCAACCACAGCCCTCTCCTTCGTAAGCATAACATCCACCAATGACAAGGCGAACCAGGTCTATGTCTCCCAAGACTACGCCTATGTGGCAGCCTCTTCCCAGGGGCTCATGATAATGGATGTCTCGAACAAAGATCAACCCTACCGGGCATCCCGGTGGCCGAGGCCGGATGAGAACATACAAACCAATGCCCAGGGCATCTACTTCAGCGGGGGTAGAGCTTATATCGCCGACGGTATCTATGGCTTACGCGTGCTTAAGCTCACAGTAGATCCTTTGGCCCCAGAATACGTGGGCACAAAGGAGGTTGGTTACGATCTCAGAGACGTCTGGGTAAAGAGTCAGGGTGATGTAACCCAGGCAATACTTGCCGACTGGTTCAACGCCATACACATGATTGAATGGTAACCCGTAACACGCCTCACCAGTAACCCGTAACATACCTCAAAAGATTCGAGGGGCCGAAAGGCCCCTCTTTTTTTACCGCAAGCGAACGCTTTGCGTTCGTTTGGGGACCCCTTAATGCTCCTTTTTCTTTATCCTCCTTTTCTCCTACGGAGAAAAGATCGGAAAGAACCTCGTTCCATCTCCCTCTGGAACGAAGTGCCCCCGTGGGGTAGATGGTTAGGGTGAGGGAGATAATTTACTTAGGTACCAGTTGATCTTCAAGCGTAGTGAATACAATTAAGGAATAGAATTTCGTGGATTATTTCTTGGGGGTAAGTATCGTGTGTTCTGCCTCAGGCAGGCTATCCGGGAACTCCTCCACGTAGTGAAGCCCGCGGGACTCCTTTCGTGCAAGGGCCGAACGAAGGATAAGATCGCCGACGATCAGCATGTTGCGGAGCTGTTTGATGCCCGGACTGAAGATTCTCGCCGGATACAGCGCCTCTAGCTCACGAGAGAGCTCTGCAAGCCTTGCCCGGCCCCGTTCCATCTCCTTCGCGGAACGCACTATCCCTGCAAACCGCCACATCGTCTGCTTCAGAGACGAGACAAGGGAGTTAAGGAGCGAGGGGTCCTCTATGCTGCGCAGTTGACGTTCAAACGGATTTATCTTATCTAAAGAGGGAAGACGAGTCTCTTCCTTGCTGGCAGCCTGCGCAGCACGATCTGCGAAGACCAGGGCCTCAAGCAGCGAGTTGGATGCAAGCCTGTTTGCGCCGTGAACCCCGGTATGGGCGCATTCACCGGCTGTGTAAAGACAAGGGATGGAGGTTCTTCCCCACAGATCGGTCTTTACCCCGCCAACAGAGTAATGGGCCGCAGGCACCACAGGCACAGGCTCGCGGGTGATGTCAAGGCCGAAGCGCTTACACGTATCGGCGATCATCGGGAAGCGCTCAAGGATGCGCTTACGAGGTATGGACGAAAGATCCAAAAGCACGTAGTCCAGCCGCCTTGTTCGAAGCTCGTTGTAGATGGCGCGTGCCACCACACTGCGCGGCGCCATCTCCTCATCCGGGTGATAGCGAGGCATGAACCGCTCGCCGTCAGGTGTTCGTAGTATTCCACCCTCGCCTCGCACCATCTCGGAGATAAGGAAGGCGCGGCCGTCAATCTTGAGGCCGAAGAGCGAGGTGGGATGGAACTGGATGAACTCAAGGTCGGCAACCTGGGCTCCTGCTCTCCAGGCCATGGCTACACCGTCGCCGGTGGCTATGGGAGGATTGGTGGTGTGCTCATATACCCCACAGAGCCCACCGGTTGCAAGCATCACCACCCTTGCATGAATCTCTGCAAACTTGCCGCTCTCGTGGTCGAAACTTAGAACCCCTCGGCAGCGTCCGCTCTCATCGGTTAAAAGGTCGATAACGAAATGGTGCTCATAGAGTGCCACGTCAGGGGCTGAACGCACCGCCTTAATAAGTCCCCACTCCACCGCCTGACCTGTGGTATCGGCGACATGGGCTACCCTGTGCCTGGTGTGCCCACCCTCAATGCCCAACTCAAGGTGACCGGCCTCTGTTGAGAACTCGATCTCCAACTTCTGTAGCTCCCTTACAAGAGCAGGCCCCTCTCCGACCATAACCTGAACCGCTTGCGGATCGCAGAGACCGTAACCGGCTTTTACGGTATCTTCAAGATGCTGCTGAGGCGAATCATCCGACCCCAATGCCGCAGCAATCCCACCCTGAGCGTAGTTGGTGTTGGACTCGGAATCATCTTTCTTAGTAAGGACAAGCACCCGACCGTGATTGGAGATCCGGTAGGCAAACCACAAACCCGCCATCCCTGAACCGACCACAAGGAAGTCGGTCTCGATGCGCATATGCTAGAACCGCCAGGTAAGTTGAATACCTGGTGTGTCAAACCGAGGAACGATCCCCAGACGACTGGAGCCTACAGGGGAGAAAAACGCCACGTCCAAAGTGCTTGCAAGCCGTGTAAGCAACATCACACCAATAAACACAGTAGAGGTCTGCTGTGCCCGGCGCATCCGGATCCTCTGGTTGAAATACCCCATCATCAAGGAATCCGAACGCCACATCCAGGCATCTCCGCCTGTAAAGCTGTTGGCAGCAATGTAGTCCTGTTGCGCGGCAAGGTCGTCGGGATAAAAATCACGAGCCTCCCTGGCCACGTTGAGATTGTAGTCATCTGAGGAGAAATACCTCTCCATAGCAGCAAGGTAGATTCGGGAACGGTTGGAAGGATTGGCATCAGCATTCATCACCGCCATCCCTATAGCGGCCTGGCCTTTGTTGAAAGCGTCCCATCCAAAACCGGCCGCACCTGCAATTGCCAGACCATCGCCACACAAAAACAGCTCACCTTTAAGCCTGTAGCCCCGAATAAGCTCACCTGTTCCAGGTAGAAAAAGGGAGGCGAAAGGTGCAAGCTTTTCGGCACGGGTCAGTTCTCTTGTTGTGAGCGCCATCTCGGAAGCATCCTTTGCAACAGGCATCTGGGGAGTATCTGCTGATATAAAGATCAGGGTAATTATGAAACTCATCTGGCCTCCTCGTCTCTATCGGATCACACCGAGTTTATAAAGCTCAACCGTCTTCTTCTCAGCCTTGGAGGCTTCAACGCGAACGATATATAACCCTGATACGACATCGGTCAGAAGCTCATCAAGCGGAATATCGTTCGTCGTGTTTGGATCAAACGAAGGTTCTATGGTTCGCATCAGCTTGCCTGAGATATCCACGAGCTGAACCTTAAGGGCATCAACATCACCCAGCATAACGTGAAGGTACGCGTGATAGCGAGCCGGGTTGGGATAGACGTAGACCTCTGACAGTGGGACCGAAGGAGCAGGTGGAGCATTAAAGGTCTCTTCCAGCAAACCGGTATGGGCCGCATCGTGCATCCACTCGCCCCATGAAAGCTGTGAACCTGTGGTGCGCCAGACGTGAACCTTGCTGTTTAAAGTATCGACCACGGTACCTGCCAATATCTCCAGCTTGCCGTCATCGTCAAGGTCAGCAAGTGCCAGAGCTTTGCCTATCGGATAGCGGGTGTAGAGGGTTTTGTAAGGTTTCCGTGCTCCTCGTTTGATAAGGTAGACGCCGTGATCAGGCGAACCTATGGCGATCTCTAGCTCGCCGTCCGCGTCAAGGTCTGCAACAACCGGCGAGGATGTAAACACAAAGGGTTCGTCAAAAGTGATAAAGTAGAGGTATCCGCCGTGCTCGTAGGGTTCCTGAACCTGGTAGGTTTCAGGGAAGACTAAAGGATACCCCGGGACTGCGGCACCGTTGGCATCCAAAGCCCACAGGCCGTTGGCCGCTCCGAATAAGACCTCAGGCAGACCATCTGCGTCCAGATCGGCAAGTGCTGGGGTTGTTAGCGGAGAGGCAAAGCTGCGGCTTGAGCGGTATTTGATGGTTCCATCCTGGGATACTGCCACGTATCGATAATCGTTGTACTCGTATACAAAGGCAAGTATCTCACGCTCGCCGTCGCCGTCAATGTCGGCAACCAAAGGCGGAACATCACACTGTGCAGAGCCTCGCCCCAGATCTAAAGGAAAGCCCTCGCTGAGGTTCCCTGCCGCATCAAACAGGTAAAGACGCCCTGAGGTGGCAAGAACCGCAAACTGAGCAGGTGAGCGCTGGACCAGAGCGAATCCGGGTCTAACCTCTTCGCTAAGATCTAAAGGATAATTCTCAAGTAGCGCCGCCGTATCTTCCTCTACGTTCAGGGCATAGACCTTACCGAACTCGTCAACCGTAAGTATCTCAAGATCCGTGTCCCCATCAAGATCGGCAAGCATGGGTGCTGCAAAGCTGCGACCCTCCATCCGGAACGGAAACCCTTGCTTGAGGGCCGCAACCCTTCCCCCAACAAGCGAATCAGGATCATATACCGAGACCATGCCCACTTCTCCTACAAGTACAATCTCCGGCAAGCCATCGCCGTCCACATCCCCAAGAGCCGGCGGTGAAGAGAGTCGGTAATCAAATCTGAGGAACATAGGTTCAAAACCATTGTAGGGCGAACCGTCCGAGCGCCAGGCAAAGCCTATCCTGTGCTCACCAGAGCTGGAGGGCACACCAAAAGCGATCAACTCTTTATCACCGTCACCATCCAGATCGACAACAAAGACCGAGTTGATCTCATCAAGATAATAAGCCTCCTGCGGAAAGCCGCCCAGCTTGCCCTCAAAGGAAATCTGGACCCTCATCACGGTGTCGGAGGAATCAAGGACCCTGACGGTTACGCCTGTCTCGCCGTAGTAACCATCAGTCGAAGGATTAGTCGCAGGGCCGAACTCCGCGTTGCCGCCATCTGCAAAGAAGGGATCAAACTCAGAGCCCTGGGTGGCGTAAGAACCCGAGCTCTCGTAGTACAGGAGCTCGTAGTCCTGGATGCCGTCCGCCTCCTCCATATCTACAGCGTTGTGCTTTCCGAAGGCGGTCCAGGCGTTGACGTAGTTGTAGTCTCCCCACTCGTCCACCACGTCCTCGTCAACGTGCCAGATGATTACGCCTGAACCGGGCTGAAACGCGTCGTACTCGCCCTCCACCACCCAGACAGGCACACCGCCCTTAACGTCCACCTCCACGGTATCCTTGGCCTTAACGTCGGTCTGGCGGTTCTCGATCAAAAAATACTCCTTAGGATTCCCCTTCTCATCGTAGCGTATAGGAACTTGTATAAGCGTAGGTCTTTCTTTGGCTTCCCAGTCCGGTATAAACAGGGTGTCGAACTCGGCGGAGTAAAGGGAGATAGTAGTGTCCTGGGTGACTACAATAGGGTCTTCCCAGCCGAACCAGTAGCGGTGGAACGCATCGTGCATCGAAGGTATCTGGCCTGCAGGGTAGCCGAGCCAACCACCGCCACCCATCAGCGACCATGCGCCCACACCCTGGGTGTAGCCTGAAACGTCGTAGAGATCGTATCCGCCCAGGAGATGGGCAAATTCGTGATAATGCAGGCCGGGCAGACCGGTCATCACCCCTTCAACGCGCGGGCTTTCAGGAACGATGGACGCGGTGGAGATAGGAACGCCATTGACTTCCACGTAAGGCAGACCCGTATAGGCCTCAAGTGCTCCAGGTGTTATCGTAGCTGAGGCAAGGTCTGAGGTATAGCCGAACCAGTATGAGGATTGGATGGTGCTTCCCGCATGGAAGATGATAATCATATCAAAACCCGGATATTGATATTTGGAGAAATCTATCTCAGGGTCTTCTGCAGCAGCCAGCAACGCGTCGCGCATGAAAAGCGTAAGTCCACGATCCAGATTGCTTGTGTCGCCGTAGTAGGCCATCCTGTGCGGAACCTGGTAGCAGCGGAATGGCTCGGAGGGATAAACATCGTATTCGATCACCAGTCTGCCGCGGGAGTTCAAGAGATAGAAGTTTCGCAGCCCCAGCATCTGGTTCTCGAAGTAGGTTCTATCGTGCGGTGGATCGTAGTAAAGCCCGTCGGATGGCGAGCCGAAGCCGCGAAGGTCCATCTTCCCGTTACCCCAGGTGAAGGGATCGTCGTCAGCGGGAAACTCAACCCTTATGGCAAGCACCCGTAAGGTCCCGGGAACTGGAATACCTGCCATAGACTGAAGATACTTTCGTGCTGCGGTATTAACCCGGGTAGGGGTGGTGGCTGAACGATACAGCAAACTTTTATAATAAGGATCATCCAACCTGGATTGGTAAGGCTGCACCGGTACTTTTATTCGTGTTGCAAATAGCACAGCCGAGGCCAGCAGCCCTAAAAGGGTGATTCGTTTAATCATATGTATCTTGCTCCTTCCATCGTGTTAAAGATCAAAACGAAGAAAGTCTCGGCTGCCTCCATAGTTTTTTTGCAAGTCTCCACTGAGACACGGAGAGAGAGGGATTCGAACCCCCGGGGCCTTTCGGCCCACACGATTTCGAGTCGTGCGCTTTCGTCCACTCAGCCATCTCTCCTTGGATGCCGGCGATCTCTTCGATATCGCCGGCATAAATATCTCTACCCATCCCCCGCCTCATTTGTATTGACCTTGCGTCGCTCCTTAAAGAAAGACTGCATCAGCGCCTTCGCCTCTTCGGCAAGCACCCCCTCAGTCACCTTGAAGGTGTGATTCAGACGCTCGTCACTACCGATCTTAAAGAGCGATGAGACCGCCCCGAATTTGGGGTCCCTTATGCCAAAGACTACCCGCGGGATGCGTGCAAGCACCGCAGCGCCCGCGCACATAAGGCATGGCTCCATGGTCACGTAGAGCGTACAGTCCAACAGCCTCCACGACTCCAAAGCCGACGCCGCCGCTGTAATGGCTACAATCTCCGCATGTGCCGTAGGGTCGGCAAGCCTTTCGGTCTGGTTGTGCCCCCGGCCTATTATTCGACCTTCGTGCACAACCACCGCACCAACCGGGGTCTCGCCCTCGGCGCAAGCTGCCTTGGCCTCCCGCAACGCCTCACGCATCCAGCGTTTGTCTGAATCTATCAATTATCTCCTCTCGTCGCATCCCTCTTTATTTAAGACTAAGGATAGCGATAAGTCGAACGCTGTCAACCCGCCCGTACCCCTCCGGGGCATTCTTATTATTACTTGAGCTTGCGCTCAACTCGCTTCGGATATAACACACCTGTAGGGGCACGGCATGCCGTGCCCCTACGAATGGCCTAGAGGCCGCTTTACACGCCCGGAGGGATTCGAACCCCCAACCTGCTGATCCGTAGTCAGCTGCTCTATCCAGTTGAGCCACGGGCGCAACGCGTTATTCTAGCGAGGGAAGGTGCTTTGTCAAGAACAGCAAGGGGCTTTACATCAGAGACACACCTTCATACCCGCCGCCGGTTTACCATTGTGATACTATTTAGTCGAATTAACCAAAACCACCTTGACATAGACCCGACCCACTACCCGATGTGGTGTTCGACTCTGTCTGGGGCACCTGGGATACAGATGATGATCCGGACTACTTCAACTCTGG
>Ga0209991_10000085_pt1 | contig 39309 bp, 32 predicted proteins | sample ChitaG_FD_183167 | JGI IMG/M metagenome (GOLD analysis project Ga0209991, IMG submission 183167) | Deep subsurface microbial communities from South Pacific Ocean to uncover new lineages of life (NeLLi) - Chile_00310 metaG (SPAdes)... | ecosystem: Environmental > Aquatic > Marine > Oceanic >... | reverse complement strand
AAAGGGAGGTAGGACTAATGCAAGCATACTGTATGAAATGCCGCACCAAAAGGGAAATGAAGGACACTAAGGCCATAACTATGAAGAATGGTAGGCCGGCGACTCAGGGTGTATGCCCTGTATGTGGGACTAGGATGTTTAGAATCGGGAAGAGTTAAGGCTGACATTATAGGTATCAGAAGAGTTATTAAAGAGGCTGGGTAAGTCTAATGAAGATACCCAGCCTCTTTGTTGCTGATTGCACAAAATGGACAATTGTGCAATGAGTAACCGAAGGGTGCCAGGCGGCTGGCCGAATGCAGAGAAGCAGAACACTGGTATCCTGCTAGGAGCGAACAAGCAAAAAGCTGACGCAAGTCAACGTGGGAAAAACGGATTAATCTAGCAAGCGGCCAAAGCCTTAGCATATTCGGGCCAGCTAGGCGAAGGGAGGGGTTGACTGCTGTAAGGTTAATGTATCCCCTAAGTGCAGCTCAGCGCATTCTGCCACATGATGAGGATAATCCGCAACAATATCCAAAAAGAAAGACAGACGAGCAGGAGGAAACTACTCAGTCACGAGATGCTTGATAATGTGTTCATTTTCTCTCGGGCCTTGGCAGATTGAATTCAGGTGAGGGATGGTGATATGATTAAGATGATAGAAGGTTGTGGTATCTTAACGGGAGATGCTCGGGTTTGGTGTAAAGAAGCCGAGGAAGCGTTTTCAATATGAATGTATACCTATCTGAAAGGTTCTTAAGAAAGTTTTTTCGGTACGTTTACTACCACATCCTCCCCGATGCAAACTTATGGTCTGGAAGAGCATCGGTATTTCTAGTACCGATATGCCTAGTGAAGATCAAGAATGACGTGGTTGTAGATTGTCGCTGCATCGAAGAAATCCTAGACACCAACTTCAAGTTGCAGAAGCTCAGATATGTTATTCAGCTGGCGATTGGTGATGGCACTGACACTTCCATCGAACAGGCTTTCATCCACCTAAACACCAACCTGCTTGAAATAACTGATAACCCTATTGCCTTTCCGGGCGAAAGGTTGAAATTACTAATGAGTGAGTGGCTTCTAAAAAATCCTAGAGTTGCTGATGAGGTAGACGGCGTCTGTCATTTTCACCCAGTCAACCTGCCCCTGGGAGAACTTGATCTGAGGACGATGGAAAAGGTAGCAGGTGTTATGGTACACTTTGGTAAGAGGAAACAGATCGCTATTTTGCTCGCAGCTGACCCTTCTCTCAACTATGTAGAAATGGCTAAGGGAAGGGTAACCGACTTCATAGAGTACATGATGAGACACTTGATAAACATTTCGTTGCAGGCTAAGGTCTTCTATGAGGGAGGCGGACAAGAAACTGTGAACGTTTTGGTGAGACGTAAGGAATAAGGTCAGTGCTTATACTTGAGCAGGTATTCTTGCCAGGCAAGGCATCCTGCCTAAGGAGATATGACAAAACAGTGAAGCGGAGGAGAAACAGAAAACAAAGAGCAAGGCAAATCATGGATTAGAGGTTCGCGGAAGAAAGAAAGCAAATGGTCTGATCGCTAAACAATGTGCTAGATAGTTTTAAAAGGATCACAGAGAGGAGGTGGGATTTTGTTAGCAATAGCAAGAGCTGTATCAGACATTCTCTTAAATATAGAAGCAGTTCATATCAATTTAGAAAAGCCTTTCGTCTTTACATCAGGGATGCTCAGTCCCGTATATGTAGATTGCAGAAAGGTCATATCATTTATTAATGAGAGACGCACAATTATCGAGTTAGCTTGCAGCATAGTAAAGAATGATATTGGCTTATATAATATTGACTTAATAGCAGGGGGTGAAACTGCAGGAATTCCATTCGCCGCTTGGCTGTCTGACTTGCTAAATTTACCAATGATTTACGTGAGGAAAAAACCTAAAGATTTTGGGCGGCATGAGCAAATAGAAGGTGATATTAACCCGGGGAAAAGAGTTCTCCTTGTAGAAGATTTGGTCTTCGACGCAGGAAGTAAATTGAATTTTCATAGCGTAATAACAAAGTCAGGGGCTATTATGGAGCATATTCTGGTTATATTTGATTATGGAAATAAAAAAGCGCGACAGAACCTTAAGGAACATGGCATTGAACTGCATGCAATGACTAATTGGAATACCCTCCTCCAACTAGCACAAGAGAAGAATTGCATTACACAAAGAGAGTATGAAGCTATACAAGAGTTCTTAGAAGACCCAGAAAGATGGGGAAAACAGAGAACAAGTAGTTATCTATAGACTCTGATTAAATTGAGTGTGGGTCTTGGAGTAACCTTGGGACAAAAAGCTTTCCAAAATAAAAGCCTCAGTCATGAAAGGAAGTAGCTATGGGGAATAAGGTTCCAACACTTTTGAGTGAAAACCGTTCAGCTGCTGATGGGCTCCGGGCTTGCCTTCTTAAGGAACAGCCTGCATTAATCGTAGGCATAGCGAGAAGCGGGCTAAGGCTTCTTGAAGTCTTATTCCGTTTCGATGAAGAACTACAAAAAAGGTTTAATCAGAGATTGATCTCAGAGAAAGCTCTACCATTTTTGCCAGTTCAGCAAGTAGATAGTGTTGTTGTAATCGATGACCTAGTCCTTTTCGGAAGCACATTTGCAGAAATATTGTCTGACACATGTAAGATATTTCAGACAGAGGCAAAAGCTATAGGTTTTGCAGCTTGTGAGGAGAGTGTAGACCCGAGATTTAAGAGGATATTAAAATGGTTTCTACCCCTCTATAAGGATCAGGTTGATTGGTATTGTGATATTGCCGCTCAAGCCTTTCGTACTCTAGGCAAAACTTATGATATTGATCACCCAGTGTTTGAAATCCACATGAATGATTCATTCAGGACACGGGCAGAAGTTATATCTCTACTTAATGATAGTGGGTTTCGATTTACGGAAACCACTTCAATGTCAGAGAAGGAAAACAACATTTTCTCTTTCTGCATAAACTATATATACAGCCCTGATCTTCTATCTACACTATTGCATCCCGAACACATTAGCCTTACCGGCCCTGAAAAGGTGCGTTTTCAATTTAACTTGCCTCGTAATTTGTTAACGATAAATCCGATATGCCCTGTAAGAATTCTGCCTCAAGAAGCTGCCAAAATCTTGGAAGGTGACATACAAGACAAGTGGTTCGTGCCTAGCTACGACGTGTTGAATGATCTCCTCGCTCAAGCAGTAGAGGCGTTAAAACAAGGGTTTTTTAAGAGGGGAACAAAGCTAGGTGTTTCTTTTCTCCAAACACTCACTTTTTTTCTAGAGTACATTCTCGGTTTGTCTGCCGCAAAGATGATTCTCGAAAAAGGAGATAGCAGTGCATTTGTACCTTCGATTGGATTAGCTCGTGAAGACCTCCAGTATCTCTTTGGCCCAGAACTAGCCGAAAAATTCCACAAAATTCACCGCGATCACAACGAGGAGTTGCTACAGCATCCCGTGCAGATCACTCAGTCAAAGTTCCCTAGAGATGAGGAACATAGCCTAATTAATGTTGCTCTTTGGGAGAAAATCGCATCCAGGTTGAGCGATGATGTGCTTAGGAAAAGTTCTCCCGGATTGATACCAGCACGTATGCTAATTCCTATGCGGGACGTTATGGACACTGAGAGGCGTTCACGAGGAGTCGGAACCGAGGGACGATTAAGAGGCGGATTCTATTATTTTGAGTGGCAAGTGATATTGTCGGAACTATGCAAGAGAGCTGGGAAAGTATGGGATACAGCTTTCTTTTCCCCTTTATTGGATCATTTGATAGATTGCGGCGCTGTTGTCCCAATATGCATAGAGGCACAGGACGGTTCACTTGGACGCGCCTTTCGCTTTGGAGAAGGAATAGATAGACCCCTTAAGTTAAACTATTTTCTCTCCAACGTCACTGGTCACCTTCAAAAGAGGGGCCGAGAAGAAAGGCTTATCTCAAACAACCTGCCGCGGATGCTTTTCGAAAAGACAATGGTTGCGATGGAGCCTCTTATATCAAGAAATATCCCTTGGCATGCACAACCTCATTTTAATGTAACGAAAGAATTTGAGAAGTTTGGTGCAAGGCTGATTGTGCACGATTATGATTCTTCCTACGATCTAAGGGGATGGGGGCTTGAAAACGGTATCTTGGTGCGAGCCGAAGAGGATACTGGGGATGAACTCCGTGATGGCTACACTTTCGCACCAGAATCCTTGGATGCCTACGCAAGCGTAGGAGATGGAGAGTTTGACGCAAGAATTCTTGCTCCGGCGAAGTCCATAGTGGAGCTTGTCTTATTCCTTTCATCCAGGGTCGAACCTCGAAAGCGTGGACGTGAAGTGAACCTAAAACGCCTGCTTGTTGGGTTAACAACTTGTGGAACCGAAGAGGATACGCATAAGGCAATAAAAGGGGAGCTAGAGATTTGGTTAGGCTTAAAGTCGGGGGAACGTTATGCATTCAAGAGTTATCGGTCTTTTCTGGCAAATCTCAGAACCCTTGCTGGCCTTGATTCTCAAAGCAGTTCAGCAATGGATGAGTATATTGCCACGGTCAAGCAATCGCTTGAGAAGCACATTGCTGTATTGCCGGCAGAGGCAGAATTTAAGACACATCTTTTCTACCATCACATGGAGAATCTCCGAAACTGGATAGACCAGCAACTTGCGGAAGTCCCCGTCTACCAAACAGTATGGGATACGTACTTCAAAGGGCGCTTCAACCCTTTGCCTAGTCCAGCAAAGCAAGCAGATAAAGCCAGACTTGAAGGGTTCACTAAGCTGATCAAGACAATCAGTAGTCTGTCAAGGACGCTTATGAATGAACTTGATTATTGGCCGGATTCCAGAAAAGAGGAGCAGAAATACGACGAGAACGGCGAATTGAAAGACTGCGCATATTATGTTCGGCGGTACAATAAAGAACGTAGGGAGCTTATTGGGCAAGACTTCACAGTTAACCTCGCAACTTTATCAGAAGGACTTACAGAAAAGCTCTATGCTCTTCCTGACAGACTCGTTAAGATAAGATTCTTTGTTGGGGAAATATCGAAGTTGTTTGAAAATCTACGCGAGGTTTACGCAGCATGCTTCCCGCTACCTTCCTCCGTAGAAGTCCGTACCGAATATCCTATTGTTACAATGGTCATGTATGACATCAAGAGATCGTCCGATGAGCACCGAGACGAAGAAAACGCACGCAAACTTGGGAATCTGAATCAAATGGTTGCTGACTATGGTAAGACTTTTGAGGATGAATGGTTTAATGATTCGTTTAAACCAGTTACGAACGATCGTAATCATTGTCTCGTAGAATCGCCGTTAAATGGGATCAAACTAGCTTCTTACCTAGCTGAGAAAAGCGCCTCATTGGGATTTTTCTTGCGGATAGGGATATGCGAAAGCAAGAAGAAAATGCCGGTGGTTACCTTGCTGAGGCAACTTGATTTGAAGAACTCGGACCTCTTCGTTGTAACCGACAGGATCACGGAGTGTAAGAAACATGTTAAGGAGGGGTACTCTCCAGTTAAGGAGAAGGAAAATGACTCCGATATTTTCCTCGATCTCGCTACGAAGGAGAGCCTCTTGAATTGTCGTGGCCCCAATAAGCCAAAAGAAGACCAATTTAGCTGGGTAACAACTATAAAGCCAAAGGGAGAGGCTCTTCCTGAGACGATTGAAATATGGGGATTTGAACCAACAAAGACAGCGATTGAACGGCAACTTCCGCTAATCCCAGAGCAGAGTGCTTGAGATGATAATCATAGTAAATGTGACGATTATCACTCTAAATGAAGCTAACCAAGTCCTTAGGAATGGAGCAATAGTAATCCAAAATGACCGCATAATTGACCTCGGCGATAGCACCGCTATGCAGACAAAGTATGAGGCTGAAGTAGTCATTGACGCAACGGGTAAGCTGGTGTTGCCAGGCTTAATTAATTCGCATACTCATATGTGTAGAAGCCTTCTCAGGGGCAAAACTGCTGATATCCCTTTAGAGAAATTTCTCAAGCATGTTTATGACTACAGGGCGAGTGTTTCAAAAGAGGAATTGCGAATTGCTACTTTGCTTTCTTATATTGAAATGATCAAGTCAGGCACAACATGCTTTGTCTCTCACCAAAATGCTCGCTTTATTGAAGAGGCTATAGAAGCAACAATCCCTATTGGATTGCGAGGAGTATTTGCAAGGATCCTGATAGATGATCCACGGATGCCTGATAATCTGAGGGAATCCCCGCCAGAAGCTGTCAAGAACACTTTGAATTTATGTGAGAAACATAGTTCCGAGAGTAGGATTAGAGTCATATTTGGCCCTATGGGCCTTCATAACTGTTCGCTGGAGTTGATGAAAGAGGCCGGTAAAGCAAACCAAGAACATAAACTGGGCATACATACTCATTGTTCAGAAACAAAAGAAACTGCAGAAAAGAGCAGAAGATTATACAAACAAAGCGAAATGCAAGCTTTGCAAAAGGCTGGGATTTTAGCATCAGATACTACGCTAGTTCACTGTAGCTATATTTCTGACTACGACATAGAAATAATTGGAAATACAAACTCTTCTATTGTGCACTGCCCCGGTAGCATTAATCGAAAAAGAAATGGGAGCATACTTGCCTCTAGGTTAGCCCAAGGAGGAATAAAAGTTGCTATAGGCTCTGATGGCCCCAGTAATTGTCATAACCTTTTTAAGGAATTGAGGGAGTATGCCTTACTCGATGAATCTCTCTCTCCATTTAACCTTCTCCGAATGGCGACAATAAATGGTGCTAAAGCTTTAAGAATGGAAGAGGAAATTGGAAGTCTAGAATTAGGCAAAAAGGCTGATATGATTATTATTGACCAGCCAAGTGGGAAGAATCCTCTATTTGATCTAGCAATTTCTAGCGGGGATGTCCTTGTAACTGATGTCATTGTTGATGGCCAGTTTATTATGCGCAACCGAAAGATCTTAACCTGTGACGAGGGGCAAATCATGCAGAATGTTTTGCCTTATATAGAAACAAGTTTCTGGGATAGGGGGTCTTCATAAAATGTCCTTAGCTGAATGGATAGCAATATGGATAACAATCATCCTAGGCGTTTTAGCCCTCCTAGAATTATTCCTTAAACCAGTTCGTAGGCTATGGCCTAAAGTCAGAAAATACATCCTTGCTGTTCTAAAACGATTAACTGCTTGGTTAGAGCCCTCCAGCAAAGAGCTAATGTCTGAGGAATCTCTCGCGGAAGAGTTAATAAAAAGGGGCTGTTTGACTTTGGTGGAAAGAACTCCTACCGATATGGATATTATTCCTATTCGAAGTAAGTACTGGACAAATGTTATAATATACGGACCTAGATTTGATTCCGATATGCAAGCGAAAACCGCAGATTATATTGCACATCATATCAGAGATAAGCGGAAGATAGATAAGCGCAAGTGGGGCCTAAGTTATTTTTCTTGCCGCGAGGATGATCCTTATTTTGCCTATTTTGGATATATAGACAGCGATGCAATCTACAATCTAGCTCAGAAAGTCGCAAAACAGCTTGAGATCAAGATGGAATCCCCTTGGGATATAAAAACGGAAAAGGTGATTTTCATTTCGGCAATGGTCCAAGATGGGATAAAAGATTGCTTTGAGAGCATGAAGATAAATGGGGTTCAGGAAATCCTTGCTTATTTTTTACTTGAGCCACCCTCCCCGTCGCTTCAGAATTTATGGTTTTTGGGGGGATCCCCAACAGTTGAGGCGATCCCAGTAATAAGACTTGAGACGCTCAAAAATCCAAGGTTGTTTTCGCTCCTTTTACAGTTAGAGTAGGTTTGAAATAGAGATGGAACAAGTGAATAATTTCTCGGTCTCGACCCTCAAGGCTAGTTTGAAGAGTTGTATCATTGAGGATGGCTATTTTTTCCATTCTAATGGGGAAATTAATACTCGATGGCTCGACCTCGGCTTATTAAATAGAAAACTTGAGGAACAGGAGCCCCTATTCGAGAAAGCTTTAGAGATACTTTTAAAGGAAGTATGGACAATACAAGAGATAAGCTCCAACACCATTGTCTTCAGTACTTTACCTGATCGTCAACTGATTCTATTTCCTCACCTAATACGTGATATTATTAAAGGCAGAAACTTTCGAACAGCTTTCGTCCGAAAGATAGCACCACGAGTTTATAAAATAGAGGGAAAGATTGGAGAAAGTGTCATTTTATGTTGCGGTCTCTCTGTACATAAGGACATTATTGGCAAAAGTATTGATCTGATTAGAAGCGTTGAGGCAAGGATAGCAGGAGTATTGGTGCTTGTACACTGGGGCGAGCATACAACAGTTTACCGTGACCAAGCAGGAAGCGAATATGCATATTTTTACTTGTATAGAATTTTCGAAGTTGAAGATGAACTGAAAATTGAACTCAATGGCAAAGTAAAGGATAAAATCCAATACGAGGAGGTATGATTATGCCAATAAAAACTCCTGGGTCCCAGATTATTGAGGAACAGCATGAGAATATCCAGAAGCTCAAACCATTTCCACAGCCAAATAAACAAGTGCTAAACTGCGAGCAAACCGAAGTGATAGAACCAGACCATAACGGAATGACTATCGAGGAATTTCTTCGATGGGGATGTAAGTGCACTGGTTAAAGTAGGAGGTGTAAAATGAGTTCCCCTTATAGCGTCTTTCTTGAAGTAACGAATGCTTGCAACTCCAATTGCATGCACTGTCGAAGTCGAACAGGAAAGCCCTTGCCTAATGAATTAAGCACAGATGAACTACTTAGCCTAATAGACAAAATAGACCACATGGGGACGTCTTTTGTAGTACTTACTGGAGGTGAACCATTACTTAGAAGAGATATCCTTGAGATTGTGAAGTATTCCTGCAATCTTGGACTAAAGACTGTGCTAGCTACTAACGGCTTCTATCTAACCCATGACAAAGCAAACTTACTTGCCACAATGGAAAATCTTTCAGTTCAAATAAGCCTCGATGGTGCCTCAGCGGTGATTCATGACTCATTTAGGGGGCTTGATGGTTCATTTGAAAGGGCAATTTACGCGTTACGGATATGCGCGGAAGTGGGAATAGATGTAAGCGCATCAGTGACCGTGACTTGGTATAATTTTGAAGATTTGCCAAAGGTGATTGACCTTGGAAGAGAATTGAGGATACCCACCATCAAACTCCGACGTTTCATACCAAATGGGCAAGGCTTTGACAATCGTTCTCTTCTTGACCTCTCGCCAGAAGAAATGAGGGTTCTTGTTAAGTTTTATATAAATAGGAAAGAGGCTCTCCAGCACGAAATTGACCTACAGATGGAGCAAGCTCCCTTTACGATTCCGTTAAGCACAGATAAATCTAGTTTTTTGAACGATGGAACCAAAAGGATACGGGGTGGTTGCTCAGCCGGAAATGCTATATGCGTGATTGACCCTGTTGGAAACGTCCGGCCCTGCCCATCGCTTCCTGTAAATGTAGGAAATGTCAAGGAGGTTGATTTTCAGACAATATGGGAATCTTCGTATATCCTGAACCAGTTAAGAGATAGAAGCAATTTGTCAGGACGTTGCAAAGTATGTGAGTATAGAAGCGTTTGTGGTGGATGTAGAGCTGCAGCTTTTTCACAATATGGCAATTACCTGTCAGAAGATCCTAAGTGTTGGTATACCGAAGCTTTGAAGGAAAAAGCACACAAATGTGAATTGATAAGCGTGTAGCGATACTTGAGATTGAATCCGATTTCTTTTGCTAATTCGAGTTTTTCTTTTGATCCTTTGGAGAACTCTGATTTGTAGTATAGGAGGCGGGAATGGAAGAACTAAAGCTACTGCGCGACAAACTTATGCAGGGGTTCTATGTGGATAATCTTTACGAGATGTCAAGTCTCTGCACAAAGCTGAGCTCTAGGCCAGATATGCGTGTTCCTATGTTTGTGCTAAGTGTCATATTTAGGGGAATCGCTGCTGATTGGGATGAGCGACCTATCGAGGTAGAGTATGCTAGGGACATCGAAATGAAACTTCTAGCCCCGGTAAAGGCCATGATCGAAGCCATCGAAGATAAGAAGCGGCCTCACGAAATTTATGTATTATTAGATGGGCTTATTCAAGAATTCTTGCATACAGTGAGCTAGACTCCCAACCCATCTCATCGCGACACGATCGGTGCTCCTTTACAATGACGAAACTATCCTCTAATTTCCCCCATTGCCCAAGAAGGTAAATGAGTCCAGCTATTAGATATATTTTCATCTTTTATACCCCTTGTTTTCTTATACCCAAAGCCCACAATTTCATATAAAAGTCTGGCAACTAAAAGAAGTTGCCGAAGGCAATTTGGGCAAGTGATGGCAAGCCATATATCTTCAGAGCGTTAGACGACCTACTATCTTGTTATCAGAGATATTGCACAATCCGCCCTATTGTTAAGTTAGGTGCCCAGGACGCAAAGGCTTTAAGTAGGTACTTTGAGTTGTGCTGTGGCAGACTATGAGGCAGAATGGTTAACTCACTAGAGCGAGCAACCACGGCCAAGCGAATATTGCCCGAGCCGACTCGAAGATAGTCGCAAGAACTCCTGTGAAAAACAAAAGAACTACATACCCCATGTCTTGTACAATTTGCTTTGCAGGGTGTTCTGCCCTTTTCCCTACAGCACCTCTCGTAATCCCCAGCAGAAATAACACTGGGTACATTTATAGCTAGGATTCATCTTCCTGTTCCTTGCGTACCTGCTCCACCGCTTCCTCGACGGACATGCCTTGCTCCATGCTTTCCCGTATCTTTTGGAGGTTCTTCATATACTCTCTTACTATCAAACCAGCTGTATATCTTTCCAGTATCTCTTGGATGGCTTGTTTTGCTTTCTCTATCTCTATTTTAGCACCCATCTTCTCAAAAATCTTTAGCGCCTGCTCGAGATGCTCTATCGATTCGTCTATTTCATCTTTACCTGCGTAAACGAGCCCGATGTTATATAGGTTTAAGGCCTCCCCCCCTCGATATCCTATCTTCCTGTGGATATTGAGCGCCTTCTGGTTGTAATCAAGGGCCTTATCCAAGTCCCCCTTAGTCTGGCATACGTTCCCGATGTTACCCAAGTATGCAGCCTCCGCGCCTTGGTATACCTCCGCCTTAGCGATATTGAGTGCCTTCTGCTGGTAATCGAGCGCCCTATCCAGTTTACCCTCGAGCAGGTATATGTTACCGATGTTAGCCAGTTGGTAGGCTTCCCCTTCTCGGTTTCCTATCTTCTTGTGGATTTTGAGGGCCTGCTGGTAACACCCGAGGGCCTTATCCAACTTCCCCTTAGTCTGGCATATGAATCCGATGCCGCCCAGGGCATTAGCCTCCCCTGCTTGGTATACCTCCGCCTTAGCGATATCGAGTGCCTGCTGGACGTAATCGAGAGCCTTATCCAACTCCCCCCTGATCAGATATATATTGCCGATGTTGCTCAAGGCATTGGCCTCTCCCCACCGCCGACCTATTCCCCTTTCTATTTTGAGAACCTGCTCGAAGATTTCGAGGGCCTTATCCAGTTCTCCCCTGATCTGGTAGATGAGCCCGATGTTATGTAATACTAAGGCCTCCTCCTGTCGGTTTCCCGTCTGCCTGTGGAGCTTGAGCGCCTGCTGGAGGTAGTCGAGAGCCTTATCCAGTTCTCCCCTGGTCTGGTATATAACTCCAATGTTGCCCAGGCCCGCGGCTAGCCCTTCATTATCCTTCGCTTGTCTTGCTACCGCCTCCACTTTCCTGTAGTTTCCTTCCGCTTCCTCAAGCTCGCCCAACAAGCTAAAGCAGTTGCCGATGAGGAGGTGAAGCGCTATCTTTTCACTTGATCCCATGTTAGGCTCAAAGCTAGCCTCAAAGTAAGGGATAGCATCGCGATACCTCTTTTCCTTCAGGAGGGCGGCGGCTTGGCTTAGATTCTTCCGCCGCTCCGCGCCAGCCGTTCTCACCACACCATCCAAATCAGTAGTGATGTCTTGTCTAAAGCCTTCACGGAGCCTTTGCTCCAGTTCAGGTACCCAATCAGGAATGGGCGGACTCCATCCCAACCAAGTCCGGATACGTTTCCAACCGAAGCCCAGGATGGCTATGATTGCTGCGACAATCAAGCCAATGATAATACTAAAAAAAATATCCATAGCTCCACCTTGTTGCCTGTTGTGCTAGCTCATATCTACCCGCCCAATGTAGCGTGAGGCTTTAGTCGGGATTTCCCATTTTAACCACTTTTGCCCAAATTGTAGCACTCTTTCCTGCTGGGAAACAATAGCTTCGACACACTCTCGATACGAAATTTGCACAGGAGCAGTACTACCTGTATACGCCGGGCAGCACCGCTGTCAATGCAACAAAACCGAGAAAATGTTGCCTCTCCGCTTAACAATTGTCAGAATTGTTACTCATTACCCCGCCGCAGTCTATCTCTAACTAAATTGCAGTATCTTATTCCACACCGGAAAACAGCTCTAACTCTATCCCAATACCTATCAAGAAAGTAGATTAATATCAGAAGAACAACCGCAGTAGTTAAGAGCGACGCTCTAAATAGGTCATCAGGCCACGAAATTATCCAATATGCTACAAATACAAAGAAACTTAATGCGGATATCACCCATATTAATACTCTTTTAAACCATCTATGCCGTAGCCTATGGCCAAATAGGATAGGTGACCATAATGCTATAGTCGAGAGAAAGACCAGTGCTAACAGAGCAGCCAGACCAATAGTAAAACTATTAAGGAAAATTGGTAATAATACGAATATTGTTGCATTATATAAAGTCAATAGAGATGCGACGGCAATATAGACGTAAAATAATATCGTCCTTCTGTTGTCTACTAAATATTTTATGATACGCTGTCTTCTGTCTCCAATTAAAACCAACAAACATACAATTGATGCAATTGAACCAATGGTCCATAAAATTTCAAGGAAAGCCATAACATAAATACTGTAATGTAGCTCCAGTGCTAAGTCAATGTCGACTGAACAACAAGCCACGTTGGTTAGCCCGAGCCTTACTCGGTTCTAGCGTATAACTGCAATTACACGTGTCAACGAGTGGCTCTCCAGCTTCAAAGTTGTGCTGCACACTACGCCACATTGTTGCTTTACGCCATATTGAAGGAGTATTATAATTATAGTGAGGCTGGGATACAGGAGGAAAACAAGATGATGAAGAAGACAGAGTCATTGGTTGACACCTTGGACAAAGCCAAACCTTTTGGCTTCTACGAAACCGTGGGGCCAACTTATCCATCTTTGGCCAGTTGCCAGTGCGGTGGTGGTCTGGACTGTAGCGGTGGTGGCACGGGTGGATCCTGTCAGTGTGGAGGTGGCTTGGACTGTGGTGGCGGTGGTTCAGGTGGCACTTGCCAATGTGGTGGCGGCTTGGGCTGTAGTGGTTCGGGTTAGGAGATGGTTGCGAATCAAGACTATCTTATAGACCTCAGTCCGCAATTATCTCCGAACATGTATGTTGAGCAAAGAGGTGACCGGGTACTGCTATTAGACCCCGAACAGCCGACATGGATAGTTACCAATAAAAACTCTGCCAACTTGCTTGGCCTCTTTGATGGAAATAAAAGTGTTAGAAAAATCCTCAGTCTCGTTGATAATAGCGGAAGCTCTCAGTATCTGAGTGCATATGGTGTCATAGTCAAGGCCCTAGAATTGGGAATCCTTTGGGTAGATGCGCCGCCCCCTCGTCCCATTCGTCCGAAAACTCTGAATTCAGTGCATTTGACTCTCACGAGGAAATGTAACTTGAGTTGCATATATTGCTACGCGGGTTCTGGCAAACCAAATCTCCCTGAACTCTCAGCCTACAATTGGAAAACTATCATCTCTCAAATATATTCAGCTAGCGGCCCGATCAATTTTGTCCTAACGGGGGGAGAGCCTACACTATTCGTAGACTTTGAACAAGTGGCTTATCACATAAGGTCACTTAACTGCACTCTTCAATTGATAACAAATGGATGTTGGAGAAAGGATGTAGATCTTAAATCAGTAGTAGAATTATTCACTCAAGTAATCGTTAGTATAGACGGAAGTTCATCTAAGATAAATGATCCCCATAGAGGAGATGGCACCTTTGAAAAAGCTTTTAGTACTGTTAGACTACTGCGGGAACATCAGGCAAATGTACAAGTAGCGGTAGTTGTAACGAAAATGAATGCAAACGACCTGAATCGCATACGCAATTTGTTTGAACCCATGGGTGTGTTCGTTAAATTTCAACCGGTCTACCCATTGGGCAGAGGCTCAACAAGAGACGACATCTTGATAAATGGTGACGAATATTTTGCATTCCTAAGGGACGCTGAAAAAGGGAAAGCTCTTTCTTTGTTTGACAGTCCTCCCCAGCCCGGCACCAAAGTAGTTTCATGCGGAGTAGGGGGTGGCACGCTAAGCATAGATAGTGACGGATCTGTCTACCCCTGTCATCTATTGCATAAGCAAGAGTACGCGTTTGGAAGACTGCTGGACAGTTCATTCACTGACATTCTGGACCGTGTTAGAGCATCGCACTGGTACAACTTTAACGTTGATAGTATAGAAGAATGTAAGGATTGCATTATCAGGTATGTTTGTGCCGCTGATTGCCGAGCAAGGGCTGTCGCTGAAACTGGCGATCTATATTCACCTGATCCTTTTTGCAGCTATTTCAAGAAGGCAACTTTGGATTTCATGTTTAGTTCAGGCAAATGGACAAGCGGAATCAATGCGAGAATAGGTGAAACTATTTCGTAATAGAAAGACAAATTGACGGTTTTCACTAAGGATATTTGACTTCTCTACTTTCAACATTCAGCTACATTGGTTAGCAAGTCTCCCTCTCCGGCCTGAATCCTAGCATATAATCCAATTACACGTTCCAAGGAGTGAATTTCCAGTTTCAAAGTAGTGCTGCTATGATAGAGATTGACAAAGGCATGTACCAATGTAATTATAAAATGGCTAATTTTCACTATGTGTGTGATTCATGAACAAGTTTGTAATCCATGAACATCAGGCACTTGTAGCTGGCTGGCACCACGATTTGAGGCTGGAAAGAAATGGTGTGTTCAAAAGCTGGGCACTGCCAAAGGGTGTGCCAGAAGAGCCGGGAGTTCGTAGATTGGCAGCACCAGTTGAAAACCATGATCTCAGTTACGGCAAGTTTGAAGGCAAGATACCTAGAGGCCAGTACGGTGCTGGTAAGGTCACAATTTGGGATCGGGGAACATATGAGACAAAGTCTTGGACCGATACGAAAATAGAAGTCACCTTTCATGGTAAAAAGTTGCATGGTGAGTATGTGTTGCGTTGGATGGAGAAAATGAATAGCTGGCTACTATGGAAGCACTGACACTATGCCAATAAATGTCTGTCTTTCGGGTCGCACACTCTGAGTCCGCTAAACATTTAGCTAAGGTTAGCCCACCTCCTCCGAATCCTAGCGTATAAGTGCAATTAAACGCACCACTGCACATCATCCCCAAGATGAATGAAATTTAGGGCCTTAGAAGAACCCTGCCAACCATAGACCCTGGGAACTATACTGGCTTATTTGCCTTCATTTAATCCGTGCGTGTAATCCATGTTATACGCAGACCAGCCATTGGGATACATTGAATGTACGAGTTCAAGTTACTTCATGTGCGGTTTGCATAAGTGGCCTGACCTGTGTCATTTCCATTTGGTTAGCGTACGCGTGGTTCGAGTTTCGAAAGGCCTAGTCTTGGTAATTTTATTACCCAAACTTAGATAGCAATGCTTCCTCCAAAGTCAGGTTAATTATAGACACGCTCACAGCTACTTGTCTAGTCTCGTGAGCACCCAATCACAGTGAACTCCGAACCTCCATTGCGATATGACGCTAGGTGTCCTCATACTACCAAAACTTTTATGCTAGAATGAAGAGCGGTCTGATCATTTCTTTTGTCGGGTGCCTTTCTCTTCTACTTGTTGCCTAGCGTGGCTCTCGAGTAGCGTTTGCAATCCTTCTAGTGCCTCCCTAAATACCTGCGCCCGCTGGTTGAAGTCTTGAGTAGCTCTGAGCCCTGAAAGGCTCTGAATATGAATGATTTCCAGTTGCTGAGCTAATATGGTGGCTCTAAATATCCTGTCGTATGGATGCCATATGAGTGTTCCAATGATCGCTGAGATACTAGCTCCGCCAAATATAAGGCCCCACACATTTGCTCCGCGCAGTACAGATAAAGTTATCGCAACACCCGTCATTGTGAAAATCAAAACAAAACAAGCGATGGTCATCAAAACTCCAATATTCCACGATAGCTTTATTCGCTTACGTGCGGTTTCAAATACATTGTTTATTTCTTGAAACATTCCGGGATCATACTCGGTCAGTTCTACATTCGTGAGCTGCTCTGTCGTCCTTACCATTATTGCCGTAGAGGATATCAGGGATTCCGCTACCCTTTCTAGGCGTTCAAGAGTGCGATTTATACTTTCAAACATTCCCCCGTACATCACTGCAGAACGTTTCTCTTCCGGGGCTCCAACGTGTTCCATACGCACGGACAGAATGCTATCTACACGAAACTCTTCAGCAAGTGCTGCGGCAATAGACGAGATAGTGCCTGCACTGATACTCGCTTTACTTGGTGACGTTGCTAACATACGAAACAGGAGATTACACAGTTTGTCAACAGTTGAATCACGAAAAAGACGTATATACGGACTTCGCTGATTCAAGAGCGACTTAATGTGCACTTCGGAAATTGTAGAAGAAACATAGGGACCACCAGTCAGCATTTCAATTGCCACTATTCCGAGTGCATAGATGTCAACATATGGTCCGACTCCGTGAGATATTGGTTGAACCATGGCTGTGCTTGTCCCAGGCCGCTTTGGCACGTAATTCTTAAGCGCTGGATGAGCATATTTGTAAGTGCCAACCCAGGCGACACGCTCTTCAGTTTCCGATCTTCTTGCCATACCGAAATCAATGATATAAACTCGTCCATCTCCTGCAATAAGGATATTTGTAGGTTTAATATCCCCATGCAATATGTTCTTCGAGTGAATGGTATCCAGCGCTATGGCTACATCACGAACAATTTCCAATGCACGTTGGGGTTGCAAAACGCCTTTTTCCTGAAGAACCGTAGCTAAGCTTTGCTCACCTGGTTCGATGTATGGAAATATTTGATAAACAAACGACTCGGTTTCAACGATACCAGTTGGAACGATGATACCACGAGCTCGTGTGTCAGATAGACGATTCTGGAGCTCCTTCAAATGTTTGATGTATTCGCCAAACGTAGGTTCAACCAATTTAGGTATGACCTTTAGAACACATTTTTCACCATTCTGCTGATCTCGTGCCAGATAAACGGACCCGAACGCTCCTCGACCAATTAACTGCTCAATCGTGAAACGGCCGAGAACAATCTCCCCAGATTTGAAGTGTTCTTGCATTGAAATCTCCGTGATTTATCTTTTTACCCTGTGTAGCATAAAAATAGACGAAGCCGCGCTTTGTCTGCTCTCGAGCTTCCTACAAGCTCACGATTTCCTTGCCAAAGATATTTCTATCCATTGCACCTCTTTGCTTGTTTTCCTTACGTAGTTTAGATTATACACTCACGACTATTTAGAGACAAGAAGGGTTCTGGCAAGGTTGTTTTACGAAGCTTTCCCGATCTCTTTGACCCGGGTGCCGGGAGACACGATCGAAATAAGATCAGCACTCCAAGCAGGCGAATATCCGAACTCTCTTCGACAAGTATTTTGTCACGAGTCTGGCAAGTAGACAATAAGTGTCTCTCTATTTACGTACTTTACGACCCTTGGTGTAGCTCTGACGAGACTGCTAATGTCTGGTTGCAATATATTCAACTGCGTGGGAAAGCAGCACCTCGACTAAACGAACCGCTATTTTGTGTGACCACTCACACGGGGCCTTAAGGCTTGCCAGTGATAATTCGATGCCGGGTTGTCTTATCGTTCACGAGTCGACTTCTCTTGACTTTCATTAGCACTCTCTCTATATTGGTATTGGTGGTACTCACACAACGGGGGAGCGTTATGTGTAATATGCGTGCGAAATCTACTCAAATAAGCGAAATTGATGAGGGGGTGAACCATGGTGTCACAACCTGCGAAACGCGGTAACGAAGCGACCAACGCTGGCCTAGAAGCAATGGAGCAGAAGCGGCGTGATGAGGCAGTTGTACACTTCAACACAGCTCTAGATCATTATGAAGCCATTCAGGATGATGCTGAGCGCTGCACAGAACTCGGTACCTTTGCGCTGCTTCTTGATCAGGCGGGATTCCCGGACTTCGCACTGATAGCATCTCAAGAAGCCGTCGAACTCGACGAACAACTAGGCAACCTTCGGCATATGGCTGAGGATATGGTTACCTGCGGTAACGCGCAGTTACATATGGGCAATACGGATGAAGCATTATCCTTGTACCGCCAGGCGCTCGATGTCTGTGTGGCAAATGGCGACCTGGACAATGCGGCGTCGGCATCCACCAATATTGCTGTGATTATAGGTAATCAGGGCGAAATGGACGAAGCGATTCGCATGATGTACCAGAGCCTTGACTATCTGAACCGGCAGCCTCATCCGGCAACGGAAATTGTTACGCGCATCGCGCTCACTCAGGCTCTGGAGATGGAGGGACGTCCACCGGAGGACATCTTTGCGGTAGCGAGTCCGGTCGCTCAGCATGCGATCGAATTAAGACAGGATCAATGGGATGGTTTGCGGGGGCCGTTGGAGCAAACCGTGCAAAGATACGTACAGCTTCATCCCGAGACCAATCCCACCGCGGTCAAGCGTGATTACCTTTCTGGAATCTTCTAATAGGGAGAAATAACCATGCCGACTGGAGAAGAAAAGGCTCTCGTGGAACTTCGTTCATACCAGCCTAATGATGACGTGTTACAGGAGGTTTTACGGGCAGTCTGGGAGATAGTTGAGCAATCCGAAATCGCTTCCGAATTGGATTTTGAACTACTGGTCCTCAACTTGACCCAGGCCTCGCCGGCGCTTGAAAAAAGCCACTATGCCACATCCAACTGTATGGCGGTGCTCTCCGAGCACCTCGTCATAGTCAACGAGCGTTTTTTATTTGAGACAGAGGCCGCTGTACGTGCTTTTGAGACCACCGGGCCATTAGAAGCGTGTCCGTACTTGCGTAGTGATGAAGAACTATTGGCACTCACTGATCGCGTTAACGCCGACCCGCGTGGTTTCGTGACACGGATGCGAAGGGCAACATCCCGTTTTCCAGAGAAGGAGGAAGCTATACGTCACAGCGTTGCGCTGACTTATCTTTTTTATATTGGCCATGAACTAGGCCATTTTTTAAGCGGAAAAGACGCACGGAATTTTACCCAATTTGTCACCGCCGATTCTCCGCTTGAGCATCGGCTAGCCAATGCCGTTGTCAAGTTGCGACGGCATGCCGAGGAGTTCGAAGAGTTTGGTTTTAATCTACCTGGTTTCGAACGAGTGCTCACACCTGGTGACGAAATTGAGCAGAGCTCTGCAGCATTGCAGCAACAGCTAGGACGCTTGTACTTAAACCATTCCCAGTTCTTTCAGGATGAAGTAGAAGCCGATGACATCGGCACACAAATCATGCTCGAGCATCTTTCAGCGGCGGTTGATGATGACGCGGCCAACACCTGCATGTACCGTTTTGTGCGTGGTGTATTCGCGGCCGCCTTGTATTCCTGGTATCGGGATTTAGGGACATTTTGTCGTGCGCTAGGTATAGGCTGGCTCTCCGACGCGCAAGACCTCACACTTGCTATGACTCGAGACCGTGAGCGGTATATCCTTGCCGCGTCGTTGTTTGGCAATATGCATCGCTTTACACTATTGCGGGCGGAGCGTCTTGTCGAAGCTGTGCTTAAAGCACGAAGCAATGTTTTCGATGGAGGTCAGGGTCCATCGAGTCTACAAGGCAGTAGCGGTCCCGACGACTTAGAAAAGTTGCGTGAAGCATTGGCACGCTATTACCTGCTCTGTATTATGATGGATACGGCCGTCAAAATAGCTTATCTCGGTGCAGCTACCGCTTGGGTCCAAGAAGTGGACCGGATACGGAAAACGCCGCAGCTATTCATGATGGGCTTCGAATCCGTTGCCAAGGCCATGCAGTGTCTCCAGGAGCTCATCCATTGATTGTAGGAGGAGAATAATGGGTTTTTTCAGAAAAAAATCGCGCCCGCAGATACCGCGCGTCCTCCAGGAGGGATGGCAGTTCTATCACCGGCCTACGACACTTGAACCGGTGGGTACCGTCTTTCGCATAGATACCAATCACAGACGCTATATCGTTGATAATCTCAATATTAAAAGCACGCGCGGTGCGGAAGCTGCGGGTCACCTAGAGGATCGTATTGAGATTGGCGCAGGTGTCTTGGCGCGGCTATTAGGTATAGGACCACAAGCGGACGCCAATGTCAAATTTGCTGAAACGATCGTTTTTGAATTGAGCCAACCGGAACGGGAGTTGACGACAGACCTTGCTTTGGACAGCGTGCTAGAACCGTTTCTAGCTTCGTTGGAGTACAGAGCCGACAATCACTATTACGTGATTCGGGAAAGCCTTTGGGCTACAGCCATGGTCTATCAGTTGAGCAAGGAACGTGTCATGGCGCTTGGTGGAGAAGCAGCACTGAACCAGGCACTCACAATTGGCGCCAAACTTAAAAGAGTAAACGAAAGTCTCTTCAAAATCGAAGGTGATTTTACCGAACCAATGCTAGTGATGTTTCTGCCGGAGGAAATCAAACGAATTTCTTTTGGCCTGGGTGGCGATGAGACTAGATTGGGACATGTGCCAGTTAAGGAACCACTGGTATGGGAAGATTGAAGGATCTTTTTCCCCGTACAAGGTCAACGGTGTAGCGGTTAGTGAAGTTCGGCTACATAAAGGTGGAAATGACCCTATTTGATGATATCCAAATATATGCAATTAAAAATCAAACTGCAATAGATGAGAAAATTCGCTTGATTGAGGAAAGCTCACCATAACCAAGCGAACGGCACTTAGTAAAATGGTTCTTCTGACCCATTGGCTGATGACTATGCAGATTGGCCGACATAGTGATGAGCATTCCTCTCTTATTTGCACAGCTTCCAAGCCGTTCCATAATTTCGACCATGCCCTCAAAAAGGGTAGGAAGTGGCGTTGAATTATTTCCGAATTTCTTCTATAATTTCCTCGATTTGACTCCTCGGTGGTGAAAAAACTGCAGGTCATTAAGACCATAATTGGATAGTTTTAGCTTCAAAACGGGGAGATTTAACAAGCCACGTCTTCGTAAACCGCCGGTCAAGAGTTCGAATCTCTTCGCTGGCCCCATTTTTAAAGCTGAAATGACCATTATGAAGACTTCCTCAGGTAGACATAACTAGATTTTGCTAACGAATTGCTAACGGATTGATCCCACGACCTCATTTTCAATGTCGCGATTAACCACTTCGTCATTTTGTTCAACGTAGACATATATGGTACCTCTAGCCAGTCAGTTGAAACCAGTAATATCAATATAATCACAACCTTGGGGAGAGGTGATTTTGGTAGGGAGACGAAGAGGGCATCCCTCTATATTAGGTAATATTTCTATGTTATAATCGATATATGGTTCACCACAGTATAAGCGTGTATTATGTCTCCACACATAGAATATAGAGCATCGAATACCAAAAGGAGATAAATATGAATAGCTCAATATTGATACGCCCTGAACTCTCACCTAAGAAGGACGTCATTAAAGCGATCGATGGTTTCCTCAATGCCTTTCAGCCACATGAAATCAAGATGGAAATAAAACTCCTCCTTCACTTTGATGAAAAAAGCGAAGCCTATTACTTAGTGTGTCATCTTGATGGGAAGGTCCTTGCACGACATTGCGACTTGGAAGCAAGTCTGGATGCTGGCGAAGATGACGAGATTTATAAGCTGAATCGCGAGATTACAGAAGACCAAGCAGCATACAAGCTGATGGAGGAAGACGCTCAAAATGGCAGGAGTTTTGAGGATTTAGTACTGGAGTATGAAACTTCATACCACCCGCAAAAGTCTTTGAAAGTCTATGGAGGCCAACACCGCCTTAGGGCAATCATTAAAGCTCAGCATGTGAAAGGGTCGGTATTACATGGGGTTAGGGTCTATTTCGATCTTTCTCGCGAACAGAAGGTTGAAATAGCCACAGTTAGTAATACGTCAATTGCTGTACCTAATGATCTCTTGGACCGAATGCGTGAACAGTTGATTGGCTCGGAATTGAGAGATTGGTGCCAGGCGGTAGGGTTACTCGATATGGGCGTAGATTTTGCAGATAGAAGAAGCCCGGATACGCCAACCGTTAGAATAGCGAGAACTCTATTAGTGAATTTCTTCTTGGGGTTAGATACAAAACAACTGGAGGATTTTCACCAACCCATAATCTGCAAATCTGGCGGGATTGACGAGCAATACCTTACAGTAAGAAGCAGAATCAACTGGAATGACGAGGGTTTAAAAGAGATGGGAAAGCAATTCGCTCGTCTTCATAAACTACAGAGACAAAGCGTACTCGATAGACAAGAAGACAAAAATGCAGAGTTCGCACGCAAAGCTCTATCACTGTCCGTTGTTTCTAGTTGGGCATACGCCGCTGGTCTTTTTCAGCGGGAAACAAGTTATCTTAATACCCACTACTCAATTCCCGAATCTTCTTCATTTCCCGAGGATCCTTTAAATGCCAAAGCTCTATCTGAGGCTAGACTAAGACCTACTGACCCCGACACCTACCGCGGTTTAGGCACTCGAAGCAGCCCCAGTGAATTGGGAAGGATGCTTGAAGTATTTCTAGTGTTGGCGACAAAAGCGAGCAAGAAGAGAATTACCAAAGAACTTGCACATGCAGCGATTCAGTCGTACGTAGCTAAAAGGGCCGTCTACGAGGCAGACAAGGTATTAGGAAGAATCTAACAATGTTTGAAGAGTATCTTCAGGACTCCAATGAATTTCTGTCAATAGCAGAAGAAGCATTCAAAGCATCGAATGAGAGAGAGGCGAGGCGATACTATAGAGCTTCCGTGTTCTATTCAGCAGGTGCAATTGAAGCATTTGTGAATTACATTGCTGACTCGTTTACACAGGCTGAGAGCCTTACAGCCCATGAAACGGCTTTTTTAAATGACAAACGACTTATTTTCTCAATCGACAGAGGCTTGAATGAAAGAACGGAATACCACAGCATAGATGATAAGTTACGTCTTTTATTGAACAGATTTGTGCCTGATTTCGATTTTAGTAGTCGTATATGGTCTAGTTTTATGCAATTTAAGAATTTCAGGGACTTGCTTGTGCATCCCAGACAAGCTGATGATAAAACCGAGATAATCGAATATCAAAAGAAAGTGCAAGCAGGCTTATCTTCAATAATAGAACTAATGAACTGTGTTTCAAACGGTATATTCAAAAAACCTCTTAGAAGGCAACTTCTTGACTTAATCCCATAATAAATTAATCGTGCCCGAACAAAGTGCTATATTCCGGTATCGCTGTGCTATAGAACGTAGCTGAGCTGTTAGTTCCTGCAGATGTATTGATTAGGTAACAAAAAGCCAAAATGTGTAATTTAGGAAAGTCTCTCCTATAGGGGCTCCGACCCCCCTCGGGGTTAAGCGAATCTGGTGGTGACCAAGAGGTCACCTTCTTAGCTTTGAAATAACAGTTCAAGGGTTCGAACCGTGGGGGGCCGCTCTAGTTTTAAAAGATAGTCGATCAACCGTGAGGTTTTCTTGCATAGCGGTGTAATCTAGTTTATCCTGTAGTTATCCTATTAGAAGCTGGACTGAATTAGTAAGGAAAATAGGAGGTATACTGTGAATAAGGAAAATATCAAGCAAATACCAAGTTTAGATTTATCATTTGAATTAGTTAAAAATGTTTTAGACAAACAGTCTAGTAGTGCTGATATGCTAGATACGAAGGGAACTGCTTTGTTCTCTATAGCTAGTCTCATATTAGGTATTGGTATATCTGCTGGGGTTTTAGTCTTGAGGGAAACAAATATTCTTGTATATGTCTTGGGGGGATTGAGCCTTATAGGTTATGGTTTTGTTGCGACATTCACATTATTAGCTTGGTCATTGAGAGAATATCAAACATTGGATAATCCTATCACTATTAGGGAATGGTATTGGGATATGGAACCTACTCAGTTCAAAATAGAGTTTCTTAGCCATCTAGAGGATGCCTATACACACAATCAGACTAAATTAAGTGAGAAGGCTAAGGCGATACGGGTCATTATTGTTGCCATCACATTTGAAGTTATATCTTTAGTCTTGGCACTTGCCTTTCTACTTTAGTGTTTTAGGTGCTTTCAGCGTTACCCTGATAGGAGGTGGAGCAGTAGTCCTAGGTTTGGGACGACATCTAATTCTACCTTTAACTTTGATACACTTAGGTTTCTTCTCCATAAAAGGAGTATATCACAATGTTACACCTAGATGCAAGAGAACCAACCGTGCTAACAAATGCTTCTACCTCAGCTTCACCAAGTACGAGGGAAAGATACTGGCAGGACTAGGGGAGAAACCTTAGTCGAGCATCGTCGGTTATCTCAACATAGGTGCCATCTGGTAGGTTGCCGTCGTCTACCATGTAAGCCTGAAATCCTACCTGTTTGCTGATGCCGTGCTCGCGACGACCAGTTGTATGGGTATGCCCTAAAACAACACAGCACCCACCTTTGAGAGCATGGTCAGAAGCTCCTGCCCAGATAATCCTGGTTAGCTTTGTGATCCTCTCCTTTTCCTTGCCAGCTGAAGCCCCTGGAGTGGGATGACTGGCTAACCACCCCTGCCATCGGCAGAACCTGTACCACAAATCGGGGGTGATATCTACCATAGTCTCGACGATCCAAGGTGCTACCCGCCTTAGTCCCAAGAAGCCCCAGTCAACCGCCCACCTGTGACCGTGGGTGAAGAAGTACTTTCGTCCACCTTCTTCTAACTCCAACCGCTTGTGCACGGTGATTTTGGAGTACGGAGCCATCAGCTTCTTCATGATGGTGTAGGGATCATGATTTCCAGCTACATAGTCAAATGAGTAACCATCCAGCAGTGTTGCTAGCTGCTTAATAGAAGCAGGCTGCTCCCATTTCTTCCTCCCCCAGGGAAGAATGTCAAATAGGTCTCCATCTCCAATTAAACGGTGATTTCCTTCCTTACCCTGGCTAATCCAATCCACCACGGCTTGTTTCAATTTGTCCGGGTCACAGTGCCAATCGCTAGAAACCCATATTGCCATTGCATCCTCCTTATGAGTTACTCAAGTCAGGACCTTGGTGCCAAGCCAGTCAGCCGGCCGAAGAGATTCTGCTTAGAGTGGGAAAGCTTGGCCGTAACTCAGCACCATCTTTGCTCTTCCCATCAATCGAGAACTTGTCTCCGTTCATTTTGCCAAATATACCGTGACGATTCAACTGCCTATGAAGACGACGCAAGCGCCGACTCTCGAAGGATCCGAAAAATTAAGACAATAAGTGGAAGAGCGCAGTAGACTGACAAAACCACGAACATAATGAAGAAGGTATTGTCCTGCCAGATGAACGGGAGGCTCGTCGGATCGCTCCGGAATTGAGAGACGGTACCAAGCCGCACTGGCGCCGGCCACTGAATAAATACAATTAAAACGGTGATAGCTAGCACTCCGAGGTAGACCAGCCGGAGCAGCCACTCACGTCCCCTTACCACCCAGCGGAAGCCGAGCCAGTTGCCCAGAAGGGCTGCGAGGACCAGCGCCACCAAGAAAATGCCTGCTACCAACGCGTTCAGGCCATTGCCCAAGGTCTGGTCCATGCGTGTGCTCCAATACTGGGTCTCCCATCCCGGCCAGGCTAACATGAATGTCATTGCTGCTGGACCCACAAACAGGGTGGGGAAAATGAGGGCACGCAAGCGGAACTTGCAATATGCAGCGTGCGAGCACTCCGGGGATTTCTGATGTTCTGCCAAGATGTATCTTCTCCCCAAATCGGTGAACACAGCAGCTGCCACGAAGGCAAGCTGAACGTCCGTTGGAACTACCATGCCACTCCTACTGGCAATGCTAAACTATTTCCCCAACAAAGTTCAATGGCTCAAGTGTTGTCCAAGTCAAACCCGATCTTCAGCCTCCTCCTGTGCCAATCCTCATCCATAAGCAGGAAGTAGCCAAAGACTCGGTATTTGTACTCAGAGGGATCCTCAGTCGGGTCATACTTCTTGAATAGTTCCGTGGCATAGGTGAGCTGTCCTAGGTACAAGCCCTCAGCAATCTGAACAACCTCATCAATGCAATAATTGTCTGGAGGAAAGGTCCTGAGTTTGGGCCACCGGTAATTGAATCGGAAGATTTTCTTTCCCAGGTTGTTCTCATTGATGGAGGTAGCCTGTCGGCCGATGAAGAAGAAACTCTTCAGGTCATAGCCGAAGGCTCGTTTTTCCTCACCACTGGCCTCTTCGGTCCAGATGCCTGCTACCTTCATTGCTTGTCCAACAATTCTCTTCCGGGTCGTCCTGAGGGAATAGGTATTCGTTCCCCAGAATGTGGGCAAATCGCCAGTTTCGTTACCGTCAGTGAGATCCTTGAGCCGCTTGAGGTCTATATCCTCGAACGTCTTCCCAGTCCATGGAGAGAAGAGCCGTGCCAGCCCCCACGCCATGTTTAGTATGTTCAGGTCGAAGACCCTCAGAAGCCCTTCGCTGCGAAACGATATCAGCGCTCCACGGAAGAAGCCCTGCATCACGTCAGGCCCTATGCCTCGGTTGAAAAGCTCGTGCAATTTTGCAAAGTATGGCGAGTCCACACCCGGATGCTCTCTCAATTCATCAGAATAGGACTTCAAGAGATCAATGATGGTCTCTTGGCTCTTCATATCTTCATATATTTTGACCAGTATATGGTCATTGCAGTTGCCGTCAGGTGGGTCAGCAAAGGTGAAAGTGGTGAACCTTTCGGGCCTGGGGGCTGGCTTCGGTCTTTCAGCATAAGGAATGCCAATGTAAGGAAACACCCTCCTCGCCTCCATCTTCCAACGCTCGTCCATTAACAGAAAATAACCGAAGTGCTCGTAGTCGTATTCCGCATCCGGCAGCTTAGGGTCGTACTCACTGAACAACCGCTTGGTGGCAAAGAGCAATTGTCCGAGATACAAGCCGTCAGCAATTTCAACGATCTCGTCGATAAGGTATCTGAGGGGAGGGAGATTAGCCAGTTTGGGCCACCGATAATTGAGTTGAAAGACATCCCGTTCAGCGGCGTGGTAAACCGATCTGGCACGCTTGGCGATGAATTGTCCCCCAATTTTTTCATAGCCGTACTGTGCCCTCTCTTCTTCAGGGGCGTCTTTTAAGTGCATCCAGAATGTTAGAAGGAGGACACTGATGACGTTCAACGGCGAGTCTTCGATCTCGTTAAAATGGTTTATTCCTAGGTAGGTGGGAATATCGCCCTGCTCAGAGCCTTCTGTGAAATACTTGAGTTCGTCGCTGCTCACAGTCTTGAAAGTCTTTCCGACCCAGGGAGGAACCTTGCCCAGAGAGGTGCTCCATACAAGGCCGAGCAAATTGCTGTAATCCGCCCAAATGTCCTTTTTATCGCCCGTCCTGAGGCCAACCGTGACCCCATAATGATGCCCTTCGACCCGGTCTGGAGTTATGCCACACTGGAAGAGCTTGGCCAATTTAGCAAAAGGTGGTGCGTTGTTATCTAACTCTCCTTCCAGTTCCTTGAGATAGGATTTCATAAGCTCAAGGACAGATGATTTGCCCACCAGGTCATGTCTGATAGCAGCCACCAGAGGGTCGTCATCACTTTTGCCCTCCAGGCAGGTCAGTATCCTCAGCTTCTCTGGGATTCTTTTTGTAGGCGCTGGTCTTACATCGACGCCGGCTTCGACAACTTTTCGTTCTTCCTTTTTTCGGAACGCACCCAGGAAAAGGTATTTAAGTAGCCTTTTGACCTTGTCTAACATGATTCACCACCTCCTGTTTTTAACCCCGCTCTATGTTATGGTACAAGATTCTCTTAAAGGTATTCAAGCTTTTTCTGAGGTGATGCTGAAGAAATAGCCTCAACTACAACATTACATCTCGACCATTCCTGACGGATCTCGAAGTGAAACGGAGAGATATGTTAAGGTGTTACAGGTATCGCCTGTTAGATGACTGTCGGCTTCCAAGTCTCTGTAAACACATCTTGGAACAGCTACTTTCAAGTGCTACGAGATCGCTTGAGCCTTCTAGCTATGCTAGCCAATATAACATTAAGCCAAGGGTGGGGTGTCAAATTTCGAAATGTCCCATCCTTAAGGAGTATAGATATATTGCGATAACCTAAATGTTTGTACGAACCCACAACAGAATCAGAAATTTCCGGAGTGACTATAAAAATGTAGGTGTCCCATGGATCAAATCTTTCTCCAGTATCAGTTACTATTCCATCAACAAGTATTTCATAAGCGAGATCAGCAATACGAATTAATTCATCAGATGAACTAATCGGATCATGAATTATTTTCACAAGGATGGCGCACTCATAATTAGTTCGGATAAGTTTCGGATAATCTTGCCGCATTTTGAGATGTCCAATGATGCAGCTATCAAAAAACCTCGTTGTAGGTATATCACTCCCAGCAAGTTGTCTATGGGTTTCAAATTTCAGAAAAGGGAACCTTCGGGATTCAGTTGCAAAGGCATTGACTATGGCAGTTACAACCTCCGATACTTCCTCTGATATAGCCCCATCTTGTTGTCCCATGGCTTCAGCCTCCGTCATAACATCATCAGGAAGAATAAGGTAAGGAATTGGAAGAAAACCGGACCTCGGATCAGATAGTCCAACTTTATCGACAAAGCGCTCAAGGGATTCCTCGCTCTCCCCCCCTAAGATTGCAAAAGTGCGATCCTGTCGAAGAAACCTAACCGCGAAATTCCTAGCAGCTCGTGAATACTCTTCAATTGAGCTTATTACTAATAAGGTTTTCCACTGAAGTTTTTGTATTTCTTTAAGACATTTAAAAAAATCATTCCGTATGTCTTGCTCATATTTTACCTTCTTGATTAACTTATTTTCTTTGCTCCACAAGAGGTAATAGCTGACACCTACTTTCTTTGTTACTTCTGAAACCTCAAAAGGATTTAAGTATTCCCCTATCACAGAACCTATCTGTTTAGTTAAACTTTTTTGTTCACTGGCTTGTTGGGCTAGGATTTTCATAATGTATGCGTTGAAGTCTTTGTCTAGAGTTGTAATTTCCTCTTCAAGTCGAATCATCAAAGTGTCCCGAGCCGATTTACTAGCATCCTCGACGACGCTGCTAATGATATTTTCCCTGGGCATTGGTTTTCCGGAGACTAAAACCACTCGATACTGCGGTCCTTCAGGCTCTCGAAGTGAAGAGGTGAATCGGGAAAGAGTTATTGTTGTTCTGCGAGGTTGCTCTGAAGATAAGCCGTTATTCATCTCTGACAGCCCTCTTAAATACTGAGTTTTTAAGGAAGTGATAAATACGAAACAAAGCTGCTACCTTATAATACCAAATTCACTAAACCTGTGCTAGGTTGATATATCCTGCAAAGTTCAATGTCGAGCATACGGTCTGATATATATATATACTCCTTCACGATTAAATGAGTATCTTTATAACATAACCTTACAAAGTCAATGTCATCTAACTCGTTTATAGACGAACCCATGGTTTGTCCGATCTGCGCATGCTAACATTTTCTATCTTCTGCTCTGGTGCTGTCAAGCTTATTTCTACCACAATGAAATTACATCTCGACCAACTCCGCCCATGAAAAGAAACTCTCAAGCCCTGTCAGCTCTTCCTTGGTTAGCATTTGAGCAGGCATATTGACCATGGGTTTGCCTATCGTCTTCCGCTTGGGGAATCCAAGAAGATTGTAGGGTAAAAGCCAGCAATGCCTTACCCCCATCTCACGAAGTATGCCAGAGAGCTTTTGTAAATTACTGGGACGGGTGGTGATGCCGGGAATCAAAGGTATCCGCGGAATGACATCGTCAGCTCTTTCCTGCACGAGCCTGGCCAGGTTCTCCAAGATTACGTCATTTCGCTTTCCGGTATATTTCAAGTGAAGTTCTGCGTCCGCCAATTTGACGTCAAATAGAACCAGATCAAGCCAGCCCAGTATTTTAGTTTTGAATTGAGACCATTCAAAAAAGCCGCAGGTCTCAATGGCGGTATGGATTCCGTTGGATTTCAATCCCTGCAAGAGTTGTGACGCATAGTCAATATATAGAGCAGGTTCACCCCCGGACAGGGTCACTCCTCCATCCGAGGTCTGGTAATAGACCTCGTCGCGGAGGACAATATCCAAAAGTTCGTCAATCTCGTAGAAGCGACCGACCTGCCGTAATCCACGGCCAGGACAGACTTCGGCACACGTCCCGCACCGTTTACATATCGCCCGGTCTATACGTCCCGGAAGGTCCATCTGTGCGGCCCCGGTGGGACAGGCTTCAACGCAATCGCCGCACTGGATGCAATCAGAAGGGTAAAACCCAACCTCGATTCCCGGGGCAATGGACTCAGGGTTGTGACACCAGACACAGCGCAGCGGACAGCCCTTGAAAAAGATGGTAGTTCGGATTCCCGGGCCATCGTGTAGCGCATGTCTCTTAACGTCGAAGATTAACGGCCTTTGATTCTTCAATTCTTACGGCAGCCTTCCGGTTAATGCCAGTTGGAGATGGTTTGCCATATATCCAAACTTCAGCATATAATTTATATTTCCCTTTAACACCACCTCATTATTGAGCATGAGCCTGAGAATATCCCTGTCCGTTGCCAGTAAGTAATTCATCAACGATTTGCCATCCTTGAAAATCACCGATACATCAGCGTCTGGGATCAATCTTTCTTTCACCTTGAGGCCTTTGCCTGTAAACACAGCGGCAATGGTAACCGAGTTGTCGACACTTCTAAACTGATACCTTCCTGTGAAACCCTTCATATTTCTTTGAAAATCCTCATCAATCTTAAACGCCAGGCTCATCAGTTTAAGGAGTAATTCCAGGAACTCTTCGGCTGCCTCACTTTCGAGGCATTTCAAGAACCGTCGCTCAACCCTTCTCCTCCACCATTTTCTGAATATGTTCAGTAACCAAGTCATTTCAATTTCCTTACCTATAGATAACTTCTCTTCCTGTTTCCAGGTTGTATTCCGCCCTGGTTATGATCTCACCCTGCATGGCTGGGTTAAGGTCTGTGAAGTAGGCAGTGTAACCAGATACCCTGACCAGCAGGTCCGGATAGTTGGTCGGATTCTCTTTGGCGTCTTCGAGGGTGGCCCGGTCGATGATGTTGAACTGGACCTGCAAACCGCCCATTTTCATATAGGCTTCGACGCTCTGGGCGAATTTGGTTATGGTTAGTTGGCGATTAGGGGACGGCGTATATTTCAGATTTAGGGCATGACCATTGGCAATCTTGGTGTGGTCGAGATGAGCCACGAAATTCAGGCAGGGTGTCAATTCCGGCGCCGAACCAGAAACGGGGGTGATACCGCTGGGCAAGGGCTCACCTTTTACCCGGCCGCTAGGAAGTGCCCCGGCCAGAAGCGAAAATCCAGCGTGATAGGTCATCGTCCAGTAGCCAACGGTATATTTGCCGCCTCTGTAGTTCTGTTTGCTCTGAAAGGTTCGGTGTAGATAGTCTATTAAGTAATCTGCGTTCTCTTTAGCCATTTTGCTGTCGGTGCCAAATTTCTCCTTTGAGGTTTTTACCATCTGGTGAAGTTTTCGATGGGGACCGTTCCAGTTGTGATTGATGGCCTCCATCATCTCGGCGAAGCTTACAGTTTTCTTTTCAAAGACAAACTCTTGTATGGCACTCAGGGAGTCAACCACCTCGGACAGGCCGATGATGGCCACTCCGGAGGAGTTATAGAGAGCACCGCCTTCGATAACATCCTTCCCATTTTTCATACATCCTTCCATCAGGGTGGACAACAAGGGGGTGGGATGGGTCATCTGGTGCACTCTGCCCAAATTGTTGTTCAGCGTTACTGCCTGGTCTATGAGCCAGCTTAGCTGGGTCTCAAATATCTTCTTAAACTCCTCAAATGAATTTATGGTTTCGGGCGCAGGTGTCAGCGGTCCAAATTGCTCATCTTCCGTCAATCGGTGTTTTCCCTGAAAGAGAGCCATTTCCAGGACTGAGGTAAGATTCATCAATATCGACGCGGTGTGGCCGTAGGTGCGCCCACTGCTCACTGGCTCCACACAGCCAACAGATGAGTAGTCCCTGGCATGTTCTAAGGTTACCCCCTGGCCCTCAAGGGCTTTGATTGCAGAGGAGTCGTTGTGAAAACATGGGGTTGCCCCGGTATCGATGTTGACTTCACAGAGGCGGTGCAAATATTCAGGCGGATTGACCTCTGGATGGTACCTGCAGTTGACATTGGGGTCACGCAAACGAAGGAGTTCCGTTGCTCTAAGCATAACGTAGCTGAGGTCGTTGACTGCATCCTTGCCTTGTGAATCGACGCCGCCAAGGGTGACCGCTTGGTTAGAGCCTGTTCCGCCGAAGAGCTCCTCGCCTGTTTCGGGCACCAGGGGGACATGATCGCCAAGCTTCAGCCAAAAACACCCAACCAGTTCCACCGCTTCGGAGAGTGTCATCCCGCGGTCGATATCCTGGCAGTAAAGGTCGTAGAAAATTTGATCCAACCGTCCCAGGCTCAAACCAACGTTGGCATTCTCCTGATGGAGGGCGATTTTGCAGACCCAAATGGCGTTCAGTGCCTCTCGGAAGGTCTGCGATTTTTCGCCAGGAACTCTAGCGCAAATGTCCCGCATTGTTTCCAGTTCCTTTTTGCGCTTTGCATTGTTTTCTGCTTGGGACAACCTGTCGGCTTCGTGGCTTAGGTTTTCGGCAAAGGCAAGAACACCCTCAATGACTAATTTGACGGCTTGATAGAAATGCGCCTTGTTTTGCTCCTCTTCGGAAGTTCCCAAGGCGCGCTCTTTTTCCTCAGCCTCTTGCTTGAGTGCGTTAAGTCCGCGGTTGACTACCGAAGCATAGTCAGGGATTGTGTGTGAAATGGTAGCGGGCTTGCTACATATGAAAAAAACAATCCTCTCCATGACCTGCTGGCAGGGTGGATTGTGGTATATCGTGCGGGCTACCTCTTGAACTGTCCGGTCTATCCAGTAGGGAAATATCTCGAAGTTCAGTTCCTGAATTTCCTCCGGTGTGATGCCGTAGGGGTTCTTCTTTCGGTGATGCACGGTTTCCAATTCTGGCCAGATGGATAGGGCAAGGAAATCGGGATACAGGATGACTCCTGTGGGTTTCGTTGTAGTGGTACCAGCGAGCAAATTGTTGTCGGCAATTACTGGACGTTTGTTTTCCAGTATGTATTTAAGCCTCTTTCCGGCACGCAATTCCGGGGGATGGTCTGGGTCGTCCATGGTTTTCATATACCGTGTCATCAACCGGGGAAGCTCAACACAAATTTCGGGGCGGCTGGCAAAATGCAGACGCCGCAGTTCTTTTAGCCGTGGGAGGTTGCCTAGTGAAATATCCCGCAGGCTCAAATCATCAAGTGTAACCTTGCTCATATCTGCCTCCCCTAGCTCATTTTATCGTAAACTCGACCTTAGTCTTACCCTTCCAGCAACATATTCATGTTCATGGCAATGCGTCCAACATTTTTGGGCTTTGTGAAGTGCCCCGAAGGGGCATTTAAGCGAACGCAGTGAGCCGCAAAGCCCGTGTTAGCCGAAGCTGTCTTCATAATCATAAGTGACCATAATATATTATTTTTCATCCTGTTTCATTTTGATCCATGCATCTATATATTGCTTACAGAATGGAAAACTAAATGCACGGCGTAAGTAAAACACGCCAAGGGAGACAATAAATATTATTGGTGCGACCGTAGCACCGAAGATCCACCATTCCGTATCCCAATAAAAACCCGCTAACATGATACATACAACGCTAAGGGCAATATATAAACCTGATAATGAAAAGGTATATTTCCTTCGGTGAGGGAGCAAATTTCTCCGTCGAATTTCAAACCATCGCGTCTGCCAATTTAGCCCCTCAGAATCAGCTTCGAGGAAGGCCATTATATAGGCACCAATGCGCGTTGTTGATTCCAACTGAGAGGTGATGAAAAAGAGTGAAGGAATAATGATCGCAAAGGGGCTCAGAAAGATCGGGCCAAGCTCCGAGCTTAGACCATAACCAATAAGAGCAGAGGTTACAGTTATAGTCGCCAGAAAGACGGTAGTAGTAATCTGAGAATTTCGATCAATCTCAGCACGAAGAGTTCTGTACTCCTCTCCTTGACGTTCCTGCATTTCTATTTTGATTTCCTTTCATTCAGTTTATACATAAGTAATTTCGCCTAACGCCGGCACATACGAACCGCCGGGTTCGCGTAACCAGAGGTATTACAGTATATAACGTCAACGATCCAGAAGGCAACTTCACCCCAACCACCTCAGTATGGCTGACTTCGAGTCATTTTGTATCTAGCCAGATTCGGGAAAAGGAAAGCCACTCCCCGCGCCCGGGGGAAATTCGAACTTTTTGACCATTTACTTCAACGCTGTTGCCAGCCATACTAGACACCCAACCACATGGCAGGTCTACTTCTCTCACCTAGCTTTGCTAGCTCATCTTCTCATAGAATGGGTTGATTACGGTAAAGGGTTCTGCTCCAGAAGTGTAAGTCAACTCCAAGCCACTGCACCACTTTCTACCAGAGATATCTTCATATCCTACTGTTAGGTACTGAGCCGCGTCTTTCGCAAGTAGCTAGTCCATTAGGCCAAACTATGCGCTAAGCATCTAAGCTATTATTGCTTCGATATTCTTTGCAGTTTGGAGAATCGCCTTTCATTTTGACCTGAAAACAATTGACTGGATCAGAAAATCAAGTTTACGAAGTAACAATTCTCCTTTTGTGTCTCCAACTGGGTAGCCGGAAGGCTCGTACTTAACTCAGGTAAGGGTTTAGATATAAAATTGGGCCATATAAAGTTGGAGTCCTGAGAATCGGGCTTTTCAATGGGCAGAACGGAAAGGCATGCCTGGGAGGAAACGCAAGAGCCTCTGGAAGAATCCCGCAGTTGTCGCAGCGACTATCGGTGCCACTTGCTTGGCCACGATAGTCCGCTTTCCGACTGAAAATGCAACCATCAGCGGGGAGGAAATCGATAAAGAAATACGGAAACTGCCCAAGATGTTCAGTACTCCTCCTGACCTCGCCAAATATGCATGTAGAAAAGGCCCAAAAGAGAGAAAATGGAAGGCTGTCTTAACATCTCATTGAGAATCGCAGGATCTGCGTCCACTTGTTACAAGCCTGAGCTTCGCAATCCTTCTCAAAAGTATTGCTGTTCGAACCATCTCTAAATCCAATTCTGGGAACTGGAATCACACAGTTTGAATCACAAGAAGTCCCGGGAGACTGTCCATATCTACTCCCACAAGTAACGTAGGTATTGCATACCCCGACGCCCTTTGGAGTCTCGATCCTCCCCTTAACAATCCATCGAATTGTTCAACTTGCGGGATTGGCTAACTCATATGTAGCTAATACGCATTCAATACACCAGATAACCCTAGAAGACTTTATCTATAGTCTCTTGATTTTGCCTAATTATCGCATCAGCTACACGCACACAGGTTCATCTCCACCAGAAAACCAAATAGCCTTTTTAACGGCTATATTGGCAAAGACATCATAATGACCCACTATTTTCATCCTTTGGAGTTGGCTTCTTGAGTTCTGGAGTTACCAGTTCTGCCACCAGAATTTGTGGCTTCAGAGAAGATAAGGCTGCTTTCAATATCGCCAACCCCTCTTGGTCAACTCTAACTTGATAGCTTAATCCACAAATGGGACACTGGTATCCTTTATAGGACTCTGGCGGCTTATCGACGACAAACCTGGCGTGGCATGGGGTACATTGTAGCAATTGTAATGTATCCCCGGTGAGGTTCCTCAATATCATATTTCTCAGCGATTCTGGTGAGTACTTCCCCTGTTTTGCCTCGCTAAGAAAATGAGGCATAAGATCAACAAATTTCTCCGCTTCTTCAAACGATGATGATCTGATAAAGCCAAGGAAGCTTTCGAACATCTCCCATCGGGTTCCCTCGCGGACCTTTTTCGCTTCAATTTCGGAAAGGCTGGCTGACACCGTGTCGTGCTTTAACTCTAGCTCCTTAAGATCGCTAACCTTTTGTTCTTTAGCTTCAATATCATCGCTAAGAAGACCTTTATATTCTTCCATGCCAGTAATGTCTTGTTTGAGTATGGCTTTTTTCTCGATTAGCGAACTCACGTCGTTTTGTATCTGAGCCAATGTGTTTTTCTCGGTGTAAAGCTGGGCAACACAGGTTTCAAGACTAGCTCTTTCCGCCTTAAGTTTAACTACATCGCCTTCTATTTCGCCCTTTAATTTAGCCTTTTGCTCCAGGCCATCAACCTGCTTATTTAATGACTGGACTTTTGTCTGTAGGGCTTTGATAGCGTCGGTCAAGCCGCCATATTCTGATAGCATTTGAAGCAGTCCCTTTCCATGGTCGTGCAATGTCAGCACTTTAGCTTCTTCCAATATCGCCACGAAGATATGAAGACTAATACCGGCTTTATTAAGCAGTTGTTGCCAGTGGATATAATCCCCCAGTTCTATATTTGAGATATTCGCTTCCTTAAGTGTGATGGCTAAATTTTCGACCAGCGTCAGCCTGTTTATATCCACGCCTATCTGTTTCATGTGTGCTTCTAGATCCTGGCTAGCAGACTTCTTTTGTTTATTGATATTGGCAAGTTCGTCCTTTGAGGCATTCAGTTTACCAGTCACAATCTGTAGATTTTCCTTAGTTTCTTCAAGTTGTTGATAGGTGCCGGCGAACTGGGCAATAACCTGTTCGTACGTCATGCCAGTGCCGTTCTCCAACTGATTGAGTTTCACCGCGGAAGTAATAAAGCCTTCGGACTTCATTTTTGTGCATGCTTGTATGAGATCCTTGTAATCTTCTGGTTCAATCCCATACTTACGGAACAGCCGCTCCATCCTGACACCAATTTTTGCCTCCTCAACCGTGAGTTTGGCCTTTCTCAACTCTGCGGCCAGACTATGTAGTGCTTCAACCTGATCCATAATGTCAAACTCCTCTCCGGCAGCTTTAAGCCCTTGCTGCTCTACTAAAAATTTAAATTTGCTGACATGTAGCGAAACTGTGCTCTGATCCACCTTTAGTTTATTGGCCATCTCGTACTGGGAATAGCCCTCAAAATATAATGCTATCATTCTGGATATCTTATGCGGGGACAGCTTTTGTGTCATTAAATTGGTACCCCCCTATTTTTCACAGTTCACAATTGACGAATTTCTATGTGAAATACCGTAGAAAATAAAAATTTCTTCATAAATATCATGGCACTCATAATACTCATAACAAACTTCATTGAAATCATAATGGTTATCATATATTTCATGTCTTCCGTAATTAACTCCCTGAATAAAAAGATGTTGCTGTCAGCGGTTATCTGCGTGTGCTATAATTGTCTGGTGGGGAGGGGTAGCATGTTTTAGGGCGGGTCCCATCCTCCCTTTTAAACTATTCGCTCCCCTCCCCATGCTGTTCAAATCGAGTTTTTTAGGTCTGCCACCGCGCTTCCCCCATTCCGATGCCATGTTCGGATATTTAGTACGCATCACCTGTTGACCTTTTCTGCCAATCTGAGAATAGAATTCACTTCCGTACCTTTCCAGAACCTTGAGCCCACCCTTGTGTCCTGCTTCCACCGTAGTCGTCATCTATTCCTCAACAAAAATAAAAGCTGACTTATCTTCGCCAGCTTTTATTAAACCATGATATTAACTTGACTTCAGTTGATCTTACAAATCTAGTAAAATCATCTATTATTCTTCCTTCACGCTGGTCTGGATGCCAATTAGCTTCGAAAAGCGACTCACGGCTTTTCTGATGTTCTCAGGATGTGGTCCCCCTTCGGGGTCATCTTGAGCTTCTTCATTGGCTAGGTCGACCCAGCGCTTACCTTTGATATTGTGCTGGAACCACCAATATGCGGCCTTTTTTAATCCACTCGGGTATTCACGCAGGCCCTTATCTTTAATCTCATCTTCATATTTTCGCAGTTTCTTGGTTACCTCAGCTTGCGCAGGCTCACGACCAAAAAGAATAATTGCCCAGGCTGGAATCTTGATTTCAAGCGGAGGGAGGGGTGGTGCCCACGGGTAAATAGATTCGAGGTTTTCTAAAGGTATGTCTATCTCATCAGGTAGACCTTGAGCTTTCAGCAGATCCATCAGGTCAAACAGGAAAAGAGCTATCACTGCCCAAGGGGCTCTCAATTTCCACTTATGAGCCAGTTCACTCAGGCCATCAAAGTAAGGTTGCAACTGGGACAAATAGCCAAATTGCTCAGCAGGGAAAGGGTCCTTCTGGCTCTCCCCCTTGTTGTAATCGATGACTGCCTGATAGTATTCAGCTGGGGACATCGTACCGTCGTTGAAAAAGGCGAAGGCATCCTTGGCAAATTTGCTGAGTATTGCCAGATATGGCTGGCGTATTTTTTCCAGCTCTGTCATAAAATCAGGTTCTTTTCTGTAGATTTTCAACAGGGCAGTTATTGCATCTCCTTTGGTTATTTTTGGATAGCTTAGCTTTGGCATTTCATCCCTCACTTTAGCCCCAGAAGGTCAGCAGGGCTTGCATTCTTATGGGCTTTAAGAGCGTCCTCCATTCCCAGAGCTGCGGTATAGCGTTTCACCATATCTAGGTCTGAGTGACCTAACAGGTATTGCAGGTTAAAAACATTTTTATCTGCCCGGAGAAAATTCAGGGCGAAGGTATGCCTAAAACGGTGTACGCTTCCTTGGCTGGTAATACCTGTCCTTTGTTTAAGGCGTTTAATTAGCGACTGGACGCCTCTCTGGAGCAATGGCTCCCCCTCCTCGGTTAGCCAAAGCTTTGTCCTGCCGTTGTTGGGGCGGTATATCAGGTATCGCCACAGGGCTTTTTGGGCTGTTTTACCAATTCTTACCATCCGCTCTTTAACACCTTTGCCCAGAACTTTGATATAGCCTGTCTCGCTGTCTATGTCGCTAACTGTCATATCGACAAGCTCCGAGAGTCTTATGCCAGTGTCTACTAATACTAAGATTATGGCTCGGTTACGGCTGGCCAAGAATTTGGCATTGTGCTCGTAATCATAGTCACATACAGCCAGCATTTTCTTTATTTCCTCAGTGGTGTAAGGTGTTACAATTTTGGGTTTCGG
>Ga0209991_10000083_pt1 | contig 39919 bp, 29 predicted proteins | sample ChitaG_FD_183167 | JGI IMG/M metagenome (GOLD analysis project Ga0209991, IMG submission 183167) | Deep subsurface microbial communities from South Pacific Ocean to uncover new lineages of life (NeLLi) - Chile_00310 metaG (SPAdes)... | ecosystem: Environmental > Aquatic > Marine > Oceanic >... | reverse complement strand
GGGCTGCGATGCGTCGCTGTAGTCCTTCGGCCAGTTGCCGGGCAGGCCATCGCGGTACACACCGTACTGCGCGAGCAAAAGGTCGAACACGGTGGTGACACGTTGTCCGGCAACGATCCGCGTCGGTACCCCACGCGTCAGCACTCCCGGCTGGTCACCATCGAAACGGGGCAGCTTGACGGTGGCTACTTCGCTGTCGGGGCCGTGCAGCGTGAGCAGCGGATCTACCCCCTGCAGGTCGAGGTTCCAGCGGCCCTCACCCGACTCGGTGAACCGGTGTCCCAGTGAACCATTGGGCACCACAGGATTGCCATCTGAGTCGAGCAGTACGGTTTTCGAGGAAGCAGCCTCGACGTCGGCGTGATTTCCGTCGAGATCGGCTGCGGTGAGGAACTTTCCGGGTAAGAATTCACCGTCGCGTTCGGTAAGTGTGATCAGGAATGGCAGATCGGTGTACTTCTTCACGTAGTCGGTGAAGTACGAGGTCTGCTTGTCTACGAAGAACTCCTTGAGTATTACGTGCCCCATTGACATCGCCAAAGCCCCATCGGTTCCCGGCCGTGCCGGCAGCCATTCGTCGGCGAACTTGGTGTTGTCGGCATAGTCGGGCGATACGACGATGACCTTCTGGCCGCGATAGCGCGCCTCTGTCATGTAATGCGCGTCGGGCGTTCGAGTGACGGGGACGTTGGAACCCCACATGATCAGGTAGCTGGCATCGAACCAATCAGCGGACTCGGGCACATCGGTCTGGTCGCCGAACACCTGCGGCGAGGCAACGGGAAGGTCGGCGTACCAGTCGTAGAACGACAACATGGAGCCGCCGATCAACGAGAAGAACCGTGCGCCGACGGCATGACTCACCATGGACATCGCCGGAATAGGGGAGAAGCCGGCGACTCGGTCAGGGCCGTACTTCTTAATCGTGTGCACATGCGCGGCGGCGGCGATCTCGGCGGCCTCCCACCATTCCGCCCGCACGAACCCGCCCTTGCCCCGGGCCTGCTTGTAGCGCTTGGACTTCACCGGGTCGTCGACGATGTCCGCCCACGCCAGTACTGGATCTTTCAACCGCTCTTTGGCCTCGCGGTAGTACTCGAGTAGAACGCCCCTTACGTAGGGATACCGCACACGCGCGGGGGAATACGTGTACCAGGAGAAGGAGGCTCCACGTGGACAGCCTCGCGGCTCGTATTCGGGCTTGTCTGCCCCGACCGACGGGTAGTCCGTCTGCTGCGATTCCCAGGTGATCACGCCATCCTTGACGTAGATCTTCCACGAACACGAGCCGGTGCAGTTGACGCCGTGCGTCGAGCGGACGACCTTGTCGTGCGCCCAGCGGTCCCGGTAGAAGTCATCTGCCGAGCGACCACCGATCTTGTGCAGGGTCCTCTGGTCAGCTGATATTTCGCCACGGTGGAAATACTTGCCCAGTCCTAGGAGGGCGTCGGCGGAAGCCTTGCTATCGGCATGGCTGTCGACCACATTGCCCCCTCTTCGAACTGGACGCCGATCCAATCCGGATCGGTTGATTCACCGAAGAGTAAGGCTGGCGGCAAAGGGGGCCAAACCGAGCAGCGGTGGCCGCGGTCGCAAATTCACCTCGGTTAACACGCCCGTCATAAGCGGAGCTGCGGGCCCGGGCTGGCGAGTTGATGCCCACCTGCGAAGATCCGCGGGCCTCAGGGGTCGGCGGCGAATTCTGCCGCACTGAACCGCGTCGGCGTCACGGCTTCGGCATTCTAGAATTTTCGCCTCGTTAACACCGATCGAAACCGCTTTACCCGACAGGTCACGACGCAAAGCTGGCCTGCTCTGTCTGAATGTTAGAAAGCTGCCGACACTAGCCCGGTTATCCACCGCGAAAGGGCTAGCTCAGGACGTCGGCGATCGGCGCACCCGCGGCGATCTTCGACCGGGCCTTCATGACCTTGCCCGGCATCCCACCGCCGACGACGCCGACGACCACGCCGTCACGCTCGTAATATGCCAGGAACTTGCGGCCGTCGTCCTCGACGAGGTGCACGGTGTCGGTGGCCTCAGGTTCTCCCAAGCACTGGATTTTGACGTCATACTGGTCGCTCCAGAAGTACGGGACCGACACTGCGGCCAGTGCATCCTGACCCAGCATCGAGGGCGCCATTGCCCGGGCCTGGTCGGCGACGTTACTCCAATGCTCAACCCGCACTTGGCCTCCCACGGTGTCGCGCCAAGATGCCACGTCGCCGATAGCCCAGACGTGCGGCGCGCTCGCCCGGCCCACCTCATCGCACACGACGCCGTTGTCGACCTCGATACCGCTGCCTTCGAGCCACTCGGTGGCCGGGTGGGAGCCAATGCCGACGACCACAAGGTCGGCCTCTAGTTCTGTGCCGTCCCCCAACGTGACGCTCTGCACCCGGTCGTCACCACCGACCTGGGCGACACCGACGGCGCACCGCACGTCCACGCCCTCGGCCCGGTGTAGCCGTGCCACCAGCTCGCCGATCTGCTCACCGAGCACCGAAGCCAACGGCGCCGGCTGGGGCTCCACCAACACCACGTCCACGCCGAGGCCACGCAGACTGGCGGCCACCTCACACCCGATGAAGCCCGCGCCGACCACTACTGCACGGCGGGCCGCGCCGGCCTCCCTGCGCAGCGCAAGGCTCTGATCGTAGGACCGCAGCACGTGGATGCCCGTCACATCCGGGAATGACGAAATCCGCTTGGGCACCAGACCCGTCGCGATGACAAGCTCGTCGTAGGACAGTTGAGTGCCGTCGACCAGCGTGAGGGTCTTGGCAGCGGTATCCACCGAAGAGACACCGTTGCCAAGCAACACTGTGATGTCTTTCTCTTCGTAAAATTCCGCCGGTTTGAGCGTGACGTCATCGGTCTCAGCGCGCAGCACTTGCTTGGACAGCGGCGGCCGGTCGTAGGGCAGGTGGCCCTCATCGCTGACGATCGTGATGGCTCCGTCGTACTCGGAACGACGAAGTTGCTCTGCTGTGCGGGCGGCGGCCAACCCGCCGCCAATAATCACGACGCCCGATGTTGTGGTCACGTGGGTGTTCTACACGATCGCATCTGAGCAACGTCGGTCACCCCGCCGACTGGACTTCGCGGGCTGGGCATCAACCCTGCGCTCGCTCGATGAGGTTCGACAACACCACGATGCTCTCGCTGCGCTCGATATCCGCGCTCGTGCGTATTCGCTCCAGAGCCTCCTCGAGGTGGCTCATGTCGCGGGCGAGTACATGTAGCAGCGCATCTGCGGTACCGGTGACGGTGGCAGCACTGACTACCTCGGGGATGTCCTGCCACGCCGCACGAAGCTCGTCAGGGGCGATGGTGCCGTGGCAGTACACCTGGACGTAGGCCTCGGTGGTCCAGCCCAGCGCGTTGCGGTCGATGACTGTGGTGAACCCCCGGATGACTCCGCTGTCAAGCATCCGGTCGACACGCCGTTTGACCGCCGGTGCCGACAGATTCACCCGCTGGCCGATCTCAGCGAACGTAGCCCGCGCGTGCTCGGTCAGTTCGACAACGATCCGTTCGTCGGTCTCGTCCAGACGGTCCACAACATCCTCCAGGCAATAAATCAATGCTTATGGCCTTCTAGCGCAACATATCGTGTGTAATGACGCAACAGTTGGCGATTGATTGCACGCAACATCGTCCATATCGTGGTTCCCATGACGCTTTCTGATGTCGCCACAGGCTTTGCGGCTCCCGCCGCCGGTGTCACCACCCATCGGTCGGCGCGGCCGCGCCGGTATGTCATGACCGCTCCCCGGTACTTCACCGTCGAGTACGCCATCAACCCCTGGATGGATACCTCGACACCGGTAGACACCCAGCGCGCCGTTGCTCAATGGGAGGCACTGCGCCAGACCTACGCCTGGCTCGGGCACACAGTCGAGCTTGTCGAGCCGGTGAGCGGCCTGCCGGACATGGTGTACGCGGCCAACGGCGGACTGATCGTCAACGGCAAGGCCGTGGTGGCCCGCTTCGCCCACGCTGAACGCGCCGCCGAGTCCATCGCGCATGCCGACTGGATGTACCGAAATGGATACCGGGCTGCTGAGACCAGGCACGTCAACGAGGGCCAGGGCGACTTGCTGGTCGTCGGTTCGACAATTTTGGCCGGCTATGGCTTCCGCACCGACCGTCGCGCCCATCGCGAGGTCGCCGAGTACGTCGGGATGCCGGTCGTCGGCCTGCAACTCATCGATCCCCGCTTCTATCACCTCGATACCGCGCTGGCCGTCCTCGACGACGAGACAATCGCCTACTATCCCCCAGCCTTCGCTGAGCGTTCCCGCGCGAAGCTGGCCGAGCTGTTCCCCGATGCCATTCAGGTGGCCAGCCCCGACGCCTACGCGCTCGGCCTCAACGTCGTCTCTGACGGCCTCAACGTCGTGCTGCCCGCCGCGGCCACCGGCTTCGCCGGACAACTCCGACGGAACGGTTTCCGGCCGGTTCCGGTGGACCTCTCCGAGCTCTTCAAGGGTGGCGGATCCGTCAAATGCTGCACACTGGAGGTACACCCGTGACGATGCTGGACCTCATGGCCGACATCGACGCAGCGATCGAACTCGACCGCCGCCATGTCGCACACAACTACTCGCCGCTACCCGTCGTTGCCGCCAGCGCCGAAGGTGCCTGGATCACCGACATCGAGGGCCGTCGCTACCTGGACTTTCTCGCCGCGTACTCGGCGGTCAACTTCGGCCACCGCAATCCGGAGGTGATCGCGACCGCCCACGCGCAGCTGGACCAAGTGACGCTGGTAAGCCGCGCATTTCACTCCGACCGACTCGGCCCGTTCAGTGCCGCCCTGGCCGCGCTATGCGCCAAAGACATGGTGCTGCCGATGAACAGCGGCGCCGAGGCAGTGGAGAGCGGCATCAAGGTCGCCCGCAAGTGGGGGCACGACGTCAAGGGTGTCCCCGCCGATCAGGGCAATATTGTGGTGGCGCGCAACAACTTCCATGGCCGTACCACCACAATCATCAGCTTCTCTGACGACGACACCGCGCGCCGCGGTTTCGGGCCGTACACCCCGGGCTTCCGCTCGGTACCTTTCGGCCCCGATGACCCGTATGCCGAGGCGATGGCCGAGGCGATCGATCACAACACTGTCGCCGTCCTGATCGAGCCCATCCAGGGTGAGGCCGGGATCATCGTGCCGCCTGCCGACTATCTTCCCCGGGTGCGCGCTCTTTGTAGCGAGCGCAACGTTTTGATGCTCGCCGATGAGATCCAGTCCGGACTTGCTCGCACCGGACGCACCTTCGCGTGCGATCACTGGGGCGTGGTACCCGATGCCTACCTTCTGGGAAAGGCGCTCGGCGGCGGCGTGGTTCCACTGTCCGCGGTCGTCGCTGATGAAGACGTCCTCGGAGTGCTACACCCCGGCGAGCACGGTTCGACATTCGGCGGCAACCCGCTGGCGGCCGCCATCGGCACCACCGTGGTAGACATCCTGAATCGTGGCGAGTTCCAGCACCGCTCAACTGAACTCGGCGTTCATCTGCATACGAGGCTACGGGCGCTCATCGGCCACGGCGTGCTCGCAGTGCGCGGGAAGGGGCTGTGGGCGGGCATCGACGTCGACCCCGTGCACGGTACCGGCAAGCAGATCAGCATCCGGCTCGCCGATCAAGGCGTCCTGGTCAAGGACACCCACGGGTCGACGTTGCGGTTCGCGCCGCCATTGGTCATCACCGCAGCTGAGATCGACTGGGCTGTTGATCGGCTAATTGACGTGCTGAGCGAAACGGGTCAACGCTAGTTCAGAACCCGGCGCCAACGATCAGCCAGCTCTCTATCCACCTGGCCGACTGGGGCAGCTCATCAGTACTTGGCAGTCCCGCGATCAATGGCGATCTGAGAACCGGATATGGTTCCCGACCCGTCACCGGCCAGCCAGGCCACCACGTCGGTAATCTCTTCGGGCGTCATCATTTCCAGCAAGCCCTTCTTGCCTTGGTGATCGACGGGGCGGTAGGGCATCGGCGAGAAGCTATGCAGGAAGGCCGGATATTTTCCGAAGATCTCCATCATGGCTTCTGGCTCGACCATCGGGGTGTCGACTGAGTATGGGTGGATCGAGTTGACGCGAATCCCGAACTCCCCCACCTCGATCGCCAACGAATTGGTGATCGCCACGAGGCCGTGCTTGGAGGCCGCGTAGTGGGCATTGCCGGGGGTGGCCTTCGTGCCCGCCGATGAACTCACGATGATGATCGACCCTCCGTTGCCCGCCTCGATCATCGCGGGCACGGCGGCACGGATAGTACGCCACGTGCCATTGAGGTTGACATCGATGACGCTGTCCCACTGCTCCTCGGACATCTCGAACACCCGGCCCCAACTGAGGATGCCCGCGTTGGCGACGACGATGTCGAGGCGGCCGAATTGTTCGATGCCCTCCGCTATCACCTGCTGCTGGGCGGGCAAGTCACGGATGTCGACCTCGCGCGCGATGATCTTGCGCCCGGTCGCTTCGACCAGCCGCACTGTTTCAGCCAGATCCTCCGGTGTCGGCATCGGATAGGTGACGTCTTGGGCGACCGGCCCGCACACGTCGATCGCGATGATGTCGGCGCCCTCGTTGGCCAGCCGGACGGCGTGTGCGCGACCCTGTCCGCGCGCCGCTCCGGTGATGTAGGCGACGCGACCTTGCAAGCCTGCAACAACTGTCACGACCGCTCCCTTCCCTTCTGCGTGACCGCGCGTGCCTGCGCACAAACACGGGACCCCAGCACTGCAACTTCGCGCACTCGCGAGGGTGGACTATGGCAGCACCAGGTTAACAGCAGAACTAGAACACGTTCTAGAGCGTCGCTGGACGGCCGACCCCTCGACGGCCGTCACTACCATGTTTCGCCAAGTTCGAGATGGGCGTTACCGCGCGCTCGCCGGGAAACGAAAAAGTGGGCGCTCACCCTTCCGGGTGAGCGCCCACTTCCTTGGCTGGAACCTATTTCTTGGCTGGAACCTAGATCACTCGATGATCTTGGTGACCCGGCCCGCGCCGACAGTACGACCGCCCTCGCGAATCGCGAAGCGCAGGCCTTCGTCCATGGCGACCGACTGGATCAGCTTGACAGAAATGTCGGTGTTGTCACCCGGCATAACCATCTCGGTGCCCTCCGGCAGCGTCACCACACCGGTCACGTCGGTGGTGCGGAAGTAGAACTGCGGACGGTAATTGTTGAAGAACGGCGTGTGACGGCCACCTTCATCCTTGGACAAGATGTAGACCTGGCCCTCGAAATCGGTGTGCGGGGTAGTGGTGCCCGGCTTGATCACAACCTGGCCGCGCTCCACGTCCTCGCGCTTGATGCCGCGCAGTAGCAGGCCGACGTTGTCGCCAGCCTGCCCCTGGTCGAGCAGCTTGCGGAACATCTCGACACCAGTCACCGTGGTCTTGGTGCTGGTCGGCTTGATGCCGACGATCTCGACTTCCTCGTTCACATTGACCACACCGCGCTCGACACGCCCGGTGACCACGGTGCCGCGGCCGGTGATCGTGAAGACGTCCTCGACCGGCATCAGGAACGCCCGCTCGGTGTCGCGAACCGGATCCGGAATCGACTCGTCCACAGCCTCCATGAGCTCCTCGACGGACTTGACCCACTTCTCGTCACCTTCGAGCGCCTTGAGCGCCGACACCTGGATGACTGGGGCTTCCTCGTCGAAATCCTGGGCGCCCAGCAGTTCGCGGACCTCCAGCTCGACGAGCTCGATGAGCTCCTCGTCGTCGACCATGTCTGCCTTGTTCAGAGCGACCAGGATGTAGGGCACGCCGACCTGACGGGCCAACAGCACGTGCTCGCGGGTCTGCGGCATCGGGCCGTCGGTCGCAGCGACCACCAGGATTGCGCCGTCCATCTGGGCGGCACCGGTGATCATGTTCTTGATGTAGTCGGCGTGACCGGGGGCGTCGACGTGCGCGTAGTGACGCTTCTCGGTCTGGTACTCCACGTGGGAGATGTTGATCGTGATGCCGCGCTGCCGCTCCTCAGGCGCATTGTCGATCTGGTCGAATGCGCGCGATTCGTTCAACGCGGGGTACTTGTCGTGCAGAACCTTGGTGATTGCTGCAGTCAGCGTGGTCTTGCCGTGGTCAACGTGACCTATGGTCCCGATGTTGACGTGCGGCTTCGTCCGCTCGAACTTCGCCTTCGCCACTTCTCTGTCCTCCTGGACTGTGTCGGTGCTTCTTGTAAAGCAGAGTTGATCTTTGCAGTTGCTAATCGCCGCTGCGGAAACGGGTCAGGTTATTGGCCCGTCGCCTTCGCGATGATCTCCTTCGCCACGTTCGCCGGAACTTCGGCGTACGAGTCGAACACCATGGAGTAGTTCGCCCGGCCCTGAGTCTTCGACCGCAGGTCTCCGACGTAGCCGAACATCTCCGACAGCGGCACAAGCGCCTTCACGACGCGGGCACCGCTGCGCTCTTCCATGGCCTGGATATGACCACGGCGGGAGTTCAAGTCGCCGATCACTTCACCCATGTAGTCCTCGGGTGTGGTGACTTCGACGGCCATGATGGGTTCGAGGATGACAGGCTGCGCTTGCTGCGCGGCCTTCTTCAGTGCCTGTGAACCAGCGACTTTGAACGCCATCTCAGACGAGTCGACTTCGTGGAACGCGCCGTCGAGCAGCGTGAGCTTCAAGTTCACCAGCGGATAACCAGCCAGCACGCCGTACTGCATGGCGTCTTGGGCGCCTGCGTCCACCGACGGGATGTACTCGCGCGGGATGCGGCCACCGGTGACCTTGTTCTCGAACTCGTAGGTGGCACCGTCTTCGCCGGTGAATGGCGCGATGCTGATGATGACCTTCGCGAACTGACCCGAGCCACCAGTCTGCTTCTTGTGTACGAAGTCGACCTTGTCGACGGTGCGCTTGATGGTTTCCTTGTAGGCCACCTGCGGCTTGCCGACGTTGGCCTCAACCTTGAACTCGCGGCGCATCCGGTCCACCAGGATGTCCAGGTGCAGCTCGCCCATACCGCCGATGACGGTCTGGCCGGTCTCCGGATCCAGGTGCACCTTGAAGGTCGGATCCTCCTCGGCCAGCTTCTGGATCGAGAGGCTTAGCTTCTCCTGGTCGCTCTTGGTCTTCGGCTCGATCGCCACCTCGATGACCGGGGCGGGGAATGTCATCGACTCGAGGACGACCTGATCGTTGGAATCCGACAGCGTGTCGCCCGTCGTGGTGTCTTTCAGGCCGATCACCGCGTAGATGTGGCCGGCTGCCGCCGCCCCCACCGGGTTCTCTTTGTTCGAGTGCATCTGGAACAGCTTGCCCAGCCGCTCCTTCTTCCCTTTGGTCGCGTTGACGACCTGCGAACCGGAGTCGACCTTGCCGGAGTACACCCGCACATAAGTCAGCTTCCCGAAGAACGGGTGGGTGGCAACCTTGAACGCCAAGGCCGAGAACGGCTGGTCAGCCGACGGGGCGCGGACAACCTCGACGTCCTCTTTGCCGGGCCGGTGACCAACGGCGGGCGGTACGTCCAGCGGCGAGGGCAGGTAGTCGATCACCGCGTCGAGCATGGGCTGCACACCCTTGTTCTTGAACGCGCTGCCGCACAGCACCAGATAGGCCTCGGAGCTGATGGTGAGCTTACGCAGCGCACCCTTGATTTCCTCGATCGAGAGTTGCTCGCCACCGAAATGCTTCTCCAGCAGCGCTTCATCGGTCTCGGCGACCGCTTCGAGCAGCTTGGTCCGGTACTCGTCGGCCTTATCCTGCAGTTCCGCAGGAATGTCGACGACGTCGTATTTTTCACCGAGTTTGGTCTCACCGCGCCAGACCTTGGCCTTCATGTCGACCAGGTCGATGATGCCCTCGAAGTCGCCCTCGGAGCCGATCGGCAGCTGGATCGGAATGACGTTGGCACCCAACCGGTCTTCCATCGTCTTCACCGAGAAGTAGAAGTCGGCGCCGATCTTGTCCATCTTGTTGACGAAGCAGATGCGCGGGACGTCGTACTTGTCGGCTTGGCGCCAGACCTGCTCGGACTGCGGCTCCACGCCTTCCTTGCCGTCGAACACGGCGACCGCACCATCAAGAACGCGCAGGGACCGCTCGACTTCCACGGTGAAGTCGACGTGTCCGGGGGTGTCGATGATGTTGATCTGGTTGCCATCCCAGAAACAGGTGGTCGCAGCCGAGGTGATCGTGATGCCCCGCTCCTGTTCCTGCTCCATCCAGTCCATCGTCGCGGCACCGTCGTGCACCTCACCGATCTTGTAGCTGATACCGGTGTAGTAGAGGATGCGCTCGGTTGTTGTCGTCTTGCCGGCATCGATGTGCGCCATGATGCCAATATTGCGGACCTTCGTCAGGTCGGTCAGCACGTCCTGTGCCACGGCTAGATTCCCACTCTTTCGCTTGCTAGTACGAGGTTTTCATGCGCCCGCCGGGCACCAGCCCGGCGCGGATTCACCAGCGGTAGTGCGCGAAGGCCCGGTTCGCCTCGGCCATCTTGTGGGTGTCCTCACGCCGCTTGACGGCGGCCCCCAGTCCATTGCTGGCATCGAGGATCTCGTGGGCGAGCCGCTCGACCATCGTCTTCTCACGGCGGGCCTGGGAGAAGCTGACCAACCAGCGCAGTGCCAGCGTGGTCGAGCGCTCCGGGCGTACCTCGACGGGCACCTGGTAGGTGGCACCGCCGACACGGCGGCTTCGGACCTCCAGGGCCGGCTTGACGTTGTCGAGGGCGCGCTTGAGGGTGACCACCGGATCGGTGCCGGTCTTGTCCCGGGCCTGCTCGAGCGCACCATAGACAATGCGTTCGGCCAGCGATTTCTTCCCATCCAGCAGTACTTTGTTGACCAGCTGGGTGACCAGCTGCGACCCGTACACCGGATCGTTGACCAACGGACGCTTAGGTGCGGGACCCTTGCGCGGCATCAGCTCTTCTCCTTCTTGGTGCCGTACTTACTGCGCGCCTGCTTGCGGGACTTGACACCCTGGGTGTCCAGTGAGCCGCGGATAATTTTGTAGCGCACACCGGGGAGGTCCTTCACCCGACCGCCGCGCACCAGCACCATCGAGTGCTCCTGCAGGTTGTGGCCTTCGCCCGGGATGTAGGCGGTGACCTCGACCGCGCTGGTCAACTTGACGCGAGCGACCTTGCGAAGCGCCGAGTTCGGCTTCTTCGGGGTGGTGGTGTACACGCGGGTGCACACGCCACGGCGCTGCGGGCTGCCCTTGAGGGCGGCCGTCTTCACCTTGGCGATCTTGTCGCGGCGACCCTTACGGACCAGCTGGTTGATGGTTGGCATGTACCGGCTTCCTGTGTTGCTCGTCTGGTGTTGCTCGTCATAGTGACGTGTCGCTCTGTCGTGCTTCTGAAGTTCTCGTGTCCTGCAGTTTCGCCCCGCCTCGCTACCCCGGGGCCGGGTGTGTCGCATGCGGCCGCCGAGGAAAGTATCGAGGCGGTGCCTGTATTTCCAAAACATGGCGGACATGCGAAGTTGCCCGGCGTGCAGGCATGCTTGTGAATCGTAAAACACACAAGCGCCTTATCTGCCAGGCACGATCGTCCACGATACCAGGGCAGACCGCGCCGATCCAAACCCGGCGGGGAGCGCCACGAAGCGGCGTTCACGCTGGTCAGCGCGTCGTGCGATCTGTCATCGACTTCGAATGCCGGCGGCCAGCCTCATCACCATGTCGGTGAACACCGCGTCGGTGTCGATCCCGACCATCACTCCGGTCATCTCCAGCAGCACGAACCCGTGCATCGCCGACCAAAACTCCAATGCGGCGAAGAACGCGGCATTGACGTCCAGCCCATAGGCGGCCAGCACTGAGATCACCGGCGCTGCCGCGGCCCTGGTGGCCTCGGTGAATTCGGGGTCATCACCGCCGAGGGGCATCCTGGTGAACGCCGAGTACCGGCCCGGATGGTGGTGCGCATAGCTGCGGTAGGCGCCGGCCATCACCATGACCGCATCGTCGGGAGGCCGGCCCTGCCCGACTGTGTTGAGCATGTCGATGATGTCGCCGACCACCCGCATCCGCACAGTCCGCCGCAGATCATCGAGGCTGTGTACGTGGTTGTACAGCGACGGACCCTTGGTGCCCAATTGATTGGCCAGTGCGTTGATCGTCAGCGCGTCCCAACCTTCACGGTCGAGGAAACTCAGCGCGGCGTTGACGATGGAGTCACGGCTCAGCCTCGCCGAACGCGGAGGCCGAACTGCCATCTCGCCATTCCCCCTCGCGTCAGTCAAACGACCCCGTCGCAGGATAGGCCGGGTCAGCGAAACTGTAACGCCTCGTTGCCGCCGAATCTGTTCGCTGTGAGTTCACTCGCTCCTGGCTGAGCCGCGCGAGCCGCCTCTCGGCGTCGATACACAGGTCACGGTTGGGATGACCACGCAACTGCCCCAACAGCTCAACACACCCGTTCCCGCCGCGGCCGTCGCTGAACAGGCAACGCCGGTGGTGTCGCGGCGGGCCGAGGGCGCGTCGTGGGATTCCCATGCGATGTCAGCCTACGTTCAGACTGCGCCAGTGCAGTCTGAACGTAGGCTGACATCGCGGTCCACGTGGAGTTCGACCAGGAAGGTGGCGACCGAAGATGTCTGCAATTCCCCCGCGACTGATCGGTGGGGTTGGTGTTGCGGCGCTCTTGGCAACACTCGGGCTCACCGCCTGTGGCTCGAACAGCCAGGACACCTCCAACCCGACGATGACGGCCGGCTCATCAGGCGCCCAGATCGAGATCGGCAACACCATCAACTATGGCTCGTTCGGTACCACCGCCGACATCGACTGCGCAGAGGGCAAATCCCTCAATGTCGGCGGATCCAACAACACGCTGACGGTCAAAGGCACCTGCGCCAACGTCAACGTCGGCGGGGCGGACAACAAGCTCACCTTCGAGCGAGTCAACGACGAGCTGTCCGTCGTCGGGCTGAACAACACTGTCACCTACCGCGACGGGAGTCCGAGAATCAACGACACCGGCAGCAACAACACCATCAACAAAGGCTGAGCCGGCTCAACGGATCAGCGCGGGTCACCGGCGCCGTGACGGCCCGCTCCCGCGGCGAATCGCGCGGCGCCCTCCAACGATTCCGCCGCTACCTGCGCCAAGCTGCCGAACTCGAAATCCATGGCGTCGGCCTCCGACAAGCCCCACTGAGTCAACGCCGAGGTGCGGTCGGCGCGCAGGCACTGTTGCGGCAGCCTGGCCAGTTCCGCGGCTAGTTCCTCGGCCCGTTGACGCGCCGCCCCGGCAGGCACCACCCGGTTTGCCAGGCCGATCGCCAAGGCCTCCTCGGCGTCGACACTGCGGCCGGTCAGGATGAGGTCCATCGCGCGGCTGTGGCCGATCAGCCGGGGCAGCCGTACTGTGCCCCCATCGATCAGCGGCACACCCCAGCGACGGCAGAAGACCCCGAGGATCGCGTCTTGCTCGACCACGCGCAGGTCGCACCATAGGGCCAGCTCCAGCCCGCCAGCGACGGCGTGGCCGCTCACCGCGGCGATGACGGGCTTGGACAGCATCATTCGACTCGGACCCATCGGCGCCGGCCCAACCCGCTGCACGGGGTTGGCATCTTGGGTGCCCAGTGCCTTGAGGTCAGCGCCGGCGCAGAAGGTTCCGTTGTCCCCCCACAGCACGGCTACCAACGCCGAATCGTCGCGATCGAACTCCTCGAACGCGTCGAACAACTGTCGCGCGGCAGCACCGTTGACGGCGTTTCGCGCTTGCGGGCGGTTCATGATCACCGTCGTCACCGGGCCGGTGCGCTCCACGCGCACACCACCGCCCGAATCCCCGGTCGCTTCGCTCCTGCCCACCGCCCCCGATCCCCCGGTCGCTTCGCTCCTGCCCACCGCCCCCGATCCCCCGGTCGCTTCGCTCCTGCCCACCGCCCCCGATCCCCCGGTCGCTTCGCTCATGGCACCTCCGCGAGTTCCACACCATCGCGCCGCGCGACCAGCTCGGCGGCGAAGTCTTCGTAGGCGACCCGCAGCGCGCCGCCCGGCCAGCCGTCGGGCAGCAGCTCGTCGGGCAACACCGGGTCGGTCAACAGATGACGCACCATCGAGGCGGCCGCGGCGAACCTGCCGGGAACATCGCCGGCCTCGGCCATCGCGGTCAACATTTCCCGGCCCGTACGCGCCCACTCAGCCAGATCCCACAGCCGCGCAGCCAGCTCGACGGGAGCATCGTCGGTGGCGCGCAGAATCCGCACGCGCTCGGTGACTTCATCGCCGAGCTCGACCGCGATATTGTCCGGCCGCATCCACACACCTTCACGCAACTCGGCGAAGCGCTTGTCCTGCAGGGTGTTCCGCAGCGCTGCCCGGGTTCGGGCCTCGTCGCCGACGCTGGTGATTACCAATGTCGTCCACGTGCCATCCCATGAGTGTCGGCGGGGGTTGATCGCGTCGTCCTGGCGGCGCTGACGTTCTAGCAGACGGTCCGAGAGCCGGTATCCGTCCTCGGAGCGCACCAGGTCGCCCGCGCTGACCATCCGCGTCAACGCAACCCGCACCGTCGACTCTCGAATTCCGAAATCCCTTGTAAGCGAAATTAATTCACCGGCCGTTGCCCAGGCCGGGTGCGCGCCAAGCAGCACGCTCAACACGACTGAGCGTGCCGTCATCCGCGAGACCACTCGGGACACCGCTACACCCCGGACGTTGCGCGGCCGTGGTCGCCGAACGGTTCATCTCGGTGCCGTACGGCGTCGCGAAAGCCGTGCTCACGCGCATCAGCAACGAAGGCGTGGCCCTCGGGGGTGTGGCGTGCAACGCCGTCGAATACCGTCGAGATCATCGCGCTGTTCGCCACGCCCTGCTGGTACAGCGCACTGTTCATTGCCAGCTTGACCATGATCAGCTGATTGATGGGCACCGCGGCGATTCGTTCGAGGAGGCGCTCGACCCGGTCATCCAAGTCCTTGGGTTCGGGTGCCTCCACCGCCAACCCCCATTCGGCGGCCTGGGCGCCGGTGATGCAATCGCCGGTCAGCAGAAGGCGTTTAGCACGTTGGTCTCCGAGGCGGTGCGCCCACAGTCCGGCCGCGGGAACTCCCCATACCCTGGTCGGCGGATAGCCGATCTTGGCGTCGGATGCCGCGATGACCTGATCTGCGTGCAGCGCGATATCGGTGCCGCCGGCCACACAGTAGCCGTGGATCTTGACCACGGTCGGTTTGTCGGCGCGCATCAGGCTGGAGAACCCGCGGACAAACCGGCTCATCATCTGGTAGTCGATCATTGGATCCCACGGCTGGTTTGGCAGATGGTTGACCGCCTGGGTCCGGCCCGACAGCACGGTGTCCTGATACGGGCTGCCAGTCCAGCCATCCGAGCCGGCCGATGACGAACCCTCGGCATAGGCCGATAGGTCGAAACCCGCGCAGAATCCGGCGCCGCGCCCGGACACGAGGATCACATGGACGTTCGGGTCGAGGTCGGCGCGCTCCACCAAAGCCGACAACTCGAGCGGAGTATCGGCGATGATCGCGTTGCCCTTTTCCGGACGGTTGAACGTGATACGCGCAACCCGGTCGGTGACCTCGTAGGTCATTGTCTGCAGATTGTCGAAGTCCACCGGCCTGACTGAGGATGTCATGCGCGATCCCGCTTCGCTTCTCGCTGGAAAATCATGCTTTGATCATCGCCCGCTCGATGATCGGCGCTAGATCCAGACCCGTCGGCAAGGTGCCGAACGCACCGCCCCACGCCCGGCCCAGGCGGCTGGCCAGGAATGCCTCAGTGACGGCGGGGTGCCCATGGCGCACTAACAGCGAGCCCTGCAACGCCAGCGAGATGTCCTCAGCGATCTTGCGAGCGCGGTACTCAACGGTGTCCAGGTCACCCAGCGCCTCCCGCACACCGTCGACATGGGCGTCCAGACGCCGGTCGAGACCGGTTGTGGCGCTCAGTTCGTCGAAGAGCACTTCGAGGCATTCGGGCCGGGTTGCTATGGCGCGCAAGGTGTCCAGGGCGCTGACGTTGCCTGAGCCCTCCCAGATACCCATCAGCGGGGCCTCCCGGTACAGCCTCGGCATCCCCGAGTCCTCGGCATAGCCGTTACCGCCGAGGCACTCCATCGCCTCGGCAGCATGGGGGGTCGCGCGTTTGCATATCCAGTACTTGGCCGCCGCCAGGCCGATCCTGCGCAGCAGGGACTCACGGTCGTCGCCGCGTACCGCCGCGTCGGTGGCGCCAGCCATTCTCATCGCGAGCATGGTTGCGGCCTCCGCCTCGATGGCGAGGTCGGCAAGCACGTTGCGCATGAGGGGCTGATCGATCAGATAGGCGCCGAACGCTTTGCGGTGCTGGGCGTGGTGGGTGGCGCGCATCAATCCGTTGCGCATGCTGGTGGCGCTGCCCAAGGTGCAGTCCAACCGCGTCAGGTTGACCATCTCGATAATCGTCGCTACGCCGCGACCCTCCTCGCCCACCAGCCAGGCCGTGGCGTCGTCGTATTCAACCTCGCTGGAGGCGTTGGCGTGGTTGCCCAGCTTGTCTTTGAGTCGCTGCAGCCCCATCCGGTTACGGCTCCCGTCGGGCAATACCCGGGGCAGGAAGAAACAGCTCAGGCCGCCGGGCGCCTGGGCCAGCACCAGGAAGATGTCGCACATCGGGGCGGAGGTGAACCACTTGTGACCGGTCAGCCGGTAGCTGCCGTCACTGTTGGGCGTGGCCGCCGTGGTGCCGGCCCGCACGTCGGAGCCGCCCTGTTTCTCGGTCATCGACATCCCCGCGGTGAGCCCGGCTTTGGTCGTGGGCACGGCGAGTTCGGGGTCGTAGCTCCGACTGGTCAGTAGCGGCTCGTAGATCGCGGCGAGGTCGGGGTTGTGGCGTAGTGCGGGCACCACGGCGTAGGTCATCGATATCGGGCACATGTGGCCCGGTTCCGGCGTCCACACCGATGTTTTGGCTGCCCGCACGACGTGGGCTCCCGGTCGGTCATCAGCCCACGGTGCGGCATGCAACCCGTGGCCCACCGCCACGGTCATCAGCTCGTGGTAGGCCGGGTCGTATTCGACTTCGTCTATCCGGTGACCATGACGGTCGTGGGTGCGCAGAATCGGCCGGTTGCGATCGGCCAGCTCAGCCCACCGCTGGGCACGCCGGCTGCCTGCGAGCGCCCCCAGTTCGGTCACCTCGTCGACGCCCCATTGCCCGCCCTCCCGGACTAGCGCCTCGGCGAGCATCGGTGAGGCGGCCGAGTTGTAATCCTCTAGCGGAGGGACCTGGTTGGTGACGACATGGGTGTCCGGCATGGACACAATATTACATTATGTACACAATCGCACAAGATCTGTAATACAGGCTATCGGGTGCACAACTCGGCAAGCTTGTCTCGGGTTTTCTCGGCATCGCGTAGCCGTGCATCCTGGGCAGGATCGGCGTTGGGCACCCCGGCGAGCAAGTTGATCCCGATAACACGCAGCGTGGTGCCGAAGGAGCGGGCGGCCTCGGCCAGATCCGCTGGGGTACCGTCTTCGATCTGACTCACCAGGTAGTCGCCGCCGCCGAGCATCGCCAGCCGAGCGTTGGCTGCCACTGCCTCCACTGCTGCCGGATCGGACCCGGGGGCGGTATTGGTCTGCAGTTGCACGGCCACTGCGACGACCTGGGCGGCATCGCAGACCCGTTGCTTGAAGCGTTATCTGCCCTACGCGGTCGGCGACGGCGAGGCCCACACCCTCAACATTTGCCGCGCCTCCGGTATGACGAGTCTGTTCGAGCCGGACCCCGACGTGCTGACCTTGTTCGAGGCCCTTGAACCGCTGGGCGAAGTCATCGAGCGGGTTGCACTATCCACTCACAAGCTCGACGACATCTCCGAGATCGAACATCTCGACTTCCTCAAAATCGACATCCAGGGCGGCGAGCTCGCGGCGTTCAGGTCAGGCCGCAGAAAACTGGCCGACGCGGTCGCGATCCAAACCGAGGTCTCATTCGTCACGCTGTACAAAAATCAGCCGAGCTTAGGCGACGTCGACCTGGAGCTACGCAGCCAGGGATTCATCCCGCACTGCTTCGCCGCGGGCAAGCAATGGCCAATAGCGCCCCTTGTCGTCGACCACGACCCTCGCCTTGCCCTGAATCAACTTCTCGAGGCCGATATGGTCTACGTTCGCGACTTCGCCCACCCGGAATCGTTGAGCGATGAACAGCTCAAACACCTCGCCCTGATAGCCCACCACTGCTACAACTCGTTCGACCTTGCGCTGCGCTGCGTCATGCTGCTCGAGCAACGCCAAGCGCTGCAACCCGGTGCCCAACAACGGTATCTGCAGATTCAACCGAGTCTGAAGCCGCTCACCGCCTCACAACAGCCCTCAGACGTCTCCACAAACCACGGCCGTCCAACCACGCGATAACGCTGATCACCACCGCGGCCAGTGCCCACCCGAGCAACAGGTCGACCACGTAATGCTCGGCGCTGTACACCAGCGTGAACGCCATCGCCAACGGATAGGCCACCAGCAGTGGCCGCCACGCGCGGTGCACGCGGCGCCACAGAAACACCGCCAGCGCGGCCGACATCCCGGCGTGCAGCGACGGGATCGCCGCAACCAGGTTGACGCTGGCCTGCCCCTGATCGAGCAGCGCAGTGGCCGAGTGCAGGTTCAGATTGCCCCAGCCGCGACCGACAATCCGCTCGATCCAGCCGTGAGCGCCGTCCTGGCTGGTCTGCATGGCACCCAGCACGCTGCCGTCAGATACCCGGCGCGCAGACTTGAACATGCAACGCGGGCCGGACGGCCCCCCCGCGACGTCGGTCGCCGTACACCGCGCCGCGGCCCACGGTGGTGCGGCGGGCAGCAGCACATAGACGACCAGCGCGGCGAGATTCAAGCTGACGAACAACTTGACGAACGCTTTCCACTCATCGCGGTCGCGTAGCCACAGAATGCCGGCGATGACGTAGGGCAAGATGAAGAAGGACATGTAGACGCTGCTGATCACCACCTCCCACCAGGGCGGATGCCGCATCTTCAAATGTTCCTGCAGCCAGACCGTCGGCATGGTTCCAAAGAACATCAACCGGTCCATATCGGCCTGCCAGTGCCACAACGTGGGCCGTCCAACGAGGGTGGCCGCCCCCCGACTCAGGTCGTAGGCGATCAGGACAAGCGCGAACGGCAGCCAGTCGCGGATGACATAAAGCACCCGGCGGCCCTGACCGATGCTGGCCGCGGCCAAACCGGTGCAGATGTAGAGCAGCACCAGCTCACGGTTGAACGCGAAGCCCTCGGTGACCGTACGCCAGATCACCACGCTCGCCCAGACCACCACAGCCGCCCACCGCGTGACGCGCAGCCACTCGACGCGCCTGGCACGCTGTTCCGGCAGCGGGGCGTCCTCGACGTGCGTCAGCGCAATCGACGACTGGTCAAGTGCGGACACATCGGCCTTTCCACCCGGGCGGACGAGGAACATCCCGCGACAGCCTAATTAACCTCCGGGCAACGCGTCGTTCAAGGTCAGTTCGGCTACTAAAGTGTTACCCAACTGCGGGTCAGCCGATGTGCTCGCGCAGGAAGGCGATGTCGTCTTTGCGTCCCGCCTCGGCAGTCTCGCAGATGACCGGCGCATCAGCGGCCCTGACCACAGCGGCCAGTAGCTGCGGATCGATCTGACCGGCCCCGAAGTTGGCGTGGCGGTCTGCCCCGGAACCGGCGGCATCGCGTGAGTCGTTGCAATGCACCAAGTCGATGTGGCCGGTGATCGCAATGATCCGCTCAACAGCGTCGACCAGCGCCTCACCTGCTGCCCAGGCGTGGCAGGTATCCAAACAAAACCCGATGCCCATGTCGCCGACGTGGTCCCACAGCCGAGCGATGGTGTCGAAGTGCCGGGCCATCGCATGATCGCCGCCAGCTGTGTTCTCGAGGTAGACCGGCATGTCGGTCTTGAGGCTGGCCAGTGCCTTGACCCAGCGCTGAAACCCGGCGTCCATGTCGTTATCGTCGGCGTGGCCACCGTGCACGATGACGGCGGTGGCATCGATCGCCGACGCCGCGTCACAGGTGTCCTGCAGAATCTTGCGGGACGGAATCCGGACCCGGTTGTTGGCCGATGCGACATTGATCAGATACGGCGCGTGCACATAGATCGGCACACCGGAGGACTTCAATGTCTCGGCGTCTTCCCGCGGCGGCGGTTTCTTCCAACTCTGCGGGTTGCCGAGGAAGAATTGCACCACGTCGGCGCCGTCAGCCTGGGCCGCCGCAAGCGGATCATCACCATTGACATGGGAACCGATGAGCACGGCGTCGATTCTAGGCGCGCGGCCCGGCGGCCTCGTTGGGCACGCCCACCCACCGGCCCACCGGCCGTCGCGCCACCCACCGGCCCCCACCGTCGCGAGCGTGAAGATGCCCACACACCCGAGCCCGAACGTGAAGGTGCCAGCACGCCCGGCGACTACCGAGCCCCACCGTCCCGAGCGTGAAGGTGTCAGCACGCCCGGCGGCCAGCACACGCCCGAGCGCAAGCACGAAAAAGCCCCCGCCCTGCGGGCGGAGGCTCCTTCGTTGATCGAAACTGCAGGTCTGGCCTACCGGTAATCCGAATAGCCGTAGTCGTCCAACGGCACAGCGGCTCCGGTGGCCTGTCCGAAGTCCGGGCTGTAGTACTGATCCTCGTACGCCGGGATCGTATAAGCGGCTGCGCGCGCCTCCTCCGTCGGCTGCACCTGGATGTTGCGGTAGCGGTTGATGCCGGTACCGGCCGGAATCAACTTGCCGATGATCACGTTCTCCTTCAGACCGTTCAGCCTGTCGCTGCGGCAGTTGATCGCCGCGTCGGTCAGCACGCGAGTCGTCTCCTGGAACGAAGCCGCCGACAACCACGAGTCGGTAGCCAGCGACGCCTTGGTGATACCCATCAGAACCGGGCGTCCCGCCGCAGGCTCAGTGCCCTCGGCGACAACCCGACGGTTCTCGGCCTCGAACTCGCCGCGCTCGGTCAGCGACCCGGGCAGGAACTCCGTCGCACCCGAATCGATGATCGTGACGCGCCGCAGCATCTGCCGGACGATCACCTCGATGTGCTTGTCGTGGATGGACACACCCTGGGCGCGGTAAACCTCCTGGACCTCCTTGACGAGGTGGATCTGCACCTCGCGGGGGCCCTGCACGCGCAGCACCTCGTGCGGGTCGGCCGAGCCCTCCATCAACTGCTGGCCCACCTCGACATGGTCGCCGTCGGTCAGCAGACGCTCGGAGCCGTCTTCGTGCTTGAACACCTTGAGCCGCTGGCGACGAGTGAGTTTCTCGTACACGACCTCTTCGCCCCCGTCGTCGGGAACGATGGTGATCTTGTAGAACTTGTCGCTCTCCTCCAGGCGGATCCGCCCCGAGACGTCGGCAATCGGGGCCCGGTTTTTCGGAACGCGAGCCTCGAACAGTTCCTGCACACGGGGCAGACCGCCCACGATGTCCTGGCCGCCGGTCACACCGCCCTGGTGGAAGGTACGCATCGTCAGCTGCGTACCGGGCTCACCGATGGACTGCGCGGCGACGATGCCGACGGCCTCGCCGATGTCGACCAGCTTGCCGGTCGCCATAGAGCGGCCGTAACACATTGCACACACACCGGTGCCGGTCGCGCACGTCAGCACCGAGCGGACCTTCACCTCGGTGATGCCGGCAGCCAGCAACGCGTCGATCGCCGGATCGCCGAGGTCATGGCCCCGCTCTACGACGACATTGTCCTTGCCATCCACCGCGTCGGTGGCCAACGTCCGCGCGTAAGCGGAGGTCTCGATGTGCTGATCGCGAACCATGGAGCCGTCGGCCTGCAGTTCGGCCAGCGTGACGTTGACACCCCGCTCGGTCTCGCAATCGGTCTCGCGGACGATCACGTCTTGGCTCACATCGACCAGACGTCGGGTCAGGTAACCCGAGTCAGCGGTGCGAAGCGCGGTATCCGCCAGACCCTTACGGGCGCCGTGGGTGTTGATGAAGTACTCCAACACCGTCAAGCCCTCGCGGAACGAGGACTTGATCGGGCGCGGGATGAACTCACCCTTCGGGTTGGTCACCAAGCCCTTCATGCCGGCCAGCGTGCGGGTCTGGGTGAGGTTGCCCGTCGCGCCGGACTTCACGATCGTGATGATCGGGTTGTCCTCGGGGTAGTACTCCTCCAGAGCCTTACCGACTTCTTCGGTGGCGTCCTGCCAGATCTTGACGAGCGCCTCGTTACGTTCCACTTTATTCAGGGCGCCGCGCTGATACTTCTTCTCAATCGCGTCAGCTTCCGCCTCGTAGCGGTCCAGGATCTCCTGCTTATGCGGTGGCACCAACACGTCAGCCATCGACACGGTCACACCCGAACGAGTGGCCCAGTAGAAGCCGGCGTCCTTGAGCTTGTCGACCGTCTGCGCGACCACGATTATCGGGTAGCGCTCGGCTAGATCGTTGATGATCGCGGCCTGCACCTTCTTGTGCTGCTGCTTGTTGACGAACGCATAGCCCCTCGGCAGCAGCTCGTTGAACAGCACACGGCCCAGCGTGGTATCGGCGATCCACGGGTCGCCCAGTTTCCAGCCCTCGGGGAACTGCTCGGCCTCGACCTCGGCGGGCGGGCGCTGTTGCGTCAGCCGCACTCGGATCTTGGCCCGCACCGACAGCAGGCCACGGTCCATCGCCATGGTGGCTTCCGCCGGCGAGCTGTACACGCCCGACTCCGGCTGATCCTTGGCGCCAGGCACGTATTCGCCGATGTCACCATCGATCTCGGCGGTCAGGAAGTACAAACCGGTCACCATGTCCAAACGCGGCATGGCCAGCGGGCGACCCGACGCAGGCGAGAGGATGTTGTTGGACGACAGCATCAGGATGCGGGCCTCAGCCTGCGCCTCGGCCGACAGCGGCAGGTGGACTGCCATCTGGTCGCCGTCGAAGTCGGCGTTGAACGCCTCACAAACCAGCGGGTGCAGGTGAATGGCTTTGCCCTCGACCAGCTGAGGCTCGAATGCCTGGATACCGAGGCGGTGCAGCGTCGGTGCGCGGTTCAGCAGCACCGGATGCTCGGAGATGACCTCTTCGAGGACATCCCACACCTGCGGACGCTGACGCTCGACCATGCGCTTGGCGCTCTTGATGTTCTGCGCGTGGTTGAGGTCAACCAGCCGCTTCATCACGAACGGCTTGAACAGCTCGAGTGCCATCAGCTTGGGCAGGCCGCACTGGTGCAGCTTGAGCTGCGGGCCGACCACGATGACCGAGCGACCGGAGTAGTCAACCCGCTTGCCCAGGAGGTTCTGGCGGAACCGGCCCTGCTTGCCCTTGAGGAGATCCGACAGCGATTTCAGCGGACGGTTACCCGGCCCGGTGACAGGCCGGCCGCGACGGCCGTTGTCGAACAGCGCGTCAACAGACTCCTGCAGCATGCGCTTCTCGTTGTTCACGATGATCTCGGGCGCGCCCAGATCGATCAGCCGCTTCAACCGGTTATTGCGGTTGATCACGCGGCGGTACAGGTCGTTCAGGTCGGAGGTCGCGAACCGGCCACCGTCGAGCTGCACCATCGGTCGCAGCTCGGGCGGGATCACCGGGACAGCGTCAAGCACCATGCCCATCGGCGAATTCCGGTTGCTCTGGAACGCCGCCACCACCTTGAGCCGCTTGAGAGCGCGCAACTTCTTCTGGCCCTTGCCGTTGCGGATCGTGTCGCGAAGGCTGTCAGCCTCGGCATCGATGTCGAAGGTCTCGATGAGCTTCTTGATCGACTCCGCGCCCATAGCGCCCTCGAAGTACTCGCCGTAGCGGTCTTGCAGCTCGCGGTAGAGCAATTCATCGACAATGAGTTGTTTGGGGGCCAGCTTGGAGAACGTCGTCCAGATCTCCTCGAGCCGGTCCAGCTCGCGCTGGGTCCGATCCCGGAGTTGGCGCATCTCGCGCTCGCCACCGTCGCGCACCTTGCGGCGCACGTCGGACTTGGCGCCCTCGGCCTCGAGCTCCTTCAGATCGGCCTCGAGCTTCTGCGCGCGGGTCTCCAGATCGGCGTCCCGCTGATCCTCGACGGCTTTACGCTCGACGGCCATCTCAGCTTCCAGCGTGGACAGCTCGTTGTGCCGCATCTCGTCGTCGACAGCGGTGATCACGTAAGCGGCGAAGTAGATGATCTTCTCGAGATCCTTCGGCGCCAGGTCCAACAGGTAGCCCAAGCGCGACGGAACACCCTTGAAGTACCAGATGTGGGTCACCGAGGCAGCGAGTTCGATGTGCCCCATCCGCTCACGACGCACCTTGGCGCGGGTCACCTCTACGCCGCAGCGCTCACAGATGATGCCCTTGAACCGAACGCGCTTGTACTTACCGCAGTAGCACTCCCAGTCGCGAGTAGGTCCGAAGATCTTCTCGCAGAACAGGCCGTCTTTCTCCGGCTTGAGCGTGCGGTAGTTGATGGTCTCGGGCTTTTTGACCTCGCCGAAAGACCAGTTGCGGATGTCGTCGGCAGTGGCAAGACCGATACGGAGTTCATCGAAGAAGTTGACGTCGAGCACGTAACTTCCTTTCCCCTCGCGGGTTTAGTGAAACTGGACTAACTGCTCTGCGCGCAAGCGCTCAGAGACTTAGGCGAAATCTTCGACAGACGCGGATTCGTTGCGGGAGAGGTTGATTCCCAGGTTCGCGGCAGCGCGTTCCAGGTCCTCGTCATCACCGTCACGCATCTCGATCGCGGCACCATCAGAAGACAGCACCTCGACGTTGAGGCACAGCGACTGCAGCTCCTTGAGGAGCACCTTGAACGACTCCGGAATACCGGGCTCCGGAATGTTCTCGCCCTTGACTATCGCCTCGTACACCTTCACTCGGCCGATGGTGTCGTCGGACTTGATGGTCAACAGCTCCTGCAGCGTGTAGGCGGCGCCGTAGGCCTGCATGGCCCAGCACTCCATCTCGCCGAAACGCTGACCGCCGAACTGCGCCTTACCGCCCAGCGGCTGCTGGGTGATCATCGAGTACGGGCCGGTCGAGCGTGCGTGGATCTTGTCGTCCACCAAGTGGTGCAGCTTCAGGATGTACATGTAGCCGACCGTCACCGGATACGGGAACGGTTCACCACTGCGGCCGTCGAACAACGTGGCCTTGCCGTCGGAGTTGACGAGCGTGTCACCGTCACGGTTAGGTAGCGTCGAGCTGAGCAGGCCCTGCAACTCCGCCTCGCGGGCACCGTCGAACACCGGGGTGGCCACAATGCTGTCGGCCGGGACCGAGAGCAGGCTCTCGGGCAGGTTGTCCGCCCACGCTGGAATTTCAGCCGTACCGTCCACACCTTGGATGTTCCAGCCCGCCTTAACGACCCAGCCCAGGTGCGTCTCGAGGATCTGGCCGATGTTCATCCGTCGCGGCACACCGTGGGTGTTCAGGATGATGTCGACCGGGGTGCCGTCGGGAAGGAACGGCATGTCCTCGACCGCGAGGATCCTGCCGATGACGCCTTTGTTGCCGTGGCGTCCGGCGAGCTTGTCACCCTCGGAGATCTTGCGCTTCTGGGCCACGTACACGCGAACCAGTTCGTTGACACCGGCAGGCAGCTCGTCATCGTCCTCGCGAGAGAACACCCGGATGCCGATCACCTTGCCGGACTCGCCGTGCGGAACCTTCAGCGATGTGTCGCGGACCTCGCGCGCCTTCTCGCCGAAGATGGCACGCAACAGACGCTCCTCTGGGGTGAGCTCCGTCTCGCCCTTCGGCGTGACCTTGCCGACCAGGACGTCGCCGTCACGGACCTCGGCACCGATGCGCACGATGCCGCGGTCATCCAGATCGGCCAGCACCTCGTCCGAGACGTTCGGGATGTCGCGGGTGATCTCCTCGGCGCCCAACTTGGTGTCGCGGGCATCGATCTCGTGCTCCTCGATGTGAATCGAGGTGAGCACGTCCTCTTCGACCAAACGGCTGGAGAGGATGATCGCGTCCTCGTAGTTGTGCCCCTCCCACGGCATGATCGCCACGAGCAGGTTCTTGCCCAGCGCCATCTCACCGTTCTCGGTGCATGGCCCGTCGGCGATGACCTGACCCGCCTCCACACGCTGCCCGGCGTCCACGATGGGACGCTGGTTGGCGCAGGTGCCGTGGTTGGACCGGGCGAACTTGCGCATCCGGTAGGTGTGCCGGGTGCCGTCGTCGGCCATGACGGTGGCGTAGTCGGCCGAGACCTCCTCGATGACTCCGGCTTTGTCTGCCACGACAACGTCACCCGCGTCGATGGCAGCACGCAACTCCATACCGGTGCCGACCAACGGTGCCTCACTGCGGACCAGCGGAACTGCCTGGCGCTGCATGTTGGCACCCATCAGGGCACGGTTGGCGTCGTCGTGCTCGAGGAACGGAATCATGGCGGTCGCGACCGACACCATCTGGCGCGGCGAGACGTCCATGTAATCGACTTCGGAGCTGGACACGTTCTCGACCTCGCCGCCCTTACGGCGAACCAGGATGCGGTCCTCGACGAACCTTCCGTCCTGATCGATCGGCGAGTTGGCCTGCGCCACGACGTGACGGTCCTCTTCATCGGCCGTCAGGTATTCGATGTCGTCGGTGACCACATCGCCGACCACCTTGCGGTACGGCGTCTCGATGAAGCCGAACGGGTTCACCCGCGCATACACCGACAACGAACCGATGAGACCAATGTTCGGCCCCTCCGGGGTCTCGATCGGGCACATGCGGCCGTAGTGGCTGGAGTGCACGTCTCGAACTTCCAGGCCCGCGCGCTCACGGGACAGACCACCGGGGCCGAGCGCCGACAGACGGCGCTTGTGGGTCAGACCCGACAACGGATTGTTTTGATCCATGAACTGCGACAGCTGGCTGGTACCGAAGAACTCCTTGATCGCCGCCACCACGGGACGGATATTGATCAGGGTCTGCGGAGTGATCGCCTCGACGTCCTGGGTCGTCATCCGCTCGCGGACGACTCGCTCCATGCGCGACAGTCCGACCCGGATCTGATTCTGGATCAGTTCACCGACCGTGCGCAGACGACGGTTGCCGAAGTGGTCGATGTCGTCGGTCTCCACCGGGACCTCGACGCCACCGGGCACCGTCATGGCCTTGTCGCCCTGCTGCAACCGCACCAGGTATTCGATGGTCGCCACGACGTCTTCTTCGGTCAGCGTCGAGCTAGTGATCGGCTGCCCGGTGTTGAGCCCAAGCTTCTTGTTGACCTTGTAGCGGCCCACCCGGGCCAGGTCGTAACGCTTCTCCTTGAAGAACAGGTTCTCCAGCAGGGTCTGCGCGGACTCCTTGGTCGGCGGCTCGCCCGGGCGTAGCTTGCGGTAGATATCCAGCAGCGCCTCGTCGGTGCCTGCGGTGTTGTCCTTCTCCAGCGTGCCCATCATGATCTCGGAGAAGCCGAAGCGCTCCACGATCTGCTCGGTGGTCCAACCCAGCGCCTTGAGTAGCACCGTGACCGGCTGACGGCGCTTGCGGTCGATACGCACGCCGACGGTGTCGCGCTTGTCGACGTCGAACTCCAGCCACGCGCCGCGGCCCGGGATGACCTTGACGCTGTGCAGCGTCTTTTCGGTGGACTTGTCGATCGACTCGTCGAAGTACACGCCGGGCGAACGGACGAGCTGCGACACGACGACGCGCTCGGTGCCGTTGATGATGAAGGTGCCCTTCTCGGTCATCATCGGGAAGTCGCCCATGAAGACTGTCTGGCTCTTGATCTCGCCGGTGTTGTTGTTGATGAACTCGGCCGTGACGAACAGCGGAGCCGCGTACGTCATGTCCTTGTCTTTGCACTCGTCGACCGGGGCTTTGACCTCGTCGAAACGCGGATCGGAGAACGACAGCGACATCGAGCCCGAGAAGTCCTCGATCGGCGACAGCTCAGTGAGCACGTCTTCGAGGCCGCCTACGCGACTGCCCTCACCACGGCCGGCAGCCTTGGCACGCCAACGCTCAGAGCCGATCAACCACTCGAACGAATCAGTTTGCACGTCGAGTAGCCCCGGAACCTCAAGAGGCTCGCGAAGCTTGGCGAACGAAATTCGATTGGGTGCTCCGGGAACGGAGTTGTTGGTGGTAGCTACTTCAGACTTGATCTGGCGCGACCCTGCCAAGATGTATCCTTCCAGCACCTAATGCGACATTACAGGTGCCCGGAGACCAAGTCGGTGACCGGACCATTGCCGCGATATCTGCTTCGGTTCGGCTGGCCGATCAGGCCCGGCGACTCTAATACGCACGGCACGCGACTAGATCACTGAGCACGAAAGGGCTCAGGCGTAGTCCACGTGTGGTGTGCGGCTAGGAGAGGACGTGTGGGCAGGATGCAGCCAGCGCAACGTCCAACAGTACCGCAGGACCGCATATTCCTCAAATCAGCAACGCACAGCACGCCGCAAACGGCTGGGGCGCTGGCTGGCGTCCTCAATCCCGCGTAAACATGCTGGCCAATAGACTGGCCCGGTTTTGTCCTGCCGTCAAGAGATAACGCCGTGTTTGGTGTCAGCAATTCGATTACGTCGTTCGACTGGCGGTCTCCGGCAGCCCCCGCCTGCTATCCGGACAGTGCTGCCGGCGGCACCGCGCAGGTGACAAAGTCGAGGCTGAAAACGATGTTCGCGACGAACTGGAACGCCTGTGCACGCCGTCGACCGGCGATCGGCCCGATAATCACCGGGCGCGCGCGGTTACCGCTCGAACAGGGTCAGTGCTCGCCAGCGACCGGGATGCGACCGGTGGGAGCATCGTCGGGGAACTCTTCTACGGGGTGCGCCGAGGTCCGTTCGAGGTCCTCGCGGATGACCTCCTGCGCCTCCGGCGGCAGGGTGTGCAAAATCTCACGGACCCGCGCCTGACGGCGGGCGACGCCCTTGCGCTCAGGCATACCCGGCGAGATGACGATCTGCGGTGGCACACCCTCGATTTCCCCCACACCGCCGTCGGCGTGGCCAGCTTCCGCCGCCGCCGCCTCGGCGGCCGCGGTGGCCTCGTCCTTCTCCTCGGACATACCGATCGGGCCGATGCGCCGTCCGTTGAGGAACTGCTTGACAGCCGGCTCCTCGCTGGTGAGCAGCACCTCGCGCGGACCGAACATAACCAGATGCTTGCGGTAGAGCATTCCGATGTTGTCCGGCACGGTACGCACGATGTTGATGTTGTGCGTCACGATGAGGATGGTGGCGTCGATCACTGCGTTGATGTCGATCAGCAGCTGGCTGAGGTAGGCGGTACGCACCGGGTCCAAGCCGGAGTCCGGCTCGTCGACGAGGATGATCTGTGGGTCGAGTACCAGCGCGCGGGCTAGGCCGGCACGCTTTTTCATACCGCCGGAGATCTCACCGGGGAACTTTTGCTCCGCGCCCATCAAGCCCACCATCTCGAGCTTTTCCAAGACGATGTTGCGGATCTCGCTTTCCTTTTTCTTGGTGTGCTCGCGCAGCGGGAAAGCGACGTTATCGAAGATGTTCATGGAGCCGAACAAGGCGCCGTCCTGGAACATGACGCCGAACAGCGTGCGGATCTCGTAAAGTTCCTTGGCCGAACACTCAAGGATGTCGGTGCCGTCGATGATGATCTTGCCGCGCTCCGGGCGCAGTAGGCCGATCAGCGACTTCAGGAACACCGACTTGCCAGTGCCCGAAGGGCCCAGGATGACGCTGACCTCGCCCTCCGGAATGGTAAGGGTCACATCATCCCAGATTTTTTGAGATCCGAACGACTTGGTCAGGTTCTCAACGTCGATCCTGGCACCCACTGGCAATCCTTCCGGCCAAACGATTCGTCGCATGAATCGCCACCTGTAATTTGAGTCACCTTAGCTTATGCCGATGACCCACAACACTTAACTGCTGTCACACTTCATGTCGGCTGCGAACCGGTTGGATCCCGAGAAACACCGATGGGGCCAGCCCGTGATCGGGCCGGCCCCAGCCGAGGTTCGTGCGAACTACTTGACGGTGACCGACGCGCCGGCAGCCTCGAGCTTGCCCTTGGCCTCCTCGGCGGCTTCCTTGGTGACCTTCTCGAGCACCGGCTTGGGGGCACCGTCGACGAGATCCTTGGCCTCCTTGAGGCCGAGACCGGACACAATTTCACGGACGACCTTGATGACGCCGATCTTCTTCTCGCCGGCGCCTTCGAGGATGAGGTCGAACTCGGACTGCTCCTCAGCGGCCTCGGCAGGTGCGCCGGCACCACCAGCGGCCGCGGCAACAGCGACCGGAGCAGCGGCGGTGACGTCGAAGGTCTCTTCGAACTTCTTGACGAAATCCGAGAGCTCCAACAGCGTGAGTTCCTTGAACGCGTCGAGCAGATCGTCGGTGGACAGCTTGGCCATGATGTGGTCCTTCCTAGTTTTACTTCGTGTCTGGTGGGGATTTACTTCGTGTCTGGCGGGTTGTGGACTACGCGGCTTCTGGGTTGTCGCCGGCCTTCTTCTCTTGCAGAGCGGCCGCCAACCGGGCAACCTGCGACAGCGGCGCCTGGAACAGGCCCGCCGCCTTGGTCTGGCTCGCCTTCATCGCGCCGGCCAGCTTGGTCAGCAGCACCTCGCGGGACTCCAGGTCGGCGATCCGCTCGACCTCGGCGACGGTGAGCGCACGGCCATCCATGTAGCCGCCCTTGATAACCAGCGCATTATTGCCCTTGGCGAAGGTCTTGATCGCCTTGGCGGCGTCGACGGCCTCACCCTTGACGAACGCGATCGCGGTGGGACCTGCGAACAGTTCGTCAAGACCCTCGATACCCGCCTCCGCTGCCGCACGCTTTACCAAGGTGTTCTTGGCGACCGTGTAGGTAGCGGAGTCGCCGAGAGAACGGCGTAGGTCCTTGAGGTTGGCGACGGTCAGCCCGCGGTATTCGGTGACCAGCGTCGCCGTCGATCCTTTGAACTGCTCGGCGATGTCGGCAACCGCGGTGGCCTTTTCAGCCTTGGCCATGCATGCCTCCTCGTTGATGTGTACGACCGCCACTGGCAATAAGCAGCAGGGCCGGAAAACAACGAACGCCCCGACGCAGACAGGTCGGGGCGCACATGCGAGCCTCGTCCTCCTGCGTAGGCCGTCCGGCAATCCGGACCTTCAACCGATTTCTCGAGTACGTGCTCTTCGCGCAAGCGCTCATCGGTGACCGACGGTCTTCGGTGGAACCGGGTCACAATAGCGCGCTGTGGCTCGATCAGCCAAAACGCGTCGCAACTGCGCACACGTGCACCCCCAACAAGCGGTCGAAGCTGATTCCTGACTGACGCTTACGAGCGCGCGGCGTCGCGCACCAGAGCGGCCGCACCGACCAGGCCAGCGTCTCCGCCGAGCTCGGCGGGCACCACCTGCAGACCCCGGATGAAGTCCAAACCCGCATAACCTCTCAGCGCCTCACGCAAGGGGTCGAAGAAATGTGTACCCGCCTTAGCGACACCTCCGCCGACGACGACAAGGTCTAGATCGCACACCGCGGCAACCGACGCGATCGCCGCCGCCACAGCGCCCGCACCGCGCCGAAACGCGCGCAGGCCGACGGGATCACCGCGGTCAGCGGCCTCGGCCAGAGCCCTCGCGTCGGCCTCGGCGGGGGCCCGCCACCCCTGGGCGCGCGCCCACTGGACCAGATGCGGACCTGAAGCGACGGTTTCGACGCAGCCGCGGCCACCACACGCGCACGGGGAACCGTCGGGGTCGACAACCACGTGCCCGACATGGCCGGCGTTGCCGGTCCGCCCGTGACATGGCGCGCCGTCGAGCACCAACCCGCCGCCGATGCCGGTCGAGACGACCATCCCGAGCATGAATTGCGTGCCGCGCCCGGCCCCGCACCACCACTCGCCCAGCGCCATACACAGCCCGTCACCGCCGAGACGCACTGGCAACCCCGTCACATCCACGACGCGCTGCACGAGGGGGAAACCTCGCCACGCAGCGATGTTGATCGGGCTGACCCTGCCTCCTCGGATGTCGACCGGGCCCGCCGAGGCGACACCCACAACCGCCACCGTGCCGTCGGCCGCCACCAACGTCTCGGTGAGCAAGGACTCAACGGCCGCCCATACCGCCTCGGCGTCGCCTGTGGGCGTGGGCCGCCGTCTGCGCTGAACCACAGTCCCGTCGGGGTCGACCAGACCGGCGGCGATCTTGGTGCCGCCCACGTCGAGCGCCAGGATGCGATCGGCCATCACACACTTCGCTTCTTCGCGCAAGCGCTCATCAGTGTCTATGGGTGTTGTCGGGCTGTCGGGGATCGCCGGGATGCTCATAGCCGTGGGCGAGCACTACGACTTCGGCGCATCGCGCGTCCAACCAGCGGCGGTACTCCCGGCGCCGGGCCGCTGCCAGCAGGTGTGCTGCGATGACGGGTCCGACCTCGCCGAGGTCGGTGGCCGCAGGCGGGCGCTGCCATCGCCCCGAGGCCGGAGGATCGGCGAAGCGAAGGGGATTGCGGCGGTGATAGTCCCGTACGTGTGCGGCGCTGACCCGCACCGACGCGGTGACATGGGCGAATACCGCGCGGCCCGCAGGCTGCGACAGGGTGGACGCCGCGACGCTTCCGATCTCGAGTCGTGCAACCTCGCCGGGCAACAGATCCGCCTCCGACGGCGCATGTGCGTCGCACTCAGCCAGAGCCCTGGCTTCGGCCGCCACAACCCGTTCAGCGACGAGAACCTGGGTGATCCACCGACGCAGCTGTCGGGCCTCGCGGGTCCCCGACTTCGGCAGTGCGTGAGCCGAAACCCCTCCACGCAGAGCGCTTTCTCGGGCGTCCACCTCGGCGACCGTCACGCGATCGCTGCCAACGGTCGCCGCCACGTCAACAGACATGGCGCACCCGCACCGAGACCGCCGGTGAATACACCAGTTCCCCCGCGCACGCCACGCGGATCAACGCCCACCACAGCCCGGGTTCCGTCCACGCCGGCGGCGCGACGTCGAACTCCAGCTCGACGACGCCGCGCGCCGGCAGGACGTCTCCGACAATGTTGGGGCCTAACCACTCCCAGGTGCCCCACGGGGATATCACATGCGCTTCCACCGCGAGGTCGGCGTGAGCATCGGTCCCCACGGTGACGCTCAACCGCGCTGTTTCACCCGCCGCGACATCGACGGCCAGCGGCTCGGCGACCAGCCGCAGAACTTCGTCATCATGGCTTCCGAGCGAGATGACGCAGACGTCCTCGACTGTCTGGTGCCACGATGCAGGAATGGCCCCACCGGTTGCGGCCAGCTCGGCGCGCACCGGGTAAAGACCGGGTACCGCGCCGTCAGGCACGGCCACCTCCACGATGGACTCCAAATACTCACCGGGCGGCAGCACAAACGGCAGTTCATCCATGCCGAGATCCCAGCCCGACGGCGCCACCAAGCGCACCCTGCCGTGCAATGCGGTATCAGTCGCATCGCTGACCGCGGTGAGCCTGAGCGGGACCAAGTCGCCGCCGGAAACCTCGAGCCGGTGCGGATGCAAGTGCGCCACGGCCGGTAGTCCGCCGAGCGGGGCGGGCCCGCGATTGTGCAGCCAATACCTCGCGTACAGCGGCTGGGCGGGTTCGGCCTCGGGGGCCAAGTTCACGTGTTCGGCTGGAAGGACCCGTGGGAAGTTGAGCTGCGTTCGCAGTGTGGCGATCTCGTAGCCGTGCAGCGTCACCGCGTCAGCTTCGCCACCGAGCGGCTCTTCGATCAGGTCCAGCCGGGTCGGAGAGGAGATATGGCGCAGCCCCGATTGTACGGTGACCTCAGCACTCCGGCCCAACGTCTCGACGAGCCGGACAACGATGCCGTCGGCGGGGTCGCTGTGGCGAGCGCTGCCGCGGGCTGTCGGGTTGCCCACCGCCTTGAGCGCACCGATGCTTGCCACGCGTTCGGGCTCAACCTCCAACAGCGATCCCCACGCAGGCAGCCCACCGAAGGTCGGGTCGTGGCGAGCGAGGACGGGCTGCAGCGGCTGATTGAATTCAGCGCTTCGGGAGGGCATGTCGATGTCTCGCCAGTCACCCTCGGCCGAGGTCACGGCGTAGTCGAAGGTGTGGGTCCAGTGCTGCAGCGCAAAATTGGACCCGTCCGGAGCGGTGCGCCGAGGAGGATCGATCCAGGTTCCCGACGGCCATCCCGTGCAGGAACGCAACAGGGAAGCGTGCAGGGTGCCCTCGGTGTCGACCGCGAACCCCGGCACCCCGCGGTTGATCACCGCCACGGTGCGCGATTCGAAGTCCTCCACCGCGCCTTTCGGGTCTTGGTCAACGACGATCTCCGCGTCAGCCAGGTCGTCGATCAGCGCGGCAACCGCCGCTGCGGTGTCTCCGTCGGCGCCGATGACCAGTACTGCAAGTGCGCCCGGGTCACGCAGATCGGCGCCGGGCACCCAGACGTCGCGGAGCGGCCTGGCGGCCGCGATCCATTCCCGGGGCGTTGCGCCGGATGCGCCGAGAACTTTTTCAGTAAACACATTGTCGGTGGCTGCACCGATGCTGATCCGGACATCGGGCAGGTTCGAGTCGACGGCGAGATCGCCGTACCGGGGCGCATCGGCGACGGTGCACGTGGCGGTGACCCCCGCGCGGGCAAGTGCCGTCATCAGGTCACGGATCAGTGCTTCGGTCGTGGCATCGGACCGCGTCGGGGACACCACCTCAGCCACCGAGATCGCCCGCACCTCGCCGCCGCGAAATCGCACCCGCGCCGCTGAGGACAATCCAAACCAGCCGTATGCGGGGTTATCCAGCGTGTAGGGGAAGACTGCGGTGTCCACCGACTCCACCGATCCAGGCTCGTGCAGCAGTCCGAAGCCTCGACCGATCACGGCGTTTCCGACCTCGCTGACCGGCATGGCCCCCGGTACTGGACATGGCCATCGCAGCCTGAGTAGGCGGTCCGCTCCGGTGAATTCGTCGACGGTGGTGCGGCAGTCCAGACGATCCACCCCTTGCCACAGCGTCAGTACCTGCGTATAGCGCAGCAGGCCGGGGATCTCTCCGGTGACAATTACCCGCTCCCCCAGCGCGCTGCGATACCCGCGCACCGAGGTCGCCGGCATCTGAGACGACGTGGTCACCGTCCCCTTCGGCAGGAGATGCCACGGCCCCTCCCCCGCAGTCGGATGTGCGGGGTACTCGTCGTAGACAGCGAGCTCGTTGCCGACCCTTTCCTCGGCGATGAGTTCGCGCCCGTCGGCGATCAGCGAGCTCACCCCGCCGCCTCGTGCCGGGTCGATCCGCAGGCGGTAGTAATCGTTGGCGATCTCCTCACCCTCCAGCGGCTTCCACAAATCAGCGTCAGCATCGGGCGCTATGCCGGGCACCATTCCGGGCACCATTCGGTAGGAGCGCCAACCCAGTGACGGCACATCTCGGGCCACCCAGGTGATCGAATGCCCACCGTGTTCGGACAGCACAGCCACCCGCTGGCCGTCGCTGTCCACAACATGGCCCGACAGGGGTTCGTCCAGATGTAGCGTCACGACATCGGAGCGACTGTGTCCCAGGGGGTTCCACACCACCACCGAGGCATCCACCGCCGTGGATATCAACCCCAGTGCGCGGTCCCGGGTATCGCTTCCCAGTTGCCAGGCGTCTCGCCAACCGGTGAGCAGATCGAGATAGACCTGGTCGGATTCCGATCCGGTGATGGCGTCATGGTGGGCACCGTAAGCCAGTTGCACCCAGGCCTTGGCCAGAGCCGCCTCAGGATAGGTGGCGCCGGTCAGCAGCCCGGCGAAAGCTGCGAACCGCTCAGCGTGCAAGACCGCATGTTCGGCGGCGCGGTTGGCCTGTTTGGTGTCGATGTAGGACACGTCTTTGCCGGTGTAGATCGGGTTCATGTCGCGGGTCTGCGGTGACAGCGTTGTACCGCGCTGCCGCATTTCGTCACGTACCGCGGCGAAGAACTCTCGCGGCAGCGCACACACGAAGCGCGGCCAGGTGTAACGAGAATTCCAGTCGCGGTGTATATCGGTGACCCACTTGTTGGGCGGGGTGTAGTCGGTACCGACGGGCAGCAGCACGTTGCGGGTCAGCGCCACCTTCTTCATTTTGACGAAAAGCTCATAGGTGGCGGCCTCGGCCTGGGGCAGCGAAGCCGACGAGTCCATCCACCATCCGGCCGCATAGTGCGCGGGCATGTAGTGGGTCAGCAGGCCACGCCCCGACGGTGCTATCCACTCGAACTCGCTGGCGAACTGCATTCGCTCGGGGTCACCATCGCGTCCGTTCTCGGCAGCCATCGGCCCCCACTGGTGATGCGGCCCGCGCGCCCATGAACTCGATGTCAGACCTGCATCGGCAGCAATCCCCGGGAACTGAGGGTCGTGACCGAACACGTCGAGCTGCCACGCTGTCGACGGATCGGCGCCCATCACGTCGCGCTGAAAACCAATACCGTGCACAAAGTTCCGGATGGTGGTCTCCGGGCTGGTGAGGTTGGTGTTGGGCTCGTTGTAGGTGCCCCCCATGATCTCGACACGCCCTTCGGCGATCATCCTGCGCAGGTCGGCGCGGTCCTGGGGGTGGGTGTCCCAGAACGGTTTGAGATAGTCCACCTCGGCAAGCACGAACTTGTACTCCGGCTCCCGCCTGGCCATCTCAAGATGGGCGCTGACCAACTCGAAGCCGTTGGTCTGCCGGCATCGACCGGGCGGTTCCTCGGTCCACAGACTGGTATAGGCGGCCTGGGTGTTCCACCACACCGGGTCGTAATGGAAGTGGCTGACCATGAACATGGTCCAGCCCGGTTCGGCGACAGTGAAATCGAAGTCAACGACGCTCTCGCCGGCTACCGCGCGCGCCCGCCGGCGCTGCTCAGCCACCGGACCGGCGACCCTGACCGCGACCTCCAAAGATGCACCGCCGGGTTGCGCTGTTGACTCACCGATGGTCTGCAATCCCGGCCCCTCGACACGAACCGGCGTCGGGGTCGAGCAGCCGCGGTAGGACACTCGGACGATCTGGAGCGGTTCGTCAGTCGATCCGGTGAACAGCTCGGTGGATTCCGCCGCGAACACCTCGATGGGCATTTCGATGGGCATCGTCCAATCTTCCATTCCCCGCGCACGCGACTCTGTACCCGACACGCCAGGCGGCCATCATGGCGGCCAGTTAGGCCACCAGTAAGGCCCCAAGCAGACCGTCGCAACCACCTCGGCGGCCCCAACACCTCGAAGTCGCAGCGCGATGGGGACCGCCGGAATGCGGCTTCGGCCGAACAGGACTGCTGTGACCGACCCCACAGCTGTTTTCACCCACCGGCAGATTTTTGAGAGACTGCAGCAATGAGCACTACCCGAAAGTCGCAGCACCGCGAGGTCGCCAAGTTGGACCGGGTGCCTTTGCCCGTCGAAGCTGCCCGAATCGGGGCGACGGCATGGCAGGTCAGCCGCACCGGCGCCCGCGTGGTGAGCAAGCTCATCGGGCGCGGCTCGTTGCAGCAAAAGATCGTCAGACAGGTCCCACAGACGTTCGCTGACCTAGGCCCGACGTACGTGAAGTTCGGCCAGATCATCGCTTCCAGCCCGGGCGCGTTCGGAGAACCGTTGAGCCGGGAGTTTCGCAGCCTGCTCGACCGGGTACCAGCCGCCGACTCAGACGCAACGCACAAACTGTTCCGGGAGGAACTCGGCGACGAACCGGCGAACCTATTCAAGTCATTCGACGAGACGCCGTTCGCCTCGGCATCTATCGCGCAGGTGCACTACGCCACGCTGCATTCCGGCGAGGAAGTCGTGGTGAAGATCCAGCGGCCGGGGATCCGTCGCCGGGTGGCAGCGGATCTGCAGATCCTCAAACGGGGCGCCCGGCTGGTCGAGGTGGCCAAACTCGGCCAACGCCTGTCGGCCCAAGACGTCGTCGCCGACTTCGCCGACAACCTCGCCGAGGAATTGGACTTCCGGTTGGAGGCTCAGTCGATGGACGCCTGGGTCGCCCATATGCACGCGTCCCCGCTGGGAAAGAACATCCGGGTGCCCCAGGTGTACTGGAATCTGACCAGCGAGCGCGTGCTGACCATGGAGCGCGTCACCGGCGTGCGCATCGACGACGCCGCCGCGATCCGCGAGAAGGGCTTCGACGGCACCGAACTGGTCAAGGCTCTGCTGTTCAGTCTCTTCGAGGGTGGGCTGCGCCACGGCCTGTTCCACGGCGATCTGCATGCGGGAAATTTGTACGTCGACGACGACGGAAAGATCGTGTTCTTCGACTTCGGCATCATGGGCCGCATCGACCCGCGCACACGTTGGCTACTTCGCGAGCTGGTCCACGCCCTACTAGTCAAGAAAGATCACGCAACGGCAGGCAAGATCGTCGTGATGATGGGCGCGGTGGGCACCGTCAAACCCGAGGCGCAGGCAGCCAAGGATCTGGAGAAGTTCGCCACGCCACTGACCATGACGTCGCTCGGTGATCTGAGCTACGCCGAGATCGGCAAGCAACTCTCGACGCTGGCCGACGCCTACGACGTCAAGCTGCCCCGCGAGTTGGTCCTCATCGGCAAGCAGTTCCTCTATGTCGAGCGCTACATGAAACTGCTCGCTCCGCGATGGCAGATGATGAGCGATCCGCAGCTTACCGGCTACTTCGCGAACTTCATGGTCGAGATCAGCCGCGAACATTCCACCGACGGAGTCGAGGCCTGAGGGTGATCATCCGTACGGGCACAGCCAGGTCTGGAGATCCGGACAATCCGGTCGACATCTACTACGAGGACATGGGCGACCCGAACGACCCCGCGGTGCTGCTGATCATGGGCCTGGGTGCGCAATTATTGCTGTGGCGCAAGGGGTTCTGCGAACATCTCATCGACCAGGGTCTGCGGGTCATCCGCTTCGACAATCGCGACGTCGGATTGTCCACGAAACTGCCCGGCCAACATTCGGGGGCAGCACTGCTACCGCGGATGGCGCGGTCCTTCATCGGCCTGCCCAGCCCCGCGGCGTACACCTTGGAGGATATGGCCGACGACGCCGCCGCACTGCTCGACCACCTCGAGATCGACCAGGCACACGTCGTCGGCGGCTCGATGGGCGGCATGATCGCCCAGATCTTTGCCGCGAGGCACCATGTACGTACCAAGGCACTGGGCGTGATTTTCTCCAGCAACAACCAGCCGGTGTTGCCGCCGCCGGGGCCGCGCCAACTCGCGGCCATCCTCAAACGCCCCATCGACACCACGCGCGAGGCCATCATCGAGAACGCGGTGCGCGTCAACAAGATCATCGGCAGCCCGGCCTACCCGGCGCCCGAGGTCCGCGTCCGCGCCGACGCAATCGAAGGATACGACCGCTCTTATTACCCGGCCGGGATCGCCAGACACTTTGCAGCGATCCTCGGTAGCGGCAGCCTACGGCGGTACAACCGGCAGATCACAGCGCCCACCGTGGTCATCCACGGCAGGGCGGACAAGCTGATGCGGCCGATGGGTGGGCGCGCGGTAGCTCGCGCGATCAATGGTGCAAGGCTGGTGCTCTTTGACGGCATGGGCCACGAGCTTCCCGAACCGCTGTGGGAGGCCATCGTCAGCGAACTGAAGACTACATTCATGGAGGCATCCTGATTTGCGCAATAATTCGCACAGACACCCCAGTGGGGAATCCGGGTCTGCTACCTCGACCCCAATCAGTTCACGCTGGAAAGTAACCACAAGAAACGGAATCGCTGGGACGACCACCCAAACGCTAGGGTTGCCCCTTCATGCGAGTGTCGCAGAGTGTCCCGCCGCGAGTTCGGTACCGTCTGCAGATAGTCTGCAGATAGTCTGCAAGCAGAGCAAGGAAACCATGTCTGATCAATCCACCGGCGCCTCGCGTCTGAGGCCTCACTTCGAGGACATCCAGGCTCACTACGACCTGTCGGATGACTTCTTCGGTTTGTTCCAGGATCCAACCCGCAAGTACAGCTGCGCATACTTCACCGGGCCGAACACCACGCTGTCCGAGGCGCAGCTGGCCAACGTTGACCAGCACCTCGACCGACT
>Ga0209991_10000082_pt1 | contig 39967 bp, 29 predicted proteins | sample ChitaG_FD_183167 | JGI IMG/M metagenome (GOLD analysis project Ga0209991, IMG submission 183167) | Deep subsurface microbial communities from South Pacific Ocean to uncover new lineages of life (NeLLi) - Chile_00310 metaG (SPAdes)... | ecosystem: Environmental > Aquatic > Marine > Oceanic >... | reverse complement strand
TGGCATGTTTAAGGCCTCAAAGTTATAATAATCCAGCTCGACCTCAGGTCCTTGTACGACCCGAAAACCTAAGGTTAAAAAGATAGTGCATATCTCTTCTGTGATCTGGGTAATAGGATGTAGGTGACCTAATGGGATTCGTCTTCCAGGGAAGGTTACATCAAGAGTTGATAACTCCTTTACATCTTTGGTAGTTATTGAATCCGATACGGATTGGAATTTTCTATAAATTTCCTCTTTAACCTGGTTGGCAAGCCTGCCTATAGCAGGCCTTTCTTCTTTTGGCAATTCTGCTAGTCTTTTCAAAAGAAGGGTTAGGAGACCTTTTCTGCCAAGATAATGCTGCCTTAATTCTTCTATATCTGACCTTTCAGATACTGATTCCAGCTCTTTTAAGGCCCTGGTTTTCAATTCAAGGAGTTTATCCTTCAATATAAAAATCCACTCTTAGGTCTAATTTATTATTTTTTATTAGTTCACCCAACCATCCTGGCTATCTCTGAGAAGCCTTCAGGATCACTGACAGCCATCTCTGCCAGGATCTTTCTGTCTAATTCAATACCTGCCTTTTTAATTCCCATGATAAGTTTACTGTAAGAAAGCCCATTCTCTCTGGCAGCTGCATTAATCCTGACTATCCAGAGCCTTCTGAAGTCACCCTTTCTTCTTTTCCTGTCCCTGTAGGCATGTTGTCTGGATCTCATTACAGCTACAATAGCGGTCTTTAAAAGCCTGCTTCTGCCACCTCTGTATCCTTTAGCTGCCTTAAGGATCTTTTTTCTTCTTTGTCTTGATTGCGGGGCATTTGTTGCTCTTGTCATGGATGATACCTCATATTATGTAAGTGCCTAAAGTGAGCTAAAGTGCCTAGAGTGCCTAAAGTTAGTACTTATTTCCCAATAGAGAAGGAACTAGAAATTAAAAAAATGGAGGCACATTAGGCTAAATTTTAACTTTAGTTCACTTTAGCTCACTTTAAACTTTAGGCACTTCATTGATAAGGAAGCAGTCGTGCTACCTTTTTTATATTTGTCTTGCCTAGGGTGGTAGATTTTCTTAAGTTTCTTTTTCTCTTAGATGATTTTTTGGTTAAAATGTGGCTTGCAAAGGCCTTACTTCTAAGTAGCTTTCCAGTGCCTGTTCTTTTAAACCTTTTTAAAGTTCCCTTGTTTGTCTTTATCTTGGGCATAATACGATACCTATCTTGGCACAATTAGCATGGACATATCTTTTCCTTCCATCTTGGGGACTACCTCTACAAGGCCTATGTCCTCAATCTTTTTGATAATCTCCTGAAGTAGATTTAGGCCTAAATCGGTATGGGATCTCTCCCTTCCCCTGAATACCATATGAACCCTCACCTTATCTCCCTGAAGTAAAAATCTTCTTATATTCTTTACCTTCACCCCTACATCATGTTCTGCAATAAGGGGCCTGAGCTTTATCTCTTTAAGGTGGCTTGTCCTTGATTTAGTTTTTCCTTTTCTGGACTTCTCGTACCTCAGTTTACCATAATCCATGATGCGGCATACAGGATGCTCTGCATTAGGGGCTACCTCAACCAGATCGAGATCCTTTCCTCTTGCTGCAAGCAAGGCCTCATTAATAGAGACAATTCCTATCTGCTTTCCATCCACTGATATTAATCTTACTGTTTTGGCCTTAATTTGCTCGTTAACCCTTACAGCCAGTTTTTTGCTTATAGTTACCTCCTTTAAAGAAATGCCTAAAGTGAGCTAAAGTTATGGATAGGGTTGTTGCAAGCTGATATATAAACTTTAGGCATCTTATGCACTTTAGGCACTTTAGTTTATTTATGATAGCTAATATTTCTAAAACTTACCTTCCTTCCCAAGTGCGAGAAAATGGGATACATCTATCTCTTTAGGGCAAACAAAGGAACAGGCCCTGGATGTATGACACCTATAAACACCATCCTCCCTGTATAGGATATCCATCCTTTCCTCTTTTGCAGTCTCCCTTGGATCCATAAGGCGAACTATATTGGCCATTGTGACATTTGGTCCGAGAAAATTACGATGGCTGCTGATACAGGCAGTTGCGCAGCAAAAACAGTTAATACACCGGGTAGCTTCTACATAGATATCAAGTTTTTCCGGGGAGATCCGATATTCATCCCCGTCTGGGTGAGGAGGAGCCGGCTTTATAAGATAAGGTAAAGCCTCATGAACCTTATCATAGGCCTTTTCCAGATCAACAACCAGATCCCTCAGGACTGGAGCTATGTTTAAGGGCTTCAATGTGAATTTTTGGGTATTGAATTTCTCTACAGCATCTCTTACCAAGAGCTCACAGGCAAGAAGTGGCTTGCCATTAACAATTATCCCACAACTGCCACATTGGGCATGTTCACACGAAGAGGCCCAAGCCAGGGTTGGATCTTGTTCATCATTAACCTTGCGCAAGACATCTACAAACCGAAGGATACCGCCGACCTCCACCTGGTATGTCTGGATCCATGAGAGTTTGGTATCAGGATCGTACCTGCTGATCTCTAAGGTGATAGTATAGGATTTAGACATCTCCTCTCCCTTTTTAAAAAATCAATACTTTCTTTCTATATAGTCAAACAACTCAAAACGCTCTCCTTTGGCCTCAAAGATACTCATATCTATAGGTCTTTTGCCAAAGGTAACCTTATTAAATTCAGGCATAGAAACAAGGGTATGGTAGTTAAACTCATTGCTCCTCTCTGGATAATCTTCTCTATAATGGGCTCCTCTTGATTCCTTCCTTGCTAATGCTCCTTGGGCGATAACCATAGAAACAGTTATCAAATTATTTAGTTCCCATATCTGCCAAAGGTCCTGATTCGCTTTCAAAGACGTTGTTCCTATTGGTATATGCATTGCCCTTTCCTTCAGCGATTTTAGGCCTTCGATAGCTTCCAATAAGGACTTTTCTGTCCTGAATATACCCACCTTTTCCATCATAAGATTCCGCAACGTTTCCCTGATCTGGGCATATTTTTCTGTCCCTTGGGCGTTAAGATATGTTGAAAATTGATCAAACACAATATGACCAGCGTCAGGAGAGATTTCCTCTGGATCTTCGGCATCTTTAAGATACTCAACAACCCTCTCCCCAGTAACCTTGCCTAAGGTTATCAACTCCAATAGGGAATTGGTTCCAAGTCTGTTAAGGCCATGCAGGGAAGCAGCAGCAACCTCTCCACAGGCAAAAAGCCCAGGGATAATAGTCTGTGTGTCAGTTTGAACCTCGCCAAACTCATTAGTAGGTATCCCCCCCATCTGGTAGTGAGCCGTTGGGGTAACAGGGCAAAGATCCTTTTCTGGGTCAACGCCAACAAATCGTTTAAAAAAGGAGCATACCTCCTGAATCTTTTTCTCATGAACTTCTTTAGGGAGGTGCCTCAAATCCAGCCACACATGCTGTGCATTATGACCCTCATGGAAAAGGCCTCTTCCTTCCCGGAACTCCGTTATAATTGCCCTTGAGATGAGATCCCTCGGGGCAAGATCCTTGGCCGTGGGCGCATAACGCTCCATAAAGGGCTCTTCATCCTTATTCCTGAGAATAGCTCCCTCTCCCCTCAGTGCCTCGCTGGCCAGTATACCAGGACCCACCATCCCTGTGGGGTGAAACTGGACTGCCTCGGGGTCCATTATTGGAATGTCTGCATGAAGTGCAAAGGCAAGGCCATCACCTGTGTTTCCCCGGCAATTGCTGCTAACCAGATACATCCTGGTTTTACCACCTGTGGCCATAATAGTTGCCTTTGCCAGGATTGCCAAGAATTTACCCTCTGGATACCTGAAGATAATAGCACCAATGCATTTATTATCTTTAAAGAGTATTTCTGTTGCTATACACTGACCAATAAAGTTAACACCATATTTAAGGGACTCATTCCAGACAGTGTCCATAATCCCCTTTCCGGTTCTGTCTGCCTCATAACAGGCCCTAAAGGCCTTTGTCTCACCAAAATTCAGCATATGGCCACCAAAGGGTCTTTTAGGAATCCTCCCCTCTTCTGTACGACTGAAATGCATGCCATTTCTCTCAAGCCAGACTACCTCTTCCCAGCCCATATTACAGACCTTCTTGATTACATTCTGGTCAGCAGAACAATCTGAACCCTTCCAGGTATCAAATATGTGAAATATCGGTTTGTCTACGGGGTCTTTTGGATCAACCGCTGCCATACCTCCCTGGGCTGTGGTTGTATGAGACTTTTGTGGACTGGTTACCTTTGTTAGTGCTATTATTTTTGTCCCTGGTCTGAGCTCACCTATTTGAGCAGCAGCTCTCAGGCCTGCCCCACCAGCGCCAATAACCAGGACATCACACCTTAGGGTAGAATCTATAGTCAATTTTTCTCCCATTACTATCTCCTCTATAAAGCGACAACAAGTCTGATGCCAAAAAAGGCAGATATAGCCATAACAATAATAATAAGGAACGTTAAAGATTTAAGTAAGGGACCTGGCTTTATATAATCGGCAACAATACTGAATAGTCCATAACCTGCATGAAAAAGCAGGAAAATGATAAAAACAAAATCCATTCCTTTTATAAAGGGGTTCTGTACTCTTTCTAGAATGGTTCTACTGTCATGTCCTGTTAGATAGTTCATATGCATAAATAGCATGTGGCCTAATAGCATCGGAAACATAAATGCACCCGTAATTCTCTGGAGCTTCCAAAGGATGGAATTACCGGTCACCCAAACCTTGTTAAGAACAATTAAAAAAGCAATGAGGCTTATAGCAACAGTAATCGACCAGAATAGAGCAACTGATATTTGCTGAGCTTCCTCTATAAAGAAAAACCCGACGATAAAAATATAGATAAGGCCAAGAATAATCATCCAGCGTATCACTATTTCATCTTCTCTCATATGAAACAGCTCGTAAAGGATTAATCTCCCACCATTCAGAGAATGAAATATAAGAGGAATAGCAACAGCCCATTCAAGAAATGAAAAGACAATATTGTGTAAAAATTTCATATCTGCATCAAAGGTTGCAGGGGTAAACAGTAAGGATAGTGTATAAATATGAGCAAACATATAGCCAACAAGTGTTAGTCCGGCCAACCTGTGTCCCCAGCTTATCAAAAAAGACCAACCTCTCGTATTGGCATAATAAGACAGAATAGGGAATTTCCCCATGAGGGAGATAATATAGGATTCTACCTTAGTTATTGTTAATGCCTTCTCCATCTAAAAACCTCATTTTATGAACTCATTTATGGAACCAAATTGCTATAAATTTTAGCGTGAAAGATATTATCTGTGGCACATTTTATTGTCAAGGATAAAACCCTTAAGGATAAAAGCAAGATATGCAGAACAAGACCTTGAGGTGAAAATAATAAGTTCATCATTACTCTCGTATATGATAAACTATAAATATTATGAATATTAGTTGACATTTGCTTGAATTTTCAATATTTTTTCTCGATTAAGCACACGTTAAACATAAGAAGATCTTTTGATTAACCGTTATAGAATATTAAAAAAAATTCCAGAGAAAGAAATTCGTCAGCAGGTCAAAAAGATTGCTCAGAATATCGCTAACGAATACCAAAATCAAGAACCTGTTCTGATAGGTGTATTGAATGGTGTATTTATTTTTCTTTCTGATCTTGTTAGAGAGATTTCCATACCGTTAAAAATAGATTTTGTAAGGTTAGCCAGTTACGGCTCAAAAAATGTATCAAGTGGTAAAATTACATTAACAAAGGACATTGAGTTATCAATTAAAGGGAAACCAGTAATAATTGTTGAGGATATTATTGATACAGGATTAACATTGTCCTATCTTGTTAGACATGTTAAGGGAAGAGAACCCGAATCTGTTAAAATCTGTACATTAATCAACAAGCTGGAGCGAAGAGAGAAAGAAATAGGGATAGATTACTGGGGCTTTGAAATCAAAGAAGGTTTTATGGTTGGCTATGGCCTGGATTACAATGAGAAATTTCGATATCTACCATATATTCTTAGCTTAGAGATAAAGGATTAATTTAAGGAGAATAAAATGATAATTGAATGTGAGAGATGCCACACTAAATTTAACCTTGATGAAAATCTCCTGAAAGAAACTGGCTCAAAGGTTAGATGCTCCATCTGTAAGCATATATTTACCGCCTTCCCGCCCAAACCAGAAATAGAAATTGAGAAAGATTCCACTGAGAGATTAGAGGAACAAGAGATTGTACCTCCAGAAGAGGCTCCTAAAGAAGAGGGTGTGGTCCCAGATGTTGATAAAACAATCGTCACAGAGGCTGTGGAGGGACTCCGCCAGGAAGAGGAGGGGATAGAAGCAATTTCTTTTGAAGATATATCTCAATTAGACTCAGGCCTTATAAAGGAGGAGGAAGAAGAGGTAAAGATAGATGTAGATGTAGCCGAGGCAATGGAAAGGGCATCAAGAATTGAGGAAGAGATTCTAGCCAGAGAAGAAGAGGAAAAAGGAGAAAAGATAGAAGAGACAGAAAAGCCAGCCAAAACTCGTCCAATTATTAAAAAAAGGCGCAGATCAAAATTATGGATCATAATTTTGTTAATAATTCTCTTCCTTGTTGGGGCTGCAGCTGCCTTGATTGTGTTTAAACCAGACTTCCTCCCAGAATCTCTTCCTTTATTTAAAAAACACCTATCTAAAGAACAAGTCTTTGACATGGGAAACAAAAGATTATCTTTTAAAGATTTAAATGGTTCTTTTGTGAATTTGAAGAAGGCAGGTAAGCTTTTTTTGGTTAAAGGTTTGGTGGTAAATAATTACCCAGATAAAAGGAATTATATCAGGATCAAATCAAATATCCTAGATTCCAAATCTAAGATAGTTAAAAGCAAGATTGCCTTTGCTGGAAACCCAATTAATGATAAAGAACTACAATCCCTGTCAATTGAAGAGATAAATAAGCGGCTGATGAACAAGTTTGGCAAAAATAAGATAAATACAAATATTCTTCCCGGCTCTTCTATTCCTTTTATGATTATTTTTAGCGATTTACCTGAAGACATAAGCGAATTTACCGTGGAGGCAATAAGTTCTTTTCCTGCTAAAAAATAACCCTGTTAGAAACTTTGAATAGGGCTATAAACATCGCTCAAATTTATAGGTTCTTTCAGCTGGCTATAAATGGCTTGCCCGGTTAGATAAACTAAATCCAACAGATTTTTTGGACACTCCGGTTCTCTTCCCCAGAGAGATTTATATTTTATTTAGAATCAAACAGAAAATATTATTAAGTAGATGAATGTGCAAACAAGGTGATTTTGCCCTATAGGCTCGGTGGGAGAAGAATGGCCCAAGCGATCCTTAGGCCTGCGGTCAGCGATTTTATTGAGTCGACTATACACGACCACAGCTTTAAACTCAACATTGAGGAGATAATATCCGGGGAAAACTCCCATCTTAATAACCTTACCTTGGCTGACTCTGGTATTAGACAGGAAATGGACATTATAATTATTGGAATAAAACAAAAAGATGGTAAAATGATGTTTAATCCTTCCTCAAAGACAAAGATTTAATCTGATGCTATCCTCATTGCCATGGGAAGGAACAAAGACTTAGAAAAACTCCGAAAGGCACTTATTCCACGCATTTAGTACCTAACCAGGACAAGCAGGAATCAGAAATGTTAAGAAAGCCTTTTAATCGAAAATTTAAAATCTAAAATTCGAAATGGAAGCGGGATGCTTGATTTAAAATTCGTCCGGACTAAGCTAGATTTGATAACTGATATGCTCAAAAATAGGGGTTATGATCTTGATCTTTCCAGCTTGAAAACCCTGGATGAGAAGAGGCGATCTATTCTGACAACCCTTGAAGAGCTCAGGTTTCGGCGCAATACAGTTTCTGACCAGATAGCGGCTATGAAAAAGGGCAGAGAAGATTCATCATCCCTTATCTCTGAGATGAAGACTGTCTCCAAAGAAATAAAGGAAATCGAGACTGATCTACCTGAGATAGTAGATCAGTTGAATAAACTCTTGTTGTTTATCCCTAATATCCCACATGAATCAGTGGTTGTGGGTAAAGATGCCGATGATAATCCGGTTATTAGAAAGTGGGGAAAGATTAGGGACTTTGATTTTAACCCTCTTCCCCATTGGGAGATTGGAGAAAAGCTCAATATCCTTGACTTTTCCCGGGCAGCCAAGATTGCAGGGAGTAGATTTTCTCTCCAAAGTGGTTTAGGTGCAACAATGGAGAGGGCGCTAATTAATTTTATGCTTGATATTCATACCAGTCATCATGGTTACATCGAGACCCTACCTCCATTTCTTGTTAACTCCGATAGTATGACTGGAACAGGTCAATTACCCAAATTTAGGGAGGATCTATTCAAGGTGGATGGGTGGGATCTATTTCTCATCCCTACAGCAGAAGTACCGATTACCAATATACACAGGGATGAAATTCTATCCTTTGATGAGCTTCCCATCAGATATGTCGCTTACACCCCTTGTTTCCGTTCAGAGGCAGGTTCATACGGCAAAGACACAAGGGGGCTTATAAGGCAGCACCAATTTAACAAGGTGGAGCTGGTTAAGTTCTGCTGTCCTGAAGAGTCGGAGCAGGAATTGGAGTCCTTAACTGCCGATGCAGAAGAAATCTTACAGCGCCTGGGGCTTCCCTACAGGGTGGTCTCGCTCTGTACCGGTGATCTTGGATTTTCTGCTGCTAAAACCTATGATATTGAGGTTTGGCTTCCTTGGCAACAGCTATTTAGAGAGATATCCTCTTGCAGTAACTTTACAGACTTCCAGGCTAGGAGGGCAAATATTCGCTTTAAAAGAAAAAAGGCCAGCGGTACAGAACTCGTCTACACCCTTAATGGCTCTGGTCTGGCGGTTGGAAGGACTCTTGTGGCAATCCTGGAAAATTATCAGCAGCCTGACGGAAGCGTGGTTATTCCAGAGGTCCTCAGACCATACCTGAATGGATTATCCGTTATTAAGAAAGTGACTAAAATTAAAAGTTAATAAAAGTTAAAAAGTTAAACATATACTAGCCGGTAAACGCTTACGATCACGATAAACTAGAGGATAGGCAATGGATGGATTGGAGGAAGTGTATAAAAAAATCGATAGTTTTAGATCTGAGATCATCAAGATGCAGAGGGAACTTACCTCTCGGCCAGCCTTAAGTCCAGAAAATGGTGGAAGTGGAGAGCATGATAAGGCTGACTATATTAAAGAACAGCTTTTGCTACTCAAACCAGATACTTTATATGAAATTCATGCCCCGGATGAAAGGGCAGCCAATGGGTACAGGCCAAATTTAGTGGCTACCTGGAAGGGGAGCCTAAAAAGAAGGACTATCTGGATTCTGAGTCATTTGGATATCGTACCGCCAGGTGATCTTTCTTTATGGACAGATGATCCATACAAGATGATAGTGAAGGGAGATAAGATTATTGGCCGGGGTGTTGAAGATAACCAGCATGGCATAGTCAGTTCCTGTTTTGCTGTGAAGGGAATTCTGGATTTAAAACAGGCATTGCCTCAAAAGGTTGGCCTTGTCTTAGTTGCCGATGAAGAAATAGGAAGTAAATATGGGCTGAAATACATTTTAAAAGAAAAGGGGGATCTCTTTAAAGAGGACGACCTGATTATTGTTCCTGACGGTGGAAACGAGGAAGGTACAATGATCGAGATCGCAGAAAAGTCAATGCTGTGGCTAAAATTTACCATTACTGGTGTACAATGTCATGCCAGTACACCAGAAAAGGGAAAGAATAGTCTCTTCGGGGCAGCTAAATTGATTGTGGAGTTGGACAAGCTTAAAGAGAGATTTGATCTCAAGAATTCCCTCTTTAAACCGCAGGGGTCAACATTTGAGCCAACCAAGATAGAAGCAAATGTTCCCAATGTAAATACCATTCCCGGAAGAGATGTCTTTTATCTAGACTGCCGGATTTTACCAGATTATAAAGTAGAAGAAATTATTAAAGATGTTATTACCCTAAACAAGAGACTTGCCAAGGAACTTAATCTCAAAATAGATGTTGAGGCAATTCACCGGCAGGATTGTGCCCCACCAACACCGGTAGATTCCCCAGTAGTTACTTTCCTTACCAAGGCTATAAAGAAGGTAACTGGACTGAAAGCAAAACCTATGGGCATTGGAGGTGGCACAGTAGCAGCATTTTTCAGGGAAGCAGGACTTCCTGCAGCAGTTTGGTCTACTACATCCCAAACAGCCCATCAGCCTAATGAATACTGCTCGATCAAAAACATCATTACCGATGCTAAAATTATGGCAACAGTTTTCCTGTCTGGATGATTGTATAAATTCTGGCAAAAAACCCTGGAACTTTTGCATAGTCCCAGGGTTTTTTATTGATTTTCTGATCGCTGATTGCTTACAATTAAAGTACTGGCAAAATTAAAAAGGCTATAGATGTAATTACAAAATAGACAGCAAACACCATTAGGAGCCAACCCATGATCTCCCTAAACTCAAGCTTGGCAACAGCAAGCATAGCAATCGCCCAGAAGGGTTGAATCATATCAGTCATCATATCTCCCCAGCCATAGGCTATAACCACTTTATTAGCAGCTACTCCTAACTCTTTGGCAGCCGGCAGCAGATAAGGTGCAGTGATTGCCCATTCTGAACCACCTGAAGGAATCAAGTAGTTTAAAAAGCCAGCATACCAGTATACGATCAGCAAAAATGTACTGCCACTAGACACAGCTACAAAGGCACTGGTAAAAGCTGTTGCCAGGGCAGTATATTTAAACAGACCAAAGATGCCAGCGTAAAAAGGAAACTGGATTACAATCCCCCAGACTGCTCCCCCTGCCTCTTGAGTTGCCTTGAGAAAGCTCCAGGGTCTCCAGTGAAAGAGGACACCAAGCATCAGAAAGAAGAGATTGATATTATTCAAATTTATAGCCTTTGCAAATCCAATCTCCCCCACTGTTTTACCGAGCCACCAAAAACCGGCTATAGCCATAATGATATTCCATCCTGGCCACCAGTTTAACCATGCTGATGGGCTGAGCTTGCCAGTCGGCCTCTCTGGAGACTCGTATATTTTTAATTTATTCATCAATTCAGGCTTAATCTTATAGGTCTTTTCCTCTGAGGGATGCATCAGGGACATCAGGACGGTAACAACAATGATTATGATTATTAGGAGAATGATATTAAATGGGGTGAAGATAGTCTGAGATGTTGAAATAGTATCTGTCAGGTAGCCGCTCTTTATCAGAAAGTTTCCAGGTGTGTTTACCAGCAGGGGTGCTGATGCGGATAAACCAGCATGCCAGGTACAGCCAAGTCCAAGGTAGGCCCCTGCAATAAGCAGCCTGTAGTCTACCTTAGGATTATTTTTGACCATAAATAAGGCCAACATGGCACTTCCAATCAGGCTTAGGCCCCAGTTAAACCAGGCTATAATCATGGAAAATAGGGCCATAACCATAATGGCCTGCCATGGCTTTTCTGTGTTAGGGAGACTTGAAAGACCATTCAGCAATCTTTTTACAGGAGGGGAACAGGCTAAGATGTAGCCGGTCATCATAATCAGGCACATCTGCATGCCAAATTTGAGTAAGATCCAAAATCCCTTGCCCCAGGCGTGAACAGCCTTTGCTGGCCCCACATCTCCCCATATAAAGGCAAAGATAAAGGTTATAACCGTAAGGATCCACACAATAACCAGGGCATCGGGAATCCACTTTTCAGTCCAATTGGTTAAGCCTCCGCCCCAGTCCTTTAAAAACTCAAGGCTTGATTTTTCGTTTTTTTCGGCCATGATTAATCCTCCTCTTTAAGTTTTTATTACCTGATTATGCTTATTCTGTAGTTTTACCAGTCTTTGTTTATCACCTCCCTTTTTAAAATTAGGAATAGTATAGAGTATTAATAAGAAAAATCAAGAACATTTCCTGACTTTTTTATCCTGACTTTTTCTTTCTATTTTTTTAAATTTTAAGACATTCTGTGCTGAAGCCTCTCTACACCTATTTATCATGAATTTTTAAAAATGTATCTTCAATCAGGTAATTTACCGCCGCCCTTAAATGCCCCACCCGGGAGGGTGGGGATGGAGACGGAAATTGAATTATTTCCTTTTTCAAGCCCCGCCCGGAAGGGCGGGGTCATTGACTTAAAAAGAAAAAATCACACTCAATTATGAATAGGGGTTGATTTATTTTAGGTGTATTTCCTATCTTTTGTAGGTTAAAACACCTATTGATTTCTTCAGAAATAGAATATAAAAATATTTTAATGACTTTCACTCTAATCTAAGTTTGGAGTTTAGCGATGGTAGAGATAACGTGCACGCAATGTAATTATTCAAAAAGTATCCCACTTGAAAAGATACCTCCTGGGGCAAGATGGATAAAGTGCCCAAAATGCGGAAATAGATTTGAATATCTGAAAAAGGAAAAAGATGTAGAAGCTGAAAAGAGACATGCCACACCTTGGGAAAGGCGTTTACAGCTTGGGCTATGGAAAAGTATAAAGCAAACAATTAGATCTACAATCTTTTCCCCCAAAAACATGTTTTCCGCTATGCCTGTCAAGGGTGGATGGAGAGAGCCCTTGGCATTTGGGCTACTAGTAGGCTCTATCAGCAGCATGTTTGCATTTTTCTGGGAATTTTTAATTGCTAACAGTGGACTTCTCAAGCCTTTTGGAGGTTTTTCTATATCATTGAGCTCACCTATTATATTCCTAATCCTTATCCTCATTTCACCCTTATTAGTAAGCATTAGTATCTTTATCTCGAGCCTTATCATCCATCTTTTGCTCCTTCTGGTCAGAGCGGGGAACAACAGATTTGAGGCTACCTTCAGGGTTGTGGCTTATTCTCAGGCTACCAGGATTTGGTCTATATTACCATTTATAGGCAGCCCAATAGGATGGGTTTGGAGAAGCATTGTTCAGATTATTGGGCTTAAAGAGGCCCACGAGACAAGTTATTTGAGGATAATTGTTGCCTTCTCTATCCCAATAGGGTTGCTGCTTCTTATTGCAGTTGGTGCGTTTTTCTTTATTATAAGTCATATAATGTCTTGAGGTAATGAATCTATGTCTTTTATCCTCATCAAGGTGCTGAATTTTCCTATCATTCGACTGTTCCGATATTAAAGGCGTACTGTAAAACTAAGTAAACAAGATATATGCTTAAAAGCCAAGCTCCTTGCGCTTTCTTGAAACGGCCATCCCTGTTCCTGAAGATGAAAAACCGAAAGGAGTATAGAATGATAAGCATGGCAGGGAAATGAAAAGAGTAAAAGTTAGGTGGAATCGCAAGGGGTCTGGCTGCAGCCGCAGCACCAATAACGAACAGGCAGTTTAGAACATCTGCGCCAACGATATTCCCAACGGTAATCTCGGGATGCCCCCTCCGTACCGCTGCAATAGCCGTCATGAGTTCTGGCAGGGATGTGCCAAAGGGCCAACCGAAACATTATTATTATCCGCTTAAGCCACCTTGCCTGTCCGCCGTCTTTTTGGAGGGGCTGGACCCAGGAGCAGATCGCGGAAACAACCAGGGGTAACACGAGGAAGAGTAGTGCGAATTGTTAATAATACCAAGTTTGGTGAAATTAACACTTTGCTCTCCCAAGGCCGGGACATGGATTACATCGCCAGGCATTATCACATGGACCTTGTCGTGACCCGCCCGCCTCGCCTGAGGCGATGCCGATGGCGGGCAGGCCTGGGCTTTAAGATTAGAAGGCAAAAGCGACCGGGAACGTTTTAAATCTTTGGGTTGGGGATTACGGAATCGGAGCTGAGGTTGCCAGGCAGTAGCAAGAAGGTATCCAGGCCACGGAGGTTGTTCTGTCAACTGGCGGGTGGGAAGATGGGGTATGCCGGAGCGGAAGTTGCACGTTTCTTTGGTGTGACTACTTCAGCTGTCAACCGTTCAGCGAATTCTGAGGAAATACCAAAACTTAACCGTTATCTATAAGTTGTTTCAGAACCAACTTCCCCCTTTTTTTATCTACCTTTGTGAAATGCAGTTAATCACCGTAAGTTCGAAGCGTGCTAAAATAACGCACCACAAGTGGTGCTACTCCATGCTACATTAACCACCGCTTAGAAGACAGTATAAAAAGAAGACACCAGTGAGGAAAAGTCCGATTATGGCCAAGGCATCCCAATTAATGACGCGAAAGGTCTTTCGGCTTGAATTAGAAGTCAATCCCACTATAACCACACCGGTCATCATAATTGCGATTATGCCTGTCAAGATATGAGCCGGATTAACATCTGAAAGGAATGATCCCTTGAGATAAAAGACATCGTCAATGGCAATAATGAGGAGGTCGAACAAATTGCTTCCCAAGATATCCGCGATAGCCATGTCTTTGGCACCAATGCGCCAGGCGGTAATCGTAACCACTAGTTCAGGGAAAGAAGTCGTCGTGGCCAAAAACAGGGTACCCACAAAGGTGTGGGCTAATCCAGTCATAACAGCAATTTCCTCACCGATCTTAGGAAGCCACATCGCGGCGCCAATAACTATGGCCGAGGCAATGCTAAACTTCCAAAGCGTTGCTTTTAATGAAACAGCGCCATATTGTTCCTCTTCAGACGGAGGTTTCTGGTTTTGTTCAAACTGGAAGATTCCCCTTACCATTAAGAAATAAAGCACTACAATAATCAGGGTATATATACCGATCCAACCTATTTTGATCATTCCTATCTGTTGACTCAATAAAATGCTAACTAACACCACTCCCATCAGCGCTGCAAAAAAACCTGCTGACATAATATGGCTCTGGCTGGCGTGATATAAGAAAGGTTCCTTCTTATTAAGCACATCTAGGATACCAAGGATCAATAAATTAAATATACAACTCCCAAAGATATCTCCCAAGGTCAGGTCTGGAATTCCCACGATGGCAACCGCGCTTATTCCACAAAAGACCTCTGGCAGAGATGTAACTAAAGCAAGTAAAAGCAATCCTACTAAAGCCCGGCCTAATATGGTCTTTTCCGCGATGATGTCACCATATTTGGCTACTTTCATCCCAGCAAAGATAATAAGGAGTGAACAGATTACGAACTTTGTAAAGACTAGGATCATTAGAACATTACCTCAGCAATTCTAAAAGGTTTTAAGATTTGGTAATAATAACGCTACCCCTTAACTCTTAACTATACCTGTGTCAAATAAATATGATCATTTGCAGTGCTCACGCATGAATTTTATTCAAAGGGCTTTCCATACGATTTTAGTTGTGCTACGTTACTTGTTCGTAACATTTATCCCAAAATCATGGCAAGACCCACTTCGGGCAATCGTTTTTCTTTGATTCTTGCCAATATTATTTTCAATTGGGCATATCGCTCCTTTCCCATTATCATTGTTAAGGGATATTGAGGCTTCTTATCCCTAACTGGGTATTTATAGCAAACGAAGTTGAAAAGGGGCGCTGAGACGTTCCTGTAGCCTTTCAGCATCCAACCATGGGTCGCTTATGGTCTCTCGAACAAAACGGATGAAGCCTCGCACACCCAGATCACGTATCATCTTAACAAGCCGCTCGGAATACTGTGCCAGGATATTGATCAGGTTCCCCAGTCGCATCAGATAGTGATATACATATACCCCCAAGTAAAATCAGAAAAAGCACCCCAACCCATCGGTACAAAACCGGTTCCCCCTCCATCCAGGCCAAAGCAATCAGTGAAATCGTTACCAGCAGTGTCGCTGCTCCCACCTGCACCCAACCCGTTCTATTGAGAATAAAGCGGTTGACAGGCACCCTGGTCAATATGCATGTCACACCAAAATCAAGCCCGTGTCGGCAATGATGGATCCGACGCCGTTTCCAAGTGCTAGACCTGGATTGCCCAACCAAGCGGCCATTACCGACACAAAGGCCTCCGGCATGGTTGTTCCGAGTGAAATAATAGTTGCTCCAATGACTATTCTCGGCAAGCCAGTCCTGCGTGCCAGGTGAACAACGCCATCAATCATCCAATCGGCTCCTTTTGAAAGCACTACGATACACACAGCTATGAGGATCAATAAAACTATGGTGGAAAATCCTGCAACAAGATTATTTAAAAGCGTTTCGTCCCATATCCAGCGTAAAATTTCTTGTAACACAATCTCTCCTCTCTGAACCTCAGGATTGTATAAATCTCAAGAGTCTTCAAATATCCAAATTATTAAAGGGATTCTATAGCTATATAAAAACTAGTTCGAGGCTGTCTCTTTTTGTTATTCTCTCAAGCTGTGGGCTCTTGTTACATATTAAGAATAACCTTATCAAATTTTTTACTCAAGCCCAATTCAAATAAAAGGGAAAAGCTATAAAACCTTATCATAACTTGGTATATAATAACATGACGGAGATTTAGAGGGTATAGGTATATTTTTTCAAGCAACTATGTTATCCTATTTTATCCTTATATGACCCGCTTTTTACTTAAGTATGTATATCAGGGATTAATGTCCGGTAAAATACAATACCAGAAAGTCTTGAACAAGGTTCAGTTATCTGCAGTTACAGCCCCTGATGGGCCGATCCTTGTAATTGCAGGGGCTGGAAGCGGAAAGACCAGAACCCTAGTCTATAGGGTCGCATGGTTGGTAGAAAGAGGTGTTCCACCAAAGGAGATACTGCTTCTTACCTTTACAAGAAAGGCAGCCAAAGAGATGCTTGAGAGGGCAGCAAAGCTATCAGATAGGAGATGCAAAGATGTATCTGGTGGCACTTTTCATTCCCTTGCTCAGCATGTTTTAAGAGAAGAAGCACAAAGGGTCGGCTTAAGCCCCTCCTTCATCATAATGGATAGATCCGACATGGAGGAGGTAACTCATGCCCTTGTCCCTGAAGTAGATGGAGAAAAAAGGTCTATTAGGTTACCGAGAAGCTCTACTATTTCAACTATTCTTAGTAAAGCGGCCAATATGGAGAAGTCCTTAGCCGAGATTATGGAGACAGAATACCCTCAATTTCTACCAGTTCTTTCACAGATAGAACACCTGCTTAAAATTTATAAAGAATATAAAAGAAAAAACAGCCTCATGGATTATGATGATCTTATTCTTATCTTTAGACACCTTTTAAAAGAAGATGAGGAAATTAGACTACAGTTGAGCAATAGGTACAAATATATCATGGTTGATGAATATCAGGATACAAATACCATTCAGGCGGATATCATCCGGTATCTTGGTTCTTTACACCAAAATGTTATGGTTGTGGGTGATGATTCTCAGTGCATTTACTCTTTTAGAGGGGCCAATTTTAGAAATATGTTTGACTTTCCAGTTCATTTTCCAGGGACAAGGATCATAAAACTAGAAGAAAATTATAGATCCACTCAGTCCATACTTACAATGACCAATGCCCTTATGGATCAGGCAAAGGAAAAATATACTAAATGCCTCTTTACTAGGAGGGGGGGTAATGAAGTTCCCCTGGTTATGGACGCTGGAACCGAACGTGATCAGGCATTCTATGTATGCAGGGCTATAGAAACTCTATTAGACGAGGGACGACAACTGAGAGATATAGCTGTTTTATTTAGGGCTGGCTATCATTCATTTGAATTAGAACTTGAGCTTGCACGCCGCAATATCCCCTTTGCTAAATACGGAGGATTTAAATTTATGGAGTCTGCACACATCAAAGATCTTTTGGCCCATCTCAGGGTAATTATTAATAAAGAAGACATTCTTAGCTGGGGCCGTCTCTTAAGGTTACTAAAAAATATTGGTCCAGGAAGGAGCAAGGCAATAATTGATTGGATGAAAAAAGATCATGTATTGCCAGCTAGGATAAATGAATGGCCAGGGATCAGTAAAGAAAAAGAGGGGCTCACTAAATTAGCCAAGCTTATGGGTGCCCTTTCCACACCAAAGGTAATGCCTGAGAAAGGGGTGGAGCTTGCAGTTGCATATTACAGCCCCTTTTTAAAGGAAAGATTCGATGACTTCCCGAGAAGACAACAAGAGTTAGAACAGTTAATCTCAATGGCATCTAGGTATAAAAACTTGAGAGCATTCTTAGATGACCTCTCTCTTGAACCTCCTACAAGTCCGGTAGATATTAGACCTTTAGATAAAACGGATTATTTGACCCTTTCTACCGTACATTCAGCTAAAGGTTTGGAGTGGGAAGTAGTTTTTATAATCTGGCTTGTGGATGGACGATTTCCACCTGGAAAGTCCTTCATAAACATAGACAGCCTTGAGGAAGAACTCAGGTTGCTATATGTTGCAGCTACTCGAGCTAAAGATAAACTTATCATTGTCTATCCAGGGCAGGAGTTGGTGCGTAACTCTGGAGGATTTAGGGACAATTACCATAGAGGCCTTTCATCATTTATTAGTGCCTTGCCTCACAATGTTATTGAGCACCAATCATTTATATCATCCTACCCGTCTGCCATAGCCCCTCTTGCCATTAACCCATATAGAGCAGCCATGCATGAGCGAGCAGGTGTCTCTCATTATAATGCAATTTTAGGGTCAAAATCTTTTACTAAATCCATGGATCCACTGACTGTGGACTCCTCTGCCCTAAGACAAGGTGACAGGGTCAATCATCCAGCCTTTGGTACAGGAGTAATAGCCAGATTTCTGGGTGATGACAAGATAGAGGTTATCTTTAAGGATAGGGGTATCAAGTTACTTCATCTTGGCTATACAAGTTTAGAGAAAATTTAGAATGGAAATCCCTGATTTACATCCCTGGAATGTGACATATAAAGAGGCAGTCAGAATTCAGAAGTGCCTAAAAGATAAGGTTATTTTAAAAAAGATAAATAAAAGAATAAAATATGTTGCCGGATTAGATGTCTCTTATGCAAAAGGGTCTAATAAAATGTGGGCAGGAGTTATTGTTCTTGATTTTCCCTCATTAGGCAAGACAGAAGAGAGATGGTCCCAAAAGAAGGTTTCATTTCCTTATATACCTGGCCTTTTAAGCTTCAGGGAAATTCCTGCATTAATTGATGCACTCAGAAAGATAGAGATAGAGCCAGATTTGATTTTCTGTGATGGGCAGGGTATCGCACACCCGAGGGGCCTTGGTCTTGCTTCGCATCTGGGAGTCCTTTTAAATAAGCCTACTATTGGTTGCGCAAAATCACTGCTTGTGGGTAAATATAATCAAGTTGGGGAACACAAAGGTGACTATGTCTATCTCAGACACCAAAATAGGGTTATTGGGGCCGTAGTTCGGACAAAATCAAAGGTCAAACCTATCTTTATTTCCCCAGGATATGGGATAATGCTAAACGACTGTATAAAATTTGTTCTTGAAACTTGTTTAACTTATAGAATCCCTGAACCTACTAGGCAAGCCCACCTCCTTGTGAATTCAGCTAGATCAGGGAAATTTTCCGTTCCTATATGAGTTTTTTATCTGGTTTTATATCCATAATCGGGACACCTAATGTTGGCAAATCTACTCTTTTAAATGGGTTACTTGGGCAAAAAATAGCCATTACATCACCCAAGCCCCAAACTACCAGAAATAGGATCCTAGGAATTTATAACGGATACGATTGCCAGATGGTATTCATAGACACCCCTGGCATCCATCAAACGAGATCCCTGCTCCATAAAAGCATGGTTGGCTCAGCAAAAACTTCTTTGGGGGAAGTCGATATCATACTTCTGGTAGTCGAGCCAGATGAGCCTGCGAATAATAATGAGCTAAATATTATTCTAAGGCTTTTGAGAAAAACAGATAAAGCTACCATCCTGACCATAAACAAGATCGATTTAGTCAAAAAAGAAAACCTACTGCCTATAATCGACTCGTATAGCAAAATTCATCATTTTGATTCTATCATACCTGTATCTGCCCTTTATGGTGATGGGTTGGAAACTTTAAGAGGGGAGTTAAGAGAGAGACTATCCCCAGGCCCTCAATTTTTTCCTCCTGATATGGTTACTGATAAGTCTGAGGAATTTCTAATAACCGAAATTGTAAGGGAGAAAATATATTATGAGACAAGAGATGAGCTACCATATTCCTGTGCTGTAATGGTTGAAAAAATAGAGGAAGACCCAGAAAGGAATCTGCTTGCTGTCATGGCAACTATATTTGTGGAAAAGGCATCACAGAAAGGTATAATTATTGGGAAAAACGGAAGAATGATTAAAAAAATAGGAAGAAATGCAAGGATGGAAATGGAAAGAATATTTTCCTCTCATGTATATCTGGAACTTTTTGTCAAGATTGAAAAAAATTGGAGCAGTGATACTAGGTCTTTAAGAAGGCTTGGATACTAAATAAAAAACCAACCACTTTTAAGCGATTGGTTCTTTATTAGGAGAAAAGAGGTTTTTTTCTAATCTAATAACTAATAAAGCAATATTCTTGCCAAATTTACAAATCTCCTCATAATAAAAGGTAATTAGCTGAAATATATTGATAATTTTAAATCCTGAAAATTTTCTTTCCATAGCTATAATTATGATTTGGTAAAATTTTTTAACATTTTCTCTCCTTAATAGGCTTATATATTGTTTAACATATTAAAATAACAGCCTTATTTTCTGTTAAAATTTTTTAACATCTAAGTTAGCATCCCGTATTTCTTCATTTTATAATGCATCACATGTCGACTTATGCCAAGCATCTCAGCAGCTTGCGCTTGAACCTGGTTAGTGTACTCAAGGGCTCCTCTTATCAGTTTTTCTTCTAACTGCTCTAGGGCTTTAGGTAGAGTCAGATTAAGCGGTACCATTTCCACAAAATACTCTGGTAGATCTTCCGTCGTGATCATTTCACTTGAACTCATTACCACTGCCCTTTCAATTGTATTTTCTAGCTCCCTAATATTCCCAGGCCAGCTATAGTTGTACAGGGCTTTCCAAACCTCAGGAGCTATCTCTATTTTTTTCTTTTTGGATGGCTGGAATTTTTCTATAAAATACGCGACGAGAAAGGGAAGATCCTCAATCCTATCTTTTAAGGGTGGTACTCCTATCTGAACCACATTCAAACGATAGAAAAGATCCTCTCTGAATATCCCTCTATCTATCTCTTCTTTTAATTTACGATTCGAGGCAGACAGGATCCTGACATCCACCTTAATAGTTTTAGTCCCCCCCACCCTTTCAAATTCCATCTCCTGTAATACCCTGAGTAGCTTTACCTGTAGAGAAGGTGGCATATCGCCCACCTCATCCAGAAATAAGGTTCCCTCATCAGCCAATTCAAACCGCCCTTTTTTCATGGCAATAGCCCCAGTAAAGGCGCCCCTTTCATGGCCAAAAAGTTCACTTTCTAACAATGTTTCAGTCAATGCACCACAATTTATAGAGATAAAAGGCCTGCTTTTCCTCGGGCTATTATAATGAATGGCCTTAGCGATAAGTTCTTTGCCTGTACCAGATGGGCCTGTGATCATTACAGATGCCTTAGATTGGGCAACTTTGTTGATCATATCATATATCTTGAGCATGGGCTTACTCTTGCCGATTATATTTCCATATTTATAACGATCTGAAAGGGCCTCACTGAGAAGCCTGTTTTCTTTAATAAGGCGATAGTTTTCCAAGGCTTTCTTGATAGTCAGCTTTAATTCCTCATTTCTGAAAGGCTTGGTAATGTAATCATAGGCCCTCTTTTTCATGGCTTCAACTGCCATCTCTATAGTCCCATAGGCAGTCATGATGATAACGGGAAGTTCAGGGTTTGTTTTCTTTGATTCTTCTAGGAGCTCGATCCCATTCATCGCAGGCATTTTCATATCTGTAATTACTAAGTCTAGATCCGTCTCCCTGATTAACTGTAGTGCATTGATGGCATTAACTTCTGTAATTATCTCGTAACCCTCAGGAGCCAATAGGGTTTCAAGAATAACCAGATAGTTCTTTTCATCATCTACGATTAAGATCGTTTCCATATATAATTCCGCAATCGCTCAATTTTTACCCCGTTAAATCCGTTCTTGCATTTATTTACCGGGGCCTAAATTCCCTTTATTTATTTTTTCGGGGCAAATTAACAAATACCCTTGTGCCCACTCCTTCCTCACTCTCTATCCATACTGTTCCTTTATGCCCTTCTATAATCTTTTTCACAATAGCCAGCCCAAGACCACTTCCCTTCTCCTTTGTGGTAAAAAAGGGATTAAATATCTTTTTGAGATTTTCTTTTCTGATCCCTGTTCCTGTATCCTGAATCTCTACCCTGTAATTTCCTTTCTCCTCTTCAATTTTAATCCTGATATTACCGCCATCCTCTATTGACTGAATAGCGTTTATAAAAATATTTAAAAATGCCCTATAAAGAAGGCTCGGGTCTGCCTTAATAGTAAACGGTCTATTATTTAGATTGCCATCATTTACACTGACCTTCTTTTTATCTAATTCAGATTGCAGAAAAGAGAGGTTTCTGCCTATAATTTCTTCAAGGTGACAATCTTGGAGATTTGGCTCTTGGGGCCTGGCAAAGTCAAGGAAGTCAGTTACAACATCATTTAGGCGCCCTGACTCCTCAATAATAATAGAAGATAGTTTTTTCTGTATCTCATCTGATTCTGATTTCTCCGCTAAAAATTCAGCAGTACTCCTGATTATGCCTAAAGGGTTTTTTATCTCATGAGAAACACCAGCAACCATTTCACCAAGCACAGCTAAACGTTCCGCTTGATTCAGTTGATCTTCTAATAGCTTCTGTTCCTGTGCCCTCTTTCTAAGTATATGTTCAGCCTTCCTTACTACAAGCAGGAGGGCCAGAAATATAAGAAACATAATAGCAAGAGATACACCAAAGATAAGATACCTGAATTTTACTATAGATTCATATTCTTTTGTGAGATCTTGGGTCAATTCAAATACTCCTAATATCCCTATATAGTAATAAGGGGGTTCTGCCTTAAAGGGTATAAAAGTCTTAAGCTTTTTTTCCTTTGCAAAACCCATGAACCAAGACCCAGAAATAGCAGGTTCACGGGATACTAAACGTGAGCTATGCTTTCCCTCAAGGGCAGCTATATATCCCATACCTCCTCTGCCAGTTAATCCGATCAAATCCCTATTGGTACTATAGGCAATAATCCCTTTCTGTGTATCATACATATTAACCTGTTCTATGTTAAAGGAGTGAATGGTGGTCCTGACTATCTTATCCATCAGATCAGATTGTTCCTTTTCTCTCAGACTGATTGCCCCGTATCTGAATCTAACAGGGATAGTAAAATAGTGAAATACTTGATGGTTTAAATTATTTGCTATAAGTAGAGCATGATTCTCATAGGTATTCATCAAAACCTTTGTGGCTCGCTGGGAAATAACCATTGATAGGGTGAAGCTAGCGATAATGAGGATCACAAAACTTGTATAGGCAAAAAACTTTACCAACCTGAACCGGCTAGCCTCAGGCTTGATATATTTTGAATTATTTTCCATACTATCTAACTATCTTTACCCCTTCCAAATAATCACTTATTGCCCTATCGTATTGCCAGGTAAGATTAAAAACTTTTTTTGCCAGTTCAAATCGTGTCTTTAAGGTTGTTCCCCCAGATCCTGTAATTTCCTTTAACACCTTAGAATAATCTGATGGATCAACTATAACAGTCACATACCTAAAATTCTTGGCGGCTGATCTGAGCATGCTAGGCCCACCTATATCAATGTTCTCAACTGCCTCTTCCAGTGTACATCCCTCTTTTGCAACTGTTAGTTCAAATTGATACAGATTAACAAGTACCAGATCTATGTTCTTTATACCATGTATATCCATCATCTGAATATCTTGTTGGTTATCCCTCCTTCCCAACAATCCACCATGAACCTTTGGGTGAAGTGTTTTAACCCGGCCGTCCATCATTTCGGGAAAGCCGGTATACTCAGATATATCCAAAACTTTTATCCCTTCATCCCTCATTGTCTTAGCTGTACCCCCGGTTGAAAGAATTTCCACCCCTAATCTCTCTAAAGATCTTGCAAACTCAACTATACCACTCTTATCTGTGACGCTTATAAGGGCTGTGGATATCTTATTCATGTTAGATCCTCCTGTTAGCAAACCCTGTTAGTCCGCCTCAGGCGGATAAATGAGGCTTTAAACCCGCTCAAACACTCTGGTTCTTTCCTACACAAATGAATGGCGAGGCTCTTTTTCTGACAGGGTAAAAGTTAAAGGTTTTTCCGAATTCTTCAGATAATTATTTCAACAAAAAGCGTAAAAGGAGCAACATATTTTGTCAAGTTAAATAAGGTCTTGAATTTTATGAATAACAGTGCCATGGTAAATTTTGATAGTAAGCAGTAGGCAGTAAGCAGTGAAGAGATCCATAGGCTTGTGCCTACTGCCTACTCAATACTGCATACTAATTTTTGGGGCGTTATGACAAAGGTATATTTAGTGAGGCACGGACAGACAGAGTGGAACAAAAAACTAACATTTAGGGGTAGAATAGACATTCCATTAAATGAAATTGGACACAGGGAAGCAGAAGCTATATCTGAAGCCTTGAAAGATAAAAATATTGAAGTTATTTACACAAGTCCACTAACGCGTTCCATTGAGACTGCTAAACCAATTGCAAAACTTTTTCACCTTGAAATAGTGCCTATTCAAGGATTGGTTGACATCAGCTACGGTGATTGGGAGGGTTTAACATTTAATGAAGTAAAAAAACGATACGGTGATCAATATAAAAAATGGGAAAAAAGGCCTGACTTGGCCAGATTCCCTAATGGAGAAACTCTTAATGAGGTAAGAGATAGATCTATTCGTGCCTTTAAAAATATTGTAAAAGAAAATCCTGGCAAATCAATCCTTATCATTCCTCACAGGGTTATAAACAAGGTTCTTATATGTTCTATTTTAGCCCTCAGCAACTCACATTTCTGGGAGATTAAACAAGATACAGGGTGCATTAATTTGATTGAATATTCAAATAAAAGGTTCACCCTATCTCTGATGAATGACACCTGCCATTTGAAAGGTATAGCAGACGGGATAGTTCAGCATGATTTTTGATATATAAATTTCTCTCCATACAATAGCCTTTGCAAAGACAAAATAGAGGCAAGGGATCCTTTTGACACACTTCAAATCATAAACAATACACTGTTACTACAGGGTCAGAGATAGAACCAGAAGTAAAGAGCGAAATTCTGTATAATTAAACCTTAGTAGGGCATAAAAATATTATCATCAGCATATTTGAAATATAATAATTAAAATAAATAATTAAAATAAATAATTAAAATCCAAATAATTAAAATCATTGACAAATAATATTATTTATGTTTATAAGAAATCTTTATACTGATAATTAATGTAATATAATTAACATTATCTATCCGAACCCTATTAGAGTTATATTATATTCTTCATCTTTAATTCTGCTAATATTTTGTGCCAGAGAGGTTGACAGACAAGAGCGATTTAATAGGTTAAATTGAACCGGGTAGGGCTTACATGGATAGGAATAATTCACTAAAAATACTTCCTAAAAAGATAGCACCCATCAAGCGTGTCCCTGGAGAGGAGCGCTGGCTTCCACCTTGGCTATTCCAGCATCAGGATTTGATCCACGCTCTCGAAAGCGCTAACCCGGTTGATCAAGAAGATCTGATCAATACGCTCAACCACATCCATTTTATGGACAGATATATCCTTATCCACTTAAATCATCCTAAATACGAAGAGAGTGTTCTTGTCCAGGCATATCCTGATCCCTGTCATGGCAGCAAACTCACGTGCCGCTTGTTGGATGAGAACCTTTTAAGCCTCGAGTTGAAGAACTATCAATTTCTGCATCTTGTCATTGATGATGGTCGGTCAATGATACTAGTGCCAGCCGTATTACAAGAGATAAGCGGAAACTGTCTTACCATTCAACTGCCAGACGCAAGCTATGCAGTTGGCCAAAGGCAGGTGAGAAGGTATGCCTGCCATGACGTCGTTGTAGAGTTGATTCAGAGCGGTTTTCTAGCCAGAGGAGAATTACTGGACTTTAGTCCGATCGGTTTCCGTGTTAGAGTGAAACCCGAGTCATCAAGTTCCTTTCATTGGCTCAATCCAGAAGCATCGGTTGTCATTCATTTACGGGACGATAAACAAATTTTATTTTCTGGCCTTTGCCGCTGCATCCGTCAACAAGGTGGTCTCCAGGATAAGGAAATTGTATTGATCCCTACGGATGAAAAGATCAAAAGGTTCAAGAAAAGGCAAACCCGTAACCCTCGCCAACACTTGGTACCATCACCAACTATCATTTTCAATCATCCTTTCTTAAAAAAGAGTGTCCAGCTGGGGGTATCAGATATATCCACCTCAGGGTTTTCCGTATATGAGAAGGTTGATGAGGGAATTCTGATGCTAGGCATGATCATTCCCGAGCTGATAATCGATTTTGCTGGCACCTTGCGGATCAAGTGCGCTGCACAAGTGATCTATCGCTCAGAAGAAAAAGAAAAAGGCATCCGATGCGGACTTGCCATTTTAGAGATGGATATTAATACTTACGGCCGCCTGACTCACATCCTTACCAATGCCCTGGACCCCTATGCCTATATTTCAAGTGAAATAGATATGGACGCCCTGTGGGAATTCTTTTTTGAGGCCGGCTTTATCTACCCCAAGAAGTATCGTCTGATTCAGTCTTATCGGAAGGATTTCAAAGAAACCTATCGAAGGCTCTACCAGGAGAACCCAGAGATTGCGTGTCATTTCACTTATCAAAAGAACGGTCGGATCTATGGCCATATCTCCATGGTGAAGGCCTATGAGAGGGCCTGGATGATTCATCACCATGCTGCCATTGCTTTGAAAGATAAGCGCCCTGGCCTCATGGTGTTAAAGCAAATCATGTATTATCTCAATGATATGCATCGTCTTCCTTCTGCAAAAACAGAGTATATGGTGAGTTATTTCCGTCCAGAGAATAAGTTCCCTGATCGAATTTTCGGTGGCTTTGCCAGAGACCTGAAAAACCCCAGGGGTTGCTCTATGGATCTCTTCTACTATCTTCCCTATACCAGTCTGTCCCTCAGTACCAAACTTCCTGATAAGTGGTCGCTCCAAGAATCCTCAGCACGCGACTTGTGGGAGCTGAATCGGTTTTATAATCATTATTCTGGTGGTCTGCTTCTGGATGCCTTAGATCTAGAGAAAAAGGAGCCTGTCAAAGAACCTCTGGAAGAAATCTATAAGAGGCTCGGGTTTTTACGGAAATGGAGGGCCTATTCCTTAAACTATAATGGGGAGTTGAATGCAGTTCTAGTTGTTAATCAATCAGACCTTGGATTCAATCTCTCTGAACTTTTAAACGGTATCAAGATCCTAGTGACCAATCCTGAAGACCTGCCTTGGAATATACTGTCCATAGCTATTGCACAATTGACCGGTATCTATCATATGGATAGAGTTCCCGTTCTGTTTTATCCTGCCGAGTATGTCCAGAATAAGAAGGTGCCTTATGAGAAACAATATCAGGCATGGGTCCTGGATGTTCGCTACGGAAACGAATACATGGAATATATGCAGAAGAGATTCAGGATAACCTATAAGGACACGTAACTAAACCATTCTGGCATTGTTTGTCTTTGGCTGTCCATTCATGCTTTTCGGAGCCGTCCCACATCTCTCTCTATTTATGCCCATTTCAAACTCGCCTTTTGGAAAAACTATTAAGACCTAAACACGGTATAATGCGTGTCCTTTCTAACTATAGGGAAATGTTATCTTAAAATTTATTTAAATTTGATTTAATTGGCATACCCTATACCATCTTAAAGAAAGTCATTTCATCATTCTCCGGCCATTAGTGTCCCTCTAAAACACCCCAATATTTGATGGCCTAACATCCTAAAAGACTCTATATATTGTGTTCAATTTTCACTTGACACACAGAACCTTTTTTTCATATATCTATTTACAAATGTAGTTTTTACATATATTAATAGCTTTGAGTTGACCTTAGATGAGCCTACATGGTAAAAATTGTGAGGAATAACAATCTAAGGTGCAGAGCTATTAACCTCAATTTTAAGCCTCTAAAAAAACTGTCATTTTTCTTAAAGCAATATGATGATATTTTACTTGTTCCGCTGAGATCTGAGTGTCCATAATTTTTCAAAGACCGTCTATTAGCTTTAAAAATCAGAAAGATTCATGAGCAGAACTATTACAATTACAAGTGGAAAGGCAGGGATAGGCAAAACAAATATCTGCCTAAATTTAGCCCTCCTTCTTTCTAAACTGGGGTTTCGCACCTGTGTTTTTGATGCTGATATGGGATTGCCTAATATTAATACCCTTTTGGGTCTACAGCCAGTGTATAATTTAAAGGATGCTATTCTTGATGGACTGAATCTTAAGGACCTTATCATAAGGGATTATGAAGGAATCGATATCTTCCCAGGTAGTGCAGGGGTGGAGGAAATGACCGAAACTGAAGTTGATCGGATGCGCCTGATCCGATCCTTTTCCGAAACAACGCATCATGATTTTCTGCTCCACTATGATTTTCTGCTGGTTGATACGCCTGCAGGCATTTCAAAATCTGTGATTTCCTTTTGCTTGGCATCCTCAGAGATTATTGTTGTCATTACCCCAGAACACACTTCCTTAACCGAAGCCTACACCCTGTTAAAAACCCTTTCTTTAAACGGATTCAAAGGCAACATATGGGTCGTGGTCAACCAATGCACAACCTCACGCATCGCCAAACTGGTCTACAAAAGATTCAAATCTATTGTTGCAAGGAATCTCAGGGTAGATATTCTACCACTTGGTTTGATCTATCAGGATGAGAAAATGATTCAGGCTGTTAAACAACAGAAGATATTACTTTCACTCTATCCTAAAGCAATCTCCTCTAAATGCCTTCAGAAAATAGCTGAACGCTTAGTGGCAAAGGGCACGGAGCATTTGCAAGGTTTTGATGTTGTAAAGTTTTGGAGGGGGTGCATAGAACTCATTAGCAGCCCTCTGAACATAAAGAACCATGTCAGCGCAAGAGTAGAGCTTCCTAAGAGAAAACAAAGACCTCAGGCGATTGCAGAGCAATCTCTACAGAAAGATGTGTCAGTCAGTCCTCTTGATTCTCTTTCATTATCTGAGACAGCTTCAAAAGAAACTGATGTGAAAGACTCAATCACTGCCCAGCAAAACGATAAAGAAATGCCTGACAAGCGCCCGTCCGAGCCTGGTAGATCAGGAGGGTGGTACAGGCATAAAGATGCACCAAAGCACTGGTACCGCGCTCCCCTGATTGAGCCTGGTGGCTCAGAAGAGTCAATAGCTCTTGAGGCAACTTCCCTACCAATGATAGAAAAACTGATTAAGAACATCTCATCTATTTCCGAAGAACTACAACTTATCCGTAAGGCCTTAGAAGGGAATGGAAAGATTATGCTACGTGTGGGAATCTCTGGAGAACCTGATAGTAAAAAACCGGAGAAAAAAAACAATCCTTCCTGATCATATAGGGATCTCCTTTTTGGGCCCAGATCTAAATAAATTATTTCACCTGCAAGGAATTATCATATGTCTTCTGGTAATGGCTCCTATAATAAAGTAGATGATCCCTTATATAATAGCAGGATTATAAGCATCTTCGTAGAATACATTGAGCAATATTATCCTGATGTAGATATTGATTCTATTCTAAGCTATGCAGGAATTACCAACTATGAACTGGAAGACCAGGGCCACTGGTTCAGCCAGCGCCAGGTAGACCTTTTTTATGAAATTATTTCTCAAAAGACAGGAGACCCGAATATCTCCAGAGATGCAGGACGCTATGCAGCATCAACGGAGGGATTGGGCCCTATAAAACAATACACCTTGGGATTCATTAGTCCGACATTTGTTTACCTTTCAATGAAGAAGGTCTATACAGTCATGAGTCGCGGGGCTACTATCAAGACAAAAAAATTGGGTCCAAACAAGGTTGAAATTGTTTCCACCCCTAAACCAGGAGTCAATGAAAAGCTCTACCAGTGTGAAAATCGGGTAGGGCAATTTGAAGCTGTGGCAAAATTGTTCACTGAAAGGTTTGCCACGATTGAACATCCTTCATGTTTCCACAAAGGTGATGATTGCTGCCGTTATATCATTACTTGGGAGAAGACCCCTTCCCTTATCTGGAAAAGGATACGTAATTATCTCATTTTCTCCACTCCCTTGGTCTGTGGGGCGTTATATTTTCTGATCCCTCTCATTTTTTGGGTAGCTATGATTTTTTTATTAACCTTGCTTATTATGGGAATCTCTTTTTATTCAGAGTATCTTCAAAAAGAAGAGCTTACCAAAACCATTGAAACTCAGGGTGATGCAGCCAAAGGCCATATAGAAGAGATCAATATCCGTTACAACAATGCATTGCTTGTTCAGGAGATCGGCCAGGCAACTTCAACGTTTTTGGATATCCAGAAACTGCTTAAATCTGTCATGGATACTATGGAAGAACGGTTGGATTTTGATAGGGGTGGAATTTGGCTTGCCAACAAGGAAAAAACCCGCCTCATTTACAATGTTGGCTATGGGTACAATCCGGAAATCGAGGATCTTTTAAGAGATTCGGATTTTCATCTGGATCGTCCTCGATCTAAGGGGCCAGCAATCCAGGCTTTTAAAGAGCAAAGACCGTATTTAGTAAATGATATCGCCGAAATAGAAAAAGACCTTTCTAAGAGGAGCCTGGACTTTGTCAAAAAGATTGGTGCTCAATCCTTTATCTGTGCACCTGTTATTTATGAAGGAGAGTCTTTGGGGGTATTGTTTGTAGATAACCTCACCTCCAAGAGGTCACTTACTCAGAGCGACATAAGTCTTTTGGCGGGGGTTGGCTCACAAATGGCTGTCAGTATTATTAATGCCATGTCTTTTCAGAAACTTCAGGAGAGTGAGGAGAGATATCGTACAGTTCTGGAGGCAAATCCTGACCCTGTTGTTGTCTATAATATGGATGGCAAGGTAACCTATCTTAACCCTGCTTTTACAGCTGTTTTCGGCTGGTCCTTAGAGGAGTGGGTGGGTATGAAAATGGATAGGTTTGTGCCTGGGGAAAACTGGCCAGAAACCAAGATGATGGCCCAGAAGATTGAGTCTGGAGAAAGTTTCTCTGGCATTGAAACCCGCCGATACACCAAGAAAGGAAACATTATCCCTGTTAGTATAAGCGGATCAACGTATCCAGATAGAAATGGCAATTCTATGGGCAGTATCGTTGCTTTAAGAGACATTGGAGAACATCAAAAGCTCCAAGCCCAGCTGCAACGAGCCCAAAAGATGGAGGCAATCGGAACCCTTGCAGGAGGAGTGGCTCATGATCTCAACAACATCCTGGCTGGTCTTGTAAGCTATCCTGAGTTGTTATTAATGGAAATGCCTGAAGAGAGCCCCTTGAGAAAACCAATATTAACCATACAAAGGTCAGGAGAAAAAGCTGCTGCTATTGTACAGGATTTGTTAACTCTTGCACGAAGGGGTGTTGCTATTACTGAAGTTGTGAATTTGAATAATATCATTTCTGATTATTTAAAAAGCCCAGAACATGAAAAGTTACAATCATTCTATCCTAACGTTAAGGTAAAAACAGATCTTGAAACAAAGCTATTGAATATCTTAGGCTCCCCTGTTCATCTATCCAAAACTATTATGAATTTGGTCTCTAATGCAGCAGAGGCTATGAGTGATGAGGGAATGATGTTTATATCCACAGAAAATCGATATATTGATAAACCCATAAAAGGTTATGACAATGTGAAGGAGGGTGATTATGTTGTCCTCACAGTTTCTGATACTGGAGTAGGAATATCACCAGAGGATATGGAAAAGATATTTGAGCCATTTTATACCAAAAAAAAGATGGGAAGAAGTGGAACAGGGTTAGGTATGGCAGTAGTGTGGGGAACGGTAAAAGACCATAAAGGATATATTGATGTTCAAAGCACTGAAGGAAAAGGAACTACATTTACACTTTATTTTCCGATAACCAGAAAAGAAGTATCCAGAGATAAATCCCTTATATCCATTGAAGATTATATGGGAAAGGGAGAGTCAATCTTAGTGGTGGATGATGTGGAAGAGCAAAGAGAGATAGCCTCTCAGATACTAAAAAAACTGGGCTACTCTGTCACATCAGTATCAAGTGGTGAGGAGGCAATTGATTACATGAAAAACAATTCAACGGATCTCCTGGTATTAGATATGATTATGGACCCTGGAATTGATGGGCTTGACACATACAAGATGATTCTCAAATTACACCCAAATCAGAAAGCAATAATTGCAAGTGGATTTTCTGAAACAGACCGTGTCAAAGAGGCTCAAAGATTGGGTGCAGGAGCGTATGTAAAAAAACCATATATCTTAGAAAAAATTGGGCTTGCTGTGAGAACTGAACTGGATAAATAACAATCTTAGATTTTTCATCAAGATGATATTAATTGAAGTAAGATTTAATAGAAATCCTACCTAAATAATTGCAAGTTCTGATCCCTGTCATTACCTTTCACAATTTTTATTTTCTCTTTCTATAAAGTATTACTGGATTTTTAGCCATCTTTGGAGCCCCTGAACCATTAGAACATCATACGGCTTCGGCATTAAATGCGGCAACACAGATTCTCAAACTATCAAGTACATTTAAGCTGGGAGCAAGGCCTGTAGAAGTAGTGATTGGCCTTTCTACAGGTAAGGTGATCTTGGGTAATATAGGTTCTCAGTCCAAGATCGAATATACTGCTATTGGTGACATCGTCAATATGGCTGCTCGCTTACAAGGAACCACTAAAAAATTTCTTGACTATCCCATCATTATGAGCAAGGAAGCCTGGAATGAATTAGATGGACATCCGTACTATCCTGCACTCACGAATTTGGGAATGGAAGATACGAGGGAAGAAAGAAAAGCTGGAGGCCTTCGGATTTAATCCTTTAAAGGATCACCCACTTTCAATGGCTCAAGGAGATAAAGGCTTCTTGCCTTTGCAAAGAATGAGAGGGGTGTAGGTAAACCGTCTCGGATCAAGAAAGAACGTGGTAAAGTCTGCAAAAAAGGCATTGTGACCACCAGGATAGTTTTTAAACAATTCCTTAGTCTTCATAGAAGCAATCTCCACCTTTTTAATCCAATTGAAGAGATCCTCGTCCCTTATCTTTCCGTAGATAAGATGATGTGCTAAAAGGTTTAACTGTATGTCTCGATAACCCAGATCGTATAGGTAGGCATATAATTTTCGACCTGAATAGGGATCGAAGTTATATTCCTGCTCCAACATACCCATGAGCTGAAAAAGGATACTCTCCATCTTAGCAGGAAGTTTGTAATGGTTTAAGCAGTTATGGTCAAGGTCAAGTAAACAGAGATATCCACCCGGTTTCAGACAGCTTGTCAGTCTTCTGATAATATCAGGGCTTTCCGCACGGTAGTACTCTAAGAAAAAACGAACCCAGATAAGATCAAACAGGCCAACACTATCCAAGGGCTCCATCAGATCTTGGACTTGAAAATCAATGCCTAATACATGGCCATAGTGCTGTTTGGCATAATGGATCCTTTCCTCTGAATAATCTATCCCTAGTATCGTGCCATCTGGCTGAATCATTTCATGGAGGATCGAGGTTATCTTGCCTGGTCCACATCCTACATCGAGCACACGGAGTCCAGGCTTCAGGCCACACCAGAGAGCCTGTTTTCGAACCGCTTCTGGGTCTGTCTTTATCTCCAGTCGAATTGCCTCTTCAAGATTTTCCATCAAATAAGAATTCGATAAAGCTTTCATGCTCTCTTTTTATATAGGGATTATACCTTGGTCAAGCTTAACACGATATCAAAGCATTAAAGTGTTTAAAAGAAAAAGATTAAAAAAATTGTATCACTCTATATGATGAGATATCCATTAATCCTTTGAATAATGAGGAAACCAACCTTAGTCAACCTTAATTTTTTTAATGAATCAAGCCTACATTTTAAAGGAGATAGAATAAACAGTCCATCCCCTTTGAACAAGAACAGTTATCCTTTCTTTAAGTCTATATCTAATAACTGCCTTTTTAAAATCTTCCTTTGTGTTGACTGAAAGATCGTTTATCCCCCTGATAATATCACCTTGTAAAAGACCAATACTGTTTGCCTGGGAACCTTTTTTAATAGCCACAATAACCAGACCCTCTTTATCTTTCAATCTATATTTAATGGCCAAGGATCTATTCAATTCTTCAACACTGAAACCGAGCCGCTCAAATGCCAGATCAAGGGCGAGATCAGGTGGGAACGGAGTAGCCTTTATGCTTATCCGTTGCTTTATTCCATTCCTGAAAAAAACTAAGTGAATTATTTCATTGGCTGTATGCTGAGATAGTTGGTCATAATAATCGCGACTGGACTTAATCTTGTTTTTTTTGATCTCTGTAATAACATCTCCTCTTTTAAGGCCCTTTTCCTTTGCAGGAGAGCCATCTAGAATCTCTGTAATCAGAGCGCCGTATTTTACAGGTAAGTGGAAATAATTGATTAAGTTTTCATTTATATCCTGAGCTGTGATACCCAGCCAGGCTGTATGAACCCGGCCATAATTTATAAGGTCGCTCACAATTCCCTTTGCCCTGTCTATAGGTATGGCAAAACCTATTCCCTCAGCCCCGGAATAGATGGCTGTATTGATGCCTATTAGTTCGCCATTGATATTAAGAAGAGGACCACCACTGTTTCCAGGGTTGATAGAGGCATCTATCTGGATAAAATTATGATAAATACCACTTTCTGTCCTCACAGATCTGTTCAGGGCACTTATCACCCCGGTTGTTACTGTGTGAGACAGACCAAATGGATTGCCTATGGCAATTACCGTCTCTCCTATCATAAGGTCATTTGATCTACCCATAGTAATTGATGGTAATTCGGTCTCTGTTTCAATTTTTAGCACAGCCAGATCAGATTCTGGGTCGGTTCCAACTACCCTGGCCTCAAATTCCTGCTGATTAGCTAAGGTAATAGCTATCTTAGATGCCCTTACAATAACATGGTGATTTGTCAGGATATACTTGTGAGCGCTATCAATGATAACACCAGAGCCAAGGCTGTTTCTAACATATTGTCTTTTTCGGGGCTCAAAAAAATCCCTGAAAAATCTGTTAAAAAAATCATCATTTTCCTGGAGAAAGAAGGGGTTAACACCTCTCTCAACTAATTTGCTGGTGCTAATGTTGACCACAGCAGGGCTTATCTTCCTGACAGCCCTTACAATAGAATTCTCCCTGGAAAAGACCTGATCTCCCAAGCTAATAGAGGGGAAAAGCAGAAAAGAAAGAAAAAAAATGGGAAACAGTCTGAAAATAGATTTTAAGTGCATAAAATTATCATAACTCCTAAATTCCTAAATTCGCAATTCAAAATTCCTCAATTCCCTAATTCCTAAATCCCATATTGCAGAATTGTAGCGCTTACTTAAAAACTACCTTTCCATCCTCTACACCAATGTTAACACTATCTCCATCTACTATAGCACCACTCAATATCTTTAATGCCAACTCATCCTCAATTTGATGTTGAACAACCCTTTTTATGGGCCTAGCGCCATAGACAGGATCAAATCCAATATCAGCTAAAAATTCCCTTGTCCCGTTTGTCAAATTAAGGCTTATTTTATGGTCTCGAAGCCTTTTTGTTAACTGGTCAATTTGTATATCAACGATTCTTTTTATCTCTTCCTTACCTAGTGAGTTAAAGACTATGGTCTCGTCAACCCTATTTAAGAATTCTGGCTTAAAGGTTGCCTGTAACATTTCCATAACACCGCTGGTCATTTTTTCTTTATCCTTACCGGCAAATTCCTTTATTATCTGGCTTCCAATATTGGATGTCATGATCAGGACAGTGTTCTTGAAATCCACAGTCCTTCCCTTGCCATCGGTCATCCTGCCATCATCTAAGATCTGAAGGAGGATGTTAAAGACATCCGGGTGAGCCTTCTCTATTTCGTCAAAAAGAATTACTGAATAGGGATGAGTCCTGACCGACTCAGTTAGATATCCCCCTTCATCATAACCAACATAGCCTGGTGGTGCCCCTATCATTCTCGCCACCGAGTGTCTCTCCATGTATTCGGACATATCTATCCTGATCATGTATTGTTCATCATCAAATAGAAATTCGGCCAGTGCCTTTGCAAGCTCGGTTTTGCCTACACCAGTGGGACCAAGGAATATAAAGGAACCTATAGGCCGGTTTGGTTCCTGAAGTCCTGAACGAGCCCTCCGAACTGCATTGGCTACAGCGATTATAGCATCTCTTTGCCCTATCACCCTTTTTCCGATCCTCTCTTCCATCTTTAGCAGCTTCTCCCGTTCACCCTCCATCATCCTCTCTATTGGTATACCTGTCCATTTTGAGACTACCTGGGCAATGTCGTCACTATCTACTTCCTCTTTGAGCATCTTTTTCTTGGACTGAAGCTCAGTGAGCTGGCTGTTTTCCTCGGATAGGCTTTTTTCCAACTGTAGTATTGTGCTATATTTAAGTTCTGCTGCCTTTGCCAGGTCTCCCTGTCTTTCGGCAAGCTGGGCCTCTGACTTAGCTGAGTCTATCTTTTCTTTTATTTTCCTTATCTGGCCAATAATTTCTTTTTCCTTTCTCCAATGGCTGGTCATCTCATCTGTCTGTCCTTTTAGGCTATTCAATTCCTCATCTATCTTCTTTAAACGTTGCTTTGAGGAATTATCTGATTCTTTCTTGAGTGCCTCTCTTTCTATTTCAAGCTGGATTGTCTTTCTTCTCAGGTTATCTATCTCAGATGGCAGGCTATCTATCTCTATCCTCAGTCTGCTAGTTGCCTCATCAACCAGGTCTATTGCCTTGTCAGGGAGAAAGCGGTCAGTAATATATCTGTTGGAAAGTACAGCAGCAGAGACAAGGGCAGAGTCTTTAATCCTGACACCATGGTGGACCTCGTATTTCTCTTTAAGACCACGTAGTATTGAGATAGTATCTTCTACACTAGGTTCTGCCACTACAATTGGCTGAAAGCGTCTCTCCAAGGCAGCATCCTTTTCAATATGTTTCCTGTATTCCTTGATTGTTGTGGCCCCCACACATCTGAGTTCACCACGGGCCAGTGCTGGTTTGAGCATGTTAGATGCATCCACCGCTCCCTCGGCTGCCCCAGCACCTACCAGGGTATGAAGTTCGTCTATGAAGAGAATAATAGAGCCTTCTGCCTCTGTTACTTCCTTTAGAAATGCCTTAAGCCTATCCTCAAACTCACCCCTATATTTTGCTCCTGCAATTAATGCACCCATATCAAGAGAAACTACTCTTTTATCTTTCAATGTTTCAGGAATATCTCCCTGCACAATTCTCTGAGCCAGACCTTCAGCAATAGCAGTTTTGCCCACTCCAGGCTCTCCTATTAAGACCGGGTTATTCTTTGTCCTCCTGGAGAGAACCTGGATAACCCGTCTGATTTCATCATCTCTGCCTATTACTGGGTCAAGTTTATCATTCTCAGCCATATCAGTAAGGTCGCGGCTAAACCGTTCTATAGCATTGTATTTATCCTCTGGATTTTCGTCCACTACCCTCTGACCACCTCTTATATCTATGAGTGCCTTCAGAATATTATCCCTGGTTAATCCATTTGAGGCCAAAATTTTGGCTGCCTTTTCTTCTTTATCTTCGATTATTGCCAACAAGATATGCTCTACACTCACATATTCATCTCGCATCTGGGCAGCCTCTTTTAGGGCCTGATCAAATACACCTTTTGATCGAGGGGAGATGTAGGCATTCCCATATCCAACTCCGCTAACAGTAGGTAATTGATCTAGCGCCTTTATCAACTCATGATGAACAGCATCCTCCTTGACACCTATCTTTCCAAAAAGGGATGGAATTATACCCTCTCTCTGTTCCAAAAGGGCATAGAGCAAATGCTCTGGTTCTATCTGTTGATGACCTTTTTTGGAGGCTATATCTTGAGAATTCTGGATCACCTCCTGGGCCTTGAGCGTAAATTTATCAAATCGCATAATTATCTTTTCTCCTTAAATAATATCCTTTTTGTTTTAAAAGTTAAGAATTGCTTAGGCGATTGTCAATGATGCTTTTTGGGGGGCTTTGGATGTTCACACGGTTAGAAAGAAGACTACGTGATTTATTATGGGGTTCAGTCTGTTGAATAAAAGGAAGGCTTAATAGTTAAGTATATTAATAATGATGAAACTTAAAGGTTTTATCCTATGAAATCAGGAATCTATTCCACGGTGTAAAAAACTAAAAAATTTGTGAAAGGGCTAAAATTGATAAACTCGTAAAAAGTCAAAACTTGGACGGCAAAGTCAACGACCCCGTCAAAATTCTATCAAAATCTTCATAGTCCCTATACAATCAAAATCAAGAGATAGGTATGGTATTGCCGGAATTCGTTGGCAATAAATCAACCAAATAGCTTCTGTCTATAAGATCATCATGTGCAAAGCCATTAAATAGAGCCCATCGTGTAATGTGCTCTTCAGCCAGCCGATCTGCCACGGCCTGAGTAGATAAGCGCATTGTTTTGCTGCGATCGTAAATCTGGCGTAATATTGGCCTTATACCATGGATCACCTCCAGGGGCCTCTCCTGGTTATATTTACCACCAAGCACCTCTTTTACAGCTTCAAACTCATAGATTAAATTAAGGATTCCTCCAAGATTCACTACAAAGTCAGGCGCATAGAGTATGTTAAATCGCTTCAACAATCCTTCTACATCTTTTCTGCTTCCACTATGTCTTTCATCTATTTGGTTATTTGCAGCCCCAACAATTATCAACCTCTTGTTTTTGTTTGCCCTCACCATCCTTCTTACAGTTGAGGGATTAACAGTCTGACCCATGGCATTTGGACTGAAGATATCAATTTGTTGATTGTAGATCTCATTGGATTCAACGTGTCTCACAGCAATATCTTTTTCTTTCAATGCTCTCAGCTTTTCATCGACTTTCACAGTATCTATATCCGCGATAATTAGCTTTGCCTCAGGATAATCCTTAACAATGTAGTCTATAAGCAGTGAACCTACCTTTCCAAGGCCTTGGAGGGCTATAGTCATGTTATTAAGGCCCTTCTGGTTGAAGTGATACACAGCAGATTCTAACATAGACTCATACACCCCTCTGGCTGTAATTAAAGAAGGATCACCAGAGCCACCATTCTCTAAAGATAAACACGCAACATTATAGGGAGCATATTTTGCTACAAAATCGACATGCTCACAACGAGTGCCCATATCCGGTGCAAATATATATTGAACAAGGCCTTGAAGAACAGGCACAACTTTATTTTTTAGTACCCGTTTCTCCTTATCAGACAATGGCTGATCAGCTCTCGAGAAATCCTGTGTATTATAATGTGGCTCATAGATTACAGACTTTCCTCCACCGATCCTGGATGACCTGACCTCTTCGATTGTTACTTTTCCTTCCAGTGCCATCATTGAAAACATCAAATTAAGAATCGCCCACTTGTAGCTCATGCCTTTGGCAAGGTTTCTCACATCGGCTTCTGCCTCTCTCTCGTTATTGTACTCCTTCCATCTACATCCCCCTAAATACCACGAAGTCGGTTCTGGCGTTCGTGAACATATTATGGTGTTATTTCTTGCTACCCACATTCCTCGACCGTGGCCAATGTCTCTATAGAAAACATTCTCAGGTCTTTTTAAAAGGGTATGAATAGCATCAACAACATCTTCATGGGTACTGTCGCCGTTCTTTATAAAATCCATAACTTCTTTAAGTTGCTCGATTGTCAGATTATCCTTAATTTGTGTCATTTTTTATGCACCCCCTTTTGTATCAAATGATGCTCTTCGATATAGTTTCTATTTTCAATTTCTGATAATATCAGATTCCGACCATCAGGATTCCATCCTCAGGTGATGGAATTTCCCCACAGCTTTGATTTTTTGAATCCCTGGCCCAGACCTGGTTATCCGGGACATCAACAACGGATCATTCAATGAACTAAATATCGGGTCGCCAGCTTCGAACCCAATAAGTC